>Ga0187893_10007802_pt1 | contig 17271 bp, 13 predicted proteins | sample MA1701074metaG_FD_139574 | JGI IMG/M metagenome (GOLD analysis project Ga0187893, IMG submission 139574) | White microbial mat communities from a basaltic lava cave in the Kipuka Kanohina Cave System on the Island of Hawaii, USA - MA170107-4 metaG ... | reverse complement strand
TGGTGCGCGTGTCGGGCATCAAGCGGTCGGCCATCGAGCAGGCGGAGGAGCGCTCGCCCGACGGCCTGACGCCGCGACAACAGCTCGACCTCGTGTCGCTGCGGACCGCGGCGCTCGTCGGGCGCCAGTATCGCTGCTACACGGCCTGCGCCGCCGAGGCGGCGGCGCACGGCGCGCGCGTCGTGGCGTGGAACGAGCTCGACGTCGGCCGGCGCGACCAGCTGCGCGCCCTGATGCGGGACGAGCTGCTGCCCGCGCTGACGCCGATGGCGATGACGTTGAGCCCGGGCCATCCGTTCCCGCGGCTGCGCCACCTGTCGCTGTCGCTGGCGGTGGTGCTGCTCGACCGGCCGGGCACCGCGCCGCACTTCGCCCAGGTCGAGCTGCCCCACGACGCGCCGCGTTTCACCAAGGTGCCGGGCATGAACGCCGTGATCGCCATGGAAGAGCTGGTGCGCGGCAACCTCGACCTCCTGTACCCGAACTCGGTCGTCGAGCAGGCGTACGCCTTCCGCGTCACCCGCGGCGCCGACCTGGAGATCGACGAGGATCGGGCGCCGAGCCTGCTGCGCGCAGTCGAGGAGGCGTCGCGCCGCCGGTACGACCAGCCCGTGGTTCGCGTCGAGGTCGAGCGGGCGATGCCTGCCGTCCTCCGCGACGTCGTGCTGCGCGAGTTGCGTCGCGAGCACGGCGGCGCCCTGCTCACCGAGGATGACGTGTACGAGGTGGACGGCCCGCTCGACCTCGGGGCGATGACCGAGCTCCCGATGATGAAGGAGGCGCACCTGTGCTTCCCGGCGTTCACGGGCGCCGATCCGCTGCCGCACGACCGGACCCTGTGGGAACTCATCGACGAGCGTGACCGGCTCTTTCACCACCCGTTCGATTCGTTCGACGCCACCGTCGTCCGCCTGTTCCGCGAGGCGGCGGCCGATCCCGACGTGACTGCGATCAAGATGACGGTATACCGCGCCGACGAGCGGTCGCCCATCGTCGCCGCGCTGGGCGACGCGGCGCGCGCCGGCAAGGACGTCGTCGCGTTCGTGGAGCTCAAGGCGCGGTTCGACGAGGAACGCAACGTCGGCTGGGCCAAGCGGCTCGAGGAAGCGGGCGGCCGCGTCGTGCACGGCCTCGTCGGCGTGAAGAACCACGCCAAGGTCGCGCTCGTGGTGCGTCGCGAGGGCAAGCGGTTGCGGCGCTACATCCACGCCGGCACCGGCAACTACAACGCCGTCACGGCGCAGCGGTACACCGACTTCTCGCTCTTCACGGCCGACGAAGACATCACCGCCGACGTGCAGGATCTGTTCAATGAGCTGACCGGCAGCTCACGCGCGCCGGGCCAGCTCACCCGCGGCTGCATGCTGTCGCCGAAGCAGCTGCTGCCCGAGTTGCTGTCCAAGATCGAGCGTGAGGCGGCCCACGCGCGCGCGGGTCGCGGCGGACACATCCGCATGAAGGTCAACGGGCTCTCCGACCCGGACGTCGTCAGCGCGCTCTTCCGCGCGTCGCAGGACGGCGTCCGCATCGAGCTGGTGGTGCGCGGCGTCTGCACCATCAGGCCGGGCGTCACCGGCGTGTCGGAAAACGTGCGGGTCGTGAGCGTGCTCGGCCGGCTGCTCGAGCACGCGCGCATGTACCGGTTCGCCAACGCGGGGGCCGCGGAGTACTACATCGGTTCCGCCGACCTGCGGCCGCGCAACCTGCGCCGCCGCGTCGAACTCCTCACGCCCGTGAAGGATCGCGCCTGCCGCGCGCAGCTCGACACGCTGTTCGACGCCTACATGGACGACCCGACGGCATGGGAACTCACGTCGGCCGGCGAATACGTGCACCGGCACGGCGCCGGGCCCGGCGTCCAGGAACAGCTCTTGCGCGGGCCCGGCGAACCTTCGGCGCTGCGGTCGGTCTAGCGGGCGTTCGATCCGCCGAGGCAGGCCTTGATGATGTTGCGATCGGCGCGCCGCGGGTCGTTGATGATGTCGTAGAACTCGTCGAAGTAGTCGTAGGTGCGCTTGACGACATCCTCCTTCATCGCTGGCGCCATCAACTCATCCTTGTACAGCGCGTAGATCGCGTCCTTCTTGTCGCGGAAGAGCTGGAACACCTTCTGGTACTGCTCGGCCGGCTCGCAATACCCGCGCATGATGCGGTCGGTGACCCGCTTGATGCCGAGTTGCGGCGGCGGATTGGCGTAGCGCGTGTTGACGGCGCCGCCGAAGTCGAAGTCGCGCGCCGCCGGGATGTACTCCCCGTCCTTCGTGATCAGGACGACGTTGTGCAACGCGCGCACAGAGTAGTCCGCGTTGGCCACGAAGTACTGCCACACGCCGAAGAGCGCGTTCTCGTACGAGTGCAGGTCACCGGGACCGGCGCCCTGCTGCGTCACCAGCGTCGCGCCGTTGCGCTCGGCGAAGACGTCATCCTGCTCGGAAAGGAACGCGTAGTACGGGCCGAACGTGTCCTTCTTCTCCGGGTCGACGTACGTCACCTTCGCCAGCCGCACGTCGAAGCTGTACGGCGTCACGACGCGCTGCGCGCGATAGAGGTTGAACTCTTGGAGCACGTACTGTTCGTACTCCGAGGTGAACTTGCACGGGAACGTGAGACGGGCCACGTCGAGCCGCGCGAACTGCGTGCCCTTGGTGGAGTCCTTCGTGAAGTTCATGAGCAGCGGCGGGATCTCGCAGTTCTTGCGGCGCCAGATGCCGCGGGCGCGGATGCGCACCGGAACCGTGACCTCGCCCGCGTCGCCCTTGTACGAGACGGTCGCGGGGAAGTACGTCGCTGTTCCGGTCCGCTCCTTGCGGATTTTGGAAATGGGGCCGGTCACCGTGAACTCGATCGGCTTCGAGTCCGAGAACATCGGCGGCGGGTTGTACGGCTTCTTCTCCTTGGCCGCGGAATCCTGCGCCGCGAGCGGCAGGCTCGCTGCAGCGAGAAGTGCGAGGGCGTCCGCCGCGAAGCGGCGGCCGGGGACCAATCCGCGCGCAGCGCGGCCGAGCACTGAAGCAGTCATTTGAACTCCGCGGCGAGAACTTCCTTCTTGTTGTTGAGTGCAGTCTCGAAGTCTTCCGACTTGGCCGTCTTCTTGAGCTGCACGGCGTACTCCAGATAATGCGTTCCGTCGGCCTCGTGCGAAATACCCACGTACCGCCACTTCTTGAGGAATTCGTCGAACACCCCCTCGATCGCGGCGCGGCTCGAGCCCGGGTCTCCGGTCCGGACGCGCAGCAGCACGTCGCGGCGCTGCATCTCGTCGTCATCCGGCGCGTCCGTCGCTTCCAGCTGACGCCGCCGCTTCCACGCCCGGTCGGCCGCGACCTCCAGCTGCTCCGGCGTCATCTTCTCGAAGATCTCGTTGTCGAGCATGGCCACGAAACTGCCCGTCTGCCGCATCCGCTGTCGGGCATCCTCCATGCGCTGCTTGGCACGGGCGCCCTCGAAGGCCGCCGGCTTGCCGAAATCCGTGAGCCAGAGGAACAGGATGATCAGGTTGAATCCGCCGGAAATGACGGCGGCCACCGGCAGCTGCACGCCAGCCGACAAGCCGATGGCGGTGGCGAGGAACACGTATACGGCGTCCTTCGAATCCTCGAGCGTGTTGCGGAAGCGGACGGCCGCCACGATGCCCGCCAGCCCGAACGCGAGCGGGAGCGAGTACTTCACCAGCCCCACCACGCCCGCCACCAGGGGCGGCAGGACCATCAGCGTCTGGACGACGGACTGCTGGTACCCGCGCTTCTGTCGCGTCAGGGAGTAGATCCAGGCCACCGGCAGCGCGAGGGCCACCGCGCCGACCATCGCGAACGTCACCGACACAGCCAGCGTCGTCTCGGTGATCTGCACGGCCGCGCCGCCCGTCATCAAGACTTCGCGACTCGCGGCCGTCGACGAGCCGCCGAGCAACTGGTCCATCGACCCGCGCGTGATGGCCTTGACGTAGGACAGGCGCGAGACACCGGCCCACGTGGCGAACAACAGCACGTAGTACGTGATCGTGCGAACAATCACGTTGTTCACGACGTATGACAGGACGGGGTTCGGCTTCGACGCCACTCGGGCTCCGGGTGAGGGGACTTGGCGGCCCCAATGTGCGCTAGAATACTGCGACAAGCGCTCGGTTGGCGAGAGACTCCCGGGTCTCCATACTACCGGCGCTCGTCGCCCGACGCTTTCGCCAACTCGCCCGATCTCATGACGCGCTCACTGGTCCGCCGTACGCTGGGCATCGCCTCGTCCGTCGGCGCGGGCGCGCTGGTGGCGTTGGGCTGCCTTCGCGCGACCGCCACGGCGGAAGGCGTGCCGCTGGCGACACAGCCGCCGGCAACACCGCGGCTCGTGGTCATGATCACCGTCGATCAACTGCGCGGCGACTATCTCACCACGTGGGAGTCGCAGCTGAACCACGGGCTGGCGAGGATGATGAAGGGCGCGTTCTTCTCGTACGCCTTCCAGGACCACGCCATCACCGAGACGGCGCCCGGCCACGCCAGCGTGTTGTCGGGTCGGTTCCCCGCGAGCACCGGCATCATCAAGAACTCGATCGGAGTCGTCGACCGCAACTTCAGGCTCCTTGGCGGCGCCAACGAGGCGGGCGCGTCCCCGCTGCGATTCGAGGGAACCACGCTCTACGACTGGCTCTCCGCCAAGGACCGCCGCTCCCGCGCGTTCTCGGTTTCTGCCAAGGACCGCGGCGCCATCCTCCCGATCGGCCGGGCCAGGCAGGACGTCTATTGGTACTCCGGCTCGGGTGTATTCACGACGAGCACGTACTACCGCGATACGCTTCCGACGTGGGTGCAGGAGTTCAACGCACGCGGCTTGCCGTTCACGTATGCGGGCAAGGAGTGGCGACTGTCACGTCCCGAGTCTTTCTACAAGGAGCCCGACACGGTGCAGTACGAGGGCCGCGGGCGCGACAACGTGTTCCCGCACCGGCTGCCGGACAGCGAGGCCGCCGCCGCGAGCCTGCTGCGCCCGACCCCGGCGATGGACTCGATCACCGCGCTGTTCGCGCTCGAGGGGCTTCGCCGCACGCAGCTCGGCCTCGGCCCGCAGACCGACGTGATGGCCGTGTCCTTCAGCGCCTCCGACTACGTCGGGCACGCGTACGGCCCGGACTCCCGCGAGGTCCACGAAAACCTGCTGCGACTCGACGAAACCATCGGCTGGTTTCTCGACTCCCTGTTCAGGCTTCGCGACCCGCGCACGGTGATCGTGGCGCTCACGTCCGACCACGGCGTGTCCCCGATCCCGGAGCTGGCGCGCGACCGAGGCGAAGCCACGGGCGACCAGGGGCTGCGCGTGTCGCTCGACGCAGTCGCCGAACAGACTCGCGCCGCACTGCGCAGCGCGGGCGTCGACCCCGACGCGTTCACGTACGAGCCGGGACTGGTGGAGCTCGACCGCCGGCTCATCGGCAGCGCGCGGCTCAACGCCGATTCCATCCTCAACGCGTTCGCGAAGGCCGCGCGCGAAGTTCGTGGCGTGGCGCGCGTCGACCGGTTGAGCGCCATCCGCAGGGCGGACTTCGCCCTCGACCCGATCGCACGGCGCTGGGCGCACCAGGTGCCCGACGGCGCCGGCATCGACCTCGTCATCACGCTGACGCGCTACTCCTACTGGGGAGCCAGCATCGTCGCGACGCACGGGTCGCCGTACGACCAGGACGCGCTCGTGCCGATCCTGTTCTACGGTCCGGGCGTCAAGCCGGGCCGGTACACGACCTTTGCCCGCACCGTCGACATCGGCGTCACCCTCGCGGCGCTCGTCGGCGCCAGGCCCCTCGAAAGGCTCGACGGACGCGTCCTGATGGACGCAATCGCTAGGTAGGCCTCACAGGCCCGGCCGGCGGCGGGCGGTCGCCGATCTCGGTGACGCCGCCGGACACCACGAACGCCATCAGCTGGGCGCTGTCCACGTCGATCGGCCGGACGTTTGCCTTCGGATACAGCCGCACTGCGCCCGTCAGCGCGTACGAGAACGGCATGTACACGGCGATGTGGTCCTTGACGCCGAACTGCTGCAACGACTCGGCCGTGATGAACCCGAAGGCCTTCTCGACGCCGTCGGCGTGCGTGGAGACGATGACCGGCCTGTCGAACCGCCGCCGTTCGCCCACGAAGGCGTCGATCAGGTCCCGCGTCGACGAATACACCAGCCGCACCAGCGGCAGCCGGTTGAAGACCTTGTCGACGATCGACACCAGCCAGCGCGCCAGGACGGTCGACGCCAGGAAGCCGAACAGCGTGATCAGCGCAACCGTGATCGCGATGCCGACGCCGGGGATGCCGAACCCCAGCCACTGGTCGACCTCGCTGATGATCAGCCAGAAGACGTAGACCGTGACGACGGCCGGCGCGAGAACGATGAGGCCGCGGAAGAAGTAGTTGAGGAGCCTGGTCACGGTCGGGAGCGCAGGAGGCGCCGGATTGTACGCCTCGCGCTGGACAGGGGGAAGCACGGGGTGTAGGGTTTCTGGCGCCGGACTCACTCTGCCCGAGCATCTATATGTTCATCGTTCCCATCATCCTGCTGGCTGTCCTCCTGGTGGTCGTCATCAGCGGGAATTCGATGAAGAAGAAGGGATCGATGTCCGAATCCACCTACCAGGCATTGGTGAGCGTTTCGTCCGTCGTCGTGACGATCGCCGCCCTGGTGGTCATGTACCTGAACATCAAGGGATAGCTGCATGCAGTTCACGATTCTCGCGTTCGTTCTGAGCCTCGCGTTTGCGCCGGTCGAGGCGCCGCCGCAGGTCACCGTGTACAAGGACCCGAACTGCGGCTGTTGCAAGCTGTGGATCGACCACCTGAAGCGGCACGGATTCCAGGTCACGGCGCGCGACACGAGCGACCTGGACGGCGTGAAGCGGGTGGCCCGCGTCCCCCAGACGCAGCGGTCCTGTCACACCGCGTTCGTGAACGGCTACGTGGTCGAGGGTCACGTCCCGGCCGCCGACATCCAGCGGCTGATCACGCAGAAGCCGAAGATCGCCGGCATCGCGGTCGGCGGAATGCCGATCGGTTCGCCCGGGATGGAAATGGGCAATCGCGTCGATCCGTACGACGTGCTCGAGTTCACGCGCGACGGCACGACGCGCGTTTTCGCGCGCCACTAGTCCGTCCGTGCGGCCCGAGGCGGCGCGCCGGGCGCGCGCGCACCTGCGTCGCGTCGATCCCGTCCTCACGCGCGTGATGCAAGCCGTGGGGCCGTTCCGCCCGGCAGACCGCTCCAGCGGCACGCACTTCAACGCCCTGCTCCGCGCCATCGTCTTCCAGCAACTGTCCGGGAAGGCGGCCACCACGATCTTCAACCGCTTCGCGGCGCTGTTCCCGGGGAACGAGCCGACAGCGGCCCTGATCATCGCGGCGACCGATACCGAGCTCCGGGCCGCCGGGCTTTCGCGGCAGAAGATCAGTTACGTGCGCGACCTCTCGATGAAGGTCGCGTCGGGCGCGCTGCCGCTCGACCACGTGCACACGCTCACGGACGACGAGATCGTCGCGCACCTCGTCCAGGTGAAGGGCATCGGCCGCTGGACGGCGCAGATGTTCCTCATGTTCAGGCTCGGCCGCCCCGACGTGCTGCCGGACCTCGACCTCGGCATCCAGAACGCCATCAAGAAGGCATGGCGCAAGCGGAAAGTCGGGCCGAAGGATGTCCTGCGCATCGGCGCCAAGTGGTCTCCGTGGTCGAGCTACGCGTGCTGGTACCTGTGGCGGTCGCTCGACAACGACGGCCGCTCGCGCACGGCGAAGCCAAGAGGGACGCAATAGCTACGGCGCGCGCACGGTCGGCGCGCCCTCCAGCTTTCGCACGACGCCGCCGGTCATCACGAACGTGACGCGACGCAGGTCCTCGATGCGCGCCACCGGGTCGCCGGCGACCCCGATGATGTCGGCGCGGTAGCCCGTCGCGATCGACCCGATCGACGTGGCGCGTCCAAGCGCGTCGGCGGCGCCCGAGGTGGCCGAGACGATGGCGGACATCGGCGCCTGCCCCGCTTCACGGACGCGGCAGATGAGATCATCCACCTGCCGCCCATGCGCGCCGGCGACGGCATCCGTGCCCCACACGAGTTTCAGTTGCGGCGTGTTGGCCGCCAGGCGCACGACGTTGGCCGCCACCGGGAGCGCGCGCTCCATGGCCGCGAAACCCGCCTCGTTGTAGTTGCCGATTCCCTCGTACCTCGCGCGGTTCTCGAGGTAGTTGCGGAAGATCAGCCCGCACTGGGGCGAGAAGAACGTGCCGCGCTGCGCCATCAGCGTGAGCACCTCCTGCGTGGCGAACACGCCGTGCTCGATCTGGGTGCACCCGGCCTCCGTGGCGATGCGCATGCTCTCGGCGCTGTGCGCGTGCACCAGCGTGCGCAGCCCGAGGGCCCTCGCCTCGCCGCACAGCGCCTGCATCTGGTCCGCATTCATGGTTGTGGTGCCGCTGTCGCGAATGCTGCGCGAGGCGAAGATCTTGATGGCGTCCGCGCCGGCGGCCTTGCGTCCCCGCACGTACCCCCGCAGCGAGTCCGGCGAGAAGCGTTCGTTGGAGACGGAGCCCAGCGTGCTCAGCAGCGTCGGACCGACGATCCGGCCGCTCGCGATGGCGTCGCGGAAGTCCGCGTCTTCCGCGGCGCCCATGCTCTGCGCGGTCGTCACGCCGCTCATCACCATGCGCCGCAGGTTGTCGGCAATGGCCAGCGTCGCCTGCGCCGGCGTGTCGCCGTCGTCGCGGGAGTGCAGCCGGCCCCGCGCGTTGAAGTACCAGCTCGGGTGGACGTGCCCGTCGATCAGTCCCGGCAGGATCGTCGCGTCGCCCAGGTCGTAGACGGCGGCCCCGCGCGAAGCAGCGGACGCCTGCGCGCCCTGGAGGACCGCGTCGATTCGCGACCCGCGCACCACGATCGCGCCGTTCGGGATCCGGCCGCCGCGGCCGTCGAGTATCGTGGCCGCGCGAATCACGATCGTCCCGCTGGTGTCCTGCGCGCTCGCGACGAGCGCGCTGCCAGCCAGCCACCGTGCAGCGACCCTCAGGGTACATATCATTGATACTCTCATCCCAACGCTCCGCGAGGTTGCCGTGAAGAGACTGGCGCTGCTGGCGATTCTGCTGTCGCTCCCGATCAAGCTGGAGTCGCAGATCGCGGCGCGCGAGTACGCCCAGCGGCGCGAAGCGCTGGCGGCCAGACTCCCGACGTCGGCCGTCTTCGTCGCGTTCGGCGCGCGCGAGCCCGAGCACGACTACGTCGAGTTCTACCAGAACCCGGGCATGCTGTACCTCACCGGTGTCCGCGAGCCGAACGCGGCGTTCGTGCTGGTGCGCGACGGCGCGATGACAAGCAGCGCCTTGTTCGTCGAGCCCCGGGACCCGTCGACGGAAGTCTGGAGCGGCGCGCGGTTGGGGCTCGCCGGCGCCACACAGCTCACCGGCCTCCCGGCCCGGGACGCCGGCCAGTTCCGCGCGTTCGTCGACTCGCTGGCGGCGTCCGGCAAGCCGTTCTTCGTCCTGGGCGCCATCTCGGGCCAGCGCGGCGACTCCCTCGCCCGCACGCCGGACGACCAGTTCATCGCGGCGCTCAAGCGCGCTCACCCGCAACTCGCGGTCACGAACGCGGCGCGAATCGCGCAGGAACTGCGCGGCCGCAAGACGGCCGCCGAGATGGCGCTGCTGCGTCGCTCCATTGAAATCACCGTCCAGGCGCACCGCGAGGCGATGCAGCACATCCGCCCCGGAATGCACGAGTACGAGATCGAGGCGATCGTCGAGTCCGTGTTCCGGCGCAACGGCGCGGAACGTCCGTCGTTCGCCACCATCATCGGATCCGGCCCGAACTCCACGACGTTGCACTACAACGCCAACGACCGGCTCGTCCAGGCCGGCGAGACGATCGTGATGGACATCGGCTCGAGCTACCAGGGCTACGCGGCGGACGTCACGCGCACCGTGCCGCTCACGGGCACGTACTCGCCCGACCAGAAGGCGATCTACCAGATCGTTCGCGACGCGCAGGCCGCCGCCGAGCGGCAGGCGAAACCCGGCGCCCCGGCGCAGCTGATGAGCGACTCCGCGGAGGCCGTGCTCGCCGCCGGCCTGGCGCGGCTCGGGCTCATCGAGTCGGCCACAGCCACGTACGATGTTGCCGCCCGCGACGGGATCCGCACGGCGCCGCAGTACGAGCTGTTCTACATGCATGGGCTCGGCCACGGCATCGGGCTCGAGGTGCACGACCCGGACCAGTTCTACTTCACGGGAACGCTTGCAGAAGGCAGCGCCTTCACCATCGAGCCCGGGATCTACGTGCGCGCGGACGCGCTGGACTACCTGGCGGACACGCCGCGCAACCGCGCGATGATCGCGAAGCTCAAGCCCATGGTGGCGAAGTACGCCAACATCGGCGTCCGCATCGAGGACGACTACCTGGTCACCGACAAGGGGCTCGAGTGGGTCTCGCGCGCGCCGCGGGAGATCAGCGAGATCGAGGCGCTGATGAAGCGGCGCCTCACGCCGTAACCGGGAACACCTCGAAGAGGCCGGCGGCGCCCATCCCGCCGCCGATGCACATGGTGACGAGCCCGGTGCCGCCGCCGCGGCGGCCGAGTTCGTGGATGAGCTGCGTCGTGAGCTTGGCGCCGGTGGCGCCGAGCGGGTGACCCAGCGCGATCGCGCCGCCGTTCACGTTTACGATCGCCGGCGGCATGTCCAGGTCGCGCACGACGGCCACCACTTGCGCCGCGAACGCCTCGTTGAACTCGATGAGCTTGATGTCCTTCATCGAGAGGCCGGCGCGCTTGAGCGCCTTGGGCACCGCCTTGATCGGCCCGGCCCCCATGACATCCGGCTCCACGCCGGCCGCGGCGAACGTGATGAACCGCGCCAGCGGCTTGCAGCCCATCTCCGTCGCCTTGTCCGCGCTCATCACCAGCAACGCCGCGGCTCCGTCGGAGTACGGGCTCGCGTTCCCGGCCGTCACCGTACCGTTCGCCTTGAACGCCGGCCGCAGCTTGGCTAGCCCCTCGCGCGTCGTGTCGGTCCGTGGCAGCTCGTCCCGCGCGAACTCGGTTCTCGACTCGCTGCGCTTCGCGCCCTTCCACGAAACCTGGAGCGTCGGGATCGGCACGATCTGGCGCTCGAAGCGTCGCTCCGCGAGCGCCTTCGCCGCTTTCTGCTGGCTGGCGAACGCCCACGCGTCCTGGTCGTCGCGCGACACCTTCCAGCGCTCGGCGACGCGTTCCGCCGTGAAGCCCATGCCGATGTAGGACTCGGTCAGTTCCGGCGAGAGGCGCGTGTGAAAGCCGGACATCGGCACCTGGCTCATCATCTCGATGCCACCGGCCAGCACCACGTCCGCCATGCCGCTCATGATCTCCTGCGCGGCGAGCGCCACTGTTTGCAGGCCCGACGAGCAGAACCGGTTGATGGTCGCGGACGGCACGTCGACCGGGATACCGGCCGCAAGAGACGACAACCGCGCGACGTTGAGGCCCTGCGATGCTTCGGGCATCGCGCAGCCCCAGAAGATGTCGTCGACGACGGCGGGATCGACCTTGGCAGCGTCGACGGCTGCGCGCATCACGCGCGCGGACAGGTCTGTGGGATGCACGCTCGCGAGCGCGCCGTCCTTCTTGCCGCGCCCGACCGCGCTTCGCACCGCCGAGACAATGACTGCGTCCTTCATGGTTCCCTCCTCCGCGACCCGTGATCCGGCTCAGTTCCGCAGTGGTTTCCCCGTCTTCAGCATGTGCGCGATGCGCTCCTGTGTCTCCCTGGTGCCGAGCAACTTGAGGAACGACTCGCGCTCAAGGTCGAGGATGTCCTGCTCGCTCACGACCCGCGGCGCGCCATCACCGCCGCACAGCACGAACGCGATCTCGCGCGCGAGCCTGACCTCGAAGTCCGTGATCTGCCCGGCTTCGCGCATGGCCCACGCCGCGTAGTGCAGGTTGCCCAGACCCTCGCTGCCTGTCGTCGTGATGCTGCGCGGGGGCGGCGCAACGTAGCCCGGGGCGAGATCCAGCACGCGGCGCTTGGCGTCCGCGATCAGCAGGTCACGATTCATCGTGATGCGATCGTGCTTCGGACGCAGGAATCCGAGTTTGCGCGCTTCCAGGGCACTCCCGCTCGTCGTCGCCAGCGCGATGAGCTTGAACGCCCGCTTCACGGCATCGAACGGGTCAGCGTCCTCGTAGGGCTCGAGCTCCAGCGCGAAGCGGAACAGCATCTCCTTCGTGCCGCCGCCACCGGGTATCAGGCCGACGCCGACCTCCACGAGCCCCATGTACAGCTCGGCGTGCGCCTGGACCGCGTCCGCGTGCAACGTGAACTCGCAACCGCCGCCCAACGTCAGCCCGAACGGCGCCATGACGACCGGGAACGGCGCCGAGCGGATCCGCATCGACATGCCCTGGAACTCGCGCACGGCCTCGTCGAGCCGCTTCCAGTCGCCAGCCTGCGCCAGCCCGCCGACCATCGCCAGGTCCGCACCCGCGGTGAACGTGCGCGGGTCGTCGTTGCCGATGACGAGGCCCGCGACGCCGTCCCGGTCGACGCGGTCGAGCGCGAACTTCAGGACATCCAGCACGCCGCGCCCGATGCTGTTCATCTTGCTGCGGAACTCGACGCACGCGACGCCGTCACCGACGTCGAGCATGCGCGCCTCGCCGTTGTCGAGAAAGACACGCGACTTGCCGCCGAGCGACGCCACCGGCAGCGCGCCGCGGATCGCCCCCACCCTCGTGGAACGGCCGCTCAGGCCAAGAACGCCGGTGCCGTTCGCCGAGTAGAATCGGCCCTTTGCGCGGCGAAGGAGCGCCGGTTCCGGCAGCCCGCCGGCCTTGAACGCCGATCGCAGGAACGGCAGTCCGAGCATGTCCATCTGCTTGAACGGCCCCGCCTCCCACGCGTAGCCCCACTCCATGGCGCGGTCGACGCTCGGGATGTCGTACGCAATCGCCGGCGTCCGCTCGAGCACGAAGTGCGACAGGCGCGTGAGATACGCGCGCGCGAACTCGCCGTGCGCACCCTTGAGGCCGCGCACGGCCGCGAACCGCCGCGGCAGCGGCTCCCGCATCAACGCCTCGAGCTCGGGCGATTCGACCTTCCGCTGCGGCGCGTAGTCGAGCGTCCTTCGGTCCAGCGTGTGAATGTCCTTGCCAACGCGCTTGTAGAAGCCCGCGCCCGTCTTTTCGCCCAGCGCGCCACGCGCAATCAGCGCCTGCACCCAGTCCGGCAGCGCGAAGTCCTCGCCGGTCGCCCGCGCCAGGTCCGACGCCACATGATTCAGCACGTCCAGCCCCGTCAGGTCCGCGGTGCGGAACGTCGCCGATTTGGCGCGCGCCAGCGCCGGCCCCGTGAGGGCGTCGACCTCGTCGATCGCCAGCTCGAACTCGTCGAGCATTCGCAGCGCGAGGACCATCCCGAACACGCCGAGCCGGTTGGCCACGAAACCCGGCACGTCCTTCGCGCGAATCGTTCCCTTGCCCAGGACGCGTTCGCAGAACTCTCGCGCACGGTCGAACGCCGCTTGGCTCGTGTCCGGTGCGCTGATCATCTCCAGCAGGTGCAGGTACCGCGGCGGATTGAAGAAGTGCAGGCCGAGAAAGCGCTGGCGGAACGGCTTGCCGCGTCCCGCGACCAGTGATTTCATCGGGATGCCGCTCGTGTTCGACGCGACGATCGCGTCCCTGGCGAGCACGGGCTCGAGGCGCGTGTACAGCTCCTGTTTCGGCGCCAACTGCTCGATGATCGCCTCGATCACGAGGTCGCAGTCGCCAAGCCACGCCAGGTCGTCGCGCGTGTTGCCGGTGCGGATGAGCGCGGCGCGCTCCGCGTCCATGAACGCCGGCGGGCGCGCCTTCAGTTGCCTGTCGATTCCCTTCTTCGCGTTCGCCGACGGGTCCGCGCCGTCAGCCGGCACGTCGAGCAGGACGACGGGAACGCCGGCCGAGGCCGCGAGCGCGGCGATGCCGGCGCCCATCGTTCCCGCGCCGACGACGCCGATGCGTCGAATTCGCGTCACAGGTTCCGCGTCCCGCGTGCCAGTCAGTCCGGAATCCCGAACGGATCGCCCGGCGGCGGCGGCAAGGCGGGACTGAGCGCCGGGACCTCGCCCTTCTCGATCCACCGGTCGATGTCGCGCGCGATCGAGAGCCAGTGCGCGCGCGACTCGAACGCCCCAGACGCACCCCTGACGCGAGCCACCGCGCGCAGGTCCGCGAGCTTCAGCTCCACGATGGCGCGCACGTCGGGCGACGCCGTCGAATCCGCGGCCAGCTGGATCAACCGGTCGCTCACGGCGCGGTGCGTCACGCGCTGCAGCGCCGCCTGCTTGGCGCTCGAGCCGACCGGCGCACTCCACGTGTTGGCGACCAGCGTGTCGATGACGGCCGCCAGCGTGAGCTGCGGTCCGGGCCGCGTCGCGAACATCACCAGCCGCGCCGCGCGCTCCCGCTGCAATACCATGTCCACGACCATCTGGGACAACGTCCGCGCCGCCCCCAGTTCGTCGAACGCCGGTCGCGTGCGGCTGCCGAACAGCTCCACCGACGGCGACACCGATCCCGCGCCCGGTACCATGAGCGAAAGCACGGTATCCGGAATCGCCAACTCGGCAGCCGTGAGCGCCGACATCAGCTGCCGGAGCGCCGCCACCTGGCGGGTCATCGCGATCGGGCGCGTGGCCTGCTGCGCGTCCCCGCTCAGGGGATTCGAGTACTCCATCCCGCCGATTGTTTTCGACAGCGAGTTGAGCGCAAAACGGTGCATGAAGTACACCGGCGCAAAGCGCTCCTGCAGCATCGCGACCGGCTCGCCCGCGCGGATGTTGCGCAGGCCGAAGCGTCGCATCGCCACGCGACGCACGTCCATCTGGTGCCTCAGGAATTCCGACGGCGTCGCCGCGTCGTCCCAGAGGTTCGTCCGCGGATCAGACGCGAACTCGGGGCGCGCGTCTCCATCCGACAGATACAACCAGCCCCGCCGCAAGCCTTCGTCGGCGATGGCGCGCAGCGAATCGCGTTCCGTGCCAGGCGGAAAGATCCCGTAGCCCCAGTGGATGGCCCAGACGTCGTACTCGCCCGGGCCGGCGTCGTACGCCGCCGAAATGTCGATCTCGCCGGCGGCGTTCAGGCGCACTCGCGGCGGCGGATAGTCCATCACCGATCCGCGCTCGTACGTGGACGCGATGTAGTTGTGGCCCATGCCAAGCGTGTGCCCGATCTCGTGGGCCGTGACCTGCCGCACCCGCGCCAGCACGAAGGCGGTGTCCGCCGGCGAGGGCGCGGCGCCCATCAGGCCGGCGTAGAGGTTGTAGTCGGTGCGATTGCGGTGTGAGTCCATCCGCGCCATCCCCTTGAGGATCTGGCCGGTGCGCGGGTCACCGAGCGAGCCGCCCACCGACCAGCCGCGCTCGTTGCGGTTGATCCACTGCACCACGTTGTAGCGCGCGTCCATGGGATCGGCGCCCTCCGGCAACAATTCGGCGCGGAATCCGCCCTTGAGGCCCGCGGCGTCGAACGCCTGCTCCCAGAAGCGGGCGCCTTCGAGCGTCGCCGAGCGCAACGGCTCAGGAATCCCGCGGTCCACGTAGTACACGATCGGCGCCTTGATCGGCGACGACGCATCGCGCGGGTTCACGCGCTCCAGCTTGTGCCGCGAGATCCATCGCTGCACCAGCGGCGCCTGCATCGGCTGCGCGAAGTCGTGAAACGAGATGCCGAAGAAACCGGTGCGCGGATCCCAGGCGCGCGGCTGGTACGACTCGTCCGGCAGGCGGTGCAGCGTGAGGTGCTGCCGCAGGGTGAACGCCCGGCCGTCGGGAGCGGTCTGCGAAACGATGCCCCCCGGCGGACCGTTCGTGGCGAAAGTCAGGTTGATGTCGATCTCGGTGTTGTCGGGAAAGCCGCGCGTGAGCGCACGGTTCACGCCCGACCGGTCGCGCGCGACGCTGTAGCTGCCCTGACGCGCCCGCGTCATGTCCCCCGCCACGTCGGTCCAGTCGCGCACCACGAAATCAGTGACGTCGACGAGCAGCCGGCCCTGTTCCTCGGCGAGCAGCGGAATCGAGGCGATGGTGCTCGACGGAAACCCCTCGGCGATCGTGCGCTGGTGATCACGGTTCGCGGTCGCGCTGCTGCGGTAACGCCAGTTCTCGAAGACCACGAGCACGCGGTCGCCTTCCCGGTCGAAGCGGACGAGGTCGCTGCCGGCGCTGGCGCCCCGGTCGATGCCGATCGGGTTGGAGCCGAAGCCCGTCGCCTGCGCGACCATCAGCAGCGCGCGCGTCGAGTCCCTCGGGAGCTCGAGATAGAGTTTTCCGCTCCGCGCATCGACCCACATCGGGATGAAGCCGTCGCGGCGCTCGAAACCGGCGGTCCGTCCGGCGATAGTATTCGGGGCGCCCTGCGCCGCCAGCGCGCCCGCCAGCAGGGAGATCGCGGCGGCGGATCGCGCCAGCGCTCGCCACGTGGTCGTCGTTATTGTCATGTTCTTACGGTAGCATCCGGAGGTAGAGCGTGCGAACCACTACGCGTTTATTGCCGATCGCCTTGTTTGGCGCCACGGCCTCGTCCTGCGCGAGTTCGGTTACGCACGGCGCCCTGTCCGAGAGTTCCATGTCCGCCGCGTCGATCGCGGCGGTCGACTCTGCCACGCCCCCCAGGTCCGTTGACGTCCAGCTCGAGCGCGACGCCTGGCTGGTGCTGTTGCTGGTGGCGCCGGGCCACAGCGCCACGCTGCTCTATCCCACCGATTCGCTCACGTCCAACAAGCTCAACGCCGGAACCCACCATCTCGAGTTCAAGGTACCCGAGCATCTCGTGGTGACTGAAAGCGCCAAGGCAGCCGACAACGCCAAGGCGCGCGAGGACTACGACTCCGCGGCGCGCCGCCGTGCGCGCAACCGCACGACCGGCTTTTCCCCGCCGCCGCTCACTCCCGCCACGCCGACGTACCTGCTCGTCGTGTCATCCCCGCATCGCCTCACATACGCCCGCGTCATCGACAAAACCGCGGGTGTTTCGATCCCCACCCTGGATCACGAGGCGCTCAGCGCCGTTGGCAAGGCGGTGAAGTCGACCCTCAGCAGCCAGGAACAGCGGGAGTGGGCCGGCTACTTCTACCAGATCAGCGTCGTCCAGCCGGACTGACCCCCCCAAAATCGGGATAGGGGATGGTGAGTGATCCTCACCATTCCCCTCCCACACCACCGGACATGCGGGTCCGCATCCGGCGGTTCAAAGAGTTGAGGTTCGTGGGGCGAGCCGGGGCACTCCGAGC
>Ga0187893_10007800_pt1 | contig 17276 bp, 9 predicted proteins | sample MA1701074metaG_FD_139574 | JGI IMG/M metagenome (GOLD analysis project Ga0187893, IMG submission 139574) | White microbial mat communities from a basaltic lava cave in the Kipuka Kanohina Cave System on the Island of Hawaii, USA - MA170107-4 metaG ... | reverse complement strand
AGACCGCAGCCAGCGCGCGCCCGCAAGTTGTTGATAATTGGTTGCGGTCTCAGAGTAGCTTGTCGCGTACCCGCCGCTCACGGGGCTTGACGCCAACGCGCTGGAGGTGACACGATTGGTCTAAACTCTCTTGGGGGTAGTCATGCTCCGATTGGCAGCATTCGTCCTTACCGCAATTCTTGCCCCTGCCATGTACGCGCAGGAACTCCGCGGCTCCGTTCGGGGCGTAGTCTCCGACTCGACCGGCGGCATCGTGGTCGGAGCCAAGGTCACGCTCCGAAACGTCAACACCGGCGTTCAGGTCGAACGCGAAACCAATGCCGGCGGACAGTACTTGTTTGACTTCGTGAGTCCCGGCACCTACACGCTCACAGTGGCTCTGGAAGGATTCCGGGGATTTGTTCAGGAGAACATCCTCGTTCAGACGCGATCCGATGTTACGGTCGACGCCAAGCTCGAAGTTGGCACGGTGAGCGAAACCGTGCGTGTGACGGAAACGCCCGTCACGGTCCAGTTCAACAAAACAACCATGGAGACGACGCTCGACTCCAAGATGTCGAACTCCCTCCCCATCATCCACCGAAACCCGTTCCTGCTCCTGCAACTCGATCCGCAGGTGACGTTCACTTCCACCTCCGCCGAGCAAAGCCCCTTTCATCACTGGGCCGGCTCGCGCCTTGACGTTGGCGGCGGCACTCAGCTCAAGAACGACATCCTCGTGGACGGCTCGCCCAACACCTGGGGGCCAAAGACAAACTATGTCCCCACCATCGATTCCGTCTCCGAATTGAACGTCCAGCAAAACGCCACGGATGCTGAGTACGGACATTCCGCTGGCGGCATCGTCTCCGTCCAGATGAAGTCCGGCTCAAACGAGTGGCACGGCTCGGCCTATTATTTTGGCCGCAATCCTTTGCTCAATGCCCGCCCGGACTCTACCACGCCCACGCCTTCCCTGATCCGGCACAACGTCTGGGGCGCCACCACCGGCAATCCGATTATCAAGAACAAGCTCTTCAATTTCTTCTCCTTCGAAGGCCAGAACCTGCGCGAGCCCATCAATCTCATCCGCACGCTGCCAACGGCCCTCGAACGGGAAGGCGACTTTTCGAGAACCATGTTCCGCAGCGGCGCTCAGACGGGCATGAAGCCTATCTACGACCCCTGGACCACGCAGGTGAGCGGCGCTACGGTCACCCGCACTCCCTTTGCCGGAAACATCATCCCCAAATCCATGATCGACCCGACCTCGCAGCGTTTCCTGCGCGACATATGGGCGCCCAACGGCCCCGGCGATGATGTCACCGGCGTGAACAACTACCGTCTCACGTTCGCGCGCGTTTACGAGTACTACAACTACACCAACCGCACCGACTGGAACATTAACGACAACTGGAAAATTTTTGGCCGCGTCTCGCGCTTCCACACCAATGTCGCCTCGCCCAATCCTCCGGGAACCCCTGCCGCCTCTACAGGTGGCTCCGAACGCAATTCGCTTACAGTTGCCGGCGACGCCGTGTGGACCCTGAATCCCACCACGGTTGTTGATGTCCGCGGTTCTTACAACAAGCCCGTAGACCGCTTCATTGACCCGATCGCTGAAATTCAGTCGTTACGAGAATTCTGGCCCAACAACCCCTCGTGGTTTGACAGCTATGCGAAAGCGTTGCCTGTGCTCTACTACCCCGGTCTCCAGCTCGGCGGAAATTTCGGCCGCGGGAGCTATTGGTTTTCGGCGCCGGATTTCTGGAACTTCCAGGCCAAGGTGGCTAAGACTCTGGGCCAGCACTACGTCAAGATGGGCGGCGAATATCGGAGATACCGCGGCAATTCATCGCTGCCGGCTCCGCTCCAGTTCTTCTTCCCGGAAGCCAACACAGCCAATACCTTCGTCAACCCAAACGTGGGCTTGAGCGGACATCAGTGGGCCACATTCCTGCTCGGCGCGATCGGAGATAACTCCCGCGCCCGCAATGTGCCCGCGCTGCTGGGCCGAAATCATTTCTACGGTTTCTACTTCCAGGACGACTTCAAGGTCAGCCAGAATCTCACTCTCAACCTCGGCCTGCGGTGGGAATACGACACGCCACTCGTAGACCGGGACAATCGTCTCTCACGTTATCTCGATCTCAGCAATCCGATCCCGGAGTTCCAGGGAGCCGGCGCGCCGGTTCTGCCCGCAGCGGTCACGGCAATCCGCCGCCAAGCCCCGGCCTACAATGGCGCGTGGATTCACACCGATGACTCCCATCCGGCCGCCTACAATTCGCCGAAGAATACTTTTCTGCCGCGTTTTGGGATCGCCTACAGGCTGAACGATCGCTCCTCGGTCCGATTCGGCTACGCCCGCTATGCCATTCAACCCACGGTCGACATCGAAGGTGGTATCAATCTCAATGACGTTATCCCCTACCCCGGTTACGGACAGGACACCCTCGTCCTGCCCACGCTCCAGGGCGTGCCCGGCGCGCGCTTCTCCGATCCCTTTCCCAATAACGCGAACCCGTTGACTCCGCCTGCCGAGAAGCGCCTCGGACGCTATACCGAGCTCGGTTCTTCCGTCCAGTCCATTGTCTGGAATCAGAACCTCAGCAACGCCTACAACGATCGTTTCAGCTTCAGCTACCAGCGGCAGCTCTGGAGCCAGATAGTCGTCGACGCTACGTATTTCATGAACTATGGATTCAATCACCGGTACCTGAAACAACTCAACAATATCGATCCGCGTTACGCCTACGAGTTCAGGAACGCCGTCAATACCCGCGTTGACAATCCGTTCTACCGAGTTCTCACGCCCGAAAAGTTCCCGGGGGGCCTCCGCAACCAGCCGCAGGTATCGGTCAACGATCTGCTGCGGCCTTATCCCCACTACAACGCGGTCACGCAATGGTTTTCCGAAGGCTTTCATCGCCGTTACCAGGCCATTCAACTCAAGGCGCAGCGGCCCTTCGTCAGTGGTTTCAATTTCCTCATCGGGTACAACTACAACCGCGCCCGCAATGACGAATACTACGACGGCGTGGATACCTTCCTCGACAACCCCACGCTCCAAGACTCCCCGAATGCGCGCCACAAGTTCAATGTCGGGGGCATCTACGAACTTCCTTTCGGCAAGGGCCGCAAGTTTGCCTCCAACATGCATCCGATTGCGAACCACATCCTCGGCGGCTGGGCCGTCAGCGGTATCTGGCAGTCGATCAGCGGCGAATATTTGCGTATCGGCGGCGCATTGGTGTCCGGAAATCCAACGATCGAAAACCGAACGCGGGACCGGTGGTTCGATCCATCGAAGTTCGCGCGTCTGCCGGACTTTACGCGCCGCACCAATCCGCTCCAGTGGCCTGGATTCACTGGTCCCGGCATCAAGAGCCTCGACGTCACGCTGGGCAAGGATTTTCAGATCACCGAACGGATAGCCTTCGAGTTGAAGCTCGAGTCCTACAACCTTCCCAACGCCTTCAACGGGGCCAATCCAGTGTTGAACCCCGACAGCTCCCTGGTGGGTCGGGTCACGGCCCAACGCAATACTTACTTCGGCCGCCAGTTCCAATACACTGCCCGAATCCGCTGGTAGGAACGTCATCAAGACAATGCCCATCACGCGACGGCAGGTGCTGATCGGCGGCGCCGGTGGGCACTGGATGCAAGGGTCCCGCCGTTCTACTCCCAAGACGAACGTCGTGTTCTTCCTCACCGACGATCACGGAGCATGGTCAATGGGAGCATACGGGTGTCCCGAGTTCCATACGCCCAACCTGGACCGCCTCGCGGCCGGCGGAGCGATGTTCACCCGAGCCTACGCCGCTACGCCGGTTTGCTCGCCCAGCAGGGCGACATACATCACCGGCAAGCTTCCGGCCGGTCATGGCGTTCACGACGCTATGCTCGCCACCGACTGTTGGGGTCCCAAACGCAGGCGCCTTCTCGATGGTCACGCAACCTATTCCCAAGTCCTCGCCAATAACGGCTACACGCTCGGCATGTGCGGTAAGTGGCATATGGGTGATGACAGCAATGCCCATGCCGGATTCGCTTATTGGTGTACGAAGGCTGAGGATGGCGGGGGTTACAAGGATCCCGTGCTGCTTAAGAACGGCTCGCGCGTGAAGATCAAGGGCTTTCTCACCGATGCACTGGCCGACGCCGGAATGGAGTTTATCGAAGCCAACAAAGACAAGCCTTTTGCGTTGTATATCCCGTTCTACGCGCCGCATACTCCGTATAGCTACCAGCCCGAGGAGTACCGAAAGTCGTACTCGAACGCGAAGTTTTCCTGCTTTCCACAGCCTCCTAAGCACCCTCAGCGACGCCGCCAGTTCGAGACCCACCACGGCAACCGGGCGAGCATGACCGCCTATTCGGCGCTCGTCACAGGTGTGGATCACAACGTCGGACGCATTGTCGACCGGCTCCAGCAATTGGGCTTGCGCGAAGATACACTGATCGTCTTCGCCGCGGATCAGGGCTGGAATGCAGGTCATCACGGGGTCTGGGGTAAGGGAAACGCCACGATCCCTTTCAACATGTACGAAGAGTCGATCCGTGTGCCGCTGATCTGGAACCATCCCGGCAGCATCCGCCCCGGACAGACGTTGTCGCCGATGGTATCTTCCTACGACTTTTTCCCGACAATCCTGGACTACTTAAGCGTGAAGGCTCCCGGCCGTGACCGGCAGCGGCTGGGGCGGAGCTATGCCGGGTTCCTGCGCGGCGAGAATCCGGCCTGGCGCGATGAGCTGTACTTCGAGTACTGCTATACGCGCGCCGTGCGAACCGCGAGCCTGAAATATGTCGAGCGTGCGGACAATTGGCCGAGCGAGTTGTTTGACCTGGAAACCGACCCCGGCGAGAATGTCAACGTAATCGGCTGGCCAGCCTATCGCGACCGTCTCACCGCATTGCGGGGAAGATTGCGGACCCAGTTCCAGGCCGCCGGAGCTCCGCCCATCGAGAAGTGGCATGACTCCGTCCGCAATGTCCTTACTCTGGACAACGGATACTACGACCGATGGTTGGATCTGCCGTCGAGGTAACCGTTGGTCTATGCTGGTTTGCAAGACTCGTTGGCTGGGAGAACCTCATGATCCTGCGTTGTCTGATTGCGCTTTCGATGACTCTGGCCGCCCCCACGCCGGCTTCCGCTCAAATCCTTTATGGCGGCCTAGTCGGCAATGTTGCGGACAAGACGGGCGCCGTCGTTCCCGGCGCGAGTGTCACTGTCACCAATGAACGGACGGCCGCTACGCGGGCGGGTTCCACAAACGAGACCGGCATCTATCAGTTTCCGACACTCGATCCAGGATCGTACACTGTCACCATCCGAGGCAGCGGCTTCCGGACCTACAGTCGGACTAGTGTCACAGTCGAGGGTAACGCGACCGCGCGGGTGAATGCCGTGCTCGAGATTGGAGAGGTTACCGAACAGGTTACCGTCGAAGGAGGACTAGTAGGGCTCCAGACCGAAGGCGCGGAAGTTCGCCGCACGATGGACTCAATCACGCTTGTCAACGCCCCCATTCCCCTCGGCCGCAACTATCAGAATATGCTGGCGACGCTTCCCGGCTTTTCGCCGCCGCAACATTCCGGCTCGTTCCCGGCAAACCCGTCGCGCTCCTTGCGCTATTCGGTGAACGGCGTCAGCGATCAGGTGAATAACATCCGGATCGACGGAGCTTCCAGCTACAATCCCAATATCGCCCAGAACACCGCGATCAACCCGACTCTCGAATCCATCGAGATCGTGGACGTAGTGACCGGTTCCTTCGACGCGGAACAGGGTTTATCCGGCGGTGCGGCGATCAACCTGCAGATCAAGAGTGGAACGAACTCGTTTCACGGTTCGGCGTTCTGGTATCACAACAACCAGCATTTCAGCTCGTACCCGTACTTCGGCAATCGGCGAGAGGCGAAGCCAAAGTACATCTCCAACCAACCGGGCGCTACGATCGGCGGTCCCATTCGTAAGAACCGCTTCTTCTTTTTCGTGAGCTACGAGCGGACCGGCGAGAATTCCAACGCCACCCGGTTCATGGACGTGCCAACCGAAGCGATGCGGCGTGGAGATCTTTCCGGCTCACCTACCGTTATCTACGATCCCCTGACCGGAGCCGCTTTCGACCCGGCACGGCCAGCGTTATTTGCGGCAGACCGGACAGCATTCCCGAACAAGCAGATCCCTCTATCCCGATTCTCGGGACCGACGCGGCGAATTCTCGAGCGGCCCGAATGGGCTTTGCCGAATTTCACCGGCTCGGGCGCCCTCGGAATCAACCTGAACTATCTGGCGAGTGTTCCCTACTGGACCAGACGCGATCAGGTCGACACCAAGGTCAACTACAACCTGACCAGCAAGTGGACCGCCTTCCATCGTTTGAGTCACATGTATTTCGACCAGAACAACCCCGCTTCCTTCGGAGTCTTAGGCGGCGACAACGTACATCCGACCAACAGCCGGCCCGGATATGGCTACGGTCCAACTTATTCTTCGACGGTTTCCACAACCTACGTCGCCAGCGCCAATCTCGTCTTCGATGGCTTCTGGGGCTACACGTTGCAGGATCTCAATGCGGGGCCCGATGGACTCGAGCAGAATATTGCGCGTGACGTACTCGGAATCCCCGGAACCAATGGGACAGACACCTTCTCCGGCGGCATGGCGCGCATCATCATCGACGGTTTTACGCGGCTGGGATACGCGCAAGTGTCTCCGAACTTTTTCACCGATCACCAGTTCCAATACGCAGCCAACGGCAACTGGACGCGCGGCAGCCACAACGTGCGATTCGGCTTCGAGACTCTGCGCTTCAATTTGAACCAGGCGGTGTCAAACCCCCCGGGGGGAACCGGTGGACCGGCCGGCGGCTTCAACATGCGCGGCGACACGACGACGCTTCGAGGCGGTCCCGCCGCCAACGACTTCAACGCGTTCGGCTCGTTCCTGCTTGGACTCGCCCGCGAGGCCGGCCGCAGCGTTCTCACCGTGCCGAGGCTCGAGACCCGCACCAAATCTTACAGTCTCTACGTGCGGGACCGTTGGCAGGTTTCGCCGCGACTCACGGTTTCGTATGGCATGCGCTGGGAGTACTATCCCTTTCCGACGCGTCCGGACCGCGGCATGGAGCGTTACGACTTCAACACTAATGAAATGCTGGTGTGCGGCGTGGGCGGCGTTCCGCGCGATTGCGGCAACGAACAGAGCAAGCGAATGTTCGCCCCGCGCATCGGCGTCGCGTGGCGGCCTACCAGCACGCTGGTGGTTCGCACCGGCTACGGGCTGACCTGGGATCCATTCAACATCGCGCGCGACCTGCGCGGCGAGTACCCGACCCAATACGCGCTGACGCTCGCGTTCCCTGACACGCGCGCCTGGTCAACTACGCTCGACCGGGGATTGCCCGCGGTTCCCGGGGTTCCCCAAGGTGGACACCTTCCGATGCCGCTCGATGCCGCGCTGCTCACGGCCGACGATAACTACCGCCGCGGCTATATTCAGTCCTGGAACTTTACGATCGAGAAGCAACTCGGCGAATGGATCGTCTCGGCGGGATATGTCGCGACGCGCTCGGTGCGGCAGTCATCGTTCCTTGACATGAACTACGGTCAGATCGGGACCGGGAACCAGGGCAGGCGGCTATTCCAGCGATTCGGACGGGCGGCAAACACCTCGGCGTTCGGTCACATAGGGATGTCGAAGTACGATTCGCTTCAGACCCGAATCCAGCGGCGGTTCAGGGGCTACTCGGTCGGCATGGCGTACACTTGGGCGCACTCGCGCGGCTACAAGGGAGAGACGTCGGTGGGCGCGCCGCGCGTGGCGATCCCGGAGTTCTGGCGGTTGAACTATGGGCCCACGCCGTCTGACCTTCGGCACAACCTGGCAGGCACCGCTGTTATGGAGCTGCCGTTTGGATCCGGAAAGCGATTTGCCACCAATGGCGCTGTGGCGCACGTATTGGGGGGATGGCAGCTCAACACCGTGACATCGCTGCGCACGGGCTTCCCCATAACGCCGACTGCCAACGCCACCGTGCTCAACGCCCCCGGCAGCAGCAACACGGCGGATTGTCTGAGCGCGCCCCGCAAGATCGGGGCTCCGGGCATGTGGTGGGATCGTTCTACCTTCGCCGACCCGAATCAGGTGGACCCGCGGACGCCGCGTTTTGGCACCTGCGGCGCGGGAGTGCTGCGCGGACCCGGTGTGATCAATTTCGACCTCGGATTGTTCCGCAAGTTCCGTGCCACCGAGCGAGTTGACGTACAGTTCCGGGCCGAGTCATTCAATATATCGAACACGCCACACTTCGGAAACCCGAACGCAAATGTCTCCGGCGCGGCTTTCGGTCTGATCAGCGATCTGCAGAACAACGGACGCGAAGGCATCGACCAACGGCTGTTCCGGGTCGGCATTCGAGTGGGCTGGTGAGTTAGGCAAGCAGGAATGCTTGCGCACTCAGATGAAACTACCGTGTATTGACGCTCACCGCCTGCGAGACTCCAATGCGGTTGGTCAAGGTCACCGACACCGACTGGATCGTATCGGCTATGGATGGAATGCTGGTGCCGGTGATGTCGCCGGCGAGGGTCAAGGGTACGCTCGCCGTAAACAGGCTACCGAAGGGAATCGACGTCATGCCCTGATAGTAGCCCAGGAACGCACCCTCGACAGCCAGAGTCAGATTCTGCGTTCTGACATTTTCGCCGGTTGTCGGCGTGAACGCCAGATTCATCTGCGTCACCGAGCGGGCAGTGGTGTATCCACTGACCAGCAATGTGATGGTATTGGCTGTCTTGCCGCCGACGGCGACGCTCAGAATCTGCGGCGCCCCGGAAGTGATAGTCAGATTCGCCGAGGGTGGCTGAGTGGGAGTCAGAACAATGCCGCCTTCCGTAGTGGTAATCGCGGGCGTAACTGTGATGGTACCCGCGACGCTGCCGGTCTGAACGCGAATCTGATTCTGGCTGTTCGGGAAGACCGCCCGTGTCGAGTTCGCGGGAATCGTAAAGGTCACTGTGCGCCCGCCGGTGGCGAACTGCACCGATGGATCGTTAGTGAACACGTCCGAGCTGAAAGTAAGCGTCAGAGTGCCGGAAAGAGCAAGCGGGTAAGCGCGTGAGAGGAGCATCCCAATCGCCGGTTGCTGGAGTGGTTGCTGCGCTCCAGTGGCGCCGTCGAATTGAATGTCGGGCAGTGGCGGCGGAGCGTTTCCGGTACCGGAGAGTGTGAAGGTCTGGTTATCGACTCGGAGCGTCGCTGTCGAAGCGCCGAGCGCGTTGGGGACGAATTGTATGTTGAATCCGGCGGAGGCTTCCGGCGCCAGAGTCAGGGGAAGGTTGGGCAAGCCAGCGAGCGTGAAAATGGTCGACTGCGCCGCAAGGCCAATCGAGGAGATCGTCGCTGGCGAAGTGCCCGTATTGGTGATATTGAACCGCAATGTGCTCGTGGCTCCGACTGCAACGGGCGTGAAGATCACCGATCCACCGGTCAGGACCGGAGTGGTCAGTTGGTTCGCGATGAAAGCATACGTGAGGTTGGACCCGAGCGCGTTAGCCGCCAAGTCGAAGTCATCGTTGCCGATGCGAAGCCGTCCCAGCGCTCGGCCCGGAACCGTCGGCTGGAAGTTCACCGTGAACGCGAACGCCTGGTTCTGAGTGACAGTCAGGGGAAGAAGAGGGACTTCAGTGAGATTGAAACCGGCGCCCGACGCGGAAATCGTCGTGATGCGGCCATCCGCGTTACCCGTATTGCGAACGAGCACGACGACCGAGCTTTTGTCCCCCACCGGCGCGTCGGCGAGCGTGACCGTCCCATTAGGCCGCAGAGCGCTCCCGGGCCCGGTTTCATATGCGAATCGCGGCCCGGTTCCGGAGCCCTCCAATGCGAACTGGAGCCGCCGATCCGCCGTTTCTACCGTAAGCTGGCCACGCGAAGTATCGAGAGTCTTGGGCGTATAGGTGACCTGAAATCGAATCTCGCGTCCCGCCTCTACGAGAGTGCCTGCCAAGGGTACGCCGATGGTGGAAAAGTCCGCTCCCGTCAGGGTCGCTGAATTGAAGGCGCCGGTGTGTGTCCCGCGGTTAAAGACAATGATCGTGGCGCTGGAGGTTGTGTCCACCGTCGTCGCCGGGAACGGGATCGTGCCTCCATTGGTAATCACGGTCGCGTTACCACCCGGCGGAATAAAACTGTAGCCGAACTCGGGGGCGATGCCCACCAGATTCAGGCCGATGTTTGTGGAGGTATTGCCGGATGTGTAGTTGAACTGGAACCGGCCGAGGACGCGGGCGCTCGTTGCGGCGTTGTAATTGAGCTGCACGCCGAACACACCGTTCGGACCGAGTGTGAACGGAGCCTCGGGCGCAGAGCCAACCACAAAATCCGCGGCTCCCGTGAGCTGAATAAAGTTCACGGTAACCGTGGCGGTAGTGCGATTGGTAATCAACAGACTGGCTCCGGCGGTCCTTCCGACCCCGCTGGCGGGGATCGTCAGTGTTCCATTGTCGACCAGGTCCTGGGTGCCCTCGGCGAGCGTGGCGCGAATCGTGAACGCTGGGGGAACCTGACCCCAGAGGGACATAGCCCCCCCACTTCCAAGCAAAACGCCAAGCAACGCGGGCTTCAAGAGGGAACGGGAAGCGAACACGAATTAGTCCTCCACGCTGTTGGCAGCCTGGGCAGTCAGGTCCTGGGTTGGAATGAAGAAGACGCTCCTCTGCCGCGGATCGAACACGTAAACGGGTTCCTCGGCGGAGGAACGTGAGTTGAGCTGGAACAATCCGTCGCCGGCTGGCGCGATTCGCGTGGGCTCAAAATCGAGATCGACCTTTCCGGTCACTTCACCGGTGGCAGAGCGCAGGATCGAGATGGACCTTCCGGCACGCGCGGCGATGAGCAATATTTCTCCGTCGGCGGAAGTGGCCAAAGCCGCCGGGTCGTCGATCGACGAAGTGATGAGCGAAATATCGGCCGAGTCGCGATAGTTGGCGACACGCAATATTTCATTGCGGGAGCGGCTGGCGACGTAAGCGGTTCCCATCGCAACGGCAAGGGCGGATGGCTCCTCGACCGTCGCTACGAGGCGTGCGCCCGCTGCGGTGAGCCGGTAGAGCCCATCCCCGGCAATCGCGAGAACCGCGTCCGCGCCCGGTTCTACGGCGATGGCGCGAATTCCGGAAGCAGGCGCCGCCAGTTCGATCATCCGCGTCTCGGAATCGAGATTCCGGTAAAGGCGGACGGAAGCTCCTCGAATGGCGGCGGATTTCCCATCCGCGCTCCAGGCAAATTCCTCGATTTTCCCGGCGCTCCCAAGATCGGCCACACCCTCGGCGCGGATCAGCGAAATCTCACCGTTTCTCGAGGCGAGAGTGAAGCGGCCGTCGGGCGAGACCGAGCCTGCGTCGAGATCACTTTCGGCGGCGGAACCTAAATAAGCCGCACCCGGCACCCCGACGATCCAACGAATCGACCTGGTAACGGGATCGAAGATGCGTCCCGAATTGGGACCCGACAGATGCGACTGCTGCGCGGCAGCTACACCCGCTAACGCAAGTGCGATGCATGGGATGGATTTTCGGAGCATATGAATCCTTTTGTGCTTATGTGGGCGCTTAACGCGGGTTGCCGACACTCACTCCTCCCGCCGTAATCGTGACGGGATTGGTTACGGCTGTCGCGGCGGGCGTGTCGTCGCCGCGAGTGGCTGCAACCACCCCGCCGGCGATCGCTGCGCCACCCACCACGGCCAGGATCTTCCAGGTCCGGCTCCGGTTGACCCCGTTTGACACCGAGCCGCCAGAGCCATTGACCACGTTGGACTGGGCGATCACCACGGTTCCGGTTTGAGTGCCAGCGGTGGCGGTTACTTTGATGTTGAAGCGCCCGGATTCCGTGTTGGGGGTGTAGCCTGTTACCAGTGCTCTTCCCTGCTCGTCCGTTCTGACGGTCTGCGTCTTGAGCCAGCCGTTGAACACGCCGCTCGGCCCGAGCATCGGAAGCTGAAAAACCACTTCCGCGCCGACCACCGGCTTGTCTGTAGTATCTTTGACTTCCACCACCGGCGACACGGCCGTCCGGCTGCGGATGTTATTTTTCGCCCCTTCTCCTTCTACAACCGTGATCTTAAGAGTACCGGCCTGGCTCACCAATTGCTGCTTCGGAGCGCCGGCCTGGGGCGCTGGATCGGCCGCGAGGGCGGAAATTACGGGGCTCGCGAGACTCGCCACAAGGGCGTGGATCATCACTTGCTGGAAACGCAAAACAGCCTCCTGGGGGAGCACGTTTAGAGACACCTTGAGCGTGGGAAGCCCGCTGGTTCGACTCTAACCTATGGCGCAATACAAACCTACCAATATATCACGCGGGATAGGGGCGGTGCGGCCCGAAGGTGTTATGACGTGGGACTAGGGGTGTTTGTTACGCGCCTATTTGCTGGCGAACCCAGTCCTGGACCTTACGGCGCCAGGGCCCGGGCCTCAGACGCATCATTTCTTCCAGCAAATGGGTAGCAGTTTCCGGGGTCAGGATTGGTATTGCCTTGCTTCGGCTGATCGCTTGGTAGGAAGCGCCCTCCAGGGAAAAGAAAGTCACCCCGCTGTCGCTGTAGCGCCAGACCTCCGGCACACTCATCGCCGCAAAAATAGGAAACCGGTCGAATGAATCGCGGGTGATGTCTATTTCGAGGATGAGCTCAGGCGGTGGATCGACCTCTGGATCGATTTCCATCCGGGGACGCATCGCGTCCGCGTGCTGGAAGTAAAAACAGGAATCTGGCTCGAACCCCCGCCGCAGATCCGGTCGTTTGAATGTCATTGATCCGAAGCAACAGAAGTTGAGGTCCATTTCGAACGCGATCATCTGGACCAGAGTCTGAAGCGAACGATTATACTTGTCGTGTCCGGCGGAAATGACCATGATTTGAAGCAATCCTTGATCGAAAGTGATCCGAGTGCCGGGAGACTCGCTTACTTCGGCCAGAAGCCGTTCGTAGAAATCCCAACTGACGTCGCGGAGAACGACGCACTCCGACGGTTGAAACGCTACGGTGGCCACGGAAGCTCCTAACGCCAGTATACGCCCGCTCTGGAATGCAAAGATTGAACGTTTGATCGGCGTCGCGCAGGATTGCAGGCGAGTCCCGCGCTAAAACCCGAGTATTGGCAAAGATCTTCTTCGGGCGGCTGAAACAGAGACTGCCATCGGGGTTAACTTCGTCATTCGAATAGATCAGCCATCGGAACAACGCTCCGATTATCTGGAGTCCGGAGAATCCCGTCCTGGACATGCACGATACCGTCGGCGGAATATATCCAAGCGTGGCGGCTCCTCGGATTGACGACCCACACGCAGGGCACTCCGATGGCGAAGTAGTCGTCAAGCCGTTTCTGAATCGAATCGATCGTATCACCGGGCGAGAGGATTTCGATGCAGAGGATCGGCGGTGTACGGACGATCTGTTCCGCTAGCGCGGAAGCCTCGATCAGGCACAGGTCGGGAATCCGGTAGCGCGTAGGAGTGATCTGAACCCGCTGCTCGGGCAACACAACAATCCCGAGCTCCTTGCGGCGGGTGTGCAGGAAGGCGCCGAGAGAGATCTGAAAGTGAGAATGGTCACGCTCGCCCATGTTTCGCTCCATGACCTGACCATCGACGTAGTCACAGTCCGGATCGTAGTTGGTGGCAAGATACTCCTCCACTGGAACCAGGACTGGGGCCGTTCCCATGCCCACAGTCTAACGCACCACGACCTTCTCCACCGCCTGATTGTCGTGATCATCCTGCACCCGGACCGCGACTGTAACCTCTCCCGACGGCGCGCTGTCGAGTGTCAGGACGTAATCGTGATCGAGCGAATCCGTCAGGCGAGTGGTCGGTTCCACTGCCTTCCAATCCCCGCCGTTGATCGAATACTCCGCTTTGCTGATTACAGTCAGCGCATCGCTCGCGTGAAATTTCACTTCCAGCCGGGAGCCGCTTCTCACCCCTGCCAGGCCGGTGATACGCGGCGGCGTGTTGTCGAGCGTGAAGGAATCAGATTCGAGAGATGCCGTCAGCGCCTGATGCGGCGGATTGGATGCCGCATCGGTCGAGGTGATCCGGAGGACATACTGGCCATCGGGGAAAGGCGCGGTGTCCCAACTGAAATTCCGCTCCCTGATTTCGTCCTTGAGCAGCTTCCAGGAAGTCTCTTTCACGCCCCGAATCTCCAACTTAAACAGAAGCTGATCGCCGTTGTCGTCTCGCGCCAGCCAGCGCGCCCCTTTGTGCCCCTTGGCATAACTCATCGAATTGGATGGCTGGTCCGCGCTGAGCGAAGGCGGCGAAGGAGGCCGAGGATTGCGGGTTAACGTAGGGAGCGTCAGGTTCTGCGATGGCCCAAGCGCTGCCGAGGGCGCGGGGAACCGGTAATTGGCCGGCGTAACTTCGATCAACTCGACTACCGGCGCGACGTTCTTAGGAAGAAAGGCTGTGCTAATGGAAGCCACTTCGGGAGTCCGGCCGTCGGTGGAAGCCGCCAGTGTCAGTTTGTATTGCAGGAATCGCGCCGCCGGTGAGGCGATCCGGCCTCCCTGCGAGTTCAGTGGAACCGGGGCCCATGGACTCCAGCTTCGCGCCGGTGAATCCACGTTGCCGCTACGGGTGTCGAGCTTCACCTCGCCTCCCTTAACCTCGCCCTGATACTCAACCCGGCCCCAATAAGAAAAAAAGGTGGCATCGAGTGCTTCGCTTTCGTACGTTCCTTCCTTCTCGAATTCCGGACCAAGCTGATACACTTTGCCGATGTTGCCGGTAACGGCGTACACTCGATTGTCGCGGCCGGCCAATAGCGCCGTGATCTGTGTCGGCGTAGAGTTCAGCAGCAGCGTCGAAAGCAGGTCGGAATCTAGGCGATAGATGTTCCCGCGGTTGCCGGTCCCAATCAGTGGGCGGCCATTGGGATCGAAGGCGAGCGAATAAGCGATCTCGCTCTGATGCGACCACAGTTTGCGGGGATATCCATCTGTCTCGAGGCGGATTACTTCCGAGCCACCGCTCACAGAAGCGCCCAGCGACGGAATCGGCGCCGGCTGCGGAGCTGGCGCCGGCCGGGGGCCTGCGGCTCCAGTCGCGGGAACCGGTTGGGGCGTCGGAGCCTGCGGAGGAGGTGGAGCCGGCTGCGTGGTCTTGTTGCCAACCGCGGCCGCATACACGTTGCCTTTTGGATCCGTCGCCAACGCCGTTATCTCCCGCTTGGCAGTCTGATAGAGCACGAAACCCTGTCCACCGGGAGTAATCTTGTAGATCATTCCGCCCGGTTCGGTGCCGGCGTAAAGATTCCCTTGCGAATCGAGGACCAGCGCACGAGCATGTGTCTCTTCCGTCCTGTAGAAAACCGATCCCGAGCCTGCCGGCGTCACCCTGTGGACCTCTCCCTTGTCACCGGTGGCGACATAGAGGTTGCCCTGCTTGTCGAATACCAGTGCCCAAATGTACTTCGCCTTGGGATCGTAGAAGACCTCTGCCGACCCAGAGGCGGCGGACCCGGCGGCATTGATGCGATACACCTTGCCATCGGGCGCCGTGGCCGCGTATACGCGATCGGAGGCATCGACGGCGATGGCGTGTACTTCCAATCCCGCCAATTCCGCGAGGACCTTCCCTTTGCCCGTGGAATCGATCTGAAACAGTTTGGCTTTGGCGTCCTGGCCGCTGCCTCCCACGTAAAGGTTCTTCTTCGAATCTTCAGCGACAGCCCACAGGTAGTTGGTGGAAGTGTCGTGGAGCTCCTTGAATACAGGCGCCAGAGACAGCCTTCCGTCGCTGCGAAGCGAGAGTTTCTTCAGCGTGCCCTTCTCGAAGTCGCTCTCGGCCGTATGCTCCCAGTAGCGTGTGCCGCCGGCGAGGAGCCCAATCGATGCGAGCGCGAGCCCGCTAATACAAACGAAAAATCGGGTCATGGAACTTCTTTGAACTTCTTTATTGGACTTTGATCCGGAGCGAGTAGCTGCCCGTGATCTGCTGATCAAACGGCAATGCGAATTGCTCTTCGGCCGTTTCGGGAATGGTGAAATACGACCGGCTGGCACTGCGCCCGTTCTGCATCACATTGGCTACCGAGGGCGGGAGCGCCGGCAGCGTTTTGTCGTCATAGTATACAGTCGGCCTGGCCTGGACAAGCGATACGTAGAGTTTGTCGTTGGTGCGTTCCTGGTTCAGGAGCGAGATGGTTTGAGGCAGGTCAATGAAACGGTTCATCATCCCCGCGAATGACTGCATGCGGTTGAGAGTATCCGCATCCGATAAGAGCAAGCGGTGCTCCCCCTTCGGAAACCCCGCCGGGATCTTCACCTTCACAGCGCGCTCGAGCCGTCCGCCGCGATACGGCCGGAGGAAAACCTTCACGGCTACTTCTCCGCCGGCGGTGACTTCGCTCGCTTCCGCGAATGCGGATTCGATCGCCGCGGTCCGGCGTTGCGGCAGCAGGTCAAGTGTCACGTCGACGCTCTTCAGCCGCGGATTCTGAACCGAATTCACAAACAACCGGCTGAACTTCTCGCCCCACCAGCCCGCCATCAGAATCGGAGTGGGAACAGGCATTTCCGCGGGGGCAAACACGTTGTTCAGGGAGATCTTCTGATTTCCGTCCAGCTCGACATTGCCCCGCACGCGGTAGGTGGCATCGTCTGAAAAATCGTTGAGCCCCGAGACCGCGTTGAACATCGTCACCATCATCAGGAAAGGCGTCCACTTCTGCTGGACGAACACCTGGAATTGCAGGTCCTTCTCTTTCAGCAGTTTGTCGCCTTCGGCGAAGGTGCGAACTTTGAGTTTGCACGGAACTGTTTCGGCTTGCTCGCCCAGCGCGCCCATGATCGCCGAATGCCGGTCCTGTTTCAGGGCTCCCACGATATCCGTGGCATTGCCGAACTTGTTTGGCTGGAACGAAGACGCCAGTGTCATCAGGACTTCGCCCTTGGCCATTGGCATGTTCACGGGCCCCAGGTTGAGCACCGGATGCCCGCACGCAAGAACTCGTGATCCATCGTTGTAAGTCACCGTGCACATCACTGTCATCGACATGTCACCCGACACCAGCAGGCCCGTAACTGCGTCGCCGGGATGCAGCGAGTTCTGCCAACCCGAAACGGGCTTGGCTGAGCCGTGAATCGCGCCGGCCGCGCGTCCCTGTGCATACGATCCTCCGGGTATGGCCGCGCCGCCGTGCGCCGGAGTGATGCCCATCTGCTGGAACATCGGTCCGAACTGGCGCAGCGTGGCTTCGGTGAAGCCAGAAAAAACCAGT
>Ga0187893_10007799_pt1 | contig 17283 bp, 32 predicted proteins | sample MA1701074metaG_FD_139574 | JGI IMG/M metagenome (GOLD analysis project Ga0187893, IMG submission 139574) | White microbial mat communities from a basaltic lava cave in the Kipuka Kanohina Cave System on the Island of Hawaii, USA - MA170107-4 metaG ... | reverse complement strand
GCCTATCTCGACGATCTCTCGCCACGCGAATGCTTACGCAAAGCTGGCATTCTTTCCGAACACTTTTGGCTCCAAGATGTCTTCCCGCCAAAAGTATGACATATTTTTTGGAAACCTACTTAGCGCTTGGTGTAGGTCGGCGCCTTGCGGGCTTTCTTGAGGCCGGGCTTCTTGCGTTCCTTGATGCGTGCATCGCGGGTGAGCAAGCCGTGCTTGCGGAGCGACGGGACCCAATCGCCGTTGAGCATCACGAGCGCGCGGGCAAGGCCGAGCCGTACCGCTTCGGTCTGACCGGTCGTTCCGCCGCCGTTGACCCTCACGGTGATATCGTACCGCTTCGCGTCCTGCCCCACCGCGTCGAAGGCGCGCAGGATGTCATTCAGATCGCCCAGGCGCGGGAAGTATACGGCGGCTTCCTTCTCGTTGACGACGAATTTGCCCGAGCCGCCCATCAAACGCACGCGGGCGGTGCTTTCCTTGCGGCGGCCGATCGCTTCATAGTATTGAACAGACATATCTTTCTTCCTCTTTCTGCGAGTTACGCCAGCGGCACGGGGTTGTTCGTGCCGTGCGGATGGTTCGGTCCGGCGTAGATCTTCAAGCGCTTCATCAGGGCGCGTCCCGTGCGGTTCTTCGGCAACATGCCCCACACCGCCTCACGCAACACGCGGTCGGGGTGTTTTTGCAGCTGGTCGCGCAGGCTGATGGCTTTGTATCCACCGGGATAGTTCGAGTGACGGTGATAGATCTTGGTGGTCATCTTCGATTTGGTCTTCGTGCCGGTGACCGTGACGCGTTCGGCGTTGATCACTACGACGAAGTCGCCGATTTCCACGCCGGGCGTGAAGGTCGGCTTGTGTTTACCAAGCAAGGCACTGGCGATGCGCGTGGCGATACGCCCGAGGTTCTGTCCATCGGCGTCCACCAGCAGCCACTTGCGCTCGATCTCGCTTGCTTTCGGATAGTACGATTTGTACACGTTCAAGTTCTCCGTTTCTTTCCTTCGATAATTTCTATTTCATTGACTCTTGATATTCGACTTCGACGAGCGTCAGACCGTGTGCGGGAGCGAGACCGCTTCGCTTCGCCGGTTTGGCTTGCTTCAACAGCTCAGCGACATCCTCCACCGAAACTTTCCCCAGTGCCGCTTCGACCTGCACAAAGACCAGCCTGCGCACCATGCGGTACAAAAAGGCATCGGCTTCCACCTCGAACTGCCATTCGTCCGGTTCGGTTTGAGTCCAGTCGGCTCTTGTCACGGTCCGCACCGTCGTGCCTTTCGGCGTAGTCGGTGAACCGAACCCCGAAAAATCGTGCGTGCCGAGAAAGACTTGCGATACTTGTTTCAGCAGAGCATCTTCAAACCTCGCACTTACCCGCCATGCAAAGCGCTCGCGGATCGGGTCGCGCACCGCATCGCAAAACAATTTGTAGCGATACGTCCGCGAAGCCGCATCGAAACGCGGGTGAAAGTCAGCTCTGGCGATCTTCGCCTTCCGCACCGATAGATCAGCCGGAAGTTTCGCATTCAACGCCCGGACGAGTTCTTCGTCCGAGTGTGCCCAGTCGAGGTCGCACGCGGCAACCTGACCCGTCGCGTTAACACCGGTGTCCGTCCTCCCCGAGAGGAGGATCGAGCGTCCTTCCCATCCGAGACCGCGCAGTGCTTTTTCCAGTTCGCCCTGCACCGTGCGCTTTTTTTCCTGCCGCTGGCTTCCGAAGAAGTCCGTGCCGTCGTAGGCAAGGGTCAATTGGTAACGTGCCATGTTCGGTTGGTAGTTGGCAGCTGTTGGTTCGTTGCCAACCGTAAACCGTCAACAACCAACTATTATTCTTCCACCAATTCCAAGATCACCATTTCCGCTGAGTCGCCCATGCGCGGACCGAGCTTCAACATGCGGGTGTAACCGCCGTTGCGACCGGCAAAACGCGGGGCAATGTCATCGAACAACTGCTTGATGACCTGATTATCTCCGAGTTTCGAGATGGCGAGGCGGCGCGCATGAACCTTTTGTTCGGGCGTCGCGTCCGCGCTATTGCGCGCAAGGGTGATCAACCGCTCGGCATCCCCGCGGATCGCCGCGGCTTTGGCGCGCGTGGTTTGGATGCGTCCGTGGGTGAAGAACTGTTTGATGAGGTTGCGTCGAAGCGCCACCCGCGCCCCGGTCGTCCGCCCCAATCGGTAGCCTGAAATTTGATGTCGCATTGCAAATTACTCCGCAGAATTCGTTTCGTCCTTGAGATAGCCCTTTTCGCGCATCTTCTGACGAAGCTCATCGAGACTCTTCTCGCCGAAGTTCCGGATGGACATGACCGCGCTCTCGCCTTTTTCGAGCAGATCCAGCACATCGCCGACCGTGGCAATGCCCGTGCGCTTGAGCGAGTTGAACACGCGTACCGAAAGGTCGAGCGATTCGACCGGCGTGTCTGCCAGTTCACTGCTCATGCGGCTCCCGGTCACTTCCTTCTCGACGGCGACCGTCAACGATTCCTCGCTGACGCCGGCGATGTAGCGCAGGTGGTCAATGACCAGCCGCGCGGCAGTGCTCAACGCGCGTTCCGGCGAGATGGTGCCGTCCGTCCAAATCTCAAGGATCAATTTATCGTAGTTCGTGCTCTGCCCCACGCGGGCAGAGGTCACTTCCCAATTCACACGCTTGACCGGACTGTAGATTGCATCGATCGGCAGTTCGCCGATGGGCATGTGTCCGCTACGCTCATTGGCGGGGGAATAGCCGCGTCCGCGCTCAACGGTGAATTCGAGGTCGAGCTTGGTCTTGGGGTTGTCCACTGTGAAGAGGAAGAGCTCGGGGTTGACGATCTCCACCTCCGCCGGCGTGATGATGTCCGCCGCAGTGACCGTCCCTTCGCCGCGCACTTCCAAGTGCATGCGAGTGCTGTCCACCCCGTCCAGCTTGAGGCGGAGTTGCTTCACCTGCAACATCACCTGGATCACATCCTCGCGCACGCCGGGGATCTCGCTGAATTCGTGCAAGACGTCCGCGATTCGTATCGCAGTGACAGCCGCTCCCTCCAGCGAAGAGAGCAACACGCGTCGGAGGGCGTTCCCCAGCGTGACGCCATATCCGCGCTCCAATGGGCTGATGACGAACTTTCCGTAGTTTCGAGCCTCAGCCTCGCGCTCGATCTTCGGCATGACCATACTTATAATACCCGTCACGGTTCACCTCTGTACTTTATGCTAATCTCTAAGGCGGAAATTTCCGCCACCGTCCGTAATAAACTACTACCGTGAGTAGTATTCAACGATCAACTGCTCGTTCAAGATGCCGTCAATTTCGGGGCGCTCCGGCAGGCGTTGGACCGACCCGGTCAATTGCTTCGTATCACGGTTCAACCAGCTCGGGGAAGTTCGCGCATCCGCCAAATCGCCAAGTTCCTTGAAGTAGGATAGACTGCGCGAACCGCCACGCACCGCCACCACATCGCCTTCCTTGAGCAACATCGAAGGCACATCTGTCTTGCGGTCGTTCACGGTGAAGTGACCGTGCGTCACCAGCAGGCGCGCCTGCGAGCGGCTGGAGGCATACCCAAGGCGGAAGACCACGTTATCCAACCGCGACTCGAGAATCTGCAACAGGCTCAAACCTGTCAGGCCGCGGCGTTGCAAGGCAATCTCATAATAACGTCGGAATTGTCGTTCCAAGACGCCATAGACGCGGCGGGCGCGTTGTTTGGCGCGCAACTGGCGGAGATAGTCGGACTCGCGCCCCATGCGGCTGCCGCCTCTGCCCCGACTGCCCGTCCGCCCGTGCTGACCCGGCGCAAAACTGCGCTTCTCGAACGAGCACTTCGGGGTGAAACAACGCTCACCCTTGAGATATAATTTTTCGCCCTCGCGCCGGCAAAGTTTACAAACCGGACTCAAATTTTTCGACATAAATCAATTCCTCTACACAAATTACACGCGCCGCTTCTTGGGCGGGCGACAACCGTTATGCGGGATCGGAGTCACATCCGAGATCAAGCGGACTTTCAACCCCATCGCCTGGACCGCGCGGATGGCATTTTCGCGGCCCGGGCCGGGACCCTTGACGTACAGTTCAACTTCCTGAACTCCGAGTTGCTGGGCGGCTTTGATCGCCTGCTCCGCCGCGAGGCGCGCCGCAAAAGGCGTGCTCTTGCGAGAGCCTTTGAAACCGGCGGAACCCGCGCTCCCCCAGGCAAGCGTGTTGCCTTCCATGTCTGTGACGGTAACGATGGTGTTGTTGAACGATGCAAAGATATGCACCTGCCCAGCCGATACTGAGCGCTTGGCTTTCTTGGCGCCGGTCGCCCGGCGTGTGGAACGAACGCTTTGAGCCATGATTCTCCTGCCTCGTTATTTCTTCGCGCCGCGGCGTCTTCCGCGACCGGCAACGGTTTTCTTGGTGCCCTTGCGAGTACGCGCGTTGGTGCGCGAGCGCTGTCCGCGGACGGGCAAATTGCGGCGGTGGCGCAGACCGCGATACGAGCCGATCTCGATCAGCCGCTTGATGCTCATTTGCACGTCGCGGCGCAGGTCGCCCTCCACCTTGTAATTCTTGGTGATAAACTCGCGGATCGCCGAAACGTCCGCCTCAGATAAGTCCTTCACCCGCGTATCCGGGTTCACGCGTGTCTGCGCCAAAATTTGCCGCGCGCGTGTAGGACCGATCCCGAACAGATAGGTCAGACCAACTTCCACCCGCTTGTTACGCGGGAGATCAACGCCTTCAATTCTCGCCATGGTTCTATCCCTGCCGTTGCTTGTGTTTTGGATTTTCGCAGATCACGTAGATTCTGCCCTTGCGCCGAATGACCCTGCATTTGGCACAGCGTTTCCGTATGGACGGTGATACTTTCATTACAAATTACTCCTAACAACTTCCTTCAAAAGCCGAAGTTTCGATTATACACGCTCAATTTTTATTCGTCTAGCCGAATCTCTCTGCCGGGATCACGGGACAGTCAGGATGAGAGGTTCTCCTTCGGTGACGGCGACCGAATGCTCGAAATGCGCCGTCAATGATCCGTCTGCAGAGGCCACCGTCCACTGGTCGGGAAGCACCCGAGTCTCCCCGGTGCCCACCAATACCATGGGCTCGATGGCAATCGTCATACCGGGCTTCAACAGCATCCCGGTGCCGGATTTGCCGTAGTTCGGCAGTTGCGGACCTTCGTGCATCTGCCTCCCCACCCCGTGACCGGTGTATTCACGGGTGACGTGATAGCCATGACTTTCAACATGCGTTTGTATCGCCGCGGACACGTCGCCGGTACGATTGCCGGCGCACATGATTGAAATGGCAACGCGAAGCGCCTCCTGCGTGACGTTCAGCAAATTCCGCGCTGCGGGTGAGATTTCTCCCACCCCGGCCGTGAAAGCCGAGTCCGCCACCAGCCCATCGAGCACCGTACCGCAATCAATCGAGATGATATCGCCCTCTTTGAGGAGTCGCTTCTTGCTGGGAATCCCGTGGACGAGTTCCTGATTGATGCTGGCTGTGATCGAAGTCGGGAACGGCGGATGCCCATAACCCTTGAACGGCGATACACACTTGTGTTTCCTCAGCACTTCCTCAGCAGCCGCGTTGAGGTCGGCAGTGGAAACACCCGGTTTTAAAAGTGCCTTTACAGTCGCCAAAACTTCCGCATTGATTCGCCCGGCCTCGCGCATGGTCTGCAACTCATCCTGGCTCTTGATATGGATTTGGCGCGCCCAACTCATGATTATTGTTTCAATGCAGACATCAGCGCCTGTGTGACCTGCTCGATGGACTGCATTCCATTGATCTCAACCAATTTGCCGCGTTCCCGATAGTATTCGATCAGCGGCGATGTCTGCTCAATGTAGATATCAATGCGTTTCGACACGGTATCAGACCGGTCATCTTCACGCTGGTACAACTCAGAGCCGTCAACATCGCATCTGCCCGCAACTTTCGGCGGATTCGACTTCATATTGAAAATGTGCCCGCTCTCGCGGCACGTCCAACGATCGCTCAATCGTTCGATCAACACATTCCGCGGCGCAGAGATGACCGGCACCGCATTGACGTGGCCATCGAAGCCAGCAAGCATCGTCTCGAGCGCCTGTGCTTGCGCCGGGGTTCGCGGAAAACCGTCCAAAACTGCACCCGACTCACAGTCCGCGCGACCGAGACGGTCTTTGATCATCGCGATGGTTACATCGTCCGGCACGAGGTCGCCTTTGCTCATGTAGGTCTGGGCGAGCTTTCCCAATTCGGTTTGGTTCTTAAGGTTCTCACGGAACAAGTCGCCCGATGAAATGTGCGCGAGCCCGGTCCGTTTCGACAATATTTTTGCCTGCGTGCCTTTGCCGACCCCCGGAGGACCGAGGAGGACGATGTAAGTCGCCATAGGCGCTCCTAACTGATGAGGAGTTTTTCCTGATAACCGTGCAGTTTCAATTCCGCTTCGATATTCATAAATGTATCGCGCACCACACCGACCACAATGAGCAAACCTGACGACGACACGAGAAACAATCCGGCGTTATTTGCCGCCGCAGGGATGATCAGTTGCAAAAGGAAGGGCATGATCGCCACCACGCCAAGCAGGAGCGCGCCGGGCAGCGTGATGCGGCTTTGAATGCGGCTCAAATAGCGCTGAGTCGCCGCGCCTTCCGGCACGCCGGGGATCTGCGCGCGCTGTCGCTTGAGGTTTTCGCCGTAGTTTTGCTGGTCGAAGAGGACGGTCGTGTAAAAATAGGTGAAGGTCACGACCATGAGAAAGTACAACGTCCAGTAGCCCCACGCGCCGCTGCCAGTGGCGTTGAACCAGTTCGTAAGGCTGGTCGCGAAATCACTCACCCACTTCGTCTCGGAAGCGAGGAAATAGCTCGCGACAATGGCTGGGAATTGCAGGAGCGCGCTGGCAAAGATCAAAGGAATCATACCGGCGAGGTTGACCATCAGCGGCAAGACGGGGCGCGGGGTCTTCACCGAGCGCCCGCGTTGGATGGCGTAGAACACCTGACTTTTCTGCGCGAACATGATGGGAACATTGCGACGACCCTGTTGCACATACACAATGGCAATCACTGTCACAAAAATCACAATCAGCATTGCGCTTAAGAGTACCCAGCGATTCGCTTCGTCCAAGAGAAGCGTCTGAATACTTTGCGGAATCTGCGACACGATACCAGCGAAGATCACCAGAGACAAACCCTGACCACGAATGCCGTATTCTGAGATCAGTTCGCCGAGCCAGATCGCAAACATGGTCCCGGCGGTCATCACCAACAAGGTGGTGACGGAGGGCAACCACAAGTCAGCGGTAAACCCAAACGGGAGAATGGGCTGCGCGGCAAGCGAATTGAAAATATTGATCTGCCCGATGGCGGAAAGCATCGCCATCGGAACGGCGAGATAATACGTCCACTTCTCCATCCAGCGGCGGCCCTCACGCGGATTCTCCTGCATCCGTTGTTGAAGCGACGGGATGATCGGGATCAGCAATTGCAAGATGATCTGGGCTGTAATGTAGGGATACACGCCCATCGAAAGCAGGGAGAAGTTGGAGATCGTGCCGCCGGAAAGCAGATTCAAGAAACCGATGAACCCGCCTTGAGCGCTCTGGGTTTGGAAGAACGCCACGAGCGCCTCGCGGTCGACGCCGGGCGCGGGAACATTCGCCGCGATCCGGAAGATCAACAGAATGCCCAGCGTGATGAGCAGTTTTCGGCGGATATCTTCCGATTTCCACAAATACCGCCAGGCTGACGGTTTCTTATCTGCCATGATTCTTCATCCTCATTCGATTACGGGCCGATCAGGTCGACGCTTCCGCCGGCCTTTTCGATCTTGGCTTTGGCGCTCGCGCTGACGCGATGCGCACGGACTTTCAGCCCGACGCTCATTTCGCCGCGGCCAAGGATCACAATCGGATTCCTCGGATCGCGCAACAGGCGGGCTTGCTCCAACGATTCAGGCGTCACTTCCGCGCCGGCTTTGAACGCCGCGGAGAGTTGATCCAAATTCACTTCGTTGTACGTGGCGCGATTGAGCGGCGTAAAACCCTGACCGCGCATGAACGGCAATCGGCGATAGAACGGCAGGTTGCCGCCCTGACGATAGATATTGCCGCCTTCGCCGGAGCGCGAACCCTGACCCTTCGTGCCGCGGCCAGCTGTCTTGCCCTGACCGGCGGAAATACCGCGCCCCACACGCTTGCGATTCTTTTTCGAGCCCGGGTTGGGCGTTAGTTCGTGAAGTTTCATCGTGTTATCCTGCTTCTTCCATCTGCACCAAATGCACGATCTTATTGATCATGCCGCGGATCGCCGGTGTGTCGCGATGTTCGATGGTCTGGTGCAATTTACGAAGCCCCAGCGCAAGCGCCGTGGCTTTCTGATCCTTGGTATAGCCGATGGGACTGCGCACCAACGTGACGAAAACAGTCTTTTCCTTGGAATCGCTCTTAGGCATGTTGCTGCCTCCGCTCCCAGAACGGCTTGAGGTCGTTTGCGTTCTTGCCTCGCCGCGCGGCTTCCACTTGCGGCGACTTCAACTGACCAAGCGCGTCGAACGTGGCTTGAACAACGTTCAACACATTCGCACTTCCCTGCGATTTCGTCAAAATGTCGCGCACGCCCGCCACTTCGAGTACAGCACGCACACCGCCGGCCGCAATCACGCCGGTACCGGGGGATGCGGGCTTGAGCATCACTTTCGCACCGCCGACCTTGCCAAGCACTTCGTGAGCAATGGTCGTACCGGAGAGGTTCACCACTTTCATGGCTTTGCGGGCGCGGCTCGAGGCCTTGCGCATCGCATCCGGAACGGCATTCGCCTTGCCAACGCCCATCGAGATCGTTCCCTTCTTGTCGCCGACCACCACGGTCACGCGAAATTGGAACCGGCGGCCGCCCTTGACCACCTTCGCCACGCGAGCGATCTCGATCACGCGCTCTTCAAATTGGTCCTGTGCTTCGAAATTCTGTTGAGGATTATTGTATGCTGCCATTACTGCTCCAGATACCTAAAACTGCAAGCCGGCTTCGCGCGCGCCGTCTGCCAGCGCTTTCACGCGGCCCACATAGCGAAAACCGCCGCGGTCGAAGACGACCGAAGAAATGCCCTTGTTCTTGGCGCGCTCGGCGATCGTCTGCCCGACCAGTTTGGCCTGTTCGGACTTCTTCATGCCCTTCGCCTTTTCACGCAATTCACGATCCACGGTGGATGCGGAAACCAGCGTGCGGCCCGCGCCATCGTCTATCACCTGCGCGTAGATCGCTGAGAGACTCTTGTACACGTTCAAACGCGGACGTTGGGTTGTGCCCGCCACGTTCTTACGAACGCGCGCATGACGCCGTTGACGAGCCACGGTACGAGATTTGTTTGCCATGGCTTACTTGGCTCCTTTCGCGGCTTTGCCAGCCTTGCGCCTGACTCGCTCGCCAGCGTAGCGGATACCTTTACCGTGATACGGCTCCGGCGGTCGCACGCCGCGAATCTCCGAGGCAGTCTGCCCGACCACTTCGCGGTCATAGCCCAGCACCTTGATCTGACGCGTCTTTTGATCCACCTCGAATGAAATGCCCGAGGGTGGGTCTACTTTCACAGGATGTGAATAACCGACAAACAGCGCCAGCACCTTGCCTTCCATTTCAGCGCGGTAGCCCACGCCTTCCACTTCCAGCACCACTTCAAAACCTGTGCTCACGCCGCGCACCATGTTGGCGATGAGCGCGCGGGTCGTGCCATGTAAAGCCCGCTCCGCGGGATGATCCGACTGGCGCGTGACAACCACCTGCCCGTCTTCCATCGAGATTGCGATCTGCGGGGAAAACGCGCGTTTGAGTTCGCCTTTCGGTCCTTTCACGTCGACGTTCGAGCCTTGCACATTCACCTGCACACCGCTCGGGACTGCCACGGGTAATCGTCCTATACGAGACACTTAAACCTCCTGCCTTTACCAAACCTTGCAAAGGATTTCGCCGCCTACGCCCAACTGACGAGCGCGCGCGCCGGTCATCACACCTTTGGGCGTCGAAAGGATGGCAACTCCGATTCCCGAGAGCACCCAGGGGATGTCCTGCTTCTTTGTATACACGCGGCGCCCCGGCTTGCTCACGCGCTCCAGTCCGGAAAGGACCGGGCGTTTTTCGCGTCGTTCGCCGACGTACTTGATCTTCAGCCGCAGGGTCTTGTGCGTTGCCGGCTCGGCTTCCACCACTTCGAAACTTTCCAGAAAGCCCTCATCTTTCAGGATTTTTGCGATTTCCAATTTGAGTTTACTGCTGGGCATTGCCGCGAGGACGTGACCGGACATTACGGCATTACGGACGCGGGTCAGCATATCAGCGATTGGGTCATTTACAGCCATGCTATCACCTCTCTCCGCCTACCACGACGCCTTGACCACGCCGGGGACCTTCCCCTGCAATGCCAATTCGCGGAAACAAATGCGGCACAGACCAAAACGGCGGATATAGCCGCGCGGACGCCCGCAACGGACGCAACGATTCCGCACTTGGTTGGTATGAGCCCGACGGGTCTCTCGATATTGCATACACTTCTTCGCCATAATTACGCATCCTTCTTGCTGAACGGCATGCCGAGCAATTGCAACATTGCACGCGCCTGATTATCGTTCTTCGCGGTGGTCACGATCGTGACTTCCATGCCGCGCAGTTTGTCAATCTTGTCATACTCGATCTCCGGGAAGATCAGTTGATCTTTTATACCGAGTGTGTAATTTCCGCGGCCATCGAACGCATTGGCAGATACACCGCGAAAATCGCGTACACGTGGGAGCGCCGTGGACATCAATCTGTCGAGGAACGCCCACATGCGTTCGCCGCGCAGGGTAACCTTGGTCCCGATCAGGCGGCCTTCACGCAACTTGAAGTTGGCGATGCTTTTGCGCGCCTTGGTCATGACCGGCTTCTGGCCGGTGATGATCGTCAGATCGTTGACCGCGGCTTCGAGCGCCTTGGGGTTGTCCATGGCTTCGCCCAAGCCGATATTGACCACAATTTTTTCGACGCGCGGCACCTGCATGACGTTCTTGTATTCGAACGCCTTGCGCAGAGCCGGGATGACCTCTTTGTTATATTTATCCTGCAATCTATTCATCGTTCCATCACTCCACGGCTAATCGATCAAAGCCTGGCAATTTTTGCACACGCGGCGCGCGCCGTCTTCGTCTCGCTGAATGCCGACCCGGGTGGCTTCCTTGCAAGTCGGGCAGACCAGCATGACGTTCGAAATGTCCATCGAACCCTCGAACTGGATGCGGCCCGGGTTGATGTTGCGGCCCGCCTGAGTTTGCACCTGCTTCTGGTGCTTGGTGCGGATGTTGACGCCCTGCACCACCACACGGCGATCCCTCAACAACACGTTGATGACCTCGCCGCGCTTACCTTTATCTTCAAGGCGTCCGCTGATGACTTCAACGGTATCGCCTTTGCGAATCTTCACTCTCATGTCCAATAACTCCTGCGCCTACAGCACTTCCGGCGCCAGCGAGACGATCTTCATAAAGCCTTTTTCACGAAGTTCCCTCGCCACCGGACCAAAAATACGGGTGCCTCTGGGGTTCACACCGTCCGCATCGAGGATGACGGCGGCATTGTCGTCGAAGCGGATGTAGGAACCATCCTCGCGACGCCACTCCTTCGAGCAACGGACGATCACTGCGCGCACCTTTTCGCTCTTCTTCACACCGCCCTGCGGTGATGCCGACTTGACAGAGGCAACAACCACGTCGCCGATCGAACCGTACCGGCGGGTAGACCCGCCCAGCACGTGGATCACCAGCAGTTCGCGGGCGCCGGAATTATCCGCAACCTTCAAACGAGACTCGTGCTGGATCATGGCTTATTCCTCCACCTTCAAGTCCGCGACGCCGGTATCAGCCGTGCGAGTCTCGCGTTTGACGATGGATTCGACAACCCAGCGCTTTTCGCGCGAGATCGGTTTGGATTCGACGAGTTGAACCTCGTCCCCAACCTGGCACCCGATCTCATCGTGCGCCTTGAAGCGCTTGCTGGAATGCACCACTTTGCGGTACAGCGGATGACGGAAGACACGCGTCACCTCGACCACGACTGTTTTTGTCATCTTGTTGCTGGTGACGACACCAGTCATGCGACGACGATTGTTCATGCTTCACCTTCCATAACTTCGGTCATCTTCTGTTCGCGCAAAATGGTCAACATGCGCGCAATATCACGCTTGAGGATTCGCAACCGGTCGGTATCGGTCAATTGACCGGTCACTTGCTGGAAGCGAAGTTTCATCAATTCATCCCGAGCGTCCGCCAGTTTCGTCTCGATCTCGCCCGGTTTCAGGTTCCGCAGGTCGGTTGGTTTCGCTGCCTTCATGCCTGCCCTCCGGCTTCATGGCGGGCGACCACTTTGGTCTTGATCGAGAATTTATACTGGGCGTTCTTCAACGCCTGCACCGCGGTGGCGGAATCCAAACCGCCCACTTCGAACATGATTCGTCCCGGCTTGACAACAGCCACGTAGTACTCCACGTTTCCTTTTCCGGACCCCATGCGGGTCTCCGGTGGTTTGTGCGTGAACGATTTCGCGGGGAAGATCCGGATCCAGACCTTGCCGCGGCGCTTCATCTCGCGGACGATGGTCCGGCGCGCAGCCTCGATCTGGCGAGCGGTCACCCAGCCAGGCTCCAGTGCCTGCAAGCCGTAATCGCCGAAACTAATTTCCGCGCCGCGCAGGGCTTTGCCTTTCATTCGTCCGCGCATTTGCTTGCGCCACTTCACACGTTTTGGCATCAACATAATCACTACCTCTTTATCATTAACAACGGTACGCCGTGTTACTGGCTGACGTACACGCCTTCCGTCGACTCGACTTTCTCTTCCACTTCGGACGTTCCGGCTTCTCCCTTGTAGATCCAAACCTTCACGCCGATCTGACCGTAGGTCGTCGTCGCTTCGGCAATCGCAAAATCCACGTTGGAACGCAGGGTCTGAAGCGGCACGCGCCCCTCACGGAGCCAGACATCGCGCGACATCTCCGCGCCGCCTAACCGACCTCCCACCATGATCTTGATGCCCTGCGCGCCTTGTTTCATCGCTTGCTGAATCGCGCGCTTCATCGCGCGGCGGTAGGCGATGCGCCGCTCAAGCTGGTCGGCGACGTTCATCGCCACCAGCATGGCATCGGTATCCGGAGAGCTGACCTCTTTGACATCGAGATCAACTTTTCGCCCAACTAAAGTCTCGAGAGCCGCGCGGATCTTTTTCACGCCCTCGCCCTTGCGGCCAATCAGAATGCCGGGTTTGGCGGTGTGAATGGAGATCTTCAGCTTGCCGGGATAGCGCTCCACATCCACGCGGGAAACCCCAGCCTTGCGTTTGAGAACCGTCTCCGGCAGATTCTTGCGAAGTTTGTGCACTTCGGCGCTTTTTGCTGCGCCGCCCTTCGAGGCGATTCCCAACAAAAGACTGCGAATGGCAAGGTCCTGGTGCAATTGCTGGCGGTATTCGGAACCTTCGGCGAACCAGCGACCCTGCCAGCCCTGATTGATGCCGAGTCTCATTCCAATCGGATGAACTTTACGACCCATGATTTCTCCTTAAATCCTTACGATCCACGCTCGCGCAGAACGACGGTCACATGCGAATTGCGGCGCAGAATCGGCTTGAAGCGACCGCGCGCGCCGAAGCGTCTCCACTTGCGGGTCGGCGCTTCGTCCGCAAATATCTTCACTACGAACAGGTCGTCACGGCTCACGCCGTAATTCTCTTCGGCGTTGGCGACCGCGGAAGCGAGCAGCTTTCGGACCGGCAAAGCAGCCGCCTTATTCACGAAGCGCAACATTTCCAGCGCTTCGTTCGCTCCCTTTCCGCGCACCAAGTCAACCACAAGGCGCACCTTCTGTGCGGACATCGGTAGGAATTTCAAATGTGCCTGAATATCTTGCATGATCCAAAATCCTTACGGTGCCGCGGCAGGCGCGGTCGTGGGAGCGGCTTTCTCGCCAATCGTGTGGCCGCGGAACGTACGCGTCGGTGCAAACTCGCCGAGACGGTGTCCGACCATATTCTCAGTGATGTAGATCGGCACGTGCCGGCGTCCATCATGAACGGCAATCGTATGCCCGACCATCTGAGGGAAGATCACGCTGGCGCGACTCCACGTGCGCAACACTTTCTTCTCGCCCTTCTGGTTCATGGCTTCAATACGTTTCAACAGTTTGGGTTCGATGAACGGACCCTTTTTCAATGATCGTGACATGCTTACCTCTTAGCGATTCTTCTTGCTGCGACGACGCACAATGTACTGATCCGTCTTCTTGTTGCGACGGGTCTTGTATCCAAGGGTCGGCTTGCCCCATGGACTTTTCGGTCCCGGCAAACCGATGGGCTGACGCCCTTCACCGCCGCCGTGCGGATGGTCGCGCGGGGTCATCGCCGAACCGCGAGTGGTCGGGCGAATTCCCTTATGGCGTTTCCGGCCAGCCTTGCCGAGTTTGATGTTTCCGTGATCGAGGTTCCCGACCTGACCGACGGTGGCGTAACACGTCTGACGGATGAGGCGCACTTCGCCGGAAGGCATGCGGACTTGCGCAAAGTCGCCTTCCTTGGCGAGTAACTGCGCCGCGCCGCCGGCAGAGCGCACTAACTGACCGCCGCGCCCATCTTTGACTTCGATGTTATGGACGAGCGTACCGACCGGAATGTTCGCAATCGGCAGTGCGTTACCAGATCGAATCTCGGCTCCCGCGCCCGCCATCACTGTGTCGCCGACTCTGAGATCGGTCGGTGCGACGATGTATCTCTTCTCGCCGTCGGAATAGAATAACAACGCGAGACGCGCTGTGCGGTTCGGGTCATATTCGATCGCCGCGACCTTCGCGGGAATATCACGCTTGTCGCGTTTGAAATCCACGATGCGGATGAAGCGTTTGTGTCCGCCGCCGCGATGGCGTACAGTGACACGTCCGTAGCCGTTGCGTCCGCCGCTCTTTCGCAAAGGAACAAGGAGCGAACGTTCCGGCGTTTTCTTGGTGATCTCTTCGAACGTATAGCCGGTCATACCGCGCGTGCCCGGCGTAACGGGTTTATATTTTTTTACTGGCATCACTGCACCCCTTCAAAGATCTGAAGTGTCTGTCCCTCAGCCAGTGTGACGATTGCCTTCTTGACGCCGGGTTTGCGAATGAGCAACCGGCGGCTTCGCAAACGGCGACCGCGCTTGGCTGGGGTATTGATGATATTGACGCGGGCAACCTTGACGTCGTAAAGAGTTTCGACCGCGTCCTTTACGGATTTGCGCGTGGCTGAATCTGCCACTACGAACGCGTACTGGTTAAGCTTGCCAGATTGGTAATTGGTTTTTTCAGTTACCAGAGGGCGGCGAAGAACATCGTAAATCGTAGTCATCTTCTCTCCTATCCCAATTTCGCCGTCAACGCATCAAGGGTCTTGACCGAAAGAACCAGCTTGTCATAGCTGAACAGGTCTCGAATATTGAGATATCCGGCAAGTAAGACCTTGGCGCTTTCCAGGTTATCCGCCGAGCGCATCACCTTTTCATACGACTGGTCTTTCTGCGGGAGAACCACCAGCGCGGAGGATTTACCGACCAGGTTGTTCAATGCCTGCAACATCACCTTGGTCTTCGGTTCCTCGAGGTTCAAATCGTCCACGACGACAACGCCCGAGTCCGCGGCTTTCGCCGACAAAGCGGAACGAAGCGCCGCCTGTCGCATCTTCCTCGGCATGCGTTGTTCGTAACTGCGCGGGTGCGGGGTGTGGATGCGGCCGCCTCCTACCCATTGGGCGGCTCGGCGCGACCCTTGGCGGGCGCGACCAGTCCCTTTTTGTTTCCACGGCTTGGCGCCTCCGCCGGAGACCTCTGAACGGACCTTGGTCTCGTGCGTACCGAGGCGGGCATTTGCCATCTGGCGAACATACGCCTGATGCATCAAGTCTACATTGATGGGGGCTTCGAAGATCGCGGCGGGGAGTTCCACTTCGCGCAACTTCTTGCCTTCCAGGTTCAAAACATCTACTTTCATCTCATCAATTCCTTGTGCGCCTATTGTTTGCGCGCCTCTTTGATCACCACGAGGCCGCCCTTGCCTCCGGGAACTGCACCATTCACCCCGAGCAGGTTGCGCGCTGCATCCACCAATACAACCTTGAGGGCTTGCACGGTGACACGGTCATTGCCCATGTGTCCGGCGCCGCGCGCATTCTTGAACACGCGGCCGGGGGTCGTACCCGATGAGCGGGAACCCGGTGCCCGATGTCTGTCAGATTGACCGTGGGTTTTCTTGCCTCCGGCGAAGTGGTGGCGTTTCACAGCACCCGCAAACCCTTTACCTTTACTCGTGCCGACGACATCCACCCGCTCCCCGATCGCAAACACGCCTACAGTGACCTTGTCACCGACGTTGGCGGCTTCCTTGGTGCGGAATTCACGGATGAAACGAAGCGGAGGAAGTTCATTGGCTTTGAGGTGACCTAATTCCCCAGAGGAAATCTTCTTCGGATGGACTTCGCCGAAACCAAGTTGGATCGCCGCATAGCCGTCGCGGTCCTGGTTACGGACCTGCGTAACGTAACATGGCCCAGCTTCGATGATCGTCACGGGATACGAGACGCCTTGCTCATCGAAGATCTGGGTCATGCCGATCTTCTTTCCAATAAGCCCTTTCAACATGCTCAATTTTCTCCTTCAAGAATATTCTGCGAGACTGTCAGCCCGGGCTGGGGTTGCATCATCTCCGAACAGCGCAGTAAACCACGTGGCGGGACGCAGGGATTTTTTTGTCCCGGAGGGCGTCGTTCTTGCGCTGGCGAAAATCGAGAGCAGAGATTCAACGTGCGGTCTCTACTCTCGAGTACGACCAACTATATTTTTATCTCGATATCCACACCCGCTGGCAGTGAAAGCCTCATCAACATGTCAATCGTCTTGGAGTCCGGGTCGAGAACATCAATGAGACGATTGTGCGTGCGGATCTCGTAATGCTCGTGCGAGTCCTTGTCTATGAATGTCGAGCGCCGTATTGTAAACCGTTCGGTCTTGGTTGGCAAGGGTACAGGACCGACAACGTGCGCGCCGCTACGTTCGGCGGTTTCGACGATTCGCTTGGCGGTTGAGTCGAGCACTCGATGATCGTACGCTTTGAGGCGGATGCGGATTTTCTGTTTTGTCATGCCTTTACCTATTCGACGATTTTAGTAACGACGCCGGCGCCGACGGTGAGACCGCCTTCACGGATGGCGAACTTCGAGCCCTGCTCGAGGGCGACAGGCACAATCAGTTCCACGGTCAAGTTGACGTTGTCG
>Ga0187893_10007797_pt1 | contig 17285 bp, 18 predicted proteins | sample MA1701074metaG_FD_139574 | JGI IMG/M metagenome (GOLD analysis project Ga0187893, IMG submission 139574) | White microbial mat communities from a basaltic lava cave in the Kipuka Kanohina Cave System on the Island of Hawaii, USA - MA170107-4 metaG ... | reverse complement strand
TGGCGGACCCGGGCTTCCAACTCGTCGATGCGCCGGAGAAGCCTTGCGACGAGGGCGTCATCGACTGCCACAACCTAATACGTCGGCTAGGTTTACGGCGCTCTCTACCCCCTGAACGGTTACTCGTGCAGGCATGGGTCCAGAGGATCGCCCCCATGAGCGTGCTGAGCACGAGCATCTGGGAGATCGAGTCGATCTTCAACACGCCCCCGTGGATCGCCTTCGCCACGGCGGTGCCGAAGAGGAACGCGGCCACGAAATTCCAGAACGCCGCCCACAGGACCGCCTGGCGCGGCGTCAGCACGCGGGTCGAGACCACCGTCGCGACGGAATTCGCCGCGTCGTTCATGCCGTTGTAGAAATCGAACACGAGCGCAAGGGCGATGGTGAAGATGACGAGGGCGAGCATGGGGAGGGGGGCGGGGGCTCAGGCGTACTCGAGCAGGATGTTCTCGATGTTGTCCGCAACGTCTTCGCAACGGTCGGTGGCCTTCTCGATGTGCTCGTAGACCTCCTTCCACTTGAGGATGATCCGCGTGTCGGTCTCTTCGCGGAAGAGCGCGCCGATGGTCGGGCGCAGGACGGCGTCCGCCTCGTTCTCGAGGGTGTTGATCTGGATCAGGAGCTCACGTAGGGGGCCCGGGCGGCGCAGGTCGTTCAACGCCCCCACCGCCTGGCGCACCAGCGCGACCTGGCGGCTGAGGATCTCCACTAGCTTCCGCAGGGAGGGCGTCGCGACCCGCAGGTCGTAGTAGAGCATCCGCTGGGCGGCTCCCTCCACCAGATCGATGATGTCGTCGAGGCGCTTCGAGATGGTGCTGATCTCGTTCCGGTCCATGGGCGTGACGAACGACTTGTGGAGCTCCGCGAGCACGGTGTGCAGGATCTCGTCCGCCGTGTGCTCCAGCGCCTTGATCACCCCCACGCGGCGGTCGACCTCGTCAAGATGGTCGAGAAGCTCCCGGAAAGCCTCCACGATCTCGACGGCCTTGTCGGCCGCGGACCCCATGTACTGGAAGAAGATGTCTTTCTTGGGAAGGAGCTTGCGGAACAAGGGGACCTCCGTACGGGCGACCGCGGCTGGACGACGATCCGCGACGACTCGACCGCTCCGATCCTGACAAAGGGGGGGCTCGGAGCCAAGGAATTACGCGCCTCCGCCCGACCAATTCCTGCGATGCGGTGCAGCCGCTTTCTGGGGTGGACCGAGGAAGGGCTCCGCGGGCCGCTGCACCGTCCTGGAACGAGACGGTCCGCCTCGCATGGGCGCGGACCGGCGTCGGCGCAAGTCCGATCCAGGTCCGATCATGAAACAGGCGGGTTCTCATGGAAGCTTCGGACCCCCCGTGTCCGTGAAGATACATGCGGAGCGACGCTGATGTTCCCGGGGCGTTCCGGCCTCCCCTACGGGCTGCGGCACCCGCCGCGCCTCCCGACAAGGTTTGGACGGAACTCCGTGAGCGTGGTAGGGACGCAGGTAGCCACGCGGCAATCGTGGCCGGCGTCGTCCGCTTCGGCTTCCGCGAACTCTTCCGGCGGGGGGAACGCCTCGCCCGCCTCCTCGAGCGCCTCGGTCTGCGTGCCGGAGGCGTCCTGCTCGGCCCCCTCGCCGACCCGGTGCGCATCGTCGTCGCCGCCCTGGCGGCATGGCGTGTGGGGGCCGCCTTCGCGCCCCTGTCGCCGCGCCTCCCCTCCCTTGCGATCGCCGGCATCGCCGCCGACATGGGGGCGAGCCTCGGCCTCGGGGCTCCCGAGGCATGGCCGGCTGCTTGGGCGACCCCGAGGGCGGTGCGAACCCGTGGATGCGCGGTTTCTGGTGCAGCCGTTCCCCGAAAAGGTCGGCGCGTGCGCCTCCGACGGGTGCGCGCTCCTCAAGGTGAGCTCCGGGTCGACGGGACGCGCCAAGGTGGTGGAACTGGACGCGGGCCAGGTCCTGGCGGAAGCGCGACAACTGGTCGCCGGCCTCGGGCTGATGCCCGGGGATCGCATCCTGTCGGGGGCGCCGCTCTTCCACTCCTACGGCTTCGACCTCGGCGTCCTGGCCGCGCTCTACTCCGGCGCCACGCTCTCGCAACACGAGCCGTTGGTCCCGCGCAGACTCCTTGCGCAACTCTCCGGGGGCGAGGTCGCGGTCTTCCTCGGTGTGCCCTCCCTCTACCGCGCCCTGCTCGCCATGCCGCCGACGGAGCCGACCTCCCTCGGGGCTGCCCGGTACCTGCTCTCCTGCACCGCCCCCCTCGGCACCCTCGACATCGAGGCGTTCGCCGCCCGGTTCGCCGCCCCGCTCTGCCAGCACTACGGCTCCACGGAAAGCGGGGGGGTGTCGCTGCACTGCCCCGCCGAAGTCGCGCGCCGACCCGGGTCCGTGGGCCTCGCGCTGCCCGGCGTCGCAGTGCGGGTGTTCGATGAAGCGGGCGCGGAACAGCCCGCGGGGCTCGAGGGAGAGGTCGTCGTCTCCAGCCCGTCCGTCGCGCGCGGCTACCGGGTCGGGGCACCGCCCGGTCGCGCAGCCCTCTCTCGCGGCACCTTCCGGACCGGCGACGTGGGATGGCTCGACGCGGAGGGCTATCTCCATCTCCGCGGCCGCCTCGACGACATGCTCAGCATCGACGGCCTCAAGCTCTACCCGGGCGAAGTCGAGGAGACGCTGCGGCTCAGCCCCAAGGTGAGCGAGGCGGTCGTCTTTCCCTTTCCCACCCCCACGGGGGGCACCGCAGTCGGCGCCGCCGTCGTCCTCCGCGCCGCCGCGACGGAGGAGGAGTTGCGGGCGCACTGCCGCGCGCGCCTGGCCGATTACAAGGTGCCCCGCTGCATCCGCATCCGGGATGCGTTGCCTGCGGGACCCACGGGGAAGCTCCTCCGCGCCGATCCCGGGGGCTCCCCGTGATCCCCGCGCAACCCCCGTTCGCGCAGGAGGATGCCGAGCGGGCGGCCGCCGAGGCCCTGCGTGCGGCCGCGGGCCTCCCGCCGCGACAGTTGGTGCCGCTGGACGCGCCCCTCCTGCAGCTCGGCCTCGACTCCCTCGCCCTGGTCCAGTTTCTCGTCGGCCTCGAGGCCGCCTTCGGCCGTGCCATCCCCGATGCCGCCTGGGCCGGCCGCAACGCGATGACCGTCCGCGATTTCGCTGCCCTGGCGGCGGCGTCCCCGCGCCCGGCGAAGCCGCACGCTGGACGCACCCCGGACCGTCCGAAGCGCCGGTCGGCCCTGGCGCGGCTCGCGCGCCGTTCCGCCGCGCTCGCGATGCGGCCGACGCGCCTGCTGTTCGAGCGCTCGCGGCACGCGATCCTCCTGCGCGACCTCTCGCGCAGGCATGCGTTGGATCGCCAATCCACGGGATCCTGGGAACTCCGCACCCTCACGACGGGCGACGAGCCCACCCTCGACGGGTTCTGGACTCCCGCGGCCGCCCCGCGCGGCGTACGACAGTTCCGCGAGCGCGCTGCCGCAGGAGACAGCTGTTTCGCCGCCTGCCGCGACGGCAAGGCGATGGCGCTCGTCTGGCTTGCGACGCGGGCGGCCCAGGAGCGCTGCTCCGGCCTCCACCTGCGTCTGAAGCCCGGCGCCTGCTACGTCTACGACCTCCGCGAGCGCTCGGGCGTCGTCGGCGCGGGCGCCGGGCTCGCCGTCGCCGGGCATGCCCTGCGCGCGGCGCGCGCCATGGGGTCTCTCCTCCAGGTCTCCATCGTGGATCTGCGCAATGACGCCATGCTCGCCACGGCCAGACGGCTGCTCGGTTTCGAGATCGCCGGGCGGGTCGTGCACACAAGGATCGTCTGGTGGCGACGCGTGCGCTGGAGGGTGGAGGGGCGAAGCGGGCAGGGCATCCTCGACCTGTGAGATCGGGGCGGGAGGAGATCCCGCAGAATGCTAGGATGCCGCCGTTCCATGGCTCCGCATCGGGATCTTGCGGCCGCGCTGCCGGGACGGGACGCGCGCCGGGGCTCGTGGTCGCCGCCCGGCGGTTGGCGGCTCTGGGGGACACTGTTAGCCGGGGCGGTGGGACTCACGTTGGCGGTGGGTGTGCACTCGGTGATGCGTGCTCGGGAAGACGAGACCATCCGGGCGGAGTTCGCCCGCGACGCCGAGACCCGCATCCGGGCGGTCGAGGTGCAGTTCGCCACCGATCTCGAGGTGCTCCACGCGCTGCGCGCCTTCTACCGCGGCTCCATCCACGTCGACCGGGAGGAGTTCGGGCTCTTCACCGCCTACGCCCTGAAGCGCCACGAGGGGAGCGTGCGCGCCCTCGAGTACGCCGTGATGGTCTCGGCATCCGGGCGGATCGCCCACGAGGAGCAGCAACGGGCCGACGGGCTCGAGGGGTATGAGATCCGCGAGTCGAGCCAGGACGGGGAACCGACGCGGGCTGGGGATCGGGAGCGCTATTGTCCCGTCGTCTACGTGACGCCTCCGGAGGCGAGCGCGGGCATCGTCGGTCTCGATCTGGCCGCCGAGGAGTCCCGCCGCGCCACCCTGGAGGAGGCTCGCGACACGGGAGAGTTGCGGGCCACCCCCGACATCCGACTCCTCCATGAGCGGGTTCGGGGGGACGTGGGAATCCTCGCCATCGCGGCCATCTACTCGAACGCGCTTCCGGCCACCACCGTCGAGGAGCGTCGAGCCGCGCTGGTGGGCTACGTGGTCGCGGCCTTCGTGATCACCGACGCGGTGGAGCGGGCCCTCGCCCACTTCCCGCGCGGCTTGGTGCAGGTCCGCGTGGAGGACCGCTCCGCCCTCGCGGGCAGCCGCATCCTCTACGGTGACGAAGCGGATCCCGACTCCCCCTCCTTCGGCTTGAAGCGGTCGGTCCCGGTGGGGGGGCGCGAACTTCTGCTCGCCTGCTCCCCGGGCCCCAACTACGTGGCCTCCCGACGGAGCGCGGCCCCGTTCGCTCTAGGCGCGAGCCTCGCCTTCGCCACCCTGGTGGGCGTCGGCTACCTCATCCTTCTCACCCGGCGCGCCGAGCGCGTCGAGCGCCTGGTGGCGGACCGCACCGCCACCATTCGCGAGGTGTCGCGCCTCAAGCAGGCGATCCTCGACAGCGCCAGCTACTCGATCATCTCCACCGACCCGAAGGGCGTGATCCGCACCTTCAACGCGGCGGCGCGCCAGATGCTCGGCTACGCGGAGGAGGAGATCATCGGCAAGGCGACCCCGGTGACGTTTCACGATCCGGGGGAGCTTGCCCGCCGGGCCGCCCGACTCGGCGACGAGCTGGGGCGTCCCGTGCGTGCGGGATTCGAGGTCTTTGCCGCGCTCGCCGCGCGGGGCGGGGAGGATCTCCAGGAGTGGACCTATGTGAGAAAGGACGGCACCCGGTTCCCGGTCCTCCTCTCCCTCACGGCGATGCGGGGCGAGCAGGAGGAGATCACTGGCTACCTGGGTGTGGCGGACGACATCACGGAACGCAAAGCCGCGGAGCGCGAACTGGTCGCGGCGAAAGCCGCCGCCGAGACCGCGAGCCGGACCAAGAGCCAGTTCCTCGCCAACATGAGCCACGAACTTCGCACCCCGCTCACCGCCATCATCGGGTACAGCGAGATGCTCGAGGAGGAGGCGTCCGAGGCGGCGCTTCCCCGGTTCGTGCAGGATCTCAAGAAGGTCCATAGCGCCGGGCGCCATCTGCTCCAGCTCATCAACGACGTACTCGATCTCTCCAAGGTCGAGGCGGGGCGCGTGGAGCTCTGCTTCGAGGCCACCACAGCGGAGCAGCTGGTGCGGGACGCGGTGGCTACGGTGGCGCCCCTGGCCGCCCGCAACGGAAACACCCTGGACGTGCGCTGCCCCGAAGAGACGGTCCCGATGGAGACCGACGTGACACGGGTGGGGCAGGTGCTGCTCAATGTGCTCTCGAACGCGGCGAAGTTCACCGACAAGGGGCGCATCGAGGTGGAGGCGGAGGCGGACGGGGCGTCGCATGTGCGGATCAAGGTGCGCGATACCGGCATCGGAATCCCTCCCGCCAAGCTCGCGCGCATCTTCGAGCCGTTCGCGCAGGCCGACGGCTCCACCACGCGACGGTACGGCGGAACGGGGCTCGGGTTGGCCATCTGCCGGGAGTACTGCACCCTGCTCGCCGGATCCATCGAAGTGAAGAGCACGCCGGGCAAGGGCTCCACCTTCACGATCCGGCTGCCGCGCCGCCCACGGAGATCTCCGCCCGCGGCCGATCGGGACGACGGGGAGGCGCCCTGACCATGGCGCGCCTCCTCCTCGTCGAGGACAACGAGCTGACGCGCGACATGCTCACGCGCCGGCTCGAGCGCAGCGGGCACACCGTGCTCGCGGCGAAGGACGGGGTGGAGGCGCTGCGCGTGGCCCTCGCGGAGGCGCCGGAGCTCATTCTCATGGACATGAGCCTTCCCGTAGTGGACGGCTGGGAGGCGACGCGCCGCCTCAAGACGGAGGTCCGGACCAAGGCGACGCCGGTGATCGCGCTGACCGCTCACGCGATGGCGGGCGACCGGGAGAAGGCGCTCGCCGCGGGATGCTCCGACTACGCGACGAAGCCGGTCGACTTTCCCGATCTACTCAAGAAGATCGTGGCGCAGCTGGGAGGGGGAGGTCCGAGGTGAGTGCGCGCGAGCCTCCCGTCGACCTCGCCGTCATGCGGGAGATGGCGGATGCCTGCGGGTGGACGCTGGATGAGATGGCCCGGCGCTATCTCCAGGAGGCGCGCAAAATGGCGGCCCAATTGCGCGACGCGCTCGACCGCGGCGCGCTTGCGGAGGCGGCGCGTGTGGCGCACGGCTGGTCGGGCGCGAGCGGCATGGCGGGGGCCGTGGGGCTCGGCAAGCTCTTGAAACGGCTGGAGCTGACGGCGGCGGGGGGCAGGGCGGCGGAGACCTCGGCGCTGGCTCTCCAGGTGGGGGAGGCGCTGGCGGAAGCGGAGCGATCGCTCAGGAACACGCTTCCGCTCACGCCGCCGCCGCCGCCCGCTTGACCATCGTGACGGCGTTGCCCGCCTCGTTGAAGCGCACCTCGTCCATGAACGAGCGCATGAGCGTCACGCCCCTGCCGCACGCCCGCGCGAGGTTTTCGGGATCGGTGCAGTCGGGAAGCGTGCGCCAATCGAACCCCGGCCCCTCGTCCTGGACGAGGAACCGCGCCTCGCTGCCGGTGAACCGCGCCTCCACGCGCACCTTGCGCTCCCGGTAAGGGGAGGAGCGCCGCCGCTCCTCGAGCAGGGCGCGATAGGCCTCCAGATCCTTGAGTCGCAACTCGGAGGTCATCTCCAGGTTGCCGTGGTGCGCCGCGTTGACCAGTGCCTCCTGGAGCGCGACCCCCATCTGCATCAACGCCGCCTCGCCCAAGCGCACCAGCACGCGCGCCTCTTCCTGGAGGCGGCGCACCAAGACGGAGAGCACCGCGGCGTCGTTTTCCAGGAGGAAGGTGGACTCGCTGCGCACGAGCGAGCCGAGCAGGCGCGCCTCATCGCGTTGGCGGCGGCGCAGGGCGAGGGCGCCCCGCACGACATCGCCCAGGGTGTTGGCCAGGAGGTCTTTGGGGATGTAGCTGGCCGCCCCCGCGCGCAACGCTTCGGCCGCGAGCGTCTCGCTGCCCTGCGAGGTCATGAGGACGACGGGAACCTCGGGGAACCGGGTCCGCACCGCGGTGGTGAGCGCGAGCCCGTCCAGACCGGGCATGACGAGATCGGTGAGGACGAGGTCATGGGCTTCGCGCTGCAGCGCCTGCAGCGCGCTGGCCCCGTCGACGCAGCAGACCACGTCGCCCAGCCCTTCCCGGGAGAGCAGACCCTCGGCGAGGGCCCGGTCGACCGCGGAATCGTCGACGACCAGGATCCGCGTCATGGCGCGATTGTAACGCTCCGGCGCCTCACTTCAGGAATCGCTCCAGATGGGGGAGGAGCGCTCGTAACTGCGCCTCGAGCTCCGGCAACCGTGCGGTGGCCGCCGCCAGATCCCCGCGCTGCGCATCCTTCTGCACCGCGGCGCAGAGTTCGCGGGCCCGCGGCGCTTCCAGGGAGCGCAGGGAACCGAGCAGGGTGTGCGCCGCGCGGTGCGCGCCGCGGGCGTCGCCGTCCGCCAGCGCGACGCGCAACGCCGCGAGGAGCCGCGGAGCCTCGTCGACGAGCGCCCCGAGCATGCGGGCGAGGATCTCCCGGCTTCCGCGTGCCGCCTTCAGCGCCGCCGAGAGATCGATCTCGCTCCCGAGCGCACGCGCGATCGCAGCGGCGAGCTCCTCGGCGCGGTAGGGTTTGGACAAGATCTCGCGGATGCCCGCGGCGAGGCAGCGCGCGCGCACCCCGGCCGCGTCGTGTCCGGTGACGACGATGAGGGGAGGTGTCGCGCCGCCCTTCGCACGCAGCGCCTCGACCACTGCGATCCCGTCCATGTCGGGGAGCTCCAGGTCGAGGAGGACCGCGTCGAACTCCCCGGCCGCAAGCGCGGCGAGCGCCTCCGCCCCGCTGACCGCGGAGGCGACGCGGTGGCCCTGCGCTTCGAGCAACCCCCGGGTCACCCGCAGCGCGAACACGGAGTCCTCGACGACGAGGATGCGGCGGGGCGCCATGCGGCCCAGCCTACGCAGGGGAGGCGTTCCGGCCAAGCCCGCCCCTGCGCCCCCCCGCCCCCCCCTGCCGATCCTTTGGAAGGATGATGCAGCGCGACCAAGGAATCCGGCTGCTGGGCCTCAAACCGGGAGCCCGCACCGAGGAGGTCCTGCGGGCCTACCGCGGGCAGAGCGAAGTCTTGAAGCGGCGCATCCTGCGCGCGAAATGGCCCGAGGAGAAGGAGGCCTATCGCGACGCGCTCCGTCGCCTCGTGAGCAGCCGCGACGTGGCCTTGGGGAGGCCTGCGGGGGGGGCGGGGGGCGTGGAGAGGCTGGGTGTTTCGGGGAGCCGGCTCCTCGCGCGCCTCGAAGGTCTTGCCCTCTCGGGGCTCGACGGAGGGGGGGCCCGGGGTTTCCTGGGTCTCAAGCCCGACGCCGCGCGCAGCGCGATCCTGGAAGCGTACGACCGCGGGCGGCGCGCGTTGCTGCGGCGCTACTCCGCGGCGAAGACGCGCGAGGAGATGCTCGCCGCGCGGCGCGCATGGGCGAAGCTGCGCACGGTCCGCAACTTCGCGCTGGCCTGAGCACGCGCCCGCTCAGCCGCCCTTTTTCTCGAGCTCCTCCTGGTAGACCGCCATGACGCCGGCGATCTTGAACGCCTTCTCCATGAGCTTGGCCAGCTTTTCGGGGTCCATCTTGTCCTCGCCCTTGGGGGCCTCCTTCTGCAGATCCTCCGAGAGCGCCTTCAGGGCGGCGATCTTTCTCTCGAGGGTCGCCTTGTCGGCCTGCTGAGCTTCCTTCTGGAGCTGCTCGAGGGGCTTGTCGAGGTCGGCCTCGGCCGCACTCTTGCCGCAGCCGGCGAGGAGGAGCGAGAGAAGGGTGAGGAGGGAGAGGGCGCGCATGGCGCGGAAGCCTATCGGAACGCCCGGACGGTCGCAATAGAATGGCGCCATGAACCGCGGTCGGAGACTTCTCCTCGGAGCGATCGGCATGGCGCTGCTCGCGATCCTGAGCCTTCCCCTCTGGATCGACGCCGCGGCGAAGACGGCGGTGGAGCGGGTCGGCAGCCATGCCCTCGGCGTGAGAACCACGCTGGAGGAGCTCGATCTGTCGCTCTTCGGAGGGGACGCCACCCTCGCGGGGCTGACCCTCGGCAACCCGGAAGGGTTCGCGACGCCCCACTTCCTCGAGCTCGGCAAGGGCAGCATCGCCGTCAGCCTCAAGTCCCTCCTCAGCGACAGGGTGGATGTGCCCTCCCTGGTCCTGGAAGGGATCGACTTGCGGCTGGACCGTTCCGACCGGGGAGCGAACTACGAGATCATCCTCGCCCGCCTCAAGCGTCTCGAAGGGGAGAAGAAGCCGGAAAAGGACTCCAAGTCCTTCGTGATCCGCGAGGTGATCCTGCGCGACGTGCGGGTCGACGCCACGCTCTCCCTGGCCGGCGTGCGCACGCCGACCGTCCCGCTCCGCATCGAGGAGATCCGGTTCACCAACGTGGGCGAGGCGGGCATCCCGCTCTCCCGCGTCTTCGGCCTCGTCCTGAAGGGGCTCCTGGGTGGCGTCCTCGAAGCGGGAGCCGGCCTCCTGCCGGCCGAGATCCTCGGCGGTCTGGAGGGCGGGCTCGGCGCCCTCGTGGGAGTGGGCGAGGTGGGGCTGAAGGTGGTCGGCGAGGGCGGGAAGACCATCGTGGAGGAGGGCAAGAAGGTGGTGAAAGATCTCACGAAGCCGCTCGAGGGGATCTTTGGGCGGAAGGAGAAGAAGGAGGGGGAGTGACTGCGAGAGGACCCGCGAGCGCCCGCCTCACGTTGGTGCGGGGCGACCTCACGACGCAGCGCGTGGACGCGATCGTGAACGCGGCCAACGCGACGCTGCGACCCGGGGGCGGGGTCTGCGGCGCGATCCACCGCGCGGCGGGCCCTGCCCTCGCGGAGGAGTGCGCGCGCAGCGCGCCTTGCGCCACCGGTTCGGCGGTGGCCACCGGAGCGGGGCTCTTGCCCGCGCGCTTCGTGATCCACGCGGTTGGCCCGGTCTGGCGCGGCGGCGGCGAGGGCGAAGCGGCACTCTTGGCTTCCGCCTTCCGCAGCGCGGCGGCGGAGGCGGTGCGCGTAGGCGCGCGCACGGTCGCGTTCCCCGCCCTCTCCTGCGGCATCTTCGGCTACCCGCTCCAAGCCGCCGCCCGCGTCGCGGTCGCGGCGCTCCAGGAGGTTCTCGCCGCGCATCCGTCGCTGGTCGAAACACGCCTGGTGCTCTTCGACGCCGCCACGGAGGCGGTCTTTCGCGCCGCCCTCGCGGAGTCCTAGCGTCGTGTGCCGAAGGCGCGGTCGCCCGCATCGCCGAGGCCGGGGCAGATGTAGCCGCGCTCGTCGAGTTGGCGGTCCAGCGCGGCGGCGAGAATCGTCACTTCGGGATGCGCCTTGTGCACCGCGGCCACCCCTTCAGGGGCGGCGAGGATGCAGGCAAGCGTGATGCGCGACGCGCCGGCGGCCTGGAGCGTGCGGATCGCGGCGAGGGCCGACCCCCCCGTGGCGAGCATGGGATCGAGCAGCACGACGAAGGAGTCCGCCAGATCCTCAGGGACGCGTGCGTAGTACTCGACGGGGCGCAGGGTCGCCTCGTCGCGACGGATGCCTAGGTGCGCCACCCGCGCCTCGGGGACGCAGGCGAGAAACGCCTCCACCATGCCGAGCCCTGCGCGCAGGATCGGCGCGAGGAGGACGCGCCCGGCGAGGGCGTGGCCCGCGGCTCCCTCCAGCGGCGTTTCGATCCGCCGGTCCACGAGCGGGAGCGCGCGGAACGCTTCCACCGCGAGAATGCGCGCCGCGCGATCGAGCGCCGCGCGGAACTCCGCCGGGGGCGTAGCGCGGTCGCGAAGCCGCGTGAGCTCCCGCGCCAGGAGCGGATGCGCAACGATCGACACATCCTCCCGCTTCATTCCGCGAGCCCCCAGATCTGCCAGGCGGCCCAGTAGACGGGATCGCGCCACCTGGTTTCGGCTCGCACCCGCGCCTGCGCCTCCCGCAGGGCCGCCGCGGCCCCCGCTCCCTTCTTCCACTTCTCATAGAACGCGATCATCAAGGCCCGGGTCGCGTCGTCGTCCACCTTCCAGAGGCTCACGAGGACGCGATCGCCGCCTGCGAACAGAAAGGCGCGGGTGAATCCGACGAGCCCTTCGCCGTGGAGGAAGCGGCCGCGCCCCGACTCGCAGGCGGAGAGCGCCACCAGATCCGCCGGGGCGGCGAGCTGGAAGATCTCGGAGGTCTCGAGGAAGCCGTCGTCGGGCGGTGACGCGGCCAGCGCCAGGGAGGAGCGCATCGGGAAATCGGGGTCGACGCGGGCGTGGCAGGCGAAATGGAGGGCGCGCCAGCGAGAGCGCTTGGCGAGCGCCTCGCGCAGGAGGGGTTCGGACGCCTCTTTTCCGAGGAGCAGGAGCGTGCCCACCGCTTTCGCTTCCGCCGCGCTGGCCGGCAGGGGGGTGAGGTCCGCGCGCCCTGAGGTGTCGGGATCGCCCAGGGCGAGGATGCCCTCCCCCTTCGCGCGCGCCCGCTCCTTGAGATGGAGGTAGGTGGACGCGGAGGGGATGCAGGCGACCTCCCGGTCCTGCGCGAGGGCGGGGAAGGGGATGGAGAAGAGCGCTCCATCGGGGGCGACGAGCAGGCGCCGGATGGTTGGGGGGAACGCCGCGGGCTCGAGGAGGAGCGCGGCGAGGCGCGTGAGCGTCTCGGTTTCGCGTGCGCCTGCGTCGAATGCGGCGCAGGCCTCTTCCAGGACGCGCGTCGGGCCGAGGGGAACGACGCGGGATGCGTCCTTGGTGACCACGAAGGCGAACGCGTCTCCCTGCTGCGGCAGGGCGTATGCGACGAACGCCTCCGCCGGGGCGAGAGAGGCCTGGAACGCCGGGAGCGTCGGGGTGGCGGGATAGATCAGGTCGGCGCCCGCCCGCGACTCGAGCTGGATGCGTCGCACGGCGGCGTCGAGAGCGGCGCGGGCCGCCTCGTACTCCCGGCGCGCCGTCTGGATGGCCGAGCGGGCACCGGCTGCGAGAGCGCGCTGGTAGACGGCATAGGCTGCCCCTTCCCCCCGGCGCGCCTCCTCTTCCCGCCGCCGCAGCGCGGGAGGGAGCGCGGTCTCGCGCAGCGCGGCGCGGCCCTCCAGGGACTCCAAGAGCGCCCTCGCCCGCCCGCGCTCCAGGAACTCCCAGAGGGCGGCGTGGTCGTCCAGCGCCAGGGCGGCGCGGAGCCCGAGGGCGAAGAGGCCTGCATGCACCGTGCGCGCCTCGGCGCCCTGTCCTTCCGCCAGTCCCCCTGTGAGCCGCTCGATCTGGCCGGCCCCCTTGCGCGCCTGCTCCAGCGCCTCGCGCGGCTCGCCCGCGGCCAGCGCGGAAGCTGCGAGCCCGGCGGACGCTTCGATGGCGAGCCCCGCCGAGGCCAGCCGCTCCGCGATGGCTGAGGCCGCGCTCAAGGCTTCCCGCGCCGGCGCCGCCTTGCCCTGCAGCGTGAGAGCCTGCGCGAGATTGAGGAGCACCTGGGCATCGAGCCAAGGGTCTCCCGACCCCCGCGCAGCCTCCATCGCCTCCCGGTGCATCGCCTCGGAAGCTTCGCCGTGGCCCAGGCCCGCCTCGGCGAGACCCGCGTTCGTGAGCGCACCGGCGAGGAGGGATGCGTTTCCGCTCTCGCGCGCCTGCGGCAGGAGTTCGCGCGAGAGTTCCGCGGCGGCCTCGAAATCACGCTGGCCCAGGTGCATCGCCCCGAGCGCCCCGAGGCACCTGAGCAGGAGAGCCGGATCGTCCAGCGACTCGGAGAGCGCCCGTGCGCGAGCGAGAGCGTCGATCGCCGCGTCATACTCACCGAGCTCGCGCGAGGCGGCCGCCAGGTTGAAGAGCAATTCCGCGCGTCTTCCTTCCAGCCCATCCGCCGCCGCGAGATCCAGCCCGCGCAGCAAGGCGACCTGGGCGAGGCGGTTGTCGCCCTGCCGCGTGTAAGCCAGTCCAAGATTCTGGAGGAGATAAGCGGCGAGGCCCGGTTCGGTGCCGTCCTCCAGGAGCGCCAGTGCTTCGCGATAGAGTCGGACGCAGGTCGGGTAGTCGCCGATCTCGCCGTGCACGCTCCCCAGATTGAGGAGCGCGTTGGCCAGGGCAAGGGGTTCCCGCCGTCGCCGCCGCAACTCCAGGAGGCGAGTCCAGTCGGCGATCATGGCGGGAAAGTCGGGGACGCGGTGCGCCATCAGGCCGGCCGAGAGGAGCGATACGTCCGCTTGGCGCAGCCAGCCCAGGGCGTCGGAGGCATCCGCGCAGGCGCGGTGCGCCGCGGCGCTCTCCGCGAATCGATCGAGCGCCGCCAGGGCGAGCGCGGTCCGCTCCAGCACGAGAGCGCGCTCGAATCCGTCCCCGCGCCCCCGCACCCCCTCGAGCATCGGCAAGACGGCGTCCGGCGCGCCCCCCGCAGCCAGGGCCTTTCGCACCTCCGCGTCCCCCCGCCCCGCGCCCCTGCTGGCGACATAGCCCCCGAGGGCGGCGGTGTCTGTTCCCTGGACCGCCGCCGCGGCTGCGAACGCCGCAGCGGCCTTGGACTCCCCACGATCGAGAAGGCGGTCGGCCACGAGCCAGGGGTCGGGTTCCGGTTGCGCGGCGAGTTCCGCCAGCGCGGGCGCATCCGGCAGGGACGCAATCACCCGCGACGCGGCCTCGTCCGCGTCGAAATCCTGCGCCACTGCGGCGGCGGTGAGGGCGACGAGGACGAGGAAGCGCAAAGGAGATGAGGAGGTCCGGGCGCCCCTCGGGAGAGGCGCCCGGACCCCGGCGCGCACCCTACGGGGCCGCAGAGGTGTAGGTTTCGGTGGTCGTCCCGTCCGACTTCGAGGTCACGCTGCAGGTCTTGATCTGGTTGGTGGAGGGGTTCACCGTATTGTCCGGCCCGATCACCCACTGCTCGTTGGCCGTGTCGTACATCGACACGGCTACGTTGGTGATGCCCGAGATTCCCGTGATGTTGTTCTGGCCCGCCTGGCCGTTGGCGTTCACGTTCAACGTGTTCGTGTAGACCGAGGTGCCGCCTGACTTGGCGTCGAACTTCACCTTGCTGTACTTTTTCGGGCTGTTGTTATCCGCGTAGCCGAACTGCGTGAAGTTCACGGCTCCGCCGAGCGGGCGCTTTCCCTTGTCCTTGTTCGAGTGCTGCGTACTCATCGCGACCTCCCGATTCGTTGGGGCCGGACCGGCTCTTCGCGCAGGACCGCCCCCGCCCAGAGACCATCGAGCACGGGCGGCGCCACGCCGCACCGTGGACTCGCTTCGTCAGGCGACGATGCGAGACAGTTCTTTCTAGCGATCCTTGGCTTAAGGAAACGCCGCGACGGAATCAAGCACTTTTTTCAGGTCGCGAACCGCAGGGTCCAGAGCGAATCGGCCAGTTCGGGGTCTTCCGCGAACTCGAACGGGAGCCAGCCGTAGCCCTCCCGGCCCCAGGACGCGCCGAACGAATTGCGCACGAGGTAGCCGAGTTGGGCGTCGTAGCCGACGACGAGGAGCGCATGGCCGCCCAGATCGACCTCGCTCTTCTGGTCCGGCACGGGAATGATCCCGGTGCGCCTCGTCTCCATCCCCTCGTAGCTCGAATAGAGCGCGATGCCGATCGTGAAGGGGAACCCCTCCGCAAGGCAGGCCTGCATCTGCTGCCGCTTCTGCCCGACGGCTGCATAGCGGATCGCGCGGTGTGCCTTCGCCTTCAGGTAGCAGGGCGGATCGGGCCTCTCCGCGTAGCGGAGCTCGTCGTAGGGCCAGAGGCCTTCGGGGCAGACGCCGTTCTTGGCGACCGCCTTGATCCCGTCGCGCATCAAGACGGGGGCGTTCTTGTCGACCGTGCCTTCCCTCGCGCGCTCGTTGTAATAGAGGAAGAGCCGGGAGGGGTCGAAGCCGGGATCCCGCTTCTCTTTCCGCACCACGAACTGGAGGGCCGCGCAGAGCGCGTGGGCGGTGCAGCTCTCCAGGGTGCCCTGGTCCCAGACCGGCCAAGGGTCCGGCCGGAGATCGAGGGAGGGGGGCGGGGGCGTGGAGGGCTTGGCGACATGGCGCAGGTCGCGATGGTCCGGCTTTTCGCGCTGGAGGAGGTAGCGGCCCGGGATGACCGACATGGGGCGCATCCTAGCGGCGCCGTCGCGCCGGCTCAATCGCCGTTTCGCGGCGTGACCGGTGCATCGCGGTCGCGTGGTGTGAGTGTGGCCCGCGTGCTGCGGGTGAGGAAGAGAAGGGCGAAGCAGGTGGCCTGGAGCGGTTTTTCGGGATCGCTCCAGGAGCCGTCGTCGCGCTGCACCTCGAGGAGGAACGCCGTGCCGAGGGCGTGCCAGTCCAGGCCCCCGATCTCCCGCGCCCCCGCGGCGGCGGCGGCGCGTTCCAGGGACCAGAGCCAGTAGGTGCGCCAGAAGGTGTCGCTGACCTTCCCCTTCTTTCCCCCGAACGCCCGTCCCGCCCCCGCGTTCTTCGTCACGTCGAGGTCCCGCCCCAACCAGTCGAGGGCGCGCCGCACCTCGGGCCGCTCCCGGGCGGCGCCCTCCTCCGGCGGCGCGGCCAGCGCCAGCGCCATGGCGCCCCCTGCCGTCATGCTGCCGTAAGAGGAGCTGCGCTGCTTGTCGCTGTAGCCGAACCCGCCGTCGGCATTCTGGGTCGCCACGAGGAAGGCGTGGCAGCGCTGGAAAATGGCCGCCGGCACTTCCAGGCGCTGGGCGCGCGCCGCGGCGAGCGCGAGGATCGCGAGCTGGGTGTTGGAGTTGTCGCCCCCCTTCTTGCGCGCGGTGGCGCGGTAGGCGTAGGTCCACTGGCCGTTGAGGCACTGCCCGGCGACGAGATCCGCGACGAGGCGCGCGACGGTTTTCCTGTGCCGCTCGCGGTCCTGCGCGAGCAGCGCGAGGATTGCGAGGGAGGCGCCGTAGACGGTGCCGTCGGGCAGGACCCGTTCGAGGTAGGCCGCGGCCCGCAGGCAGGCGCGGTCCGGGACCGGCACCCCTCCGTGCCGCAACGCCAGCAGCGCCAGGGCAGTCTCCCCCGCCCCCTGGCCGAAGGATCCGTCCGCCGCCTGCTCCCCGCGCAGCCAGGCCACCCCCTTCGCGATCGCGCCGTCCGCATCCTCCGCCGGACGGGCGTCGAGGCCTGCCGCGAGCAGGAGCAGCGCCGGGAGCCGTCGCACAGGGATGAGAACGCGCGCGAGACGGGACACGCAAGCCCAGCCTCCCCGGGGCCGAGGGAGTTTTCAAGCTCGATCGGGGGAGGCGCCCGAGCGGAGTCCCGGAATCGGCGACCCGTGGAGCCTGAAGGCGTCTCTCGCTTCCTCGAGGCGGCACCCGCCGGGACTTTCCGTCGGAGCGTCTCCATCCGCGCATGCGGCAGATTCGACGCCGCCGCGCGGAGCCGAGCGGCATGGCGCGAGGTGGCCAGGGTCATCCGTCGCACGACCCCGCCCGCCGCGCGCGCAGGCCGATCGGGGAGGCGTCGTGACCAGCGAGCTGGTTCTGCGGGAGGTGGCAAACGACGACCTGCCTCGTTTCTTCGAATACCAGCGGGACGCGGATGCGAGCAGGATGGCCGGCGTTCCGCCCCGGGACCGGGACGCCTTCGCGGCCCACGGGAACAAGATCTTGCAGGATGGAGCCGTCACCACCAAGTCCATCCGTAACCGTTCAGGCGGTTAGCAAGCGCGGAGCCGGTGTGCCGGCGAGGCGTGCACGGATGGCAGCCTCGAGGTAGGCGAGGATGTCCCGGCCATGACGGCGCAGCGTGCGGGCGACCGTGA
>Ga0187893_10007796_pt1 | contig 17287 bp, 17 predicted proteins | sample MA1701074metaG_FD_139574 | JGI IMG/M metagenome (GOLD analysis project Ga0187893, IMG submission 139574) | White microbial mat communities from a basaltic lava cave in the Kipuka Kanohina Cave System on the Island of Hawaii, USA - MA170107-4 metaG ... | reverse complement strand
TTCGCTGGTAGATTAACATTTAATTTCAAAAAATCTGTAAATCCTCCATGAAAGCTGGAAACACGCGTTGGAAAATCATTAGATCGACCATCACTTGCGAAATCCTTAAAAACTGCTAATCTAATGTAGCCTGATTGTCAGTCGAATCTATGAGAAACGCAATTCAGACTTTGTCACACAGAAAACGAACGATTGATCTTGTTTGGAACGACCTTAACAGAAGGATAGAGAATGAAACCGATCTTGACAAGAAGCAAGTGTGGGAGACGCTAATGGCATTCGCTCTTGCATCGCGCAGTTATTGCGATCAACTAGAAAATCTCTGGATTTCTAATCTCGCATTAAAGAATCAGATGATAGCTTTGAAGGAAATGATACTGTCTATCCCCTTCATTCGGAACAGCCCAGAGGTTGGTCACAACATCGAGCTGTTATTCAGGGGACACGATTCAGCAGAGTGAATATACGCAGATATCATTCGACGGGTTTCCCGTTCCCAGCGCATCTGTTCAGCGGACTTGCGTTACTGGTGTCACCATAGATCGCGCGGAATTCCGACGACGCTCCCTAAGGTTGAACACGAAGCTAGAAGATTCCGACCAAAAAAGATTCCTGATTTTCGTTCGGATCTGCATTTATTCCACCGATGTATTTGTCTCATCAGCAAGGTATCGGAATGGCTCTGCGAGCTCCCCCTGGGATCCCATTCACCCCAGACGATGCTGTTGCAGAGCCATACCGATTCTTGTTGTGAGATGGAAGTTCACGCAATTGTTTCAACGGATTTCTAGTTGATTGTTGCTGCTATGACCAGGCATGAGCTTTGAATTTGATATTATCTGCTCGTTCCCAACTCATCTTTAAAGAAAACTTCCTTCGAGCACTTAGCGCTTGAATGAGAATTCGACAACTTCCATGCCATGTTCCCGTAATTGGGAAACTATCGATTCGACAGTTATTATCGAGTCTCTTTCTTTTGACATACAATTCCAGCTGTCCTGATTGCTATTAAAGGTGCCGTAAAGATCTTAGCGTTGATCCTTCGGAATGGATCTGATGGCGTGTCAACAGGTAAGAATTGGCACCAAGAATGCTAGAGGAGTTTGCTATAATAGGCTTACAGTATATAATTATAGGCGTTCTGTTCTTATCAAGAAATCGGGAAATGCGATTCCCTAGTTCCTTACATCCTTAAATAAGATTTTGTATTCAAAAAGTCAAGATGTCCAAAAATATAGGTCGCCGTGAGTCTCGCGGCAGGTTTCGTTTTGCTAGTTGGTGTAGCGATGATTCCGCAGCTCGCCACGGCGCAAGAAGAGTTTTTCATGTCAAAGCTCAGGGCTCTCCAAGATGGAAATGTAATTAGGATCGACGACAATGTCGAGGGCACCGTAGGCTTGCCCGTAGACTGCATAGGAGGAATAGAAAACAGTGCTAACGCAGATACGATGAAATGCTATCTGATATCTGACGAAGCAAGCTGGGCCAGAGAATACAATACAGACCCTACGGTTGTCGTTCAAGAGGGTGTCGCAGGCGCGTGCCCTGAAGGAGTAGGGTTCGAAGCAAGCAAGGATTGTTTCTTGACGACATTTGATGCTAGCAACTTTGCTGGTCACGGCAAGTACAGGTTCGTTGCAGAATTCTACAAAGGAGACACCCTTCTAGACATTGCAAAGGATGACTATAGGCTTCAGTCCTTCTTTGTGCTGCCAGAGAGTGGAATCGGGGCTATTGCTCTGATAGGATCATCCCTAGGAGCTTTTGGTGCATACAAGGTGTTACTGAACCGTCGTCCCTAGGACAAGACTAGGGGACGTATTTTTCTTCTCCATCCCTTGACTTACATCGATTTGATAATGAATAATTCGCGACCATGGCACAAACACCGAGCTTTAATAGTAAGACAATGAAGAATGCACTCAGACATTGATTAACTTTGCAACATTTTATTGCTGGCTCGTGCTGTTTTAGCAAGATTTTTAAGCACCACGCGATAGGTTGCCTATAATCGTGACCAGTGCTCGCAGGCATAAGATTCTACTCGTGGACGACGAGCCAGACATTACAACGATAATAAAACGAGGTCTAGAGTTAGAAAACTTTGACGTGGACGTTTTCAATGACCCGACCGCTGCGTTAGATGAGTTTGTGCCAAAGAAATATGATCTAGTCTTGCTTGACATCAGAATGCCGAAAATGAACGGTTTTGAGCTCTATCGTGAATTGCTCAAGCGCGATGATAGAATACGAGTTTGTTTCATAACCGCATTCGAAGTGTATTACGACGATTTCAAAAGGCTGTTTCCCGCAATAGAAGTGTCCTGCTTCGTCCACAAGCCCGTCAGCATTGCAAAGCTTGCGGAAATAATCAGACGACAGCTGGTTGGGCTAGTAGATAAACCAAAAATTTGAAAAGATAAGTGCGAGATTTCCTAGTACAAAAACTGGGCCGCTTCATAATGTCGCGGCTATCATGAATAATATCTATTACTCTTATTCTACAATCTTCAACTGTCTTAATATTTCATGATCTGCGGCGTAGAATGATGTCTAATCAGGAATTAGATGACAGAAAGAGGGAGCAGAAAAGGAAGAAAGCAAGCCAGAATCTGGAAGCGGAGAACAACATGGAAGCCGATAAGACAGACGGCGGCGTCACATCTGGCGAGGACTAGAATCAAAATAGAAAAAAGTCCGAGATTAATCCCTCCTTTTTTGAGCTTTATAGGACGGCATAATAGCTTATTATCGTGAGCTGCATTACCGAAGGCGTGAAGATCGTTCACGCAACTCCGATGGGATCGCCAATGGAAGAGGACGCAGTGAAAGAGTTCCTTACAAGCAAGATGAACCTTCAGATCGCAACCATTGACAGCGAAGGAGATCCGGTAATCCAACCTGTTTGGTACTTTTACGACCAGAGCGCAGACAAGATATACTTCAACACCTCCAGAGAATCACAAAAGATCAAGAACATCGGGCGAAAAAGCACTGTCTATTTCAGCGTAGACGAGGACACATCTCCGTACCGGTGCGTCAAAGGCAAAGCGAAGGCGCGCGTCTCTGACGATTCAAACAGGAACGTTGCGATCGTTGAAAGCATGGCGGTAAAGTACCTTGGAGACCTCGACCATCCTTTCTCGAGGCAGTTGCTTGATCAACTAAAAACAGGAGATTCACTGGTGCTAGAGCTGACCCCGGCTTATTACTCTACTTGGGACTTTGGCCAAGACTAGATGCGTTTGCAGCGATAGTTGAGGACGTAGGTCAAACAGCTAAAACGGCCCGCGTTGTATCCAAAAAATGATACATTCCCCAAACTGCATTCTGTAACAATGTACTATATGCGGTTTTCCTGTCATCTTATATGCGATCCTACCATATTTTGCGTGAATGACCATTGCCTTAAGAAACGCAGGGTGTAAAACGATCAATGCAACAATGTCACTAGTAGTCTCAGCGGCCTTAATGTCAGCACTAGGCATACCTGCAATTGGGACAGCGTCTGCTCAATCTAACACAAGCATGAGCACAGAGGTTCAAACTGCATACAGTGCTTCATATCCCGAGCCAAGCGCGAATTCTGACAGTTCTTTCAATGTGCAGTCGCAGTATCATCTGTACAAACCTGGAGATACTGTGCAGATAAAGGGCAAGATGTCTTCGGAAATGAGGGAAGAAACCGAGGCAGAGTCAGTTGACATCAATATCGCAGACGCGAGCGGTGAAATAGTTGCAACCCAAAGCGCGAGTGTCGACGCAGAGGGAGAATATACAGCTTCTTTGAGCATTCCTTCAGATGCCGAAGAGGGTGAGTACACGGCCGATGCAAAAATAGAAGTGGATGCGAGCTTGCTTGGTCTAATTAGCGCTCAGATCGTGGCAAACCTAGAGTCGTCATCAGAGTTCGTGGTCGGTAGCTCAAGCTCTTTCGAGGTCAAGACTGATGAAGGAGATCAGTTTGACATCGAAATAACGAGCAATTCAAACGTGGGAGCAGTTCAGCTGATGCAAGCTGAGAAAAAGGTGTCCTTCACAGTCGAAGGCGAAACTGGCACAACAGGCGTGACCCAGGTTACAATCCCCAAAGCTATGCTAAGCGGAGAAATGATGGTTCTTATCGATGGTCAGGTCGTGACTAGGGGGTCGAATGATGTTATTGTAAAGTCGAATACTAATACGCACATAACATTTGAAATTAACTATTCTCACAGCGAACGTACTATAGAAGTTTCCGGAACTAACGTAGTACCAGAATTCCCGATATCCATTGTGATAATGGCTGTCGCAATCTGTTCGATCTTGGGATTGTCAATAGCCGCCAGAAGGACTAGAGGTCTTCAAGGCTTTTGGCACTAAGGCAATAGTGCCGTGAACGGAGTTGCTGGTTCGGCACTAACCAACCATATCCTTTTCTATTATGCCGTCCCTAACGGCAGGGCTCGACAGAGAAGCGGTAACTCGCTAATATGTAGGAGATCCCTTCTCTAAGAGTATCGTGGGTTTCATTGATGGAGTTCGGGTGCTTCCTCCGTGCGCAGTCTGTGGAAGCAAACAAGTTTCCAAGAACGACATGAAAATAGACTGGAAAGGCGACTGGAAGGGAGAATGGACATGCGAAAACGGACACAGAAATTTACTTGATTAAGAGAGGGTAAGGTCGATGAAAAACGTCATGGATTAAGCAGTCCATGCTGTACCAATAGTTAATTTTATGGTCGGTCAATTTGAATAAAATGCGCGTCCTGAGACCTGATCACTCTCGTGGCTCGGTGACATCCTGCCAACACTCCAGACAGAAATCTCCATCGTCCTGGAAGATGGCTGCCTGCCTCACCTCGCAGCGACAACACAAGTCGAGCATGCATATTCGCATCCAAAAAGATTCGTTTTAAGCGTTGTGAAAATTTCCTCGATAACAAATTGCGATTAGCCTTGCATGGAAAAACCTTAGTCAAGCAGTTTCATGAATGAACTTCGAGTTGACTTATTTAGCGGTGAACTGACGTAACTGGATCATGGATTCACGTGCAGATAACTTTGCTTCTTACGTAGACTTGACCGGTATTCCGCGGCCATGGAACCCCGAAGAAATATGGGATGAGACAGGGAAAATCAGTTGTGGAATATGCTCAAGACATTTCAGCAGCATGTCAAAGCTGAAAGAGCACAAGCGCGAGGAGCACTCGCACTGAAACCTTCGCCCTAGAGCTCCCGCAGTTTTGTCAATTATTTCTATCTCAGGAACATTATTCCATGCTTCTATCCTTGTCACGAAAAGCAACACATCACATCTTATCTGCTAAAGCCAGCCAAGAGACGATCTGGATGTACCAAGGACCCGTGTCGGATGAGCGGTTGCTCAGACAAGCACTGGAGGAGACTCTGCAGACATGTGGGGAAATATTCCGAAAGGCAATCCTGACTGACCTGGAATCCATGAACCGCGACAACCCGTCATGCGGAGCCGGTCACCTGGACATGGGCATGATATCGGATAGCCTTAAGCGGTACTTTGGTCTGGACGCCTACGAAATGATAATGCATCGTGTCATCGCTAGGGTGAAAGAACTTGCAACGGCCACGGTTGTAGTCTAGGCCCGACCATTTCAACCAGCCGCTCATGATCTCGACGTAGATCATGTCCGCTCCCTCTGCGTCATTACAGGACTTCATCGCATGCAGCGCATCAGAGATCAAAGTTAAACTCGTCTCACGATCATCAAATGCATCAACGGAAGATTGTATGTACAGGAACTTGGCGTGCACGGACTTAATTACACTACTTAGATATGGTGTATAGAGTAAGCCTTGGTAGCTTCTCGGGAAGAACAAGGGGGAATAGCTGCGGGTCAAATTTTATCAGTAACAGAGCTTAGCTGCTATAGGAGGTTCTAGTCATGTCAGTGGCAGGTCGAACTATCAGCTTTATGCCGCCCGTACTACTAGTCATTATAATTTTCGCCATCACATTTAGCTTGTATTTTACTTTCAGGAATTTTACGGAGGAACAAATACGGAGCACCTTACTCGAACAGTATCAAGAGAAGCAAATTGAAAAGACTACAACCTTGAGCAGGTCTATTGGTGCTGATCTCAATGTTCTTATGACAAAACTCGAAGTTCTGGCGGAATCCGCACCGGTACAAAGAGGCGACTTTTCTGGCGAAGCAACGGATTCGCTTATGAAGCGCATTTATGAAGAATCAAATATGGTTACGAGAGTTGAAGGAATAGGACTCTCGAACTCATACAACATCGTGATGAACGTCTATCAGCCCGAAATTGACAAGAATCTGCTGATAGGTCGGAACATGTCGTCACAACCGTACGCGATCGAAGCAAGGCTCAACCTGCCTAATTCCACCTTCACTAAAGGATATCAGACCATTGTTAACTCGGAAGGACAGCGAGTGGCATTGCTGCATCCTATCTTCAATTCAGACGGCGTTCATTCCGGATGGGCGCGGACGGCAGTAGACGCATCGCGCTTTTTCGAAAGATACGGCAACATTAGGAACGTAGAATCTGAGTATTTTATGGTTCTTGACAAGAATTCAAACATTCTTGTTAGCCCTTTGACCCATCTGGAAGGCAAGAACTTTTTTGCAGAAGAAGTACAATCAGGTTTTGATTACAGAGAAGAGACACGTGATCTGTTTCATAGAGTCCTATCTGGACAAAGCGAAACGTCTCTCGCTTCCTCAGCGGTAGGTGAGAGAATGATTACAGGGTTGCCTATAGCAATCAGAGGCGAGCCGGTTTATTTCATGTTTTTGTCCACGCCCACATCTTCGATATACTTGGAAATTGAAGGTGCACTATTTGCTCAAAAAACTCAGACGATAATTCTGCTGTTTGTCTCTGCTTCTGTAACCTCTATCTTGTTTCTCGTCCTGAGCAGAATGAACATCAAGTTAAGGAATGCCGTCAGAGAAAGAACGGTCGAATTGGAGAATGCATCCACCAAATTGGCGACATCAAATGACGAATTGCAGTTAAGGAATCAACAGCTGATAGAGTCCAACAGAGTCCTTGCAGAAAAAGAAAGCGAACTACAGAGAGCAATTGCGAGAGTTCTAGAAATCGACAAGGAAAAGTCTGAATTCTCAGCCATGATAACCCATGAACTCAAGACGCCACTAGTTTCCATAATCGGATATGGTAACATGCTTCTTAAGGGCAAACTGGGGGACTTGACACCAATCCAACGGCAAAAATTTCAGATAATGTACAACGATGCTGAGCGGCTGGTTACTCTGATCCAGGATATCCTCGATGCGCAGAAGCTCGAACTGGGTCAGCTCCGCCTTGAAACGAGTCAGACGACTGCGAAGTACATCATTGAACAAACTGTCAATTCATTACTCCCTCGCGCAGAATCCAAAAACATCAAGCTCGATAGCTCTGTAGACCAAGATCTACCATTTTCATGTGATCCAAGCAGGATTATCCAGGTTCTAAAAAACCTGGTAAATAATGGAATAAAATTCTCACCCAGTGACTCAACAATAGTCATAGCTGCCAAATATGGGGACCACTCTGTTCTTTTTGATGTTAGAGACAACGGGATAGGTATAAGAAAAGAAGATCAAAGCAGGCTCTTCACAAAGTTCTATCAGGTGGACACCTCACTTACAAGGCAGGCGGAAGGTACTGGGTTAGGGCTGGTTATATGCAAAGGGATCGTTGAGGCCCATAAGGGAAAGATATGGTTCACTAGCGAGGAGGGGAAAGGTTCAAGATTCAGTTTCTCTATACCGGTGGGTGGAGTTGGGAAATAAGAAGATCCTAGTGGTCGATGACAATAGGACCATTACCGACATGGTACAAGACATGCTTCGATCTTCTCCATATAGTTGCATTACCGCAAATAGCGGACGGGAATGCTTGGACCTAGTAAAAGATCAGGAATTCGATCTCATATTACTGGACATGGCAATGCCAGAAATGAGTGGGCTTGATGTTCTTGTGAAATTAAGAGAACACAATATGGCGCGACAGAATAAGGCAAAAGTCGTGCTCTTTACTGCATCACCAATGTACTCTGAGATGGATCTGAAAATAATAAATGAAGGCTATGGCGCAATAGAGCGCGTAAAAAAGCCCTTTACGCAGACAGAGCTCCTTGCTCTTCTCAAGAAGCATCTCGGCTAGCCATTGCGTCCAACGAGCGGGTGGACCTATTGTGCATATGTGGGTCCTTCTGCCTCTGGTAACGACATTCTCGTAGTAGGCAGTAGAACCCTGAAGGTTGCGCCGCCCGTATCATTGTTAAACCCAACAATACTGCCTCCATGAGATTGGACTATTTCCTTGCATATGAACAGTCCAAGCCCGGTCCCATGTTCCGTTCCCGCGTCAACGCTCTTGGTCGCAAACTTGGAAAATAGTCTTGGCAGTATTGCCTCTGGGATCCCTGCTCCTGTGTCAATTACAAGTAATTCCATGTAGCGTTTATCATAGATCGGCTTCGTTACTATGGCAATTGACCCCCTCTTCGTAAACTTGAAGGCATTGCCAAGAAGATTGTTGATTACTTGAGTTATCCTAGATCTGTCTGCATCGAGGTTTAGGTCTTCATCCGCGCCAAGTTCTAACCTGACCTGGACATTTTCAGCATGAGCGATCTTTCCTTCATGGATAATATCACGAACGACATCATTAATGCAGAAGCGTTCCCTTCGAAGGCGAATGTGTCGACCCTCCATCCGCGTCACATCAAGCAAATCGTTGGCCAGGTTCCGAAGCCTTCTTGCTTCGCGGATAACTATTTCCCATGCTTTTTTGCTGCTAATAGCACCCCTGGCCGCAAGTTCTGCGGCACCAATTATCGGCTGAATTGGAGTTCGAAGTTCATGCGAAGCCACCGATAGGAATTCGTTTTTCATGCGGTCCAGTTCCCTCAATCGCGCATTGGCCTTTTCTAGCTGTTTTCTGGCTTCATAAATGTCAGTTATGTCTATGATAGCAGTATTGCTTGCAACAATGGCTCCATTCGGGCCATATATTGATGATGCACTGATCAGTGTTGGAAAAGTGGTGCCGTCCTTCCGTTTGAGCCAGACTTCCTTGCTCACAACGCTCCCTGTTCTCTTCCACTCTTTGAATGACTCATTCATGGCGTCTAGACTAGATTCTGCGGTGGAATCAAGAATAGATCTCCCTATCAATTCTTCTTTCCTGGTGTACCCTAAACTTTGAACATAGGATCTATTGCAGTCAAGCAAAATAGCATTCAAATCCGTAATGCGATAGAGATCGGGCGCATTGTCGTATAGATCCCGGTACTTGGCCTTCTCCCTGGTCAGTGAAATGGCCGATTCCTTAAGCGACCTTAACATGGAATTAAAAGATTCTGACAATTCGCGTAATTCATCGCCGCCAGCAATCGGCACAGAAGCGTTGAGGTCACCTTCGCGAGCCGCCGTAGCCGCCTTCGTAAGATTCTTGATTGGCTTTAGAATCCTGAGTATCAAATAGAGCATCAAGGTATGTGCTCCCATGTTAAGAAGAGTGAGCAGTACAAGCGTGGTTATCAATTGTCGCGAGGCATCATTGGCGTATATCCCTAGATCTGCAACCAGAGAATCAGATGATGCAATAAGCACACTTCCCAATAGCCTAAGTCTGCTTGTGCTTGAGGCTGCGCCGTCTGAAGGTTCGGTCGCAATCAACTCCCGAGTTTCATCTTCAAATTCCGAGTAATGTCCGTAAATGATTCCCCATTTTTCGCTAAATCGTGGGGGAAGCGCTTCCACTTCAATTCTTCCCGCCTCTCCTCCGTCTTTCAATAGAATGAGATTTGCCTCCAGATCCCTAAGGCTTTCCTCCACGGCAAAGCTTGTTGCCGATCCAGAAATATAGTACTCAGATTGCAGCAGCACGCTGGCCGTTAGAAATCTGTTTTTTCCTGCAATATTGATGGAATTGCCAATGAGCTGATTTTGCGCCTCTTGTGATGCTAGATAACCAAAACTGCCTACTACTAGGACCATCTCAATGCCAATTAGGATTGCCACCTTGGCAGCAATCAGGATCTTCATCTGTGTTGGTTCAAAAGGCAGTCACATGATAACAATGGTGAGATGTCGTAAGACTTACACACGCAGCATATTCTCTCGTAATCCAGAGAGCACAATCCGCCGAATCAAAACTCGAGAAATAGCTATCACACAATTCGCCCGAGCCTGGTTATTAGAATGACGCTACCAAAGATACCACCGGCGACAAAGGCAAGTCCAATAGGAAATTCAGGCACTACATTCAGGTTGAATTGGGCAAAGTCAGTTATCGAGGAATTATCTACCTCTATTGATTCAACAATAATGGCTAGATTTCCCATTGTGTCAAACTTTTGATCTACCGTGCCAATTCCTTCTGGAGCTGCAGCCTCATGAGCATGTCCCATGCTTTTACCGCCCAGAGTCATATGCACAGCAAATGAAACATTTGGAATACGCTACTCAGTTGTTGCGTTAAGAAATTCAAAAGTAAATCTTGTAGTATCATTGGTATTGATTGCCTCAGGCTCCCAAGACAGTCTCATTTCTATATTACTGTCTGGTAGGTGGTAGACTGCAGGGGAGGTGGTTGCATTAACGGCTGAACCTTCGGTCATGTTCATCGAGTCCGAAGAGTCGTCCATGTTCATCTGTGCAGAACTACTTTGAAAACCCATCAGTGACAAAACATGTGGGGCGGGCACGAAGCCATGAACTTATCATACGCCTATCTGTGGCATATTGGAAGTCCCAGAGTTACTGCTCAGGTTCTTTACCGCTTGGAAGCTCCCACCATTGTTTACGCTGCGCTTCATCAAGATATCATGGTTGCCTGGAGTGTTATCACTCCAGACTACGAACGCATTCAAGCCCGAGAAAGCGATCTGTGGATCGATAGAGTTGCCTACGTTATTGCTTACGTTAACGATGGATTTCCACGTCGCGCCGCTGTCTGTACTTCTTCTAAAGAAAACATCACCTGCGCCATCATCAGCCCAAGAAATGTACACGTTGGAGCCCGAAGCGGCAACTTGCGGCAAAGCACCAGTACATACAGTGCCAAAGTTCGTGCCACTGGCACTTATCTTGATTTTAGATCCCCATGTCGCGCCGCTGTTTGTACTTCCCCTGAAGAATATGTCGGCCGGCTGACACTTGCCAGAGCTGCTAAATTGTGTCCATACAACATATACATTTGAGCCGGACACGGTCAATTCTGAATTACGCGATTGCCCCGGATTATTGCTTACGTTAACGATGGATTTCCATGTCGCGCCGCTGTCTGTACTGCGCCTGAAAAAGATGTCAGTGTTTCCGGGAGTGAGATCAGTCCATATGATGTACACGTTGGAGCCTGAAACAGCAACTTGCGGTGAGACAGACTCGCCCGCGTTGTTGCTTAGGTTCTCAACTGATTTCCACGTAGCTCCGCCGTCTGTACTCCGCCTGAGCAGGATGTCATTGCTACCAGTCCAGACAACATACACATTTGAGCCGGACACGGCGATCTGTGGAGGTGCCACCGAATTTCCTAGATTGACCTTGGGCTTCCACGTTGCACCATTGTCTGTACTTCTTCTGGAGAACACTCCATTATCATCGACCCATGCGATGTACACATTGGAGCCAGAAGCGGCTACACGAGGTGAGGAAGAATGGTGCGAACCGGTCATACTTGTGTTGATTTTAGATCCCCACGTTGCACCATTGTCTGTACTCTTTCTGAAGAAAATATCGGCCTGTACAAGTTCCTCGTCAGCGTTAGCCTGCCTCCATACGACGAATACATTCGAGCCTGAAACAGCTATCTGTGGACTACTTGAGCTTCCTGGATTGATGCTCAAGTTGACCTTGGGCTTCCACGTTGCACCATTGTCTGTACTCCTCCTGAAAAAGATGTCAGCATTGCCCGGCGTCTCGTCTTGCCAAACGACAAACCTGTTAGAGCCAGATGTAGCGCTTATCTCTGAGGAGCCGCTAACCTCAGCTTCTACTTTATTCATCCCGCTTGCGACTAGGAACGACGTTAGCAGGAATGCCGTTAATGAAGAGACAGTGACAAGTTTGCGGAATGGTTTTTTCAATGATTGAGAGTTTGACACATGGTTCGATATTTAAGTACCCACGGGACAATTCTCTGCATACATAGTACTTGTTCTTATAGCGGAATTACTCTACAGGGTGGTTCACTGAATCGCACTTGGATCGTTATGAATCTGAGCGATGATAAAAAAGGTAGCGTGTCCGAACCTTGGGCTCGAATTGGTTTTACGACGCAGGCAAGTCGGTCAGCGCGTCTCTAGTGGTCTACGAATCGGATTCTTCCCATGAGCTCTGGCATAAAGACCTACAAGTTCAAACATGGCGTCAAGCGACGGGATGATCTTAGGATAACTGCCAAGACGAAATTTTCGTGTGCGCGGCCGTTAGGATGTCTAGCAATTTGAAATTGGATCTTATTCGGCTTGTGCCGTGCCTTTTGCTTCCGCCGATTCATGCGTAGAAATTCGTGCTTTCCCACTTGATCTTGTCGGGAGAATTACGGCGAACGTTGCCCCTCCCTTCTCATTATTGTATGCTTCAATTTGTCCTCCATGTCGCTCGACTATCTTTTTACATATGTACAACCCAAGACCAGTGCCGCTGCGATTCTTGTTCCCGATGTCCATTGTCGCAAACTTTTCAAATAACTTGGGTATCTGTGCATCAGGAATTCCCGGACCCGTATCGCGGAATTCAATGCGCAGATCTCGCGTTAGTGCTATGTAAAACGTTTCAATTCTTATGAAGCCTTGACTTGTGAATTTTAGCGCATTACCGATCAGGTTGCTGAAAACTTGAGCCAAGCGAGTTCTATCTGCAAATATCTCGCTTATCCTTGCATCAAATTTAGCTTCCAACACGACATCGGGGGGTGCTTGGAGTCTCATCGAGTCGATTATAGAAGAAAGAAGTTGGACTATGTTGACTTTCTCGATGCGGTACTCAATATTGTCGGTTTCGAATCTGCTTACGTCAAGAATGTCTTGAGTAATCTGACGGAGTCTCCTTGCTTCCTCGTGAATCTTGTCCATTGCCACCTCAGGTTCGATTATTCCTCTCATTGCCAAGTCGCTAAACCCCAGGATGGGCTGAACCGGTGTCCTAAGTTCGTGTGCTGCAATTCTCATGAATTCGTCCTTGAGCCTGTCTTTGTTCAAAAGCTCTTCTCCGGCTTTCTTGAGCTCTTCCGTTCGTACCTGAACTAATCTGCCTAATCTGGCATTGTGAACTACTAGGATACATGAAAAAGTCCCTGCTATACCCAAGATAATGCAAGTAAAAGTGAGCGTGTACCAGCCCTGAGCTTGAATGGCCGGAACTATGGCTGGGTTGACGCCGACCTTGCTAAGTTCGGTATTTACGAGCTGCAGTAGAGCCGACCGCTGTTCCGCCTCATAAGCATAGAGGTAGGAAGCAGTCACGACGGCGATGCCAACTATCCCTGCAAAAACCATTGGGATGGCTGCACTCCTCATTACCTTTGCAATACCCTCCTTGGACTCTACAACGGGCAGGACGATTGCGGTAACCGCAGCACCAAGAACCCAGACGAGTGCGATGGCTATCCAGATATGAAATTCAATTTCTGAAAGAACATGACCAGAAAAGAATAGTGGAAGTGGCCAGACAACGACTAGGATGACTGAAAATAGGAGCGCATACCTCTTTGCAAAACGCAATGACTTGTCAAGGATCTGCTTTTCAGTATTACCTTGCGATTCCATGGGTAAGTGAATTGGACTTCCTGTTTCGTATCCACGTTTCGCCCTAGAAAGAATGCTACCAAATATACAAACTATTGCGCCGACAGAAATTGATGTAATGTTTCCTAGTAAGAGGGGAATCTCGTTGCCTGTTGTATGAACTGATATATCTCCGTACATGACTATCGTAACTCCTAACCAGACGGCAACACCCGCAATCAGACCACCAATAGCTCCGAAAATTGCAGAATATTTGTCAGTTTTCTTCCACATCAGAGTCGCAACAATGGGCATTACCGCCGAGCCGATTAGGATGCCCATTACAAGATACACGTACTGCAGACTCATGCCGAGCTGAAGTAACAGTGATGCGAGAATTCCCATCCCTAATCCGAATCCGACAATCAATAATCTCGATTTCTTGAAAAGTTCAGCGTCGGTAGAACTAGGCTTCAGGTACGTCTTGTACACGTCGTAGACGCTTAAAGTGGACACTGCAGTTAGCTGGGCTGAGCCAGCAGCCGTCACAGCTGTAAATAGGATGGCAAGGAGGAGTATTGCCCCCAAATCTCCAAGAACAGCATAAGCACCACTTGGCGCCACCAAACCAAGCCCTATTTCTTCATCGCTTAGCTGTACGTTCAGTGCAACTGCCGCTAATCCTAATGCAGTAGCCAACGCGAAAGGAATTGCGAACCAGGCAAGCCCACCTAAAATGTAGCCCTTGGACGCGGCGGTTGGTTTGGCCGCAATCGCCCGAAGCCAATAAGACTGATCAACAAAGACCGTACCAAAATTCCCTACGATGTTTATTATTCCAAAGGCCAAGGCACCGATAGAAGCTAAAGTCAAGTAAGAACCTAAAGAGTTGCCCGCCACCGGATTCAGTATCGCCGCATTTGTGAGCTTGTCGTACATGCCCGAGATTCCTCCTATCTCTGGGCTTGAAAAATACACTATAGCGACGAAAATGAAAACTATGACAAAAAGGAAAGATGCATTAGCATAGTCCGCAAGGAAGGTCCCCTTAAGGCCGCCAAAAAAAGTGTACACAATGATACCGATCGGAATCATGAAGGCAGCGATGCCTATGTCGATCCCCGTTAGTGAGTTTATCACTGCGGCACCTCCGAGTAGAAGCATTGAGGTGACAATAGTGTTTGTCATGAGTGCAAAGAACAAAAAGACCTTATGAGCACTGTTCCCAAACCTCTTCTTGATTATTTCGGGGAATGTGTGAACATGTGGTGCGTGTCGCTTGAGTCCTACAGCGAGAATTCCGAACAAGATAATTTGTATGCTTGCTCCTGCTGCATACCAGAAGGGACCGGCAATTCCGAACTGGTAAGCGACCGTCGACGACTGTAGTAGAGTTGCGGCCCAAGTCCAGGCAGAGACTACCGAAACGGCTATCAGACCTGTTTTGATATTTCGGCCAGCTGTTGAGAACCATTCAAGCGTATTCTTTGTGCCCAACCATTTAATCTCGGCCTTTATGAGAAAAGTTACCACTAGCGCCATGAAGGCTCCGATTCCGAGTACTATGAGGTACCCGTACGATTCGGGCAAAATATACTCCATTTTACCCTACAAACACTAGCATGAAAAGTATCATTAGAAGCTAGAGATGTAGCTGCTCATACTCATATAGCCTAGAGATAGTTTTCATTTCAGTCCGGTTTCGGGTGCGGACCCGGCTTACTACTGTGCTTGGGACTTTGGTCAAGAATAGATGCGTTTGCAGCGATAGTTGAGGACGTAGGTCAAACAGTGAAAATGGCTGCCTGCCTTACCTCGCAGCGACGGAACAAGTCGAGCACGTTTACTCCCATCCGTCGGGATTCGAACCTCTAATTTTGAGGGCTCTAATTCGTGATAGCCAACGACTTTGTACAAGCGGAATCTTGTACAAAAATATTCTTTTATACCTGCGGACATAAATGATTGCTGTGGCGGAATACAGCATTGTGCTCAAAAAGGACGGCAGGTTCTACGTTGGCTACTGTCTAGAAATTCCACAAGCCAGGGGTCAGGGGAACACCAAGGCTGAAGCAATAAATGACACAAAACGCGCCATCAAAATTTGTAAAGCCTACCTCGCAGACAAGATAAAGAACGCAAGAGGATTGGTAACCGTATCGGCTTGAGTCTTGCAGTCCTTGGCTGAAGACAGCTTATGAAGGCTTCAATCCAAGGGATGAACATATATGCATTATACAAATGTGTATAGTTTAAATAGTTCGTGCATGCATAATGTATCCATGAAAGCGTTGCATATGCGAAACGCCCCATCAGTTCGAGGAGGGCACGTGCCGTCAAGCGGAGCCATGTCGAGAGGTGTAGGACATATGCCACGATTGGACACTATCCAGATGGTGGAAAAAGCTATCAAGGGCGATAAAGTGTTTTCATCCAAGAATCAGCTCTGGAGAAGCTTGCCAAAAGCAATGCAGTACCCAACTCTGTTGACGATTCTGGATTATCTGGAACGAAGCAACAAGATTATGATTGAAAAGGACGGGTCCATAGTTTGGACGTTTGTGGATAGCCGGGCAGCAAGAAAGTCTCTAGAAGACTCGGCACCGCTTTAGCTGGTACTGTAGCCGAACAATACATCGTATTCCTTGTGTGTACGAGATTGTTGCCACACTGTTCTGCGAACCAGGATGCCACGGAGTACAATTCGGAGCAAAGGAGGACGGAGGGTACTATGCTTACGTTTCGAGCAAATTTGCAAATGACCTGATAGTGATAGATGTAGACGAAACTAGCCCTGATCACTTGACAGTCGTCGGCAAAATACTCTTGTCAGACCCAAGCCCATCAGTGTCAGACGACAAAGTGACAGGCAATCCCGGTATGGGAGGACAGGGAGTCCTTGCCATACCTAACGTTCTACAATGGCTGGGTGCAGAACTTGCCAAACAACTGGACGGAATTGCTGTCATGCGGACAAAGGACACCAATTGACCTCGACGCGATGGAAGAATGCGAAAGTGAGAGCTAGAGGCTCTCTTCCTCTTTCTTTGGTTTTTCTTTTCTCGGTCCACGCGGTATGGCAGGCGGATCAGGAGTGATATCCCAGCTTGTTGGGATGGATGTGCTAAGACACTACAAGATTGGTTTCACGGATTCTAAGGTGAATTTGGGGAAAATAACCGAAAAGACTCGAGCACCCTTAGGTTGGCAAAACATTAGAAGTAATGCAGGTAATCATCAGCTTTTATACCCACTATCAGTACATTAACCTGATTAGAATAGTGTCACATGATTTCGTCGCTATTCAGAAAACTGATTCGCCCTTGGAATGTCCCAGGTGCAGGAAAAAGACGGAATTAACGTGTACCATCTGTCATTTCTGTAATGAATGTCATAACGCTGACCAACAACATCCAGGATACGAGAAGCACGACAAGCTTACAGAAGCAACTCTAAGACCTATAACTAAGGTAAAATCGAAACTGGACAAAGAATTGCAAGAATGGGAAGTCGAATCAAGCAAAGATGGTCAAACTTCGCAAGGCACCTAGAGCT
>Ga0187893_10007795_pt1 | contig 17289 bp, 13 predicted proteins | sample MA1701074metaG_FD_139574 | JGI IMG/M metagenome (GOLD analysis project Ga0187893, IMG submission 139574) | White microbial mat communities from a basaltic lava cave in the Kipuka Kanohina Cave System on the Island of Hawaii, USA - MA170107-4 metaG ... | reverse complement strand
TTTTCCAGCGCGCCGCGCGTCACCGCCAGCACGTCCTGCCAGATGTGTTCGGGGTCGTGCTCGACCCAGCCCGGATTCGGGTAGGCCTGCGGCAATTCCACCTGAGCCACGCCGAGCTTGCGGCCGTTGCGGTCGAACACGATGGCACGGCTGCTGGTGGTGCCCTGATCGATGGCAAGCAAATGCTGCGGCATGGTGCTCCCCCTTTGTTCTAGTAATCTTGCGCGCGAGGGAGGACATTACAGGGTGAAAGCCTCGCAGTTCCAGCAGGACTTGAGAGATGGACGTGCCCTGCAGGTCTATCGGTGGACGCCTGCGTCCGCGCCGAAGGCGGTGATGCTCATCATCCACGGCATGGCCGAGCACGCCGGCCGCTACGCGCGTTTTGCCAAGGCGCTGACGCAGGCGGGCTATGCGGTCTACGCCCCCGATCTGCCCGGCCACGGCAAAACCGCGCTGACCGAGAACGATCGCGGCCACTTCGCCGACCGCGACGGCTGGACCTACGTGCTGCGCGCGGTGCACGAGGTGCAGCGCACCGCCCAGCGCGAACATGCGCGCGTGCCCGTAATCGTGCTCGGACACAGCATGGGCGGCTACATCCTGCAGCATTATGTGGTGCGCTACGGCGATCGCCTCGACGCCGCGATTTTCAGTGGCTGCGCCGGCGGCCTCGGACCCATACGGCGTGTCGCGCTCGCGCTGGTGAGCGCCGAGGCCCTGCTGCTCGGTGCGCGCCACAAGAGCCGGCTCGGTGAACAGATCGGCTTCAAGGACTTCGCGCGCAAACTCAAAAACCGCCGCACGGATTTTGATTGGCTGTCGCGCGACCCCGCCGAAGTCGATGCGTATATCGCCGATCCGCACTGCGGCCACCGCTGCTCGACCCGCTTGTGGCGCGATCTGCTGGAAGCCTGCGAAGCTCTGACGGATCTCGAGCGGCTCAGGCGCATCCCCAAGAAACTGCCGGTGCTGATTGTCGCCGGCGAACGGGATGTGGCCTGCAACGGCGAGGCCGGCGTGAGCCTGCTCGCGCAGAACTATCAACGCGTCGGGCTCAAGGATGTGAATCTGAAAATCTATCCGGACGCGCGCCACGAGCTGCTCAACGAAACCAACCGCGACGAAGTGACCGCCGACCTGCTCGACTGGTTGAACTCGAAAACTTAAATCGCCTTCATCACCGGCGCGGCAACCAGCACCGGGCCGAACGGCGCAAGCGTCGGCACCTTGCTCTTGTCCTCGAGAGAAATGGCGAGGCCATTGCCTTTTTCAAGGTCCAGCCCGGCGGGCAGACCGCTGTCCATGGCGCCGGACTTGGGCATTTCACCCAGCGACTTCGGCCCGTCGGGATTCAGCCACCACAGGTGCAGATATTTGCCGGCCTGCGGCTGGTACTCGCCCAGCGCGCGGCAATGCAGGGCCTTGCGCTCCGGCGTCAGGCTGACCAGCCAGCGCGCATCCGAGCCCGGCACCTGCAGCACGCTGACATAGGTGGCCGGCGCCGGCTGCGGCACGATCTCCTTCTGTACCTGCACCAGCACCTGCGGCGGCTCCGTGGATTTTTGCCAGAGCGCGAGGCCGAGCAGCAGGCTGGCGGCAGTGGCAAGTGAAGTCATCACCTGCCAGACCCGCAGGCTGCGCGTGGCACCGCCGGCGCGATGCAGCCCGGCAGCGAAGGCGATCTGTGTCCACACGATTGCGCGCGGCGTCACCGGCTTGATCGCAGCACCGAGCGGAGTCAGCCGTTTTTCCCAGTAACGTACCTCTGCACGCGCGGAGGCGTCAGCGGTCAATTGTTTTTCGAACTGCGCGCGCTCAGCGCCCGCGAGCGTGCCCAGCACGTACTCGCCTGCGTCCAGCATTCGTTCAGTTGTATCCACGTTCATTCACTCATTCCGGCCCTAAACATTCACGCAACTGCTGCAAACCTCGGCGCACCCAGCTTTTCACCGTGCCCAGCGGCGCCTTCATGCGCCGGGCCAGTTCCTGATGGGTGTAGCCCTCGTAATACGAGAGCAGCACGCTTTGCCGCTGCTCCTGCTGCAAACCTTTCATGCACCGCTCCAGCTCGCCCAGCCCCTGCATCGTTTCCGCACCCTGCAGCGGGCCTTGCGTCTCGCCGACCGCCGACTCGAGTTCGGAGGTCATTGCCTCGTCATCCGCCTCGTTCACCTCCGGCCGCTTGGCGCGGAGCAGATCGAGCGCGCGATAACGGGCAATCGTCATCAGCCAGGTCAGGGGCGCGCCCTTTTCGGGGGCGTAGGTCTCGGCTTTCTGCCAGACCTTGAGGAAGCAGTCCTGCAGCGCTTCCTCGGCCCAGTCCCTGCGCCGGAGAATACGCATCAGCAGGCCAAACAGATGCGACGACGAGGCCTCGTAGAGCTCGGCGAATGCGCGCGGGTCGCCGGCCGCAGTCGCGGCGAGCAGGCGGCTCAATTGTTGGGCGTCGGCACTCATGTAGTGAGCGGGATGATATCGGACTCAGCGAACCGGCTGTGAGAGCAGGGACGCCAGTTTTTGTTCGCGCTCGTCCCGGAATTCCTCGAGTCCGATGCGCATGGTTTCGTGGCCGTCGCGCGGCTGCGCCACGTAGCTGGCGAACAGTTTGTCCCACAGCACCAGGGACGAGCCGTAGTTGCTGTCGGTTTCGTCGCGATGCACCGAATGGTGGATGCGGTGCAGGTCGGGCGTGACGATCAGCCGGCTCAGGGTGTTTTCCAGCCACGGCGGCAGGCGCAGATTGGCGTGGTTGAACAGCGCAAAACTGCTCACCGTGGTTTCCAGCAGCAGCACCGCCAGCGGCGCGGCGCCCAGCGCAATCACCACTGCGGATTTGAACAGCACCGACAGAAAAATCTCGGCCGGATGAAAACGCACGGCGGTGGTGGCGTCGAACTCGATGTCGGTGTGATGCGCGCGGTGCAGCGGCCAGAGTGCGCGGATCTCGTGGAAGGCGCGGTGCTGCCAGTAAATGGCGCAGTCCAACACCACCCAGGCCAGCGCCATTTCCAGCCAGACCGGCCAATCCACGGCATGGAACAGGCCCCAGCCGCGCGCGCTCGCCCATAGCGCCGTACTCACCGCCGCCAGCGGCATCAGCCAGAGCATTGCGCTGTCGGTTGCCGCCAGGCCCAGATTCGCCGGCCAGCGCAGCGCACGTTGCGAGCCGGCTTTTCGTCGCGGCCATTGGACTTCCAGCAGCAGCATCACGCCGAGCAGGCCAAAGAAGATCGCGCCGCGCAGCGCGGGCGTCAGCAGCAGAGGGGTTTCCATCGCTGGCTATAATCCTCGCTCTCATGCCCGAGCGCTACCCAACCACTCGTTTGCGCCGCACGCGCTCGTCCGAGTTCGTGCGCCGTCTCGTGCGCGAAACCCGGCTGGTGCCGGAACAGTTGATTCAGCCGCTGTTCGTCGCCGAAGGCGAGCTGTGCGGACCGGTCAAATCCATGCCCGGTATTTCGCGGCTGTCGCTAAGCAATCTGGCAAAAGAATGCAAAGCGCTGCAAAGACTCGGCATCGTCTCGGTGGCGCTGTTTCCGGTGATTCCAGCAAAAAAGAAAAACGACTCCGGCGACGAGGCCCTGAACGCCGACGGCCTGGTGCCGCGCGCGATTGCGGCGGTGAAAGACGCCTGCCCCGATCTCGGCGTGATTGTGGACATCGCACTCGACCCGTATACCAGTCACGGCCACGATGGCGTGCTGGACGCCCGTGGCAATGTGGCCAACGATCTCACCGTCAGCATCCTCACGAAACAGGCCATCGTCTATGCCCGCGCCGGTGCCGACGTGCTGGCACCCAGCGACATGATGGACGGCCGCATCGGCCGCATCCGTGATGTGCTCGAACGCGACGGCCGGCACGACACGCTGCTGTTGGCCTACGCCGCCAAATACGCCAGCAGCTTCTACGGTCCGTTCCGCGATGCGGTCGGCTCCGCGTCGCAACTCAAAGGCGACAAGCGTAACTATCAGATGGACCCGGCCAATTCCGACGAGGCGCTGCGCGAAGTCGAACTCGATATCAACGAAGGCGCTGACATGGTCATGGTCAAACCCGGACTGCCGTATCTCGACATCATCCGGCGTGTCAAAGACAAGTTCGGTGTACCCACGTTCGCGTATCAGGTCAGCGGCGAGTATTCGATGATCAAGGCCGCGGCCAAAAACGGCTGGCTCGATGAAAAGAACGCCGCGCTCGAATCGCTGCTGTGTCTGCGCCGCGCCGGCGCCGACGCCGTGCTGACCTATTTCGCCAAAGATGCTGCCCGATGGCTGGCGGAATAAATCTGGTTTCAGAACCGTTGCGAGCGAAGGCAGGTTGCGCGAGGACGGAGCGCAGGAACCGGAGCATACGTAAGCAGTATGTGAGGATTCCGAGCACCGCCCGCGCACAAGATGCCGAGCGCAGCAGGTTATGAAACCAGATCGCTACGGTGTCATCGGCCAGCCCGTTGCCCATTCCTTGTCGCCGCGCATTCACACCCTGTTCGCGCAGCAGACCAAACAGACGCTGAGCTATGAAGCGCTGGAAGTTGCGCCGGAAGCACTCACTGACACCTTGAAGAAACTCCACGCCGAGAACTGGCGTGGATTCAACCTCACCCTGCCGCACAAACTCGCGGTTGCCGCGCTGTGCGAATCGGTGAGCGAACCCGCGCAACTGGCCGGCGCGGTCAACACCCTGATCCGCACCGACACCGGCTGGAAGGGCGACAACACCGATGGCGTTGGATTGATCCGCGACCTGAAGACTCAGGGCATCATCGTCACCGGTAAACGCGTGCTGCTGCTTGGTGCCGGCGGCGCGGCGCGCGGAGTTTTGAAACCGCTGCTGGATGAAAAACCGGCGGAACTGGCGCTGTCCAACCGCAATCCCTGGAAGCCGGAAAGAATCGCGGCGGAGTTCAAATCCTTCGGCAACATCCGCCCCGCCACGCATCTGTCGCTGCGCGGTGACCGCTTCGATCTCATCATCAACGCCACCTCCGCGGGACATGACGGGGTGATGCCGCGCCTCTCTGCCGATGTGCTGGCCAGCAACGGTGCCTGTTACGACCTCAGCTACGGCAAACCGCACCTACCGTTCGCCGTCTGGGCCAGGCGGCAAAGCGCAGCGAAAATCGCCGACGGACTCGGCATGCTGGTTGAGCAGGCCGCCGCGAGCTTCGAACTCTGGCGTGGTGTGCGTCCCACGACGGTTGCCGTGCTCGGCGAGCTTCGGAAAGCAGCCTGAAACGCTCGATTCGGCCTCACCCGCTTGGCAGCGTTTTAGACCTTTTCAGCGCATTTTCCCTCTACAGGTGATACGGAATTAGTATCACGGTTTTCTCTCTGGGGACTCAAAAGGCTCAAAAACACCCTCAAGCGGGTGACCGGTTTTTGGCTCGTTCATTCGTACTCGGGCGATCCAGCAGCGCGTCTTTTTGAATCCACAGATCGTTCAGCCAGTTTTGGAAACGCGTGCGGAATTCCGGGTCGCCCTGGTAATCCCCGGAAACCAGTTCCTGCGGAATCGGCCGCACGTCCACCTGCATCGCCAGCCGGGATTGTTCGCCGCAGAGAAAACTCCATAGCAGATTCCTGCCGGTCGGCCGGTAGGCGATGGTGACGTCAATCAGGCCGGCGAACTGCTCGCCCATGGCATTGAGCGCAAACGAAACGCCAGCGGATTTGGGCCGCAGCAGATGGCGGAACGGCGACCCGGTTTCGGCGCGCTTGGCTTCGGTGCAGCGCGTGCCCTCGATGAAATTGACCACGGTCACCGGCACGGTTTTGTAGATCTCGCAGGAGCGGCGGATGGTTTCAAGGTCCTGCTCGCGCAGCGCGGGATTTTTCTCGATGGCCTCGCGGCTGTGCCGGTGCATGAAGGGGAAATCCATCACCCAGCAGCCGGGCCCGATGATTGGCACGTAGATCAGCTGACGCTTGAGGAAAAAACGCACCAGCGGCAGGCGTGTGTGAAAAATATCAAACAGCAACAGGATGTCCACCCACGACTGATGATTGCAGATCAACAGATAACTTTTGCCGGGGTCGAGCTCGCCGTGAATCTCAAGCTGCCAGTCAACGACGTGAAACAGTTTGTAGATGCGCTGATTGCACGCCGCCCACCGGGTTGCCACCCCCACGCTGAAACGGCTGCAGGCGCGGCCAAACGCGGGGACCGGCAGCAGGAATTTGGCCAGCGCGGCGAGCTGAATGAAGATGCCGGGGCCCAGGAAAAGATTGAGCAGCAACGTGACAAACGCAGTGATGCCCAACAGCCACGCCGGCAGCCATGCCGAAATCATGCGGCGATTTTGGCCTGATACGCCGGGCTCAGTTGCTGCACGGCTTCGATCATGGCCGCTGCGTGTTCCGGCGGCGTCTGCTGAAGAATGCCATGGCCCAGATTGAACACGTGTCCATTGCCTTTTCCATAACTGGCCAGTACGCGCGCGACTTCTGCGCGGATGTGCGCCGGAGGTGTCAGCAGAATCGCCGGATCGAGATTGCCTTGCAGGGCGACACGGTCCTGGGTGTAGAGGCGTGCATCGGCGAGGTCGGTGGTCCAGTCCACCCCCAGCGCATCACAGCCGCTGTCGGCCATCGCCGCGAGGCGCGTGCCGGCGTTCTTGGTGAACAGAATCACCGGCACTTGCGGATGGGTTTTCTTGAGCGAGTGCACGATGCGCTGCATCGGAGCCAGGGAAAAACGCTGGTAAGCCGCCGGCGTCAGCACGCCGCCCCAGGTGTCGAACACCATCAAGGCATCGGCACCGGCCTTGACCTGTGCCGACAGATATTGCGCGACCGCGTCGGCCAATTTCGCGGTGAAGCTGTCGAACGCTTCCGGCGCCTGGTAAGCGAGTTTTTTGACTTTGGCGAACTCGTGCCCGCCGCCGCCTTCGACCATGTAGGTCGCCAGCGTCCACGGACTGCCGGCGAATCCAATCAGCGGCACTTTGTTGTTGAGCGCGGATTTCACCGTGCGCACGGCATCCATCACATAACGCAACTCGGTCTCGGCATCCGGCACGCCGAGCGCGCGGATGTCGTCGGGCGTCTCGACGCACTTGCGAAACTTCGGCCCTTCGTTCTCGACAAAATGCAGGCCAAGGCCCATGGCATCGGGAATGGTCAGGATGTCCGAGAACACAATCGCCGCGTCCAGCGGGAAACGCGCCAGCGGTTGCAGGGTGACTTCGCAGGCCAGTTCCGGCGTCTTGCACAGCGTGAGGAAGTCGCCGGCCTTGGCGCGGGTGGCACGGTATTCCGGCAGGTAGCGGCCGGCCTGGCGCATCATCCACACCGGCGTGCGGTCCACCGGCTGGTGCTTGAGCGCGCGCAGCAGCAGGTCGTTGACCGGGGAAACAGAACTTTCGCGCCGAGGCGCGGAGGGCGCAGAGAACAGATTCTCTTTTTTCTCAGCGTCCCCTGCGTCTCCGCGCGAAATGCTCATGTCAGCGCGGCCGCAATCTCGGACTGGATCGCCTCCGCCGCCGCGCGCGGATCCCTGGCGTCGCGAATCGGGCGGCCAACGACGATGTAGTCGGCGCCGGCCTTGATTGCGGCCGTCGGCGTCATCACGCGTTTCTGATCGGCCTCGGCGCGATTCTCCACCGGGCGGATGCCGGGCGTGACGCAGACCAGTTTCGGGCCGATTTCCTTTTTTAGTTTTTCCACTTCAAGTCCGGACGACACCACGCCGTCACAACCGGCGGCGAGCGCGCGCCGCGCGCGCGACAGCACCAGTTCCGCCACATCACATTTGAAGCCGAGATCGTCGAGGTCGCCCTGATCCAGACTGGTCAGCGCGGTGACCACGAGCACTTTGAGCTTGCCGGACTTGTCTATTGATCGGGCCTTGGCGGCGGCCTGCATAATCGCCTGATTGCCGTGCACGGTGCAGAAATCCGCGCCTCGTTCCGACAGCGAAGCCACCGCGCGCGCGACGGTTTCGGGGATGTCGAAGAACTTCAAGTCCACGAACACCTTCTTCTGCTCGGCGCGCAGCCAGTCCAGCAGCCCGAAGAAGCCGGGCGACATGAACAACTCGAGACCGATCTTGTAGAAGTGCCCTGCGTCGCCGAGCGAGGCCACCAGCTCGCGCGCCTCGGCCGGCGTGGCGACGTCCAGCGCGATGATCAGCCGCTCTTCTGGAGGGATGCGTGACATGCGCGAACTTTACATCCTCGCCCGGTACGGCGGGCCGAAGATCACGGCAGATCCGTCGTTCCCATCAAGTAGCGGTCGCATTCGCGCGCCGCGCCGCGGCCTTCATTGATCGCCCAGACGATCAGACTCTGCCCACGGCGGCAATCGCCGGCGGCGAACACGCCCTTGACGCTGGTCTCGTAGCGGCCGTGCTCGGCCTTGATGTTGCTGCGTGCGTCGCGCTCGACTTCCAGCTCCTTGAGCAGGGCATCCTCGGGACCGGTGAAGCCCATCGCCAGCAACAGCAGCTGCGCGGGAACGGTCTTCTCGCTGCCCGCACGCTCTTTGGGCACGAAAGCCCCTTGCGCGTTCTTCTCCCAGCCGATCTCGACCGTCGTCACCGACTCCAGCTGGTTCTTGGCGTTGCCGGTCAGTTTCTTCACCGTCGTCACGTAGACGCGCGGGTCGGCGCCGAACTTGGCTGCGGCTTCTTCCTGACCGTAATCCAGCTTGTAGACCTTGGGCCATTCCGGCCAGGGATTGTCGGCGGCGCGCTCGACGGGCGGCTTCGGCAGGATCTCGATCTGGGTGAGGCTCTTGCAGCCTTGACGAATCGCCGTGCCGACACAGTCGGTGCCGGTGTCGCCGCCGCCGAGCACGATGACGTCCTTGCCCCTGGCATGCATCGCCGCCTGTTCGGGCTTGTCGTCGAGCACGGCCTTGGTGCTGGCGGTGAGATAGTCCATCGCAAAGTGCACGCCGTTCAGCTTGCGTCCCTCGACGGCGAGGTCGCGTGGCTGGGTGGCGCCGGTGCAGATCACGGTGGCGTCGAAGTCCTGCAGCAGTTTGTGGGTGTCGCCGGTGGCGCCGACCGCGGTGTTGCAGACGAACTTGATCCCTTCATCTTCCATCAGCTTGAGGCGGCGCTCGACGATCTCGCGCTTGTCGAGCTTCATATTGGGGATGCCGTACATCAACAGACCGCCGGGGCGGTCTTCGCGTTCGAACACGGTGACGCGATGCCCGGCCTTGTTGAGTTGCGCCGCCGCAGACAGACCCGCGGGGCCGGAACCAATCACCGCGACGGATTTGCCGGTGCGCACTTTGGGCGGTTCCGCCACGACCCAGCCTTCGGCGAAGCCGCGGTCAATGATTGCGACTTCGATGTTCTTGATGGTCACCGCCGGCTCCGAGATGCCGAGTACGCAGGAACCCTCGCAGGGTGCCGGGCAGACGCGGCCGGTGAACTCCGGGAAATTATTGGTCTTGTGCAAGCGCACCAGTGCTTCCTGCCACAGCCCGCGGTAAACCAGATCGTTCCACTCCGGGATCAGGTTGTTGATCGGACAGCCCGAGGCCATGCCGCTGACCAGTTTGCCGGTGTGGCAGAACGGCACGCCGCAGTCCATGCAGCGCGCGCCCTGCTCGCGCAGCCTGGGCTCCGGCATGTGCTCGTGGAACTCCTTCCAGTCGCGCACGCGCTCGGCCGGCGAGCGGTCCGCCGGCAGCTCGCGCTGGAAATCAAAAAATCCGGTGGGTTTTCCCATGGCTTCAAGAAAACAGCATTTCGCGCAGAGGCGCAAAGGGCGCAGGGAAAAAATCCATGCGTGCCTTGCTCCGCGTTCTCAGCGTCTCTGCGCGAAACATGTTTTTTCAGTTACCTCCCACGCGGGCGAGATCGCGCGAGTTTTCTTCAAACGCGGCCATGATCGCCTCGTCACCGGACAGGCCCTGGCTGTGCGCCCGGGTGATGCAGGCGAGCATGCGCTGGTAATCCTTGGGGATGATCTTGGTAAAGCGCTTGACGCTCGCCGGCCAGTCGGCCAGCACCCCTTCAGCGCGCTTGCTGCCGGTGTAGTTCCGGTGCTTTTCGATCAGCGCGCGGACCTTGGCGATCTCCTCGGCGTCGCGAAGCGGCTCGGTGCCAACCATCTGCAGGTTGACGTTGGCGGCGAAGTCACCGGCCTCGTCGAGCACATAGGCGGTGCCGCCGGACATGCCGGCGCCGAAGTTGCGGCCGGTTGCGCCCAGCACGACGACACGGCCGCCGGTCATGTATTCGCAGCCGTGGTCGCCGACCCCTTCGACCACGGTCTCGACGCCGCTGTTGCGCACGGCGAAGCGCTCGCCGGCCATGCCGCAAAAATACGCCTCGCCGGAAGTGGCGCCGTAGAGCGCGACGTTGCCGATGATGCTGTTCTCTTCGGCGGCGAAACCCGCCTTCGGCGAGGGCAGCACCACGATCTTGCCGCCGGACAGGCCCTTGCCGCAGTAGTCGTTGGCGTCGCCCTCGAGCGTGAAGCTCATGCCGCGCGGCATGAAGGCACCGAAAGACTGGCCGGCCGAGCCGGTGAACCTGATCTGCACGGTGTCGTCGGGCAGGCCCTGCGCGCCGTGTTTGCGGGTGATCTCGCTGCCGGTGATGGTGCCGACCACGCGGTTGACGTTACGGATCGGCAGCGTCGCCATGACTTTTTCGCCGCGCTCAATCGCCGGCTTGCAGATCTCCAGCAGCTTCGTCACGTCGAGCGAGGTTTCGAGGCCGTGGTTCTGCGCGATCTGGCAGAAGCGGCCGACCTCGGCGCCGACATCCGGCTGGTAGAGGATGTTGCCAAAGTCGAAGCCCTTGGCCTTCCAGTGGTTGATCGCCTTGCGCGCCTCGAGGCGGTCGGTGCGGCCGATCATCTCCTCGATGCTGCGAAAGCCGAGCGAAGCCATGAGCTCGCGCATGTCTTCGGCGACAAAGCGCATGAAGTTGACCGCGTGCTCGGGCTTGCCGGTGAATTTGGCGCGCAGTTTCGGGTCCTGCGTGGCGACGCCGACCGGGCAGGTGTTGAGGTGGCAGACGCGCATCATGATGCAGCCGACCGCGACCAGGGGCGCGGTGGCGAAGCCGAACTCCTCGGCGCCGAGCAGGGCGGCGATGACGACGTCGCGGCCGGTCTTGAGCTGGCCGTCGGTTTCGACCGCGATGCGCGAGCGCAGGTTGTTCATCACCAGGGTCTGGTGGGTTTCGGCCAGGCCCAGTTCCCACGGCAGGCCCGCGTGCGACAGCGAGGTCAGCGGCGAGGCGCCGGTGCCGCCGTCATGTCCCGAAATGAGCACGACATCGGCGTGCGCCTTGGCGACGCCGGCCGCGATGGTGCCGACGCCGACTTCGGCGACCAGCTTGACGCTGATGCGTGCCGCGCGGTTGGCGTTCTTGAGGTCGTGGATCAGCTCCTTCAGATCCTCGATCGAATAGATGTCGTGATGCGGCGGCGGTGAGATCAGGCCCACGCCCGCCGTGGTCAGCCGCGTCTTGGCGATCCACGGGTAGACCTTGGTGCCGGGTAGCTGTCCGCCCTCGCCGGGCTTGGCGCCCTGCGCCATCTTGATCTGCAGCTCGCGCGCGTTGACCAGGTAGTGACTGGTGACGCCAAAACGGCCCGAGGCGACCTGCTTGATCGCCGAGTTTTTCGAGTCGCCATTGGCCATTGGAACGTAGCGTTCCGGATCTTCGCCGCCTTCGCCGGTGTTGGACTTGCCGCCAATGCGGTTCATCGCGATGGCCAGCGTCTCGTGCGCTTCCTTCGAGATAGAGCCGTAGGACATGGCGCCGGACTTGAACCGCTTGAGAATGGCCTCGACCGGCTCGACTTCCGACAGCGGGATCGCGGCGCCGGGCTTGAACTCGAGCAGTCCGCGCAGGGTGCACAGCTGCGCCGACTGGTCATTGATCATCTGCGCATACGACTTGTAGGTGTCGTAGCTGCCGGTGCGCACGGCTTTTTGCAGGCGATGGATGGATTCCGGGTTGAACAGATGATGTTCGCCGTCGGCGCGGTACTGGTACTGGCCGCCCGCGGGCAGCACGTGGCCGTTGACCGGACGCTGCGGGAAGGCGGCGCGGTGGCGCATCAGCACTTCCTTGGCCACGGTGTTCATGCCGATGCCGCCGATGCGCGAGGCGGTGCCGCTGAAGTGCTCGTCAATCAGATCCTGGCGGATGCCGACCGCCTCGAACAGCTGCGCGCCGTGATAGCTCTGCACCGCCGACACGCCCATCTTCGACATGACCTTGATCACGCCCTTGGTCGCGGCTTTGGCGAAGTTCTTGCAGGCCGTCTTGTGGTCGCGGTCGAGCAGAAGGCCGTCGCGGATCATGCCGTCGAGCGACTCGAAAGCCAGATACGGATTGATCACGCTGGCGCCATAACCGATCAGCAGCGCGAAATGATGCACCTCGCGCGGCTCGCCGGATTCGAGCACCAGGCTGACGCGCGTGCGCAGGCCTTCGCGGATCAAATAGTGATGCAGGCTCGACACCGCCAGCAACGAGGGGATCGGCGCGAACTGGTGATTGACGCCGCGGTCGCTGAGAATCAGGACGTTGACGTTCTCGCTCTCGATCATGCGCCGGGCCGAGGCCCACAGGTCCTCGAGCGCGTCCTTGAGTCCTTTTTCGCCGCGCGCGGCGCGAAACAGCGAAGACAGTTCGCCGATGCGCAGGCCAGCGAGCTTCGTGCGCTTGATCTTGGCCAGCTCCTCGTTGGTCAGAATCGGCGCTTTCAGTTCGAGGCGGCGGCAATCCTCGGGCTTGGGATCGAGCAGGTTGCCCTCGCCGCCCAGCCAGACTTCGGCGGCGGTGATCAGCTCCTCGCGGATGCAGTCGATCGGCGGATTGGTGACCTGCGCGAACAGCTGCTTGAAGTAGTCGAACAGCAGGCGCGGCTTGGCCGACAGTGCCGCCAGCGGCGTGTCGTTGCCCATCGAGCCGACCGCCTCGACGCCGTCGCGGCCCATCGGCGCCATCAGCACGCGCTGATCCTCGAAGGTGTAGCCGAACGCGGTCTGGCGCTGGATCAGGGTGTCGTGATCGGGCGCCGGCACTTCCGGCGCCGCCGGCAGTTTTTCCAGATGTACCAGATGCTGGTCGAGCCACTGGCGATAGGGCTTCTCGCTGGCGATCTGACGCTTGATCTCCTCGTCCTCGACGATGCGGCCCTGCTCGGTGTCCACCAGGAACAGGCGGCCGGGCTGCAGGCGGCCCTTGCGCAGGATTTTTTCAGGCGCGATGTCGAGCACACCGGCCTCGGAGGCCATGACCACGAAGCCGTCCTGGGTCACGGTGTAGCGCGAGGGGCGCAGGCCGTTGCGGTCCAGGATCGCGCCGATTTTCCGGCCGTCGGTGAAGCAGATCGCGGCGGGTCCGTCCCAGGGCTCCATCAGGCTCGAGTGGTACTGGTAGAAGGCCTTGCGCGCATCGTCCATGGTGGCGTGGCCCGACCACGGCTCGGGAATCATCATCATCACCGCGTGCGGCAGCGAGCGGCCGGACAACACCAGAAGCTCGAGCACGTTGTCGAACATCGCCGAGTCGCTGCCATTGGGATTGACCACCGGCAGAATCTTCTGCATGTCCTCGCCGAACAGCGGCGACTGGAACAAGGCCTCGCGCGCGCGCATCCAGTTGATGTTTCCGCGCAGGGTGTTGATCTCGCCGTTGTGGGCGACGTAGCGGTACGGGTGCGCGCGGTCCCAGCTCGGGAAGGTATTGGTGGAAAAACGCGAGTGCACCAGGGCCAGCGCGGTCTCGACCAGCGGGTTCTGCAGGTCGGGGAAATACTGGCTGAGTTGCAGGGTCAGCAACATGCCCTTGTAGACCAGGGTACGGCTCGACAGCGAGCAGACATACCAGTACTCCGCGCCGGCCATGGTGGACTCGCGGATCTCGCTGTAGGCGCGCTTGCGGACGAGGTAGAGCTTGCGCTCGAAGGCCAGCTCGTCGCCGACGTCCGCGCCGCGGCCGATGAAGACCTGGCGCATGAACGGCTCGCAGGACTTGGCGGTCTCGCCGAGCATCGAGTTCTGTGTCGGCACCGAGCGCCAGCCGAGCAGGGCGAGCCCTTCGGATTCGACGATGTCGCCGAAGCGCTCCTCGAGCTTGCGCCGCAGGTTGACGTTGCGCGGCAGGAACACCAGGCCACAGCCGTAATCGCCGGCGCCGGGCAGGTCAATGCGCGACCTCGAAGCCGCCTCGGCGAGAAACGCGTGCGGCATCTGCAGGAGGATGCCGGCGCCGTCGCCGGTGTTGGGCTCGGCGCCGCAGGCGCCGCGGTGATCGAGGTTCTCGAGCACCTGCAGGCCCTGCTTGAGAATCTGGTTGGACTTGCGGCCCTTCATGTCCACGACGAAGCCGACGCCGCAGGCGTCATGCTCGAACGCAGGGTCGTACAGCCCCTGCTTGGCGGGTGGCCCCAGTCTGTTCATTCGTCACGTCTCAAAATGTAGCGGCGGCAAGCCCCTAGGCCGTGGTTCACACAGCCAAAAATCTTAAGGGGAGGCTTTACGCTGCGCTGCAACAAAAGATTACAGAGACTGCGGCCTGTCCGTCAATGAGAAAGCACAGCCCGCGGACATTTTTGGTCCACCCGCTTGAGGCCATTTCGAAGGGTTTTGGGAGTCAATCGGGAAACAAGTGGTACTAAAAATGTATCAGTGCTTTTGCAAAACACACCAAAACAGTCCAAAAACGCTTCAAGCGGGTGGCGCCTAGCGGAGTTTTTTATGTTCAGTCAGCGCGAATCGGTCGGTCATCCCCGCAATGTAGTCGGCCACCAGACGTGGCAGGTCGGTCGGGTTAGGAGAATCCTGAACGAACTCAGCGGGGATCAGCTGCGGATTTTTCATATACCGCTTGAACAGGTCGGCAACGATGCGCTGCGACTGTGCGCTCATTCTCACGACCTTCGGATGACGGTAAAGCTTGCGATTGAGAAACTGCTTGAGCGCGAGATTCTGCTTGCGCTGGGCTTCGCTGTAGCCGACCAGGGGCTTGTTCAGCGCGCGTACATCGTTAACGTGTCGCGGCTTGACTGTTTCAAGCCGCTGCTGGCTTGCTTCCAGCAAATCGCTGATGAGCGTGGAAATCATGCGACGGATGGTTTCGTGGCGCTGCTGGCGTCGAGTGGCGCGCGGATAAGTCTCGAGCACGAGATCGTGATGGCGCCGGAACAAGGGCACTCCCCGCAACTGCTCGAAGGTAATCAGGCCCGCGCGCAGGCCGTCGTCGACATCGTGATTGTTGTAGGCGATCTCGTCGGCGAAATTGGCGAGTTGCGCCTCCAGCGAAGGCTGCTGGCGCTTCAGGAAGCGCTCGCCGACATCGCCGAGCGCGCGGGCGCGCCGAACCGAGCAGTGCTTGAGGATGCCCTCGCGCGTCTCGAACAGCAGATTGAGGCCGCGGAATGCGGCGTACTTGCACTCAAGCTCGTCAACCACGCGCAGCGACTGCGCGTTGTGCTCGAAGCCGCCGTAGGGCCGCATGCAGGCGTTGAGCGCGTCCTGGCCGGCGTGGCCGAACGGCGTATGGCCAAGATCGTGCGCCAGCGCGATCGCCTCGATCAGATCCTCGTTCAAGCGCAGCTCGCGCGCCAGAGTGCGCGCGATCTGCGCCACTTCCAGCGAATGCGTCAGGCGCGTGCGGAACAGGTCGCCCTCGTGGTTGACGAAGACCTGGGTCTTGTACTCCAGCCGGCGGAAGGCCGAGGAATGGATGATGCGGTCGCGGTCGCGCTGGAAGTCGTTGCGGTAGCGCGAGACCGCCTCCGGCAGACGGCGGCCGCGGCCGGTCTCGGCCCGCACCGCGTAGGATGCAAGGCCCGTCCTGGGCTTCGAGACCGCAGGGCTCGCAGCCGAAGCGCTCATGCGCAGAAATGCGCCAGGGTTTCGTTGAGCTTGGCGGCGTCGAACTCTGCGGTCAGCACGGCGTGGCCGATGGATTCCAGCAACACCAGCCGCAGTTGGCCGGCCTGCACCTTCTTGTCGTGGCGCATCAGTTCGAGAAAACGCGCCGGCGTCATGCCTTGGGGGACCGCCGTCGGTAGCTGTGCGCGCTGAACCAGCGTGGCGACGCGCGCGGCGTCCACCGTTGCCAGAGCGCCGAGCCGGGACGACAGATCCGCCGCCATGCACAATCCGACGGCCACCGCCTCGCCGTGCAGCCAGTCGCCATAGCCGGTGTGGGTCTCGATGGCGTGGGCGAACGTGTGACCGAGGTTGAGCAGGGCACGCGAGGATGATTCGCGCTCATCCTCGCCGACGATGCGCGCCTTCATCGCGCAGCATTTCTCCACCGCCTCTGCAAGCCTGACTGCGTCGAGTTGGAGCAGCGCGTCGAGATGCTGCTCCAGCCAGTGAAAAAACTGCGCGTCGCCCAGCAGGCCGTATTTGATGACTTCGGCGAGCCCTGCGCGCAGCTCGCGTGGCGGCAGGGTTTTGAGCGTGTCGAGATCGGCCAGCACCAGCCGCGGCTGGTGGAAGGCGCCGATCATGTTCTTGCCGCGTGCGTGGTTGACGCCGGTCTTGCCGCCGACCGACGAATCCACCTGCGCCAGCAGGGTCGTCGGAATCTGGATGAAATCGATGCCGCGCTGGTAGATCGCCGCGCAGAAGCCGCCGAGATCGCCGATCACGCCGCCGCCGAGCGCGGCCAGCACGGCGTCGCGGCCGAGCTGCTCTTGCAGCATCCAGTCGAGCACGCGCTCGGCCGAGGCCATGGTTTTCTGCGTTTCGCCCGCAGGCAATACCAGGGCCTGCGCGGGCGTCAGTTTCAGCGCGTCCAAAACCGCTCCGAGATAGTGCTGGGCAACAGAGGCATCGGTCAGCACCCGCACACGGCGCCCGCTGAAATGGGAATAGCTGTCGGCGCGCGCCAGCATTCCCGCGCCGATCAGAATGGGATAGCTGCGAGCGCCCAGCCGGACTTCCAGCGTACGCATCAGGCGGCGACGTGCTGTGGCAACTGCCCGGCAATCAATGCCGCCAGTGCCGGTGCGTTGCGCCCGGCGGTGCTCAATTCCAGGTGCGCGGTTTCGCGATACAGCGGCTCGCGGATTGCAAACAGGCGGCTCAAGGTTTCGCGGCGGTCGCCGGTTTTCAGCAGCGGGCGATGGCCGGTGCGCCGCGTGCGCGCGAGTTGTTGCTCAAGCCCTGCATTGAGGAACACCACAAAGCCGCGGGCACGCAGCCGGGTGCGCGTATCGGCGTTCAGAATCGCGCCGCCGCCGGTGGCGATCACCACATTGCAAAGCGCCGTCAGCTCGTCCAGCACCTGCGCCTCGCGGCGCCGGAATCCGGTCTCGCCTTCCTTTTCGAAGATCAGCGG
>Ga0187893_10007794_pt1 | contig 17292 bp, 12 predicted proteins | sample MA1701074metaG_FD_139574 | JGI IMG/M metagenome (GOLD analysis project Ga0187893, IMG submission 139574) | White microbial mat communities from a basaltic lava cave in the Kipuka Kanohina Cave System on the Island of Hawaii, USA - MA170107-4 metaG ... | reverse complement strand
TGCGCTGCTAGCGGGTACTAAGTACCGCGGCGATTTCGAAAAGCGCTTAAAAGGCGTCATCGCCCAGCTTGAGCGGGAAGAAGGTGCGATCTTGTTTATCGATGAGGTCCACACCATCATCGGCGCAGGAGCCGCTTCAGGCGGCGTCATGGATGCCTCCAATCTGATAAAGCCGGTGCTTGCCTCTGGTCAACTGAAATGCATTGGCTCCACTACTTACCAGGAGTACCGCGGGATCTTTGAAAAAGATCGCGCGCTCTCGCGCCGTTTCCAGAAGATTGACATCAGCGAACCGTCGATAGACGAAGCGGTGCAGATCCTTGAAGGCTTAAAGGGCCGCTTTGAGCAGCACCACGCGATCACCTACACACCCCAAGCACTGCGCGCGGCCGTGGAGCTTACCGAGCGCCACATCAATGATCGGCACTTGCCAGACAAGGCGATAGATATCATTGACGAAGCGGGTGCCAGACAACGCCTGTTCGCCCCGGAAGAGCGAAAAGCCGTTATCGATACGGTAGATATCGAAGAGATCGTCGCCAAGGTCGCGCGCATCCCGCCGAGAACCGTCAACTCTTCGGACAAGGAAGTGCTGCGCACCTTGGAGCGCGATCTGAATATGGTGGTGTTCGGCCAGGATGAAGCTATCCAAGCATTGGTGGCTTCGATCAAGATGGCCCGCTCTGGGCTTGGGCCTTGCGAGAGGCCTATTGGCTCGTTCCTATTCGCTGGTCCGACCGGCGTCGGCAAGACGGAAGTCAGCCGCCAGTTGGCTCGACTCATGGGGATCGAGCTGGTGCGTTTTGACATGTCAGAGTACATGGAGCGACATACGGTATCTCGGCTAATCGGCGCCCCACCCGGCTATGTGGGGTTTGATCAGGGCGGGTTGCTTACCGAGGCTATCATAAAAAAGCCGCATGCGGTGCTGTTGCTCGATGAGATCGAAAAAGCGCACCCCGATGTCTTTAACCTCCTGCTGCAGGTGATGGATCACGGCACATTGACCGATACCAACGGACGCGAGACCGATTTCCGAAACGTCATCCTGATCATGACCACCAACGCGGGGGCCGAGCGCATCAGCCGCCGCTCCGTAGGGTTTACCAAACAGGATCACAGCGGGGATGCTACCGAGGCAATTCGGCAAATTTTCACTCCCGAGTTCCGCAATCGGCTGGACGTGATCGTGCACTTTAAGCCCTTGGAGGAAAAAACGGTGGCCCACGTGGTAGATAAGTTCCTGGTAGAGTTAGAAACTCAACTCGATGCCAAGCGCGTCAGCGTGGAGTTCGACGAAGCGGCGCGTCGTTGGTTGGCGCAACACGGTCATGACCCGGTGATGGGGGCCCGCCCGATGGCTAGGCTGATCCAGGACAAAATCAAGCGACCGCTGGCGGAAGAGCTGCTTTTCGGAAGGCTAGACGACGGTGGTCACGTACGAGTAACGGCGAAAAACGACGACATCGTGGTCGAGATCGAAGAATCCGAAACGGAAAAAGTGTAGTGGCGGCACCACGTACACTCGAAGGGAGGCGCGGGCGTCTGCGCTACATCGTGCTTGGTGGCAAGGGTCATTCCGCCGCCATGGAAAGGCTAGTAGTATAAGCAAACTCCCGTCCTTGGGGTTTTCAGAGTCGAAAAGCAGTGGAGGCGGGAACCACCCTCAAGCCAGCTGTGTCTTTCGCCGATAGTTCAACACCAACCGCAGCAAGAACCGCCAGGGTGTCGCATCCCAGGGCGTGAAGCGAGGAAGCTGGAAGAAATCGCTGTCTACCGTGCCGGCGCCCCAGGCCGTGGACACCGCCGCTTTGAATCCCAGATCCCGCACCATCTTTACGTGCTCGGCAGTGTAATCCCGCTGGGGAAAACCGTTAGGATAGGCGAAAAGCTCGACCGGCTGGCCCGTCAGTGTGGCGAGATACTCCCTTCCCAACACGATGTCCGAACGTGCTTCCTGCGCGTTCAGGCGCGCCAGGATCGGGTGCGTGGCCGTGTGTGCGCCGATCCCCATACCGGCCTCGCACAGGTCCCTCACCTGCTCATCCCGCATCATGAGCGAGGCGGGCAGCTCTGTCCCCACGATTTCGCAGATCCCTTCGGTCAAGCGGCGCCGTTCGGCCTGCGGCCGGTGTTTGAGATCGCGAATAAGCGCTGTCGCGGTTTCTCGCCGCTCGTCGACGCGAGCGATCGGGTAATATCCTAAGTCCAGCGAGCTCAGGTCCAGCATGGGCTCAGGGGAACTGCGCACGGCTTCGATGATGGAATCATTCCACATCCGGCCGCCGTTCAGATAAGCGGTAGCGATAAAGAACGTGGCAACTAGACCGTAGCGCGTTAGCACGGGGAGCGCGTTCTCCACGTTGTCTGCATAGCCATCATCAAAGGTGATCGCGGCCGCCCTCGCGGGAAGGCTTCGCGCGCGCAGCCCCTGTATGGCCTCGACCAAGGGCAAGACATTAAAATTTCGTGCGAGGACATCCATCTGCCAATCGAAAGCGGCGATGTCAATCTCGCCTTCAAGCATTGCATCGGGCTTAGATAGCACGCGATGGTAGATGAGGATGGTAAGCCGGCTGCGGCGTCCCGCCGGCGACAATTGGCTAGCCGCCAAACGCAAAAGCGATGTTGGAGACATGTTCTTAGTTCGTTGTCGCGGCGGCCGCGGCTTACCGAGCACCTCCGTATTCATAGCCGCCGCGCTCGGTTTGTGGCATATGTTTCCCCTGCCCACTTCTCACGGGCGCCCGAGATGCGAGCGGAACCAGATCAAATCAACACCCACCAAACGAGCGGGCGCCGATGCGGTTCGCCCATATCTATCCTCCTCTTGAGCTTGAATCACAGAATTCTAACTAGTAGCGCCCGGCTATGAAGGTAGAGATCGCTTCAGCTAACTATAATAACCTTATGCTTATCATAGACCACGGTTTTCCAAGTTGTTAAAGGTGATGAACATCGTTGGCGCAAGGCCGAACTTCATGAAGGTGGCACCGCTCATCCGGGAGATGCAGCGCTGCCCGGACATATCCCCGCTGCTTGTGCACACGGGGCAGCATTACGACGAAAAACTGTCGCGAATTTTTTTCTCTGAATTGGGGATCCCCGAGCCCGACATCAACTTGGGTGTGGGTTCTGGAAGCAGGGATGAGCAAATCAAGAAAATCCAGCAGGCATTCGAACCCGTGCTGACCAAAGAAAAGCCGCATCTCGTGGTCGTGGTCGGGGACGTTAATTCCACCGTCGCTTGCGCTAGCATCGCTAAGAAGCACGGGGTAAAGGTCGCACATGTGGAGGCGGGATTGAGAAGCTTCGACCTCGGTATGCCGGAAGAACACAACAGAAGAGAGACTGACCAGATCTCCGATTTCTTGTTCGTCACCGAACAGTCGGGACTGGAAAATCTTAAAAAAGAAAAGATCCGCGGCGCATGCTTTCTGGTCGGCAACGTGATGATCGACACCCTGGTGCACAGTCTAGAAAGCGCTCGGCGTTCCTTGATCTTAGAGACCCTGTCGCTGGCCCCTAAGAGCTATATTGCCGCGACCTTTCACCGTCCAAGCAATGTAGACCGACAAGAAGATCTGCAACGTCTGATCGATGTCTTGACGAATATCGCAAAGAAGGCTCCACTCGTTTTCCCCATTCACCCCCGCACCAAGAGATCACTGCAGGACTTCGGTCTTTTCGAGGGGCTCGCAAAAACTGAGCAGCTTATTCTGACCGAGCCGCTCGGCTATCTGGACTTTCTTAAGCTCGTAAGCGGCTCTTCGGCGGTGGTTACGGATTCAGGCGGTATACAAGAAGAGACGACGTTCCTGGGGGTCCCTTGTTTGACCATGCGCGAGAATACCGAGAGACCCGTGACCATTTCGGTTGGCACCAATGTCTTGGTCGGGTCAAACTCTGCTAGGCTAATGGATGAACTGGACAAGATCCTCGCGGGCGGCCACAAGAAAGGCGAGAAACCTCCCTTTTGGGATGGCCACGCTGCATCACGTATCGTCCAGATAGTGCGGGAGCAACTGAGCCTCAAGTCAGGCTCCTAGAGGCGAGAAATGGCTGAACATGAAGTAGCTCCACCACAAACCTATAGAAGCGATCACGACGCCTCGCTAGTGAAGCACGCTCAAACCTCTATCGGCTCCTCGATGAGGCAGCAGATCCAACAGATACTAGTAGGTCCGTCTCGGAACGCTATAGGTCGTCATATCTGCGAAAGCAGGTATCCAGGATCTACACCGGTTTCCTGGATGCCAGCTTCCGCTGGCATGACGGTCGTCCTTGGATGTCATTTCGTAAATGTTTAGATGAAACGCATTACTAGTAGCTGTCTAACCCAGAATGAATCGCTTAGCTCAAGACAATAAAAAGAAGGCTACACATTGCGAGATAAGCTTATTCCCTATTGAGAACGACTGTCTGGAGATTGGGGGGATAGCCCTAACCCGACTGGCTCAACGCATCGGCAAGACGCCGTTTTACGCCTACGACCGAGACCTTATCACACAGAGACTACAAGATCTCAGAAGATCCCTCCCCAACGATGTCTCGTTGCACTATGCCATCAAGGCCAACCCCATGCCAGCCGTCGTGCAGCATCTCGCCACTTTAGTCGATGGGCTGGACATCGCATCAAGCGGAGAGCTGCGCGTGGCTTTGGATACTCCCCTGGCGCCAGAGCAGATGAGCTTTGCGGGCCCGGGCAAATCGAACCCAGAGCTGGCGCAAGCGATCGCCGCGGGGGTCACCATCAACCTCGAATCCGAACGCGAGCTCGAGCGAGTCGCCCGCGTAACGCGAGAGTTGGACTTAGAAGCGCGGGTGGCGGTGCGGGTCAATCCTGATTTCGAGCTGAAATCCTCCGGGATGAAGATGGGCGGCGGCCCTAAGCCGTTTGGTGTGGATGCAGACCGCGTGCCGGCGATGCTGCGCCAAATTTTCGAGCATGGTCTTTCCTTCCAAGGATTTCACATCTTCAGCGGCTCGCAAAATCTCAAAGCCGAGGCCATCGGGGAGACACAGGAAAAGACTTTTGCACTGGCTTACCGGCTGTCCGAAAGCGCCCCGAGTCCGATAAAAACCCTCAACATCGGCGGGGGTTTCGGGATCCCGTATTTCCCGGGCGAAACCCCGCTCGACATCGGCCGCGTGGGGGAACAGCTCGAGCGAATCATGACCCAAGCGCGCAAGCGGCTACCTGACACACAGGTGGTGATCGAATTAGGCCGCTACCTCGTCGGTGAAGCGGGTGTTTATGTCTGCCGCGTGGTAGACCGCAAGCTGTCTCGCGGTCAGGTGTTTCTCGTCACCGACGGCGGATTGCATCATCATCTCGCGGCCTCCGGCAATTTCGGCCAGGTGATCCGCAAAAACTATCCCGTGCTCATAGGAAACAAAGTACAAGGCACGGAACGGGAGGTCGTATCCGTGGTCGGTCCGCTGTGCACCCCTCTGGATCTGCTCGCCGACAAGATGGAGATGGCCAAAGCCGAAGTAGGCGATGTAGTGGTGGTGTTGCAATCGGGGGCGTATGGCCTGAGCGCTAGCCCTACCCAGTTCCTAAGCCACGCGCCGCCGCTTGAGGTTTTAGTTTAACGGAGAACCCGCGCGCATGGTTTACGATTACGCGATCGTCGGCGGCGGGATCATCGGCCTGTCCACCGCTATGGCGCTCACCCGCCACAAGGCCGGCGCCAGCGTACTGGTGCTGGAAAAAGAACCTTGGCTTGCACGCCATCAAACAGGCCACAACAGCGGCGTCATCCACTCCGGGATCTATTACCAGCCTCAAAGTTTCAAGGCCCGCTTCTGCCGCGAGGGGGCACGCGCCATGGTGGCATTCTGCCAACAGCAGGGGATCAAACATGAGCTTTGTGGGAAGCTCATCCTCGCCACGGAGCCGTGGGAGTTGCCGCTGATCGAGGATCTTTATCAGCGCGGACTGAAGAACGGCATCCAGGTCACGAAGATCACGCCACAGGAGGCGAGAGAGCTGGAACCACATATCTCCTGCCTGGCGGCGATCCACGTGCGTTCTGCTGGGATCGTCGACTTCACGCAGGTTAGCCTCGCCTACGCCAAGCTGATAGAACGGAATGGAGGGGAAATACGCCTGCGCACCAAGGCGGAAGGAGTTCGAGCGAAAAACGGCCAAGTCGAGATCGAAACCAACACCGACCCGATCCGAGCGCGTTTTCTCATCAACTGCGGTGGCTTGCACAGCGATCGCATCGCGCGATCGGCAAGAGCGAGCCTCGACGCGCGGATCGTCCCCTTTCGGGGCGAATACTATGAACTTAAATCAGATAAGCGCCACCTGGTAAAAAGCCTGATCTATCCCGTTCCGAACCCCGACTTTCCGTTTCTCGGGGTCCATTTCACCCGCCAGATCGACGATACGGTGCACGCCGGGCCAAATGCGGTTTTAAGCTTCAAGCGTGAAGGCTACAGGAAAACCGACTTCGCTCTCAGGGATGCGCTGGAATCGATAACCTACCCCGGTTTCTGGCGGCTTTCCGCCCGCCATTGGGGTGAAGGGCTGCGGGAGATGTGGCGTTCCTTGAGCAAGAAGGCATTCACCCGCAGTCTGCAAAAACTCATCCCAGAGGTCCAAGAAGAGGACATCATTCCTACCGACGCCGGGGTACGTGCCCAGGCTCTGATGAAAGACGGCAGACTGGTGGACGATTTTCTTATCGTTAGAGCTGAGAATTCCATCCACGTCTGCAATGCGCCATCGCCTGCTGCCACTTCGTCGCTGTTAATCGGCCAGTACATCGCCGGGCAGATCTCCGCTTAGGGCACTTGAACCCCGCGCGGTAGATTGCTAAGAGAAGGAATAGTCTCCTTCTTCTTCCGCCTGGCTGTCGAGCGCGATGGGTTCCTCCTCCCCGCCTCGGAAGATCTCCAGCCAGGCAATATACAACAAGGCTCCGACGTAGACTGGAAGCGGCAAAGCCAAAACCTGGGCTACGCTGTCCAACAACGGGACCGAGGGCAATAAAATCAACAACAGCCCTGCTAAACCCAATGGCGGCCAAAGCCAAGGATTGAGCTGCATGGCTAAAAAACTCAGACGCCAACAATAGTAGAACGGCCGCTCAGAAAATAGATGCAAGGGGATGACGAAAGTGCAAAACAACAGCTGAAAAACAAGCAAGAGCCCTCCTAAGGTGCCGAGCTGGGCGCCCAAAACGGAATCGAACATACCAAAAGAGGCCGCCCCACTCACAGGCGCGACGCCGGAGGCGAAGGTCGCCGGTCGGATGATGTCCTTCAGCAGGTAAGCGGTGAGATATGCTTGAAGCAAAAGCGCGAAAATGAAAAGACCGGTGCGGCCCAAGACCCGAAGCGCGGAGAAGGAAAGAAGTTGGCGGGTCGAAGGGACGCGCTCCCGGTTCACGGCCCGCGCCAAGGCGCATGCGAGCGGTACGACGATGCTTACGGGCAGGCCGTAGCATGCCGCCGCAGCGACAACTGAAAACCATCCGCTTGCGAGGGGTCCGAGCTCAAACAGATTCAGGAAGACAGTACTGCCAAGCGGGGCCAGTAAGGCCGTCGCGATGAATAGCCCCGGCCGACGCAAGAGCAACAAAAAGGCTTGTCGTAGCCAGTCGAGCCCCTCACGGGGGCTAACTGTCCGTGGCCCCGAATGTTTCATTGCACGGCGTGGTTTTCCTGGTTCTCGCCACGAGCTCCCGCCTGCCGGTTATGGACGCTGTGAGGCGTCGGTCAAAATTGGCTGTCCAGAGCTCAAGTCCGGCCCCCGGCCAGTCTCGGCACCGACGCCAGAAAACTCAAGACCTGACCGACAGGCACCGAGGTCGATTCGCCAATGTTAACCAATTTATCCCCGACTCTATAAGCAATGAACGCGCGCAGCACACCCACCAGTTCGTAGGCCCCGCCTTGGCAACGAAATAGACCGCCTCCAGAGCTGCCACTGTTGACATGAACGTTACTATACAGCCTGCCACCATCCACACGCTGAAACAAGCCGAGGGTTGTCCTTTGCTCCAACGCCAAGGGGAAGCCCACGGCCCAGACCTGCTCTAACTCGGATAAACCTTTGGTGCCCATGCTGGCTGGTTTCAGATCAGCCGTGTCTACCGATAGCAGGGCGAGATCTTTTTCGGGATCTATCATCAGGGCCTTCGCTTCCCGGAACCGGCCTTCAATTTCTACCGATACACGTACGTCCGGCGTCCCGATGTCGTCCAACGCGTGCGCGACCGTCAACACGTGTCCTCGACCAACGACTACACCGCTGGCGTTGCTGCCTGTGGAGGTCGCGATGCGAACGATGGCGGCACGGGTTTCTTGGTCTGGTACTTGACAGGCGTTTTTGTAGGGTGTGGTGCACCCCCATATCGGCAACAAGCAGAGGAAAAACCAACGTGTCATTATTGTAGCGGTCGAATCGTATCACACGAAGTAACGCAGTTATTGTGCCAGCCCGGGAAGTCGTGGGATGCGACGAAGGAAGTCTTGGTGGCTATAGGCCACAAGTACGATTTAGCAGACGCCAGGATCCTGTTGACATAGGGCCAGGATTTTCGCCGGGATCTTGGTTAACGGAAGCACGCAATCCACGGCTTGGGCCTTGACCGCCTCACCCGGCATTCCCCAAATAACGCTGCTTTGCTCGTCCTGGGCGATGGTATAAGCCCCGACTTCGTGCATCGCTTTCATGCCTTTCGCGCCGTCGGCGCCCATCCCAGTCAGAATAACGCCCAGCCCGCGCCGACCCAGGTGCTGCATCACGGAACGGAAAAGCACGTCTACCGAAGGACGATGCCGGTTAACAGGGGGGGCGCCGCTCAGCTTGCAGCGGTAGCGCGCTCCGTCTCGCACCACCAACAGGTGGCGGTTGCCGGGAGCTATGTACGCGTGGCCAGGCAGGATCGGCGCACCATCCTCGGCTTCCGAGACCGTGATGGCCGATAGTCCATTCATGCGCGCCGCAAACGATTTGCTAAACGCGTGGGGAATGTGCTGGGTGATCAGGATCCCGGGGCAACTCGCGGGCAGGCGTGTGAGAACTTCCTTTATCGCCTCGGTGCCCCCGGTGGAAGCGCCGATCGCGATCAAGCGCGTGGTCTTTATGCCTCCCTCCGCGCTCAGCCTTTGCAGCCCCCCACTCGCGGAAGCTTGGTCTTTGAGCACGTGCGCGCCTCGTCCCGAGTGAACTTGCACACGCGCTTGGCTGGCCACCTTGACCTTGCTGATGATCTGGCCGGCATAGTCCTCAAAGGTATGTTGGATATCCTTCGGTTTGCTGATAAAGTCCACTGCCCCGAGCTCTAGCGCCTGCAAGGTGACCTCGGCCCCCTCTTCTGTCAGTGCTGAAACCATGACCACGGGCATGGGACGCAACCGCATCAGGTTTTTTAGGAAGCTCAGCCCGTCCATCTTTGGCATCTTGACATCCAGGGTAAGGACGTCCGGATTGGATCTCTTGATGAGCTCTCGCGCCGCGAGCGGTTCACTGGCCTCCCCCACAACCTCGATGGATGGATCACCGCTTAGGATCTCCGCCAGCAGTCGGCGTTGCAGCGGTGAGTCATCCACGATGAGCACTTTTATTTTCTTCATCGTTTGTGTCTGCTAAAGGCCAATCGCCGTGCTAAAACAAATCAACGTCACCCTTGACGAGCTGTTCGTCAAGGACATACCGGTAGCGTTGTTCGCGTTGTACCAGGGTGTCGTTATGCAACGAGCGCAATCTCTTAACCAGGGCACGGCCGGTGGCCGGGAAATAGATCACCTTTCTGGGATACGGTCCTGCCAGATCCTCACTCACCACGTGCAGTCCTTCGGTGCGCACATAGTCTTTCACGAACTGGATGTTGCGATCACCGATATCCATCAGGGTATTGAGCACGGATCCCCCGCCGAATAGCTTCACCTCGAGGTTGTTGCGCTTACCGCCCTGCTTCATGATGGTATTGATCAGATGTTCCATGGCAAAGCTGCCATAGCGCGTAGCCAGATTATTGTGGGTGTTCTCCCAAACACCGATATGGGCACAGATGGGTAGCATGAAATGGTTCATGCCGCCGATCCTCAGTGCCTTGTCGCGCACGCAGGCGGCTACACAAGAGCCAAGAACCGTGCTGATGATCTCCCCAGAGCCCGTGACATAGTACTCCCCCGGCAGCAGCTTGGCCGAAAACGCTTGGCGCTTGTGATCCCAATATCGTTTGATACCCTCAAACCCTGGGATCACTCGGGAAAGCTTGGTGGGGTCCGAGGCGGTATTCATCCATCCACCTTGCGGTAAATTGTTTTGTGCACCAATTGAAAGCGATCCGATAGCCGAAAAAGACTCTCCGAATGGCCTATAAAGAGGTGATTTCCATGGCTCATTAGCTCGGCGAATCGATCGAACATAGCGCATTTCGTCTCTTTGTCGAAGTAAATGACGACGTTGCGGCAAAAAATGATGTCGAATGGGCCCCGCATCGGCCACTCGTGCAGCAAATTCAAACGCTTAAAGTGCACTAAGGAGCGCAGCTGCGGCACTACCTTGACCATTCCCCGATGGCTTCCGCGCCCCTTCAAAAAAAGGCGCTGCAGACGTTCTTGCGAGAGATCCTGCACCCGCTCTTGGCTGTAGATCCCCTGCCTGGCTTTGGTGAGCATGTTCGAATCGATATCGGTAGCGAGGATCCTCACGTCCCAGCCAGCCGAATCGAGCAAGGACTCTTGGACGATCATCGCTAGGGAGTAGGCTTCTTCGCCGGAAGAACAGCCGGCCGACCAGATCCGCAGACGCCGCGACGGAGCTTTTTTTGCGATGAGCTCCGGCAGAGCGATGTTGGCCAAGTACTCGAAATGATGGGGCTCGCGAAAAAACGCAGTTAGATTGGTGGTGATGGCGTTGGTAAATTGCTCGAGCTCCTCGCTGTTGCTTTCCGAAAGCCGCTGGCAATATTCGCCAAAGCTGGTCAAGCCCAATTCCTTCAACCTTGGTGATAGTCGCCGATACACCATATCCTGTTTCAGCTCGGAAAGGCTGATCCCGGTATGGCGCCTTACCAGCCCGCGCAGCCGGTCGAAGTCTTTGGGTGCGAATGCGAACAGGCGCGTCATGGGCGTTGAAACCACTCCACTTCGCACTGCGTCGCGCTCGGCGTGGCCTGTCCGCTTATCGCCTGCTCCCGCGTTGCTCCATTCATCAAGGTATCAAACAGACTCCTCTCCTGCGACATGGAATACTTTGCGCGCAGGGTCTGCATAAGATCGCCCCACGCGGCGGGTAAACGTGCGCGTGACTCATCGACAACAAGCTCCGCCGAACAAGCCAAGCCGTCTCGTACGTGGGATAGCCGTTGCACGAGTTGGTCGTAGAACTGCAAGCCCACGACCGCCGCATTCACGTTTTTCGCTATCGCTTGCCGATAGCCTTCCACAGTGTCCACTAACTCTACAGGCGCCTGATCAGAGGGGATTTCCCATAACGCTTGTTCCATGGCCTTAAGCTCGCTAGCGATCCCGGCGAAGGATCTCGAAAGCGCTGCCATGCCTTCATCGCTCTCGCCTAGCGCCGCCTCGATTTGAGCGATGGCGAGATCAAGCATGCGCACGGTTTGCCGAGCCGGCGGTTGCTCCAATCTGTCTTGTTGCGCCATAGGGGCTGGTTCCAGATCTCGCGGCACTACGCCGTTGTTCAGCGCCGGCGTATCGCTTATCTCGGTTAGTTTCAGGTGCTGCTCCAGATCGAGTAGCCTGGCGGCCTTTCGAAACGGCTCGGAAGGGCTATTCCAACCGAGCTCGATCCCGTATCGCTCTGCATCGCGCACGAACGCGGCGAGTAATTGCAGCCCACAGGCATCGATGAGCTCGATCCGAGAAGCATCGAGCAAGACCCGGTGCCTCGCCTCTAACAAGATGCGGAGCTTCTCCGATAGCGCTTGCACCTGCGTTATCCTGAGCTCGGTATCGAGTCCAATTACGCAATCTGCCGTGCTCGTCTGTTGCCTGTTCATCGCTGTTGTATTCCCACTGCGCTCCCAAACGTCGTTTTAGGGTCGGCTAGCGACAAGACTACCTCCTGATCGTCTGGCGACCCCTTCACAGCGGTTCCCCTTTGATCAACGTCTTGAAGCCAAACTCTGTAGCGCTCCTTAGAACTCTTCCCATTCGGTGTCGTCCGTTCCGGTGCCGATGCGCACAGATGCGGGCTTGGCGGTCTTTGCGGTGGACAGCGCCGGCTTTTTCTCCTTCCACGGCCGAGCCGGGCCGCGGCGCTCCCCGCCGGGATAATCCGAGTGGGATTGCGCGGCTGCAGCCCGGGGGAGCTTGAAAAACGCGATCAACTCATTTAGGCGCTCGGCCTGCTCGCTCATGGTCCCGGCGGCCGCGGCGGATTGCTCTACCAAGGAGGCGTTTTGCTGCGTCATCTCATCCATTTGTACCACCGCCTTGTTGACTTGCTCGACCCCGGAGGCCTGCTCCCGGCTCGCGGTGGCAATCTCACCGACGATGTCGCTCACTTTTTTCACCGCGTTGACGATCTCCCCTAAGGTCTTGCCGGAGGCATCCACCAGCTTAGCGCCGTCCTCCACCTTGGCCACGCTGTCCTTGATCAATTCCTTGATCTCTTTCGCCGCCGTGGCGCTGCGCTGGGCTAGGTTTCTCACCTCACTCGCGACCACCGCAAACCCACGCCCCTGTTCACCGGCACGCGCCGCCTCTACCGCCGCGTTCAAGGCTAATAGATTGGTCTGAAAGGCGATCTCATCGATCACCCCGATGATGTCGGCGATCTTGCGGCTCGCCGCATTGATCGCGTTCATCGCCACCACCGCCTGGCCGACTACCTCACCGCCGCGCTCGGCCTGCTGTCTGGCGCTGACGGCGAGCTCATTGGCTTGGCGCGCATTGTCCGCATTCTGACGCACCGTCGCGGTCATCTCTTCCATGCTGGAGGCGGTCTCCTCGAGGCTGGAAGCCTGCTCCTCGGTGCGTTGGCTCAAATCGGCATTGCCTTGCGAGATCTCCTCGGCCTTCACATGGATCTCGCTGGCGCCGGCTTTGACTTCGCCGATCACCTGGGTGAGCTTCTCCACGGTGGTGTTGGCATCTCGCTTGAGCTGATCGAAGGCCCCCTGATACGACGCTTCAATGGTCTCGGTGAGCTCCCCCCGAGCGAGCGCCCCTAGCACCCGCTGGGTGTCGTTGACCACGCGCTCACTGACATCCACCAGCTCATTAATACCCTCGCTCAGTTTCTCGAACATCCCGGTCTTGTCCTCCATCGTGATGCGCCGTGACAAATCTCCCGCTTTGGCGGCCTCGACCAGAGAGTGCACGATGGCCTGCATGCTTTCCTCTCGCTTAAGTGCCTGGGTGCGATCGGCCCACTCGAGGACGATGCCGAGGTGCTCACCCTCGCTGTTCAATACCGGGGAAGCGGACAAACGGAAGATACGCCCGCCCAAGCTCAACTCGGCTTCGTGGTTAGCGGAGAGCTGATCGAGCAAGCGCGGCTGGTGAGCGGCAAACAGATCGAGCTTCGCCCCCATCAGCTTGTCGACGTTGAATTCGGGTAGGTCTTTCCGCAATTCAGCCTGCGCGGCGCGAAACTGGGTTTCTATGGCCTTGTTGAGGTAGATGATGGTGTGCTCCGCATCTGCGACCAGGATGCTGGTCGAAGCATTATCCAGTGCTTCCTTTATCCGCAGCGTTTCATCGGCTTGCTCGCGCTCTTTCTTTAATTGTTCGCGCAGGTTGTTCTGCATCAGCTTTAAGGAGTACAAGAGCCAGCCCGCTTCATCTTTTCTGTTATCGACCTTGATGTCGGTATCGAGATTGCCGGCGGCCAGGGAATCGGCCAATTTACCTACACGCTCGAAGGGTTGCTTGATGTCGTAGCCCACGAGCGCGACCAGGGCGATGGCGAGAAAGAGGCAAAAGCCCGCCAAACCCAGATCCCTGTATTTGGTCTTGTTAAGACCGGCTATGCGCTGCTGCAGCAGCTCGGTCAGCGCCACGGCGTTTGCATCGTACAGGCGCAAGGCCGCCTCGATGGCTTGGGTCCCTGTGGTGAAGATCTCGCTGGCCGGCACATCGATCATGGGCGCCCGCTGGAGGCGCTGTTCGACCAGATCCAAGAATTGCTTGCTCGCAACGGATAAGGCATGCGCGCGGGAAGATAACTGGGGCCTCAGCGCGTCGTTTTTCTCAAACGCCACGTTCATGCCACGCCGGGTTGCGTCAACCGCTTCGGGAACCTGGTTCTTTGCCCTGGCCAGATCGACTTTCTGGTCCGCATTGAGGGTCTTAGCGGCGGCGATCCCGGCGCTCTTATCTCGCAGCACCCCCAGGGCTTCGACCAGCGGCGGTAATTTATTCACGATAGCGTCCATGAGGTAATAGCTATCGAGGTCCGGATCCAGGATAAGATTGGAGGTATCGCCCACATGCGCAACGAGATCTAGCACGGATTTAATCAGCGCCGTGTGCTGCTTGAAGCTCTCGGCGGCGGAAAGGCCGAAAGCACCGTCTTTGAGCGTGTCCCATTCGGTTTTGATCGCCTGCCACTTGGCGCCGGTAGCTAACCGTGCCCCGAGCTTTTGCTCCATCTCGCCCACCGACTGGAGTGCCGCTTCGACATCGGCTTGTTTGTTCACCAGTCTTTCTTTGAAGGCGCTATCGCCTGATAAGTAGGCGTTGCTCATGCCACGGTGCTCGGCGAGATGCTGCTGCAGTCGCCGCAGCGGCATGTTGTAGGCCACACCGTGGATTTCCTTCTCAGCAAAGTCGATGGTTAAGTTTTTTTCCGAGACCAGAAAGTAAGACAAGACCGCGATCGGTATGCCGAGCGCGCCTACCACGACGGCGAGCTTCCATTTGAGTGCCAATTGGCCGAGTAATCGCATTGCTGTTACCTCTCTATCATTGAATCGAATGTGTTAAAACGTCGTTGGAATATCTGGGACCGTTGTCATCAATGAGTCTGCAAAGGCTCACTGATGCTGCTATTCATCACCCGGTCGATATCGAGCAGGATCATCATCTTGTCATCCACGGTGGCTAATCCGGTCACGAAATCATGGTCTACCGCATTACCCACATCGGGCGCGGGTTTCACCTCATCGGGCGCGATGTTGTAGACGTCCGAGACGGCGTCGACCACCATGCCCATGGTGCGATGGCGGTCCAAACCGATCGCCCTCACCACCACGAACACGGTTGTTGCGCCAAATTCGGCGGCGCTTAATCCGAAACGCTTTCTGAGATCGACGATGGGCACGACGGTGCCACGCAGATTGATCACCCCCACAACATACTCGGGTGTGTTGGGGAGGGGCGTGACCGAGCTGCATCCTCGGATCTCTTGCACGCTGAGGATGTCTACACCGTATTCCTCACCGGCCAGCAAGAACGTGAGATACTGATGTGTTCCCGCTTGCGCCTGCATGGTCACGTCGTTGGAATGTGCCTTAGCTGTCATCGTTGTCTGCTCCTTGAGAAATCGTTTAGGCCGCGATCTGGGTCAAGGATCTGTCTATGCAACCCTGGATCAGGCCCGGTATATCGAGAATCAACGCCACCCTGCCGTCTCCCAGTATCGTTGCTCCGGATACGCCTTTGATCTGCTGAAAGTTTGTCTCTAAGCTCTTGATCACCACTTGTTGTTGACCCAGCATCTCGTCAACCGAAAGACCGACTCGGCGGTTATCGGCCTCTACGACGACCAGCTGGCCTCGGTCGAGCGTATGGGAGTGTCCATGGAATGCCTGAGCAAGACGGATGATGGAGATGTATTCATCGCGCAGCTTGTAGAGCTCTGTTCTTTGGGCGATGGCGTTTACCCTTGTCGGCTCCACCTGTAAGGACTCGACGATGGAGGTAAGCGGAACGACGTAGATCTCGGTGCCGACCCGAACCAGTTGTCCCTCCAGGATCGCGAGCGTCAATGGCAGTCGGATGGTGAGGGTGCTGCCCTTGCCTTCGTCGGAGCGGATCTGAACATGGCCCCCAAGATCGTTGATGTTTTTGCGCACCACATCCATGCCTACGCCGCGACCGGAGATATCGCTTACCTTTTCAGCCGTTGAGAATCCGGGCTGGAATATGAGATTCTGGACCTGCTCATCGCTAACAGTATCGTTGGCGCTAAGCAAGCCCTGCTCCTGTGCCTTGCGCAGGATTTTTTCCTTGTTGAGCCCGGCGCCGTCATCCTTCACCTCGATCACGATGTTGCCCCCCTGGTGATAGGCGCAGAGCTGCAAGAGACCGGTTTCGGGCTTGCCAGCGGCCATGCGCACCTCGGGGGCTTCGATGCCGTGGTCCAAGGCGTTTCTGACCAGATGCACCAGGGGATCGCCTATCTTCTCCAAAACAGTTTTGTCCAGCTCCGTATTCTCTCCAGAGACACTGAGCTCCACCTTTTTGCCGAGCTTGTTACCCAGGTCGCGTACCAGCCGTGGGAAGCGGTTGAACGAAGCGCCGATGGGCAGCATGCGGATGTGCATCGCCGCCTCTTGCAACTCCCGGGTATTGCGAGTGAGCTGAATCAATCTGTCACGAAGCTCATTCACCTGGGCTTGCTCGAAGTCTTCCCCAAATCCGTTGAGCATGGATTGAGTGATGACCAACTCTCCCACCAGGTTGATGAGAACATCGATTTTCTCGATGTTGACTCGGATAGAACCGGTATTCTGTCCCGCGCCCGCTCTTTCGGTCTTGTGACCCCTTGCGCTGGGGACCGGCGAGGAACTTGCCTCGACCGGTGTTTGCGCTTGCCCTTCGCCCTGGGCCTCAGACTCGAGCTGCCCTTGCGGTTCGTCCGCATGTTCTTCTACCTCTTTCACCTCGAGGTCGCAGTCGCCCTCTACCCATTGAAAGGTCTCTAAGATCTGCTCTTTCGACACCCCTCCCTCAAGCCAAAGGTTCCAAGCGAGGTAACAGGTTTCGGGTTCAAGCTGCGGGCAAGAGGGCAGCGAGGAGAGATCGGCCTCGACTTGTAAATCACCCAGGGTCGCGAGCTCACGAAACAGGCGGTAGGGATCGTTGCCGCTTTGCAGCATGTGGGCATGCGGCCGGAAGAGAATTTGCCAGCACGATAGATTGGATTTATCTCCAGGGGGGTCTTCTTTGATCGTCGGGTGAGTTATTGGCTCGGGGGCTGAATCCGCCGTGCTTAACATGCTTTCCAGCCGCCTTTGAGCCGCGGCGATGCGTTCGGCGTTGAGCTCCGTACCGGCCTTAGTGCCATCGACCATCTCCCGCAAGCAGTCTACGGACTCAAGCAGTAGGTCGATAGCATCCCGCGTTACC
>Ga0187893_10007792_pt1 | contig 17299 bp, 10 predicted proteins | sample MA1701074metaG_FD_139574 | JGI IMG/M metagenome (GOLD analysis project Ga0187893, IMG submission 139574) | White microbial mat communities from a basaltic lava cave in the Kipuka Kanohina Cave System on the Island of Hawaii, USA - MA170107-4 metaG ... | reverse complement strand
GAGATCAACGGGGAGCCGATCTACTCCTCCGAGACGGAGTACGAACAGATCGGCGAGCGATGGATTCCCAAGTCTGTGCGCTTTTACGAAGGAATGTCAACCACTCCCTACAAGATGATCGACGTGCAGCGGGCCACCTTTGACGAACCCTGGCACATGCAGGAGATCACTCCGAACGACCTCGGGGCTCTTTACGGAACGGAGTTCACCTGCCCGGACGGCGGAAAGGTTTGGACGGGCGCTGGCCTGATTCCCGTGGAGGAGTACTTCGAACTTATGAATCTTTACGGTATCTTGCCGGACCCAAAAATCCAGGAATCGATGGCGAAGGCGATGCGAATGACGATGGAGGAGTATAGACAGCACGGGCAGCGCCGCAGCGCCGAGGAACGAGCGGCCTACAAAAAGAAATACGGCACGGAGCCGTGGCTGGTCAAGAAATCGCCGAAGGAAAAAGATGAATGGGACATCTACGTGGAAGAGTTCCTGACCAAGCACAAGCTCCCCGCGCCGGGGGTGCAGCGGGCCAATGAAGTCCGGGACCAATCCAAGAAGCTGCGCGACGCCTACCGCCGCAAGAACGAGTCGAAAATTCGAGATGCGAAGAAGGAAGGCGATCCGAGGAAGATCGCCGAATGCGAGGGCATCGAAAAGCGCATCTTCGACAACGTGTTGGTGCGCGAGCTGTACAAGCTGGTCCAGGACGAGAAAGACTCGCCCAAGAAAGAGCCATGAGCTAGCTGCAACACATTGGCCCGAGGGCGTGTGACCCCGTCCCTTCTCGTCATTCCGGCGCGAAAGTTTACCCCCGCGAAAGCAGGGGCCGGAATCCAGTCCTATGGACCCCGCCCTAGACTCTGGCGTTTGCTTTGAAGTGGGGGGCGAATCCGCCCGGACTGATGCGGGGCATAATCCTAATTTTCTCCCTTTTTTCCCTTGACAAGTCTTGGGGGGGGGGGGATAATACCTTCTCGTTGTGCCCGGTTGCGTACCCGGGCGGTCCTGTCAGATGATGAGGTGCAGAATGAAAAAGAAAAACATTCTCAGTGGCTTGGTTGTGGTGGTTGTGCTCTTGTCAGGAACCACCGTCTTGTACTTCTTAGGGATCGAGCGCCTTGGAGTCACTCCGGCGCTCGCGGAGCCGCGGTCTTGGGGCTGTCCATCTGGCCAATATTGCTTCTCAAACCCCGACAATGAACCAGGCTGCACTACCGTCCCTTGCTGTCCCCAAGGACAAACTTATTGTGACGCGCTCTCGCGGACCTCGATAGCTTCGTACCCCAAACTGGTAAGCTCGGCAGCTGGAAACTGTTGGAAATTCGGTCCCGACGAAGTAGATGTGTGTGAGTATTACCAATGTGGCGACGCTATACTGTGTTCGGAATCATCGTGCGCTCCCATTTCAACCGACCATGTCACCAAGCGGGCCAAAGCAACAAAGGCGGGGGCTTGCGCGCCTATAGAATAAGGGATCGCTCATGGTCAACCCAGTCATCATTAGTGCCATGTTGATTCTGTTCGCCGCTGCGGACGATCGCTATCCGGTGCGTCTCCGCAACGTGCTGGACCCAGAGCGCCCACGCTCGTCGCAGCTCGAATGGACTGTAACCTGGATCGGCGGGTGGGACGACGGATTGGTCGAGCGCTATGTCACTCGCACCGCTGGCGACACTGTCTGGGAAAGCAACCTGGGCGATCAGAACGGAGACCATCGAGCAAGCTTCACCCATCCGGGGAACAAGTTTTCTTCGACGCAATTCGGCGTCTCCGTATCCCGCGAAAAGATCGAAAACATGGGTTTGGAGGAAGTCCCCAAGGAGCGCAATTCCGGTACGCGAAACAGCATGGTTTACGAGGGGGAAGTGTGGTACCTGAACGCGGACAAGCCTGTTTCCGGCTTCTTAAGTCCGGTCGGAAGTTCCGACGCGCGCGCACCCACCAACCTGGAGTCGGTGGGGCTTCGCCCAAGCTGGGAAGATGATTATCCAACAAACCCATTCGGGCTGCCGCGCATCCATTCCGAAGGACTAGAATCCGCGACGTTCGTTGAGGGATCGGAAAAGGATCGGGTGACGCTCACCGCCGAGTACGGCTCTTATCGCCTCACCTGGACCTTTGATGACAACAAAGGAGGTCTGCCGGTTGAAGCTGCGTTGTACCGCAATGATCTGCTCCTTTGTTACTCTCGAACCGAATCCGAAAAAAAAGGTGGGCGTTGGCACCCTTCCGCGGTTGAGTTCTATATGGCGGAAAGCACTTCGCCGTACAAGAGAATCGACGTGCAAAGAGCCACATTCGACGAGCCCTGGCACATGCAGGAAATCACCCCCGATCAAATCGGACGCGTGTACGGAACCGTATTCTCCACCCCCGACGGCGACCAAGTTTGGAATGGGTTTGAGCTGACCGACAGCGCCGAGTTCTGGGAGGCGGTGTATTTGTATGACATGCTCCCCGATCGCCGCATTCTGGACGTCGAAGCGAAGCTCGCGGGCTTGCCCTACGACGAGTTTGTCGCGTCCCATCGTCTCCACGGCGAACGCCTGCGTAGGGAATACGAGCGCAAACACGGCGAGGAGCCGTGGTTGGCCAAGAAGCCGGGCAAGGAAAAAGATGAATGGGACATCTACGTGGAAGAGTTCCTGACCAAGCACAAACTTCCCGCGCCAGGGGTGCAGCGGGCCAATGAAATCCGCGATCAATCCAAGAATCTGCGCGACGCCTACCGCCGCAAGAACGAGTCGAAACTTCGGGAAGCGAAGAAAGAAGGCGATCCCAGAAAGATCGCCGAATACGAAGGCATTGAAAAGCGCATCTTCGACAATGTGCTGGTACGCGAGCTGAACAAGCTGGTCCAGGACGAGAAAGACTCGCCCAAGAAAGAGCCATGATCTGGCTTTAGAACATTGGCCCTCCGGCGTGTGACCCCCCACGGGGCAATGCCGTGAACTGAGCACTTTGTTTCGCCCTTTCAGGGCTCATTTTCGCAATTCTCTCGTTACCCAGGGCGTTGCCCTGGGCTTTTTTGTTGCGGCCCATTGGGCCTGAAACCTTCAGTTCACGGCTTTGCCTGGGGGGGCGGCTGGGCTACATGGGCTTGCGGGCATCCTGTAACCACTGGCGCACGTTTTTCGCCAGAATCTCCGGCTTGGCCCCGGAAAGGATGTTTTGGGCGACGGATGGGGGAACCTTCATGGTCTTCATGGCCTTTTCAACCCTCTTCCAAAGCTGACCGCGCTTGGCATCCGTCTCGGCCAGATACAGCTCCGTCACGATCTCCTGCAGCTTCGTGAGCATGATCTCGTCGCGGCGGTCGTAATAGCGCTCGATGATCTTTTTCTGATGTCGCGTGTATTCGGGCATGATCGCCACAGGGGGGCGGCAAAAAGGATTCCTTTAACAATGCTATCGTAACAATAAGTTGCTTCGACAGCCACTTATCATGGCAAGACTTGTAATCATGTAGCGCCGGGGCTTGTCCCCGGCGCATTATTTTGGAGCGTTGCCCGCGATGGGCGACGCTAAACAGGCACCGACAATGCTATGAGCACGATTCTCCCTTGGTTGCAGCCGATTCCGCCAAAGCTAATCAGGTTGGGTCTGTTCGTCGGGCGCGGGCTTCGCCTCAAGAACAGTCGGCGGCCCATCGACGTACGGTAGCCCGAAAAACAATTCGCTCTCAATGGTGGATACGTCGCTCACCGCGGCCTCTCGAACGCCGAGATTGGTCACCGCAAGGACCTTGTCGCCGATGAACACCCCGCGGGTGAAGGAAGACCCCCAATACCCGGCCTCTTCGTACCGAGTGCTGATCCGGCCCAGCTCCGCGAGTCCGCCGGTTGCCGAAGCCTCGTATACGAACAGTCCGTCATATCCCTGGTTCACGGGCTCCGGTGGTGCAATGATATTGACCGGCTCATCCGGCGGCGCGGCGTCCGTCTCGTCGCCCGACGATCCCGGACTGCCGCCGCTTCCGCCGCCATCCAATATGATGATGTCCCCGTAATCGGGAGATATCGACACAGGCAGGGCCAACATCCCTTCCTCGGCAAAATAGGTGAAGGCCTTGGGGTCCCACAGGGCCTCCGAATACGCCCCCGTGTCCGCGCCGATGATGACGTTGGACGAACGATAGGGCTTGGAAAAGTCGGTCACGTCGAATATCGAAATCTGTACGCCCCAGTTGCCGGACTCCCCCGGCGGCGGGACGTACTGCCCGACGGACAGAATATGGGTCGCGTCCATCGGTGTCAGAAACGTCGAGTACCCCGGCACCTCCAGCACTCCGACGAGTTGCGGATTGGCGGGATCGGACAGGTCCAGGGTGAAGAAGGGATCGGTCTGAAGAAACGTCACCAGGTATCCGCGATCGCCGAGGAAGCGTGCCGACTGAATGCTTTCATCCACGGCGATATCTTCGATCTTGCCGACCACAATCAGCGATGCATCGGACTGGCCCAAGATGTAGACGCCGTTCCGCGCTCGGCTTGAGATTCCGCCCGTGCCCGTCGTCTCGTCAAAGAACCAGGCGGGATCGATCGTCGTGGCCACGCGAAGGTTTCCGGCGTGCTCACCCATCGAGTACTGATTGAGGACGCGCCCATCGACCGTTCCGGAGGCGACGGGGGTCGCGCCGCGATCGACAAAAGCGAACTTGTAAATATCCGTGGTCGTCCGGTTGTTCCCCTGCCAATCGTAGTTGGTGTCCGTAAGGTACATCGCTTGCAAGGATGAATAGATCAGCCCCGGTTCCGCCACCACGCCGACGGCCGTAAACTGGGCGTCGTTGTCCACGTCCAGACTCACCAGCGATACCACGCCAAACCCGTCGGGATCGGTCGGGTGGTACAGGTCGCGCCAGGTGACCACCGACCCGCCGGATTCCGTACCGTCAGCGTCCATGCGGGTATAGGTCGGTAGGAGCACGTCCCCATCTACGCTTGCGACGTCCAACTCCGGTCGTCCCAGCAGCGGCATAACGTCGAAGTAGTAATCCTGGTAGTTGGCCAGGACCATGTGTAGCACGCCGTCGATCATGCGCGTCGCTGATTGCGTGCCGTCGAACTTTGTTTCCGAAAGGACCACCGGACCCGAGCGCGAAGTTACGTCTATGACAGTAACGATCGTGTGCGGTCTTTCATACACGAAGTCGCCGTCGCCGAAGGGTGGGGCAATGGAGATCACGGCGTCGGCGCTGGTCGTCTCGGCGACATCTCCGGTGGCGGGTTCCGTTTGTGCCGCCACCGTTTCTATTCCGGTTGCTACTCCGCCGTCCGCCGCGCCGCCGAATCCGTAGAAATAGAATCCGCCGCCCGTGGTGATGGACACAACTTTGTCTGCGTGGAGGTAAAGATCGCGCCCGTAGCCTTTCAGGGTCGTCTCACTCACTACCGCCATCTGGTCGGAGGGATTAACCTGAACAATGCGAAGGACGCTGCCTTCATTGAGACTGTCGATGATGTAGAGGTAAGTGCCGTCGGTCTTGACCACGTCGGCCTCATCCACGCCCTGCTCCTGAATCGTTGTTCCGGAGAAGCTGTTGTCGCCTTGTGCGGGCGCCGGAGCGGCATTATCCGTGGCTCCACCCTCGGAGCTATCCAGCGCTCCTCCTCCGGTCAGGCTCGGTTGTTCTGGGGCCGACCCGTCCGATTCATCGCGGTCGAAGTCCGCAAACGACGAGTTCCGTTGGTCAATCTGTTGCCGAAAGTAATCTGAGAGCTCTTTCTCCGACTGAAAGGCCTTTAGCTCCGCCGAGCCGGTCTCGATAGGACCGGGCGGTTGAATCAAGTTCAAGAGCGGGTCGCATCCGGGAAGGAACATAAGAACAAGCAATAGACCGTAGCATTTCATCGAACGATTCATGAAAGGAATTCTCCGTTTAACTGAAGTCGGCGGGCGCTTCCTGTCCGCCGCGCTGATTTCTTTCCGCGCCTTATAATTATCGGTTGTCCAAGTGCCCGATCAAGGCCGGTTAACTCAAATTGGTTGTACTCCAGCGCTATGCCGTGACGTGCTCTCGATCCGAGGCTCAAGCGTGAGCAACGAGTCGATAACCACGAGGCTCTTGTCTTGGCTGAGCGGTAAACTTCGCAATACTTTCGGATTTGTTCGGTGGCCCTGAAGGAAGGCGAACCGACAATTGGCCTGCTTACATTCCGTTCTGGGTCGACGTCGGACCAGTCTTAAGCTAGATTTCGCGGCGAACTGGCGGCTGGGAGTAGCCGATTTCGCGGATTCTCGGACGTATCCTAGACAAGCACTTCAAGTTAATTCTCCACTTCTTCGCGCATAATTTGCCACCTCTTACGTTAAAGTGTTACCCAAAGCCCCAAACAAGTCGCATATGGATAAAGGCAAAAGTATTAGGACTCTGTAATATTTCCACGATTTGATGAAGCCGACCATTGACGTCCTACTCCAATTAGTAGTATGATCGGTGCTGTGTGGATCGTTGGTGGGCAGTGGTTCCGCGATACCGCTAGAGAGTGCGCGCACAATCATGGAGGGTACGTTCGGCCAAGCGGGTGGTTCGGCAATTGGTCGAATGGCGTTTTGGCGATGACGCACGACAACGATTTTTGCCGGTTGGATCGCCGGCCATCGTGGTAGCCTTGGATGCTCTTGCCTCACCCCTCAGCGCGCCCCCGGCCACTTAGATTGACGCCGAACGTGGACACGATCCCAACGTGAAATCGCAAGATTGCAGGGTGGCTTTGATTGCCAACAGGAAGGAATGACCATGAGCGGTAGAGTGATGTATCGATCGATGAATTGGTTGCGTATCGCGCTTGTCGGCGCGTTCGTCGGCGGGCTGTGTTCGAGTGCGCTGGCGGAACACGTTTATGATTTTGCCGGCGTATCTGACAATTCCGGAAGCAACAAGGCCTTTAAGGGCGTGGCTGCAACGGAACCGCCGGCAACGAACACGGTTCCAAGCACCGACTTGACCATGGCCAATTTCACGGCCATTGCAACGTCAGATGATTCGCGGCTCATTGTGGGAGCAGCGTCATTTGGCGATAATGCATTAGTCCGTTTTGTATTCACATTGACCGAGCCCGCGGACTCGTTGTTGGATCTGAAGGTCGATTGGGAGGGTAACACGGCGGCCGCTGGTACGGTGAAACTGTACCTGTGGAATGTTGATACAAATTCGTACGTGCTTGTCGATAGTTCCTCCAGCACAACGGACGTGACGCTGACATTCACCGAAGCGGCCGATCCAGGAAAATTCATCAACGGATCCACGGTGACCGTACTCGTTGCCAATGCGACGGACAACAAGAACATCAACACCGATTATGTGAAGCTATCGACTCGTCAGTGCATGACTCCCGCTGATTGCGACGACGCCATTGATTGCACGCAAGATGCCTGTGTATCTGAGCTTTGCACCAACACAGAGATTACGATTTGTATTGATGCGGATGGCTGCTGCCCGTTGGGCTGCGTCAATAGCACCGATGACGATTGCTCCGCCTTGTGCGGGAACGGAGCTCTCGATCCCGGTGAGGATTGCGATCCGGGTCCGAACGTCGTGGGTGATTGCTGCAGCAACACCTGTTTGTACGAGTCCGCCGGCACAGCTTGCGGCAACGGCGCGGATTCCGATTGCGACAACCCCGACACGTGCAACGCTAGTGGATCATGCCTGTCGAACAATGAGGCGAACAGTGTTGCCTGCACCACGGACAACAATGTCTGCACCAACGACGTTTGTGCCGCAGGCGTGTGCACTCATGTGAACAACACCAGCGCCTGCGCCACCGACAACAATCCCTGTACGACGGACGTTTGCAACGGGGGTATTTGCACGCACCCGCCACGGGCCGCCGGCCAAATCTGCAGCGCCAGCTTTACGGAGTGCTCCGACCTGGACACTTGCGACGGCGCGGGAACCTGCCTCCCCAACGACAAGGCGGCCGGCACGGCCTGTGGCAGTGCTTCGGACACCATCTGCGACAACCCCGACACGTGCAACGGTAGTGGTGCATGCCTGCCGAACAATGAGGCGGACGATACCGCCTGTACCAATGACTTCGACGATTGCACAAGCGACGTGTGCAACGCCGGCGCTTGCACCCACCTCAACATATGCTGCGTAGTAGACGCGGATTGCGACGATGGAAAAGAATGCACCGACGACACGTGTCCCGCGGGGATCTGCGTGTTTGCCCCCCTGGCCGCGGGAACGGCGTGCGGCAGCGCTTCGGACACCGACTGCGACAACGCCGACACCTGCAACGGCGGCGGGGTATGTCAGTCGAACAATGAGGCGAACGGCGTAGCTTGTACCTCGGACGGCAATGCCTGCACCAACGATGTGTGCACCGCGGGCGTTTGCACGCATCCCAATTCGGTCGCGGGCACTCCTTGTCGAGCCTCCACGGGAGCCTGCGATCCCGCGGAAAATTGCGACGGCGCCGGGAACTGCCCCGCGGATGCTGTGATTACCACTTGCATCAATTCCGATGGTTGCTGCCCGGCGGGGTGCAATAACGGCAATGATAACAACTGCCCCGGCGGCGGCGGCGGTGGCGGTGGTGGCGGTGGCGGCGGAGGCGGCGGAGGCGGCGGCGGATGTACGGATACCGATTCGGATGGCCGCTGCGACGGTGTGGATAATTGCCCAACGGTCGCCAACGCCGATCAGGCTGACGCCGACACGGATGGCAAGGGCAACGCCTGCGATAACTGTGCGGACGTGGCAAACGCCGACCAGTCCGACGCCGATGGCGACGGCATCGGCACGGTGTGCGACAACTGTCCGGATGTGGCGAATGCCGATCAGGCCGACGCCGACGAAGACGGAATTGGCGATGTTTGCGATTTGACCCCAAATCCTCCTGATTTAGACAGCGACGGTGTCACGGATGCCGATGACAATTGCCCGACCGTGAATAATCCCGCCCAGATCGACTCCGACGGAGATGGAGTAGGAGACGTGTGCGACAACTGTGCGGCGGAGGTCAATGCCAATCAGGTAGACGTCGATGGGGATCATTTGGGAGACGTTTGCGACAATTGTCCGGAGGTGGACAATGTCGGCCAGGCAGATGGCGACGATGATGGATCCGGTAACGCATGCGACAACTGCGCGGATGCCCCCAACACCGATCAGGCGGACGCCGACGAGGATGGAGTCGGTGACGAGTGCGACAACTGTCCCAATGAACCAAATGCGGACCAGGCGGACGAAAACGGGGACGGCATCGGGGACGCCTGCACCGAGCCTCCACCCGGCCAGGAGAATCCTGATGGGTGCGGCCCCATTCCCTGCGGAGCCATGGGTATGCTCAACCTGTGGCTGATGACGGCCGGCCTCGCCAAGATGCGCCATGGCCTTCGTCGGACGCGGGGGCGTAGGGTGCGAAGCTGAACGATCTGCTAGAATACTAGGAAACAACGAAACGCCGGGATGCACCGAAGGGTGTGTTCCGGCGTTTTTGCATGTAGTTACCGAGAATGCGCCTGGGATGGCAGGCCGAATGGGCGTCGTAGCCAAAAAGAAATTGGCCCACTCTTACGACGCTTGGTTATTTCGGGGACTGGGCCCAACGCTCCACGAATTGGTCTTTCAATGTTCGCAGGGTTTTCCAGTTCGGGGAGTCGGCGGGCTTGGGAGAAAGGGCCGCGAAGATGCGATGGTCCTTTCGACTCATATCGATCACGATCATTTCGAAATTCAGCGTCAGCGGCTTGCCGGTCACGAAGGGGTCGAAGCTCGCCACCGAGCCACTGAAGTTTCGGACTTTCGGCGCGACGGGTTGGTCGGCCCGAATGTGTGCCCTGATTTTCGACGTGTCGATGTCGAACTTTTTTTCCGCGGCCACGGTCCGGCAGAGTCCGCGGAAATACGTTTCCAGGAGTGAGTGCAATCCCATTGTATCCAGAGTGACGTCGTCGGTGATTTTCATCGCGAAAACGTAGGTGAAATAGGTGTCGGATTCCGGTTTGAACATACCCGGGGCAAAGCGAAGTTCTTCGAAGCCCGTGAGTGTTATTTCGGGGGCGAAGGAGAGGGGGAAATCGATCCGCTCGAAACGCCAGTCCGCGGGCGCTTCAGGCAATAATTCCGGTTGCGGCGGCGGTTCCGTGGCGATCATTGAAAGCAGCAGACTCATGCATTTTGTTGTCATGGGGTGGCCTCCTTTTCAATTGAGTCTAAGGTCTATTGGAACTGTTGCATAGAGAGGAGTGGGGATTCCCGCTTTCGCGGGAATGACGGGGGGATTCGGATCGGGGGTGGCGCTGCGCTTACCCCCGGCTACGATCGTTGACCCCTTCGGGCAACGCAGTGAACTGATCACGTTGTTTCGCCCTTTCAGGCAACGCCGTGAACTGAGCACTTTGTTTCGCCCTTTCAGGGCTCATTTTCGCAATGCGCTCGTTACCCAGGGCGTTGCCCTGGGCTTTCATGTTGCGGCCCTTTGGGCCTGAACTCTTCAGTTCACGGCGTTGCCCTTCGGGGTCGGGACATAGCAGAGTCGACGGGTCAACACCGCTCCCTGACGGTCGCGGCTCGGATAACCCGCTCCATTACTGTCATGGTACTGATTGGCTGGTCAATGACCCGCCCTCCTTCTTACCCTCACCCCAGCCCTCTCCCGCAGGGAGAGGGGGATAATTGGGGGGCCGAGCTATCCGGGGGTGGCGCTGCGCTTACCCCCGGCTACGATGGTTGACCCCTTCGGGGTCGCGCTTCTAAGACAATCGCCTCTCCGAAATCGCATCGTCCTTCCCAAAGTGGCTCGGCAGGAGTGGGTACGGCTCGCCCTACAGAGCTCGGTTCATCCAAACGTGTATCTGGGCGACTTCGAGTGGGTGGATCACATTTTCCGAGCAGTTCCAAGAACCGAGTCGTCGACTGCACTGAACCGATCAAGTATCATGCGACCCCGATTCGGCGGTTCGAAGGGCGCTGAAGGAAGTAATGTCATTGAAGATGAACGTGACAATCCTGTTAGCAGCAATTCTTCAATTCGGGGTCATGAGGGCGACTGGCGTTGAGTCCTTGCCGGTCGAGGCGCCGGCCGGCGATCGAGTCGTTGAGCGCCGGACCAACTGGCAGGTTGAACCGTCGTTCAAGTACGACGCGCTCTGCCTGATTAACGTGCTCTCCGGCGATCCATTCTATCTCTGGCATTACGCCAAGGCTTATACGGACTTTTTCCCGAAGCTTACCGCCGAGGCGAAGGCGGCCGTGGCGAACCTCAAGCGAATCATCAAGGACCAGGGCGGGGGGATCATTTCGGCGCAACTGTGCCTTTTCTTTTCGGCATCCGACGATGAAACGCTCGACCAGATGATTGCGACGCTGGACAGGCCGGAGACGCTGAAAGACCGGTTCGCCAGGACGCCTTACTGGAGCGAGGCAAGTTGGGATCGTTTCATGTCGATCCGCGGCGACCTGGCCACCGTTCTCAATTGGTACAAGTCGATTGAACTTGAAAACCACTGGCGAGTGAACGTTCGACCAGTGGCCGCGGCGAGAGCGGAAGAGATGCTTGCCGAGGTAGCTGCCTTCAACATCGTACCCCTGATCGAGCAGCATCTTGGCCGGCCGCTGGAATCCGAGACCATCACAGTCTACATGCTGACCTATTCCCAGCCGCACGGGATCAAGATCACGGGAACGCGCTTTCTGACCGATGTGGCATGGCCATTCCAAACTGTTGTTCGCAACGCCGTACACGAAATGATGCATCCCCCGTACACCTTGGCCGGAGATGCCGAGCTTCGGGCCGTCCTTGATGCCATCTCCAAGGACGCCTTCCTGATGAACAAGGTGGAGAACCACAATCCGTTGTTTGGTTACAACACGCTTGAGGGGTTCGTCGAGGAGGATTGTGTGCAGGCGCTCGAACAACTGATCAACGAGCAGCTGGGCATCGCCGAAGATGCGGCGCGGCGATGGGCCAAGAGCGATGACGGGATGCACGTGCTGGCGGTGGCGCTTTATCGTCTGATGAAAGAAGAAAAGTACCCCTCGAAGGATGGGTCGATACGCGACTTCTTGATCCGCATGAATCACGAAGGCCGTCTGGTCGAGGGAAGCGTTCAGATGCATCATCGGGCCATGTATACAGTGGATAAGCAAGATGACGGCCGCACGCGCCCGTAGCAGTCTGGCGTAATGCTTGGCAAATCCGCAATATTGACCGGGTCGTTCTTGCGTCGGTCGAGGTCATGCGTCTCCGTGCTTTTGGATTCGCCGGGGGACGGGGGTTATGAGGCGTGCCTCCACGCCCCTCTCTCGCAAGGGGAGACAGGGATTCCCGCTCTCGCCCGTTCGGGGTCGTGGGCAGGCGCGGGAATGACGTGGGCGACTCTGTACCGGGGGTGGCGCTGCGCTGACGCCCGGCTACAAGAAGCTGTCCCAAGACTCGACTCGCGGATGTTCGGGCGTGCAAAACATAGCGCCGCCTCAGAGAATTGAAGGGTCCGCGCGAACTGACCCCCGATCGGAGTCGGGGGCAGGAGTTCTCGGCTCGCACGGTTTGGGATAGTTTTTGGGTATCATTCAGTCAGGCGTTTGACGGCCTCGCGGTATTTGGCGGCGGTGTTGGCCACGACGTCGGGCGGAAGGTCGGGACCGGGCGGGGACTTGTCCCATCGGCCGGACTCGACAAGCGTGGTGAGGTAATTGCGGACGTACTGTTTGTCGAAGCTGTCCTGATCGCGGCCCGGTCCGAAGGCGTCGGCGGGCCAGAAACGCGACGAGTCGGGGGTCAGCACTTCGTCAATCAACAGATACTCGCCGTCGCGGAAGCCCCACTCGAACTTGGTGTCGGCGATGATGATTCCCTTTTGCTTCGCATACTGGGCGGCGCGGTTGTAAATGTCGATGCTGCGTTCGCGCAGCAGAGTCATGCAAGGTTCGCCGACCAACTCGCAGGCCTGCTCGAAGGAGACGTTTTGATCGTGGCCTGACTCCTCTTTGGTGGCCGGGGTGAAGATCGGCTCCGGAAGTTGCTGGCACTGTCGCAAGCCGGGTGGAAGCTTCACGCCGCAAACGCTTCCCGTCTTGCGGTAGTCGCTCCAACCTGAACCAGCGAGGTAGCCGCGGACGACACACTCGATGGGCACGACCTTCGTCTTCTTGCATCGCATCGTCCGGCCTTTTAGCTCGGCCAGATGTGACTCCAGGCCGCGGGGGGCGCGATGGTCAATGACTTCGATCAAGTGATGAGGCACGTCGCCGTCGAGGAAGCTGAACCAGAAGCGCGAGATTTGCGTCAACAGGACGCCCTTGGAGGGGATGGGCGTGGGGAGGACCACGTCGTAGGCACTGATGCGGTCGGTGGCGACGAGGAGGATTTCTTCGCCGAGGTCGTAGATATCGCGGACCTTCCCGCGCCGAAGGGGATAGCCCGCGAATTGCGTATTCGTAACCACCGTGGCCGATTCCGTTGTCATTGATCAACTCCTGAAAAAGAACATCGAAGTCGGGGATAATAACAGATCTTGCGGCGGCGGGGCAGTGCCCGGCTTGGCGGCGAAAAACCTTCAATACTTGCTCTCTGGACTCCCGCGTGCGCGGGAGTGACGAGGAAGAGCTGAAGTCAGTGAATCCGAACCATTCCCTGGACTCCCGCGTTCGCGGGAGTGACGAGGATGGGCGGAAGTCAGTAAATCCGAGCAAATCCCTGGAATTCCGCGTGCGCGGGAGTGACGAGTATTAGCTGAAGTCGGTGGATCCGATCAGATTCCTGGACTTCCACGTGTGCGGGAGTGACGAATAATCGAAGTCCGAAGTACCCTGAATCAGTCGGGTCGCCACTCGACGGACTCTTTACGGGCCGCCATAATGGGGTTTGGGGGACGGGACCGGGAGACCATCCTGGTCACGGAGAATAGTTCCGCGACTCTCCCTTGTGGGCCCCGGCCGGGGGCGCCGGCCCCGATGCGTGAAGTAATAGTCCTTTTTGGGCATTCTCCGACGACCAGGCGTCCATGCTATCGTTCGCGGTATACAGCAAGGGACAGTTGGCCGAGAAGGTCAACCTTTCCGGCGCATATGTGGTCGGCAGCGACGACGTGCCCCTGCGCGCCGAAATCGGATTCAAGAACGGGATCATCACGTGCAAGAAACGGGCGGCCGGTCCGGCGGGGTTGTCCCTGTTGTGGGAAGTGGCCGGCGTTGGGACGATCCTTTTGGAGACCATCCGGGTCCAGGAGCGAAGCCAGCCCTACATTCTACAAGTCGAGCTTGCCCGCGGACGGCTCATGCGGATCAATCACAAGCTGGAGGATTGGGGCCTGCTCGACTACGAGGGGGCGGAGGAGCTGGCGGCCAAAGTCACCAAGTCGCGCGATATCCTGATCCAAGCCCTGCAGGCGGACAAGCCCGCTCGTGCGGCGGCGTTGGGTGACGAATCGCTGAGCCTGGCCGTCCAAGCCAGCGAAGAGCTGAGCCGTTTCCACGCCGCCGCCTTGTTGAGTCGAAGGAAACAAGGGGGCGGGATGGGACGCCGGGTTTTTGGATGCTCGGTTTCCCTAGATAAGCCGACGGAGTTGGGCCGCAAGCGTCTGACGGGGGCTTTCGATTTCGCCACCTTGCCCATCGTCTGGCGGGACATTGAACCCACCGAGCAGAACTTCAACTGGAAGCCGCTCGATGCGTGGGTCGAGGCCCTGGGCAAGCCGCCCGTGCCGATGCGCGGAGCGTCGTTGATTTCCTTCAGCGAAAAAAACGTCCCCGACTGGCTTTATATCTGGGAGCACGATTTTGACACCATCCGCGACCTGGCCTTCGAGCATGTTCGGCGGGTCATCGGTCGATACGGTCAATACATTCAGACATGGACGGTCATCAGCGGGATTCACGCGAACAACTGCTTTACGTTTAGCTTCGAGCAGTTAATGGAGCTCACGCGAATGACCGCGGCGCTGACCAAGCAGCTTTCCCCCAAGGGAACGGTCATCCTGGAATTGGTCGCACCATGGGGGGAATACTATGCCCGCAACCAGAGGACCATACCGCCGCTTCTTTACGCCGACATGGCGGTCCAGAGCGGGGTGAGCTTTGACGCCTTCGGATTGCAATTCCAGTTCGGGCCGGCCATCGACGGCATGTACGTTCGGGACATGTTCCAGATTTCCTCGGTGCTGGACGGGTTCTCCAAGCTCGGCAAACCACTGCACATCACCGGTGTGCAGGCGCCTTCGGATACTGCAGCGGGACGATCCGAATCCGAAGGGGAGGCGATCAGTTTGGACGGTGGGACGTGGAACAAGCCGTGGACGGAGGAGGTTCAGGCGGAGTGGCTGCGAAGATTCATTGAAGTGGCCCTTAGCAAGCCATTTGTGGAGTCGGTTTCGTGGAAGGGGTTGGCCGACCATGGGCATCAGGAAGTTCCGCACGGCGGTCTGCTGCATTCCGATCTCGCTCCGAAGGCGGCGTACAAGCAGTTGCTGGCGCTTCGATCGGAACTGCTTGGCACGCCACAGAAAGTTGCCAGTGAATAAGCGTAGGCAATGGGGGGCGAGGCAACGAGACAGCGAGGCAACAAGGCAACTAGGCAATACGGGGTGGATGCCTGGGTCTATAAATGGCCCACCGTTGGAAACAGTTGATGGAAGAGTCCTGCACGACATCATCGGTGCAATCCGCTTCAAATCACGCCCCCGATTCGGTGGGGATTTCGCTGTTGATTCTGAGTCTCATCCTGGGCATTACCACGCCGGGCAATTCTGGCAAAGGCGCACCGGCTGATCCCGCGCCGCTCTCATTGGCAAGTATCAATCCGAACACCGCTCCGTGGTGGGAGTTGATGATTCTCCCGGACATCGGAAATACCACGGCGAACAAGATCGTCGAGTATCGCGACGCGGAGGGGCGGGGAAGTCCGGTTTTCCAAGGGTCAGCCGACCTCGAAGTGGTGCCGGGGATCGGGCCCAAGACCGCGCGGCGCATCGGTCCCTATCTTCGATTCAACGATTGATCCCTGCGTAACAACCGCTCACGCGTGTCGGGGGGCAGAGCGGCGACGCGAGTTCGTACCAGTTCTTCCAGATCGCAGGGCATAAACTCCAGGAGGTCTTGCAGCATCCGGGCGCGTTCAATGTCGGGGGCGACGGCGAAGCGGCGGGTGAATTCCGCGGCACTGGAATTGGCCAGGTCCCGTTCGAGTTTTTCGTCGATGGAGAGCTCCATTCCGATGGGATCGGTTCTGGAAAGGCGCCGCAAGGCAAGGAATTCGGGGTCGGCTTCGAGGGTCCGGCGGATTTCATCGCGCAACTGATTGTCGCAATCGACCACGCGACCGTAGGAGGAGCGATGATCTCGGGCAATGCCGCGAAGCGGGCGACGTGATTCCTCCTCGGGAATCATGAAGCGATCCTCGATCAGGGCGCGGACAACTTCGTGCCGGTCGCCGGGCTTTGCGGCGCGGCTGGTGACGGCCCGGGCGGCCCCATTTACGGCGCGTTCGTACTTGTCGCGAATGCGCTGGCCGACCGTCGGGTGGTGCGCCGGGCCGATCTCGGGGCGCTGTCGATGCGCTGCACGATCGACCTGGTTGGCGGGTATCGTGACCGTTTTCGTGGCCCGGCCGATATCCTGATCGCGTCGAATGGCGATGGACGAACGGTTCTTGTCGCCGTCGGAACTCGCCTTGTTCCTCGAGGGACGGGGCGGGGGGACATAGATGATGTTGAACTTGGTGAGCAACGCCCGGCTGACGGCATTGTGGATTCTGGGCAGAGCGAAGGCCGGGAAGGGAATCCCGCGCTCGGCGCGAAAGGCGAGCGCAGCGCGGATCAGCCCCAGGCAGCCTTCCTGGAACAGGTCATCCCACTCCCGCTTGAGCCTGGAGTCGGAATGGTTGGCGCCGATTCGGCGGAGGTGCACGGCGACCAGTCCGAGGTTGTCGCGCACGAGGCGGCGTTTTTCGTCGGTCAAAGCCGTGCAAGGGTGTTCCTGTTCGGGCATGGTTGATTTCTCCATTTCTGTTCCGGAAGGTAACGTCCAAAACCGAACGATACCCTAACATCATAGGGAAGAAATATTGCCTGTCAATAGTGAAAACGATATTTTCCGGCGGGTGGTTTGGTGCTCGCGGCGGCTCAGGGGAGGGCTACGCCCGGTGTGAGAAGGGATTCTCGCACCAGAGTGAAACAATACTCACCTGCAGGGTGAATTGAGGCCGGCAGTGGCCCGCCGGACGGCAACGACTAACCCGGATATTTCATCAGTGCGGTGAGAATTGCGCGTAAAGAAGGCCTTCGCGTCTGGTATGATAGGGTTTGGTGAGAATCCATCATCCGCAGGCACGGAGGCCGTTCATGACAGAGT
>Ga0187893_10007791_pt1 | contig 17302 bp, 10 predicted proteins | sample MA1701074metaG_FD_139574 | JGI IMG/M metagenome (GOLD analysis project Ga0187893, IMG submission 139574) | White microbial mat communities from a basaltic lava cave in the Kipuka Kanohina Cave System on the Island of Hawaii, USA - MA170107-4 metaG ... | reverse complement strand
AGGCTGCCAGCCTGTTGAAGAAAACCTTAATGAAAAGAGAATCAGCAGGCTGCCAGCCTGCTGTACGCCCCCAATAACTGACCGATTACTTTTTTCTTTGTCATTAGCGGTTATCAACTCACACATCTTGCCTTGCTGGACAGTTCAACAAAGCGCGTGCTAACTTGAAAAGGATAAATTAACTTCGCGGTTTTCATCTGTATAAACGACCGATGGATTTACTGCGACCAAGGAGGATCATTTTAAGTTATGTCTTTAACCAAAGAAATAAAAGAAGAAATTTTACGTGAATATCAAACACACGAAGGCGACACGGGGTCGCCGGAAGTTCAAGTTGCATTGCTGACGCGACGCATACTTGATTTGACCGAACATTTCAAGACACACAAGAAGGATAACCATTCAAGGAGAGGCTTGCTTAAAATGGTCTCTCAGCGTCGCCGCTTGTTGGATTACCTCAAGCGAAAAGATATTGAGCGTTATCACACAGTCGTCAGCCGTTTAGGGTTGCGACGTTAATTAGAACGCGGAATGCGGATTTCGGATTTCGGATTGATTGTTTGCTTTTCTTTAATCCGCAATCCGAAATCCGCATTCCGCAATTAGTTGAGGGTTCTTCGATTCTGTTTTTTACAGCCCGCGCCTATCGAAGAGTTTGCGTTAGGTTGCCGAACGTGACGGCTTTTCAAAACCAACGTGAACAGGCGTGTTTAGTAGTTAAAAAATCAAAGGCGACACATGAGCATCACGGTTTTGCTCTGGGTCGCCTTTTTCGTAAAGAATGTTCGTTATGCGTCGTTGCATAGCGATTGTCGTTAGGAGATAAAAGAAAATGCCGATTAGGAAGTATTTGAAAGAATCAATAAAAGTAGGCGACAAAGATTTCGCAATCGAAACCGGAAAAGTCGCCAAACAAGCCGACGGGGCGGTAGTTGTTCGTTACGGAGACACTGTGGTTTTAGTAACAGCCGTCAGCGCAAATGAAGCGAGAGAAGGAATAGATTTTTTCCCGCTTACGGTTGAATACAGGGAATCTACTTACGCCGCGGGAAGAATACCCGGAAATTATTTCAGGCGTGAAGGAAGACCCGGCGAAAAAGAAACCTTAACCAGCCGTTTGATTGACCGTCCCTGCCGCCCGCTATTTGAAGAAGGTTATAGAAATGAAACCCAAGTTGTTGCAACAGTGATTTCCGCAGATAACGAAAACGACCCTGATGTATTGGCAATCACAGGTGCGTCATGCGCTTTGTATTTGTCCGATATTCCGTTTCACAATCCAATCGCTGGAATTCGCATCGGTTTGATAGACGAGCGTTACATCGTCAATCCGACTTACGATGAAAAACGCGAATCAGCTTTGAACCTAATCGTAGCCGGAACAGAAGACGCAATCGTAATGGTCGAAGCGGGGGCGAACGAAGTTTCGGAAAACGTGATGGTAGAAGCATTGATGCTGGCACACAGAGAAATCAAACGCTTGTGTCGCTGGCAAAGGGAGTTGTTCAAAGCCTTAGAAATTGAAAAGCGTGTCTTTGAAGCACCAAAGCTTGACGAAGAAATGATTGCAAGCGTTGAAGAAAATTATGCTGAAAAACTCCGCGCCGCTTTAGACACACTCAATCAAGATAAACTGCAAAGCTATGCCGCTGTTGATGCGCTGAAAGAAGAAGTAGTCAACTCTTATCCCGAAGAGGAAGAAGAAAAGCGCGCGATGGCAAAGAAGGTATTCACCTTCTTAAAAGAGAAAGTTTTCCGTGATGACATATTAAACAATCGTCGTCGTCCCGATGGTCGTCGCTTTTCGGAGATTCGTCCAATCGCCTGTGAAGTAGGCTGGTTGCCGCGCACGCACGGTTCGGCGCTTTTCACACGCGGCGAGACACAGGCAATTGTCACAACAACGCTCGGAACAAAAGACAACGAGCAGTTTATGGACGACCTTGAGAAAGGGGAAATCAAACGCCGTTTCATGTTGCATTACAACTTCCCGCCTTATTCTGTCGGAGAAGTCGGACGCATGGGCGGTTCAAGCCGTCGTGAAATTGGACACGGCGCGTTGGCGCGTCGCGCGCTCGAAGCGGTTTTACCCGATGAGGCGGATTTTCCGTACACGCTACGCATTGTTTCCGACATTACGGAATCAAACGGTTCTTCTTCGATGGCGTCGGTTTGTGGTGGTACGTTGTCATTGATGGACGCAGGCGTTCCGATTAAAGCCCCGGTCGCCGGTGTTGCAATGGGACTCGTGATGGAAGGCAACAAATACGCTATTTTGTCAGACATCGCAGGAGCAGAAGACCATTACGGCGACATGGATTTCAAGGTAACAGGCACACGCGAAGGCATCACGGCTTTGCAGATGGACATAAAAATCGGCGGACTCAATGCGCAGATTATGTCCGAAGCTTTGGAGCAAGCCCGCAAGGGTCGCATGTATATTCTGGATGTAATGGACAAAGCCATCACTGAACCGCGTGAAGATATTTCTCCATTCGCCCCGCGCATTATTACCATCAATATTCACCCCGATAAGATTCGTGACGTGATTGGACCCGGCGGCAAGATGATTCGCTCAATCGTCGAAGAAACAGGGGCGAAGATTGACATTCAGGATGACGGAACAGTCTTGATTGCAACCGCAGACGGCAACGCCGCCGAAGCCGCAATCGCACGCATTAAAGGCTTAACTGCCGAAGCGGAAATCGGCGAGATGTACATGGGAACAGTCTCGCGCATTGTTGACTTCGGTGCGTTTGTAGAAATCTTTCCGGGAACGGATGGGTTACTGCATATCTCCGAAATTTCAGACCGCCGTGTGCGCGATGTGCGCGACGAATTAAAAGAAGGTCAGCAAATCATGGTCAAGTGCATTGGCAAAGAAGGCAACAAAATCAAGCTTTCACGCAAAGCCGTTCTTAAAGAAGAACAGCACAAGGCAATGCCGAGCTACGAATAGACGCGAAGAACGAAAATCGCCTCTTCGATTGATAAGAAACAAGGCGCGTGTTAGTAAGCAATTACGCTTACTAACACGCGCTTTTGTTTTCCCATTTGGCAGTTTAATTCTCACAAGAGAAAACACTTGTTATTGCTCTTTGAAAAGCAACCTTTGAATTGAGCTGAAATGCTTTGCGAGATTTCTGACATCAATCTTAGAGCACAAAAAAATCGCGCTCGGGAAAAATCTTGACTTGAAACCGTAAATACGTAGAGTGTCGGATCAAGTCTTCATTAGTTCTAACGAATTTCACAAAAAAGAGGTGTACTGACATGTCTGGAGCTAGACGCACAAAAAAGACCAAGCCGTTCAAATGGACAGTAGGAATTTACATGGTTGCCGATAATGATCTCAGTGACATTGGCGTTGATGATGTTAGAGACATAGTAAACGCAAAAAATTTCAAACTAGCGGGAGATAGCAAAAACGTAAACAGAGAAGAGGTAGCTGTTATCTATCAATTGGATAGAAAAGATAAAGCAGAACGCCGTCAAATTCTTCCGGTCGAAAACGAATGTTATGGTAAATATCACAATAAAGATTACAAAGGGGTTGAAGTAGCAAGGGCGTTGAGTCCATTTTTTGAGTTTTGTGTTGAAGAATTTGAAGCTGAAAATTACTTGCTGATTCTATGGGGACACGCACGACGCACCTCTTCAGATGAGACGTTAAAATCTTTAATGGACTTTGAAAAAATCGGAGTTCCTGCAAAGAGCGGAGTAAAAAGGGCATTGGCGTCTTCTGAAAGACGCCAACTTATAGAAGTATTGAATTCGTTTTTTATGATTGCACCTGAAGATAGACCATGGCAGGCACTAACAGTAAAACAATTAGCAGAGGTTGCAGAACGCGTTAATGAAAAAATTAAGGAAGAAGGTAAATCTAAGAAAAGAAGTTTTGTATTGGGACTTGATACATGTCTTCTAAGTTCAGCGGAAATTTGTTACGAACTAAATGGTCATGCAGACTTTATTATTTCTTCCGAAGGTCGAGTCCCGCAAAGCAGTTGGGATTACTATAAGGTGTTGACTTCAATTTTTCATAACCCTGATATGAACGCAGAAGAGTTGTGCAAGAAGGTTGTTGATGATTACGTTGAATACTACCGTAATTACAACGAGTGCTATGTTCAACTCTCTGCGTTGGATTTACGAAATGATAAACCCGTGAACTTGATGGAAGCTGTAAAGAGGTTGTCTCAATTGATAACCCCTAAATTAAATAAAGATGATGTCGAGTTGCAAAATGCTTTATTGAGCGCACACCTCAAGGCGCGATCATACTCAATGCACAACATGAATGATTTATATGATTTTTGTTATTTGTTGTGTGAGAGTTGTCATCCCGAACGACAAAACGAGATAAGAGAAGCTTGCAAAAATGTAATGTCTGCCATCGGTACTTCTCAATCTCCTAACTTGGTGTTGAGGTCTTTGAACAATGGTGGCGATATGGAATTTTCCTACGGCGTTTCAATCTTTTTCCCGTGGGGTGAAATTCCCGATTCGTACAAAAAATTCTCGTTTGCAAAAGACACGAAGTGGGACATGTTTTTAGACAAGTACTTACGCGCGACGGGAAAATTTGAACAGTCATCAAGGATAACATTAGGCAAAGACGGCAAATCACTCGTAGCTGAAAATAATGACGCCGGGTATTCAATTGACAAAGCCGTTTTCTCGCCGCACAGATTGTTCTGGAGTAATGACACTTCACAGAAACCTGACGGAAAAGAAGTTCCACAGGGAAGAGAAGTGCCGCAAGGGCGAGAGGTTCCACAGGGGCGAGAAGTCCCGCAGGGAAGAGAATTCGCAAACCAGATTGCAAGGGCTTTAGAGGCGTGTCCGAAACCGAGAGTTTGGAAGCTAGATATATCTGGTGACAGACCATCTAATAATCGAAGAAAATGAAAAGCTAATCAGATAGGTTAATGAATAAAGTTGCCGAGAGGTCAAGATTATTTTTGCCAGCCCGCAGGTTGAATGTTGTAACTGCGGGCTTGGCTTTTTTCTTGGTACTATATTTGGGCTTTACACAAACGCTTTCAGCCAATAACTCGGCAAATTTTCAGCAGAAGTTTTTAAGCCAAAGTGAGAACCAAATTACTCCGTTTGTTGGTCAGAATATAAACAGCGACATCAATGGAAACCAGACACATAGCCATAAGTTCTCATTGGTCAAAGATCAATACTTTCATTTGGAGTTTCTTATAAACGGATTGAATGCCCGTGTAATCCTAAAAGCTCATGACACCGGAACGATTTCAGAAGTTTTAGCTGTCGAATCGGTTTCAACACCTATAATTTTTATAGTTAAAACTTCAGGCATTTATACTCTTACAATTCATTCACAAAATGAAGGCGAAGATGGTTATTACGAGTTAATTGTAAAAGACATTCGGCAGTCACAACAATCTGACATTGTGCGAAAGCGTGCCGAAGAGGTTTCATTTCAAGGGAAGTTATCAATTCAAAGATGGACATTTGAGTCTTTCCAAAACGCAATCAAGTCTTTCAAGGAGGCGATACAACTTTGGAAAAGCATCGGTGATAAATTCGCAGAGACAAACGCGATTTTAGATATTTGCGATGCGTACCTTTTAACAAACCAAACTGCAAAAGCAGTTCAAAATTACAATATTACCCTAACTACAAGTCGCTATCTGAAATCTGTGCGTCAGGAAACCATATCTCGTGTAGGCCTTTGCAAGGCTTATAACACAACCGGCGAATATCAAAAGGGACTTGAGCATTGTAAACAAGGCGTGCAGTTAGCCGAAACTTCTACGGACAGATATTTACAAGCAATATCTTTGGATAGTCTTGGGCAGACACAGTGGTATATGGATAACCCTTCAATTGCGGCTGATTGTTATAAAAAAGCGCTTGAGATTTGGAGAAGAATAAAGAACCGCTTTGGCGAAGCTGAGACTTTGCTAAATCTCAGCTATCTGGAATTTCAATTTGGTGAAACCGAAAAAGCACAACTCACAGCCAACACGGCTTTGCAACTGTATCGCACAAAGAAAAATCCACTCGGAGAATCACTTGTTCTGATTGCCCTCGGTCACTTTGCAAGTCGTCTCGGTGAGAAACAAAAGGCACTTGAATACTACGAGCAATCATTAAAACTAAGTCGTTCGGTGAAAGAATTAAAAGGCGAGGCAGGGGCGTTAATAGGAATAGCTTGGGTCTATGAAGGATTTGGGGAGATTGATAAAGCATTTAACTATAATAACCAAGCTCTGAATATATTTCGGAAGCTTGATCATAAATCTATGCAAGCTTATCTTTTAATGAATATCGGACAGTATTTTAGTCTAAACAAAGATTACTCAAACGCCCTTAAATACCTTCATCTCGCATTGAACATTTCCGTAGAGAATAAATACAGTTTCTTTGAATCTCTTACACTGCAAGCTCTCGGCAATGCTTACAAACCAATTAATAAAGAGCGTTCTCTTGAGTTTTACAAACTTGCATTATTGCGTGTAAGGGGAACTGATTTTTATGCTGAATCAAGAATCCTCTCTGACTTAGGGGCGATTTATCAGGAGTTAGGAAAGATGCATTTTAACGAAGCACAAGACTATTTTCAGACGGCTTTAGAATCACATCGAAAGATAAAAGATATTTCAAACGAATCACTCACGCTTTACAGATTTGCGCGGCTTGAGCGTGAGCGCGGAAATTTGGATAAGGCTAAAGAATATATCGAAGCGTCTTTGAATTTGTCGGATGCGTTGCGTTCGCAGTTTACCAATCAGGATTTTCGTTCTTTGTATTCTGCTTCGGCGCATGATTTACACGAGCTTTATATTGATGTTTTGATGCGCCTTAATAAAGAGCGTCCCGATGCAGGTTTTTCTATTGCGGCATTTGAAGCAAGCGAACGCGGCAGGGCTAGAACGTTTTTAGAGATGCTGGCGGAATCAAAGATTGTTGTTGGTGCGGATGTTGATTCGGCCTTACTGGAAAAAGAGAAAGAGCTTCAAAAGCAGTTACGGGAAAAAACGGAAAAGCAAATCAAATTATTGAGCAGTAAACACAACGCGGAAGATGCAAATGCTCTTGCTAAAGAGATTGAAAACACTCTTAACCAGTACAAAGAGATACAGAACAAAATCAGGTTATCAAATCCCCGTTATGCCTCTCTGACACAGCCTCGCCCGCTGGCATTAAAAGAAATTCAGCAACAGCTTTTGGATGACGACACACAACTCGTTGAATTCTCGCTCGGCGAAGATAGAAGCTTTCTCTGGGTCGTTTCAAAGACTTCGATTGAAAGTTTTGAATTGCCAGAACGCGAGGTGATTGAAACATCTGTAAAGAGAACTCTTGGCTTACTCATCGAATCATCCGAACAAAGCAGAACATTGCGAAACAGCAAAGGAAATTCTTCTTCACTGATTGCTTCACAACCAAAATATGAAACAGAAGCTCTCGGATTGAGCGAGATGTTATTTGCTAAGGCGCAATCGTCAATCAACGCTAAACGGCTCTTGATTATGGGCGATGGCGCTTTGCAGTCTTTTCCGTTTGCGGTTCTGCCAAGTCCCAAGTCCGAAGTCTCAAGCCCCAAGTCCGAAAACGAAATATCAAACTCATCACTCATCACTCATCACTCATCACTTTTGATTGAGGCTCACGAAATCATTAATTTGCCTTCCGCCTCTGCGCTTGCGGTTTTGCGACAGGAAGAGAGAAAAAATCAATCGCAAAAAAAGTCAGTTGCGATTTTTGCAGACCCCGTCTTCAGCAAGGATGACGAGCGTTTTCAAACAAACTCAATCGCTGTAAACAAATCAACAAATCAAAGAACAACACGGCGTTCAAACGCTGAAACGCTTCGCACACTGTACGAACTTGCCCGTGCTTCAAACAGCAAGACCGTCATGAAACGAAGCGGTTTTAATCTTCCGCGACTTCCCTATTCAAAAGGCGAAGCGGAAGCCGTTGCCGGGATGTTGTCGTCGGAAGATATTTTTATCGCTTTGGGTTTCAACGCCAACTTAAAAGCGGCGACAAACAAGGAATTAGCCAATTACAAAATAATTCACTTTGCCACACACGGAATTTTGAACAACGAACAGCCCGAACTTTCCGGCATCGTTTTTTCGCTCTTTAACAAACATGGGGAAAATCAAAATTACTTTCTTAACCTGCAAGAAATTTATAATCTGAGACTGCCCGTTGAATTGGTTGTATTAAGCGCGTGTCAAACGGGGCTTGGAAAAGAGCTAAAAGGCGAAGGCATCGTCGGATTAACGCGCGGCTTTATGTATGCGGGCGCAAAGCGTGTCGTCGCAAGCTTATGGAAGGTTGATGATGTGGCTACTGCGGAATTAATGAAACGCTTCTATAAAAAATTGCTTCAAGAAAAACTCTCGCCTTCTGCGGCTTTGCGCGTCGCACAGTTAGAGATGTCACAACAGAAGAGATGGAAAGACCCTTACTACTGGGCGGGATTTATAATTCAGGGCGATTGGCGATAATTGGGACGGTGAGACAGCAATGCCCTTTGATTTCGCGAATCATGACAGGCTCACGTTGCACAAAATTCACACAGGGTCTTGCTGTCTCGACGTTCCGAAATCTTTTAACAACTTGCATTTATTTCACTGATGATTAAACATTCGCGCCGACGCATTTAGAAAACCAGCCCCGAAGACAATTTCTATTGTGAGAGAAACACAACGTGCCGAAAAAAAATGGGCGTTAAGTCAAGAGGCTTTTGACAGTCTGCTAATTTTGCTTGATTCAGACCGCGAACTCGCAGGAATTAAATACGAGAAACTTCGTCTAAAACTCTTAAAGTATTTCGAGTGGATGAATTCAGAAACTCCTGAAAGCTTGGCGGATGAAACCCTCGACCGTGTTGCCAGAAAACTTTACGAAGGATCTGATATTTATAACCTCGAAAGTTATGTTTACAGCGTGGCCAAAAACATTTTGTTCGAGTTCAAAAGGAAAGAGAACAAAGAAGTAATCGCACACGGGGAATACAACACAAATCTGCATTCAACACCTGAGCCTGAATCGGAAAGACTCGTCTGTTTGAAGAAATGTCTGAATGTTTTATCGAATGAAGACAAAGAAATTATTATTTGCTACTACGAAGAAGAGAAACACGAAAAAATCGAAAGCCGAAAACAAATAGCCTCTAATCTTGGCGTAACTCTGACGGCTCTGCGTGTGCGCGTATGTCGTCTGCGCGCGCAGATTGAAGTTTGCTTAAATCAATGTCTGCGAAAATCGGTTAATGAGAAATAGTTTTGGCTGGATTTGTCACTATTCAGAGGGAAGGAATCTTTAGGTTGAACGAACTGCTTGAAAAAGAAGAACAGTTAATTAGCTATCTGCTTAGGGATATGTCTGAGGCGGAGCGCAAGGAAATTGCGCAACAGTTTTTCGCAGACGATGAACTGTTTGAGCAGTTGTTAGTCGTAGAAAACGATCTGATAGACCGTTACGCTCGAGGCAAACTTTCCGCAGAAAAAGAGAGACTTTTTGAACAAAGTTATCTGACCACACAGCCGCGCCGCAATAGAGTTGCCACTGCAAAAGCTCTTATTCAAACGGCAACAGAATCGCGTGTTGCAAAAAAAAACTCACAAGAGACTAAAAAAACCGAAAAACTTTCCTTGTTAGCTTGGTTGCGACAGCCCGTCGGCGGAATCGCTTGGGCTAGAGGCGTCGTAGCCGCTCTAATTTTATTTGCTGTTTTGATTGTAGTGATCTTGCTTTGGATGAACAGAAACCAAAAATCTAATGAGATAGTCGAAACACCGCCAAAGCCTTCGCCTTCAATAAGCCCGACGCCCGATAATCAACCGTCACCGTCACCATTAAATGAAGAGAATAAAAACACACCTGAGAAAAAAACACCGGATGCAGAAACACAAAAGCCTTTGATTGCAACCTTGCTTATCAGCGGCAACGCCGGACGCGACGGCGGCACGACTCCGACCGCGACGATTTACGAAAATACTTCGGCTGTACGCTTGCAAATAAAAATCAAAGACACGGCTTATTCTTCTTACAGCGTAACAGTAAGAAGAGCATCGGGCACAAGAGATGTCTGGACACAAGAAAATTTGGAAGCCACGAAGGGTTTAGTCGCAACCACAATACCGTCACAAAATCTCTCGCAAGGCGATTTTTTGTTTGTTGTTGAAGGAAAATCCGATGATGGCACAAAAGAGATAGTCAAAGAAGGTTATTTCAAAATAAAAATCTCAAAATAATTCTCAGAAAACAATCCGCGTTACATCTCGTGAATTCGAGGCTAATAAAAACTCTATTAACTGACAGATTATGAGAGCCGCCTGATAAAAGTTAAGACACGCATTCAAATTCTCGCTCGTCATACACGTCAAGAAAAACACCTGGCCGATGAAATGTTTTCATTAGTTTTGTCATTCTAGGCAGAAGTAACACAAACATTAAATAGAGTGGATGCGGCGATAGATAGTCCTTTTCGTCAGAGCATCCGCTATCAATTGAAGGATAAACAACATGAAAAACATCGCGTTCGGAATCAGCATTTTCGTTCTTTTCTTCGCATTGGTGGCATCTTTTGGATAGGTTAGAAATACAAATGCTTTTGCTTTGGATAAAGAACCCGGCTCTGAAATTGCCAATCCAAAAAATCAGGTTTGCGCGAAGATACAGATAAATAAAGTCCCGGCACTTGATAATCTACAAGACAATCCTTGCAAAAGTCCTTCCAGATTGTGTGGCTGGCATCCACAAGGAGTTTGGTTTTGTAAAGGATGGTGGGGAACTAAATCTGCTTGCGAAGCGGCTACGAAAAAAAGTTGTGTAGCGCTTTGCGGCACAGCTTGTCCTGCCTGCTGACAAGCGTGTCATAACCTCGTCTTGCTTAACTTTTAACTTAATGCCATCAGGCCTATTGATAGCAACCGCATCAATAAGACGTAAAACATGACCTTAAAGAGTAAGTTGTATTTTGATTCACTCCCCTAGGGTCATGTTTTTTTTTGTAGGCAAAAGTTTTTTTGCCCAGCCGTCTCGCAAGCGTGAGTACGGCGAGAGGAATTTTTACCGCCATCCACTACAAGAAAGATTTAAAAGCAATTGAAAACCAGACAAGCAACGAACCGCGTAGTTCGTTCTTGTTGAGGGATGAGTTTTGATTTTGCACTTAAAATCAAAATTCGAGCGAAAGTTCTTTTACATGATGAACGAAAGAGTAGGCGAAAAGGCAAGTGTCGTTTATAATCCAAACCCGCTTGTTATTATGATGCCTTTACAAAAACTCGAAAGCGCGTTGGAAGAATGCTCCGCTGATATGGATGCGCTGTTTTCTCGTTGTGTTGAAAACGCGCCCAACTACGGCATTCAAGCCGATGATTTCAAAGCCACATTGCGCTTAGGTATTGAAAAATATCTGGTTGACCGTGAGAACGGAATCGCGCCGACAGCTAACGAAATCAGGCAGTATCTTTCCGAATTGCAGGCTAATGATTTATTTCTAGCTATGGCTTGCGCCCGCGGAAGTGAACATGCTTGGTGGGAATTTGACCAGTCGCACCGCTCGTATATCGAACGCATTGCGCGGCATATGGCTAGTGCTGAGACTTACGCCGAAGAGGTTATTGACCACGTTTACGTTGAACTCTACGGCACTCGCGTTGTTGATGGCGCGCGAATGTCAAAGTTTGCTACCTATTCGGGGCGCGGTTCTTTGCGCGGCTGGATGCGAACCGTAGTCTGGCACGCAATCATTGACCTTCATCGCGCAAAGCATGATGAGGTTTCGGTTGATGAATGGGCAGAAGCAGGGGGCGAAGCCGATATAAGACCGGGTTGGAATCCGGCGATTCAATCAGGCGAGTCCGCGATGATGGAATCAATCGTTTATGAGCGTTATCGCAAAGTGACTTCCGAGGCTCTTGATTCGTCAATGTCAGAACTAGAAGACCACGAAAAACTTTTATTGCTTTATTATCATGTTGAAGAATTGAAATTGCGCGAGATTGCGCGTTTAGTAGAAATGCCGACGTCGCCTTTGCGGAGTTGGTTTCAGCGTAAATCGCAAAAGCGTGATGATGAACCCGATGCGCGTGTTCACGAATCAACCGTGATGCGGTGGTTGGATAAGACCTACGCGAAAATTTTGAAAAGCTTTAAGGCTTGTTTGAACAAGCAACACAATTTGAAACACGATGAAGTGAAACTTTGTCTTGAAATGGCTATGACAGATTTGGCAACAGCAGACGTGCGACGCCATCTATTTGTGGATACTCAGGAAAAAGTGAGCAAAGAGGAGAATTGATGACGTCAAAAACGCGAGCAAGGCTGGGGAATAAATAAGGGGACGACGCGGGATAATAGAGGATATGGAAAACATGGAATTAAACGCAATTCATAATTTGATAGGGCAACACCTTCGTCGTCAAGCTTCTGCCAATACGGTTGAGGAGAGTTTTCTTGACGATGATGTTCTGACGGCTTACGTCGAAGGACGTTTGAGCGAACGGGAGAGTCAGCGTGTAGTTAAGCATTTATTAAAGTCTGATTTTCATCGTCAAATGGTCGCAGACCTATTAAGATTTCAAGATGAACTTGATGAACAAGAAATGACAGTGCCTGTCGTTGTCGGCGAAGCAGGGCGCGTTCGCCGCTTTTTGGAAAGCTTTACAGTTAGATTCTTTAGCAGTGATGAAGAATCGGTCTTTGCTTATCACGCTCCGTCGGAAAACCAAGACGAGGAGTTATTGAAAGAAGAACCAAAAGAAATTGAGACAAAGAAAATAGACTCCTTTCAGAAGTAATTGAAATTTTAGAGAGGCGCTTTGTTACGCGAGAGTTTTAATGCTCTCGCGTTTTTTTTTGTGGTGAATTATCTGTGTCTATATCGGTTCGCATACATTTCACCCAAACAAAGCCTTTTGTACGGCTTTCTTTTGTCAATGAGGTTAAAGGCGGATTTGTCATAGTCGTTAATACATTTTTCTGGTGAAAGTTCGTAATCTTCAACCGACTTTTTATGCGCGTCGAACGCCAATCGCTAAACAAAATTACTTCGGCATTATTCCCGACTTTTGAATGTTCTTTGTCTGTAAAGCGGTTTTGTGCTTTCTATTCCTTTTATTAAAAACAAAAAACTAAAATAGAGTGAACTTACTCATACTGGATTTGTTTCTGTGTTGTATTGCGGACCGATATATTAAATCGCGTCTTTGGATAAAAAATATCAGCCAAGAGACACAATGGCTTGGAGATGAAACTTTGTCTGCATAGAATAACGTGGATTCGACGAGAAATTAGAGCGGCTTACAAAAATGTATTCCTATTTGATGGTAGCTGACAAAATTGTAAGTAACTCTTTGGTAAGAGACTTAATATTCTCAAGATTCAGAAAGATTTGGTGATATTTGAGGACAAAAGACGAAAGCCAGCTATATGACGTCTAAAAGAGACTTCGCGAATCTACTTTATGTGGTTGTAAAGCAAATCTGTTGTCATTCGGTAATGTTTGTTATACATCGGAATAAACCTCACATTTAGCCTGAATTCTTTTTGGCTGTTGGTTTGTAATATCTACAAAATTGTAAGGCACAAAAAAAATAGATACAGAATTGTAGAGAATAGGCTATCTCCGAACCGCAACCCATTTCCGTTTTATCAATATAAATCGCAATTTATCTGATGTAATTGAAAGTTTCTGCAAGGTTTCTTTTTTCTGGCACACATCTTGTCAAACAAAACTCACATTCAATATCTGTTCGGTCGTAAAAGACCACAAATCTAAAGGAACAAGAGTAAAAATTATGGGACCGATTAACGGAAAAGTAAGGGTTATGTGTGCGTTAGGGGTTTTGTTATCGGCTACGGCGACTGTTTTTGCCGATACTGCTGCTACTGATTTGGACACACGAATATCAAAGTTAGAATCGTCAACGGCGGCGGCGCAATCTGCCGGAGATAATGCATGGATGCTGGCATGTGCGGCTTTGGTTTTGATGATGACGGGTCCGGGATTGGCTTTGTTTTACGGCGGATTGGTGAGGCAAAAAAATGTCTTGTCAACAATGATGCAGAGCATAATCCTGATGGGCTTGGTCACGGTTTTGTGGGCTATCTACGGTTACAGCATTGCATTTGCGGAAGGCAATTCTTTCTTCGGTAATCTCAGCTATCTCTTTCTTCGCGGCGTAGGTAGCGCACCTAATGCCGATTATGCCGCTACGATTCCGCATCAGACTTTTATGATTTATCAACTCATGTTTGCAATCATCACGCCCGCACTCATCACAGGAGCGTTTGCCGAAAGAATTAAGTTTAGTTCAATGCTGGTTTTCACGGGGCTTTGGTCCACATTTATTTATTTCCCTCTGGCGCATATCGTTTGGGGTAAAGGCGGATTCCTGAATGCAGTTTTAGGCGGAACTGTTCCGGCATTGGATTTCGCAGGTGGAACAGTTGTTCATATTTCATCAGGTGTTGCGGCTCTTGTCTGTGCTTTGTATCTGGGGAAGAGAATCGGATACCCGGAACAATCTACGTCACCTCACAATTTGGTGTTGAGCGTTATCGGAGCATGTTTGTTGTGGGTTGGCTGGTTTGGTTTTAACGCCGGAAGTGCGCTTTCCGCCGGAAGCCTGGCCACGAGTGCGTTTGTTGCCACGCACTTCGCGGCGGCTTCGGCGGCTTTGGGATGGGCAGTTGTCGAATGGATTAGAACGGGTAAACCTACTGTATTGGGTGTGATTTCAGGCGCGGTCGCAGGACTTGTCGGAATCACTCCGGCTTCGGGGTTTGTTACGCCGATGTCGGCATTGATTATCGGTTTAATTGCGGGCGTTGGCTGTTATTTGGCTGTTGCCGAATTGAAAAAACTTTTTGGTTACGATGACGCCCTTGATGCGTTCGGCGTTCACGGCGTGGGCGGAACTATCGGAGCGATAATGACGGGCGTGTTTGCGACAAGCCTTATAAATCCAATCTTCAAAGATTCGGCGGGAAATCCTTTGCCTGTCGGTTTGATTGACGGCAACAAGGTGCAAATCATCAATCAATTGGTAGGCATCGGAATAACGATTGTACTGTCGGGGGTTGGTTCGTTTTTGATTCTCAAAATCGTGGACATCATTTTCGGCGCGCGTGTGAGCGAAACAGAAGAAGTACAAGGTTTGGACATAACACAACACGGCGAAGAAGCTTACAGCATCATCCCGAATTTGACTTCTTTGATGGATTTACCAAAAGAACAAATTTCGCCGAGCAAGTTTGAAACGGGCATAGGAGGAGGAACACAAGAAATCGCTTTAGAAGGTGCACGTGAGTAGGACAACATTTTCCATTTGTAATTTGTCATTTAATGAAGAACAACTTCATAAGAAATGGCAAATGATAAATAGAAAATGAAAAATGACAAAAAAACAACAGCCTGTCTGTCTCAAGCTTGGTCGGCACGGAACAGACAGGCTATTTGAATCGCCTCAATTAAGAGGGCGATAACGGAGGCAAAATACAGCATGTGTTCTTTGAAATCAATCTTTGGCGCAATGGTCTTTGTGTGTCTGGTTTCTTTATCTAACAGTGTTCAGGCTCAATCAACGCTTTTCAATATCCCTTCGACAGATATTTTGGCTCAAAAGAAGGTTTATCTCGAAATGGATTTTATCAGCCATTTGGAGTCACACGAGAAAGGCGGTTTTCAATCGTATATTCCCCGCGTCGTTTACGGTGCGAGTAAGAAAATTGAAATTGGCGTGAACATGAGTTTTACAGATGCGCTTGCTTCGGACCAACCCGTCGAAATTCAACCGAACATAAAGGTTCAGCTTTATCAAAATGAAAAGAGCGGAATCGCATTTTCGGGCGGCGGCATTCTCTACGCTCCGGTTGCCAACCGTTCGGGAACGGACACTTTTGGTTTGGTCTATGTGAATATGAGCAAAGCCGTTAAAGGTAAATACGGTCCAAGATTTACAGGCGGCGGCTACGGACTTGTGGGACGTGCAAACGGCAACGGTAACGAAGGCGGCGTTATGTTGGGTTACGAACAGCCACTGCATCCAAAGGTAAAATTCGTGGCGGATTGGTTTAGCGGAAAGAATCGTTTCGGATATGTGACACCGGGCTTGGCGTTTACGACTTCTGAAAAGAGCGCGTTGTATGTCGGTTACAGCGTCGGCAACCAAGTGCGTAAAAACAACGGACTGTTTATCTATTACGGAATTACGTTTTGATAGTTTTGAGTCCCGTCTTTAGACGACTCGGTTTGGAGTAAAAGCAGGTTAAAGTTTGTACCCGGAATCCGATAAAGGAGGTGATAATTGTTTTTTATCAAGCTAAAAAAATTATTAGCTTTTCTGTGAGCGCAAAATATGTAAACTGAGCGCGAAAGAAACATGAACAGAAATTAAGATGAAACAACCCTTCATTAAAAAAGCCAGAGCTTTAACGAGCATCTCGAAGTTGTCAGCGATTAGAAGAGCTAAGTCGTTCGGCTATTCGTCTATTTGCCCGATGATTTCAAAACGAGACTCCAGTTGATGGCTAAAAGATAAGCAGGGTTTTAAGTTTCAAAGCCATCAACCGGAGCAAAGGTTGATGGCTTTTTCAATTTTAGAGTTCAGATAAGGTAGATGCGCGCTCCAATCAAACAAGGTTTGTACGACCCGTTTAATGAACATGATTCTTGCGGCGTCGGCTTTGTGGCTGACGTTGAAGGGCGCATGTCTCACAACATAATCGCGCAAGCTTTGAATGCCCTCGCGCGAATGGAACATCGCGGAGCTGTCGGTTGCGAAGAAAATACGGGCGACGGTGCGGGAATCCTGATTCAAACGCCGCACGATTTTTTTGCGCGTCAATGTGCCGAGATAAAAATTGATTTACCCGCCGCTGGAGATTATGGCATCGGGATGGTTTTTCTTCCGACGAAAAACGAGAGCATGGAAGAATGCGAACTCGCTTTTGAAAGAATTGCCGGAGAGGAGAATTTACGGGTTTTGGCGTGGCGCGAAGTCCCTACGGACAACAGCCGTTTAGGCGAAACGGCGAAACAATCACAGCCTGTAATCAAGCAAGTTTTCATTTCTAAACTTGGTGGCATTGATTCTGAAACATTTGAAAGAAAACTTTTCGTTGTTCGCAAACGAATTACAAAGTTTATCAGGCGTTCTGCAATTCGCGGGCGTGGAATGTTTTATGTTGCAAGTCTTTCTTGCAAAACGATTGTTTACAAAGGAATGCTCACAACCTATCAACTGCGGGCATTTTATCCAGACCTAAATGAGGAAAGTTTGAAATCCGCTCTGGCTGT
>Ga0187893_10007790_pt1 | contig 17306 bp, 17 predicted proteins | sample MA1701074metaG_FD_139574 | JGI IMG/M metagenome (GOLD analysis project Ga0187893, IMG submission 139574) | White microbial mat communities from a basaltic lava cave in the Kipuka Kanohina Cave System on the Island of Hawaii, USA - MA170107-4 metaG ... | reverse complement strand
TGTAGTACTATGACCGGGCGGCGCCTCTCCCTGAAGCTGATTCGATACCGAAAACCGTAACGACTTTTCCAGGTAATGCGTAATTCGCTCGCAAGAAAAGCAATCGCTTTGGTTATACTGCCGGCGCAGTTCCTGTCCCTTTCGCTACTGGTTTGCGCGCAGCAAGCACCTCAAGAACAGACTCGCCCACGTCGCGTCGACCCACTCGAGAAACAGATCAACCCGCCTGCACGCGAAGGAGTGTGGCAAGCACTACCTGCTGGAACTTCAGTCACGCCAAATGAAAGCGGCGCCAGGCTGACATTGGTTCCAGAGCCAAAAATCCGCGTCGGTCTCACCACCAACGCGCGCTCTGCGACTGTTTCGACCATCGGGCGTCTGATGAGCGTCAGCGAGATTGATACGACATTGATCCCACTGGACACAGCCCGGGTCCGGCTCGAACCGCGCCTCTTGTCTCCGTTACCTGCCATCAACAGCGAAGACACGTATCGTCTCCAGGTTACGGGGGCGGCTTCGCGCGAGGAAGCAGAACAGAAAGCGCGAGAAGTACAGGAGCTATTCGGCGAAGATTCACAGATAACCCTTGACGTTGAGACCAGAACCTGGGGCGTGCTGGTAGGCTCACGGCGCTCTCGTACAGAAGCAGAAGAAATGAGCGCGCGTTTGAACGATGCCGGCTTTGACGCAACAGTCTTCCAATCAACGCCACTCCCTCAATCTCCGCCGGCTGCTATTCAACCAACTCAGGCGCGCGACCCGACCAGTAAGGTTCGGCTTGCGACTCGCACTGGTTTCCCCTCACGCGAAGTAGTTGGGTTCTCAGGAGCGTCGCGAAGTTTCAGCTCGAGCGCGCCCGTGGTGCTTTCATCAGAGGACGAAGCAAAGTCGCCCGTTCGCTTCAACAATCGCCCTTATCGCGGACGGATTGAGGTATTCACGAACCTGCGCGGTACCTTGACCGTGGTCAATGTGCTTGGATTGGAAGATTACGTGCGCGGCGTGGTCGCGAACGAACTCTCGCCCGGAGGCTATCCCTCCATCGAAGCACTCAAGGCCCAGGCCATTGCTGCGCGCACTTATGCTTTGCGCAATCGGGGACAGTTTATGTCGCAGGGGTTCGACATTCTGCCGACCACACGCTCGCAAGTTTATCGCGGCCTTTCTTCCGAGCACCCGTTGTCGACTCGCGCTGTGGATGAAACTCGAGGCATAGTTGCCACCCATAACGGAGAGCCAATTAATGCTCTCTACACCTCAACCTGCGGCGGACGTACCGAAGACGCCGAAAACATCTTTGCCCAACCGCTCCCTTATCTTCGCGGGCACGAGTGTGGCGTCGAAGGTGCCGCCGGGCGAGCATCATTTACGATTAAGACTGAGCGTGAGCCTGCCGAGTTGCGCGAAGAAAAGAACCTCGCCCTGGCCCGCGACGTGGCTTTGCTTTTAACTCAAAGCTTTACCTTGCTACCGTCACGCGTCTCAGATAGTTGGCTGGCCGAATCAGTAAAATTAAGTGAGGTTCGTCAATGGCTGGCTGCGGTTTCAAGGGTTTCGCGGCAACCAGCTCCCGCCGTGACCGAAGAGATTATCCGCCCGGGCCCTTTCGCCACCGCACTGAACGCAGCGGTCTTTGGAGAAAGCCACGCCGATACACTGCTCAACAATTTGGACGTCGAATACCTCCTGGCGATTCGAGATGCCGCCGACGTGCCTTCAGTCAATCGTGCGGATGTGGCCCTGCTCATTCGCGATGGTCACTTGTCAGTTTTTCCCGACGCCACTCTCCGCCCGCGCGAGACAATGTCACGAGGACACGTGATTCATGCGATGTCACGTGTCCTGGAAGCCCGCGCCCTGATGCAATTGCAAAAAGGGACGGCGCGGCCCGCCAGTGCAGGGGCGTTGGTGTTGCGCTCGAATAAGGGGAAGGACCAGTTGATCAAGGTCAGCTCGCATGCATTTTTGTTCCGCCAGATAGGTGAAAGTTTATATCCGGTCAGTTCAGTAATGCTGGTGGGCGGCGAGCCAGTGACCTTTCACCTGAATGCGGCGGGCGAGGTTGACTATCTTGAGGTTCGGCCCGCGCCAAATGGAGCAGCGGCAGAGAGATTTTCTCCGTTTACGAATTGGACGACAGAATTGTCGCTCGGTCAGGTCCAAGCTCGACTAGCGCGCGCCGCTCGCGGGATTGGCCCAATCAAAGACCTGCGAGTTGCCGCTCGAGGATCGTCGCGCAGGGCAATCGACCTCGAGATTATTGGGAGCGGGGGAGTAACCAACGTGCGCGGGGGCCGCATTCGATCGGTGTTGGGGCTGCGCGAGCAATTGTTTGTCATCGATCGGCGGTTTGACTCTGAGGGACGAGTGGCGAGCTTTGTTTTTATCGGGCGGGGCTGGGGTCACGGCGTGGGCATGTGTCAGGTCGGGGCTTACGGACTGGCGAAACAGGGGTTGAATTACGAGCAGATTTTAAAAACCTATTACTCAGGAATCGAACTGACTAAGATGTATTAGAGACCGTCATAAAAAACACCATCAACGCAAAGAGGATTGCTGGCATTAGCTTCCCTTAATCGTTCCTGTGCGACGGCCGTAGTCAATTGTGAGACAGCAATCCTTCAGCATCTGGCCTCCCAGAATCGCTTCCTTGACCTGAGTAGACGTAGCAACGGGTACTATGATCCTCCGTCCAAGCCAACTAATCTCCATCGAGCAACCGGACGCTAAAAACCTTTCACCGATAACCGAGCTAAATTCTTCAAGGCCACGGTCGTACGTGATATCCAGTTTCTTCGCCATTTGATCCGGCAGGATCAAGCCTCCACTGAAGCCGGTATCCACCAGGACCTCTATGTGCGAAGAGCCGACATCGAGTCTGATTACTGGTTCGTTGTGTACGTTAAAATAACCTTCTATATCCATGACTGGTGAGGAGTCATCAGACGATGAGCGTATGGAGAGCCTACGCGTAGGAAGTAGAGTGCTCCTTCGTGTCCCGCTGAGCGCGCTTTGTGAGCAGCGTCCACCTCATTCCGACCAATAAAATAGTTGTTGGTTCCCAACTCGATGGCAACAATTTCCCCGGTGTGATCAGGCTCAAGTTTCCTTGCCAACTCATCCCGGTATATTTGTTTTGCGCGATCAATTGCCTCCTGCATCTTTCGGACGCCTTCGATCACTTGATCTATTGCGTTGTCACAACAGCCTTCCCAATTAACTTCCGCAAACGGCACACCACCGCCTTGGTGCGGGAGAATCTCGCGCTCTCGAATCGTTACTTCTTTGCCATGTTCCGGACAAGTCCGAATGGTGTCCGACAACGCCTTAATCATCTCCCTGGTTCTTGGAATCTCGCCCAAGTCAGTCGACTCTATCCTCCTTTGAACGTTTTTCATTAGTCTATCTCCAGAAATCTCTAGTCAGGCGACATTGTATTACATTTGACTTGAATTACGAGCAGATTTTAAAAACCTATTACTCAGGAATCGAACTCAGAAAACTCTATTAGTTGTGTTATCCTCAACCGCGTCCCTCACACAACCATCAGGTTCACTCCCGGAGGCAACGATGGCCGCTAAAATCAAACCTCTTCTGACGGTAGCAGACCTCGACGCCTGTCCCGACGACAACAACCGTTACGAACTTATCGAAGGAGAACTCTTTGTGTCCCGCGCACCCGGATTACCTCACCAACTCGTTCTTCACAATCTTCAGGTGGAATTAGCTTTGTATCTTAGAGCGAATCCTATTGGAATCCTTGTTCCTGGCCCTGGCGCCGTCTTCAGTGACTACGATGCCGTAATTCCCGACATTGTTTTCATCCGGCGCGAGCGATGGGGAAGGGTGACTTCGGAACAAAAAGTCACCGGCGCGCCAGATATCGTGGTGGAGATAATATCGCCCGGCGCTGAGAGTCGGCGGCGCGATCTCCAGGTCAAGCGCCAGCTCTATTCGAAGTACGGTGTCAAAGAATATTGGATTGTCGACCGTGAGGATCGTTCAGTGTTGATTCTTAGCTTGCAGGATCGAACGCTCGAGGAAATTGCGACCTTGCGGGACGACGACATCATAACCTCGCCTCTGCTACCGGGTTTTGAGTTAACCGTCAGAACGATTTTCATGAGTTAAGCGCACCAACCACGCTGCGAACACAGATGCGTTTCTCACGCGCTCAAGTCATCGGCGGCCTGCTGCTGCTCGCGCTCATCTGGGCGCTCATCCTTTTCCGCGTGCTATTCTCTCGCGTGTGAGCGAAGACCAATCTCTCAAACCAGTCATCGCCGTGGTTGGCCCAACCGCCTCCGGCAAGAGTACGCTCGGAATTGAACTGGCTCTCCGGCTTAACGGAGAAATCATCAATTGTGATTCGGTTCAGGTTTACCGCGAGATCCAAATTGCGACCGCGAAACCTTCCCTCGAGGAGCGGCGCGGCGTCCCGCATCATCTCATCGATTTCGTTTCCCCTGGAGTGAATTACACTGCCGGCCAGTGGGCGCGCGAAGCCACAAAGAAGATCGCCGACATCGAAGCACGCGGCCGCCGTCCGTTACTGGTTGGAGGGACCGGACTCTACTTGCGGGCGCTGCGCCAGCCTTTCTTCCCCAGCCCACCGACGGATGAAAATTTGCGGCGGCGCCTGACATCAATTCGTGAAACTCATGGCCCAGAACACCTTTATCGCATCCTGGAACGGCTAGACGCAGAGACGGCCGAAGGGCTTTACCCACGGGACTGGCCGAGAATTCAGCGCGCTTTGGAGGTGCGCCTGCAGACCGGGCGTCCTATGTCCGCACAAAAAGGCATCCGCCCGGAGCCGCCCGAAAGTGCTTGCCGGCTAAACATTTTTGCGCTGAATCCTTCGCGCTCAGAGCTTTACGAGCGGATCAATAAACGGACTGAGGCGCATTTTGCGGCCGGGCTGGTTGAGGAGGTGCGACAGCTTCTGGCTCAAGGCGTTCCGCCGAACTCGAACGCGCTTGGGGCTCATGGTTACCGGCGCGTGGTCGAATATCTGGAGGGCCGGCGAGACTTGCCGAGCGCCATCGCGCAAACAAAGCTCGACATTCGCCACTATGCCAAGAGGCAGTTGACATGGTTTCGACACGAACCTGGTGTTCAATGGTTTGCGGGTTTCGGCGACGACCAGGCGGTACAGGATCGGGTGTTGAGGGTTTTGACGAGCGACTCTTTCTTTACCGGACAGTGATATTCAGCAGCCCCGGTCCAAAGTATTTCTTGTCACTCCCATTTCGCTGTTGTAACCTGAAAACCAGCCCCATAAAATTAAAATAACTTCTAAGGCAAACTCCAATGTCAGACGGGAAGCCAACCCCGCAAAATATCCAGGATGCATTCCTGAACACGGTCCGACGTGAGAAGACCAACGTCACCATTTATCTGCTGAGCGGCGCCAAACTGCTGGGTAAAATCAAGAGTTTTGACAAATTCTCGGTACTCTTGGAATCGGGGGCACAGGAGCAGTTGATCTTCAAGCACGCCATCTCGACGATCTCACATACAAAGCGATTAGGTAGTGAGCTTCGGAGCACGGCTGATGTCCAGGAGACGCCTCATGAAGCTGCCGACTCGCGCCAATCGTGACATTCGTTTAGACTCACATCCAAGCTCAATCGTCACCCGATCAAGACCTGGCAGAAGCACTTAGTAATGTTTGATCAACTCACGGGAAACGAACAGGTAAAAAAACTACTGCGGCGGATGCTGGAAACCCGCCGCGTGCCGGGAGCTCTGCTTTTCTCAGGCGAAGAAGGCATTGGCAAGAAGCTCTTCGCGTTGGAGCTTGCCAGGGCGCTCAACTGCCGCACGCGGCAAAATTCTGAGGCGTGTGGCAAGTGCGGCATTTGCCAGCGCACCCTGGTACTGAATTATCCCGAGTCGAGAGATCCGGAAACTCTGGAAAGGATAATTTGGAGCAATCATCCAGACGTGGGCATGGTGGTGGCGCCCGGCCGGGTGCTTAAGGTAGACCAGATGCGCGCAATTGAGCGGGAAGCGAATTACCGGCCCTTCGAAGGAGCGGCCCGATTCTTTATCGTGGACGACGCGGACAAGCTGAATGAACCGTCGGCAAATGCGCTGCTAAAAGTTCTGGAAGAGCCGCCTCCCACTTCTCACCTCATTCTCGTTACTTCGCGGCCTGCGATGTTGCTGCCAACGATCCGCTCGCGCTGTCAGGCTATTCGGTTTTCACCCCTCACGGCAGATGAGATCGAGAAACACCTGTTGGCAAACAAGCTGGCAAAGCCGGCTGAAGCCCGTCTTCGAGCCCGCGCAGCCGGCGGCAGCCTCGCACGGGCCCTTACGGGTGATCTCGAAACTTTTCAGGAACGGCGCAACGCCATGCTCCAGGTGCTCTCGGCGCTGGCGATCAGCGGGGATCGCTCACGCCTATTGCGTCTGGCGGAGGAGATGAACGACGCGAATCACAAAGACGATTATGAGTTGGCTCTCGAGATTCTCGAAACTCTGATTCGCGATGCCCTGATGATCTCGCTCGGGGTTGATGCGAAACACCTGGTGAACGCAGACCTGGCTGATCAGTTGGCTAAAGTTGGCGACCGGATCGACAGTACTCGAGCGATTAGTTGGATTTCACAAATTGAAGAAGTCCGCGAACAACTACTGGTAAACATCAATCGCAAGCCCGCCACCGATTCATTGTTCCTTTCTATGGCCTCAGCCTGAGTCGTTATATCTCTTCCACACCCAACAGGATTCTTTAACACAAGAGACCTTTTGAAGGCCCTGGAGGAATCTGATCACGGACAGGTTGCAAAGGCTCTGACATCTTGAATGGGGGGCGCCGGGTTGCCGATTGGATTGAAATAGAGGTTGGTTCTAACGGGCTTTGTATCGGTAACCGTTAGCTTAAAGTCGACGGTCGTCCCGGCAGAGTAAAACGCCCAGAACCTGCCGTTGTCGACCGGCGCGCAGCTATCAAGCGTGCCCTGCACTCGGCGGTCGACCCGGTTGTCGGTCAACGTAATCACGCATCCATCGCGTTTCACCTGCCCGGTACCGCTTAATTTCGGACCAGCACCACAAAAGACGTAATCACCAGTGAAAGAGTTAAACAAAAGAGTTTGGGGTGGATCAGGATCGCGCAGAATGATATTAAAAGGCTGCGTTACCACGGTTGCGGTTGCTTCCCATCCTCCTGACTGTACGCCCCTAATTTCCCGCGTCGTGGTGTATCGTCCCTCAGAACTCACTTGTGATGGTTGAATGAAAAGCGGCTGAAACATCCCGCCCTCCATCGTGATCACGCCTCTTGATTCGAGCGTAAGCGGAACAGAATCTTTGATTCCCTGAAGACCCACCACCTCAATCGTCAACGTAGTCCGTTCGCCACGCTCCAGGTTTAATTTGAGGGCGCTGAGGTTGACACCCACATTACGGTACCCGCCCCTACTCTCAGCGTTTGCGTCTTTGACCACGATGTCGACCGGTCCGGAGATGTTAGTTGGGCTTTCGAAAACAACTTTGCGCGGCGACTCAGCATCCGGGACTATCAATCCAAAACCTCCCGAGACGCCTTCAGCGTCCTTTTCAAAGTCCGCTACTCTCTTGAAGTTGATAGTGGTATTCGAGGAGTTGCCGTCGAATGGACCAAAGATCTCAACCGGTCTTCCCTGCTGACCGATCGCCGGCAAGCTAAATGAATCGCCTTCGCGCCGGGTAGAAATCTTGCGGCTTGGAAAGTCGTAATTTGGAATCGTAGTTACAACTAATACTTGTCCCGGTGGCGCTGTAGTACCTTGCGTCAGTTTGTTGAGACTGACCTGAACCAGACTGTGGCCACGAGCGCCATCGCCCACGGCCGTTGGCATTTGATGTGTAAAGCCGGTGGAATTGCCGGGACCCGGGCTGCCGGCGAATATCTGCCAGGTGGCGCCGCCATCAGTAGAACGCTGAATGCGGTTGTTCGCTGTGTCAGCCACAAAAACGAGAGTGTCGTGAAGGTTGACATTAGCAGCGCGAGGAAGTCCAGAAGCTGAAACGGCTGGTGGTTTGATCTCAATAGCAAAGCCTTTTAATTCTCCAACTCTTTGAGTGCGTTCCGTTTCGTTGTCTCCTTTTGGTTCGGCAACCACGGTGCCGGAGATCGTATCGCCCGCAGCCATGTCGTCCGGCAGCTTCACTTTGATCGTGCCGGCGTCAACCTTGAATGTAACGACGGTCAACCCTTCGCCGGTCTTGACGTTCGCGGTCGGTGACTGAGTTGTTGCCGTTTCGACATTAAGCAGAGACGCGAGGAACACATACAGCAGGATCAGCCAAAACCCCTGGGTCTTATGCCGGATACTCATTTGCTTGTCCTCCAGGAATAAGAAGGCCTGACAAATTTACGCAGGTGCGGTCTCAACGGATTCTAATGTGAGGAAAAACCGCTAATGCGGTTGGATGGTAATTGTCCTGACGTGTAATTTGGCTACTTGACTGCCACCAATTCGGGTTCTGCAACCGCTTTTTTCGCGGCGCCCTCGGCTAACAGTTTCTCGGTTTCCATGACAAAGGCCTCGACGATATTCTCGCCGGCCACCTTGCGCATGGGTACTCCGTCTTTGAAGATCATGCCGACGCCGCGGCCAAACGTCACGCCCAATTGGGAATCGTGCGCTTCGCCCGGACCGTTTACGGCACAACCCATGATTGAAAGGTGCAATGGCTCTTCGACGTGAGCCAGGCGGCGTTCGATTTCAGTGACGATTTCGACGAAGTTATCCACATCCAGACGGCCGCACGTGGGGCAGGCAACAACCGTGACGCCGCGCGTCCTTAGTCCCAACGACTTTAATATCTCCCAGGCAACACGGACTTCCTCGTGCGGCTCGGCGGCCAGCGAAACCCGAATCGTGTCGCCGATGCCTTCGTGCAACAATATGCCAAGGCCGATGGAAGACTTGACGGTGCCGGTGAAGGCAGTGCCTGCCTCGGTGACGCCCAGATGGAACGGATAATCAACTTTCTCGGCGAGTAACCGATAGGCGGCCACCGTGCGATGCACGTCTGAGGCTTTGAGGGAAATGATCGTATCGGTAAAGCCGAGGTACTCGAGAATCCGGATGTGGCGCAACGCCGATTCCACCATGGCTTCCGGAGTTGCGGTGCCATACTTCCTCAGCAGATCCTTTTCCAGCGATCCGCCGTTCACGCCAATGCGTATCGGTACTTTTTGGGTCTGCGCCGCGCGGACAACTTCCACTATCCGTTCGTGTTTACCAATATTGCCGGGATTCAAGCGGAGCTTGTCGATTCCGGCATCAAGGGCCATCAGCGCCAGTTTGTAATGAAAGTGGATATCGGCAACGATTGGCACATCCGGCACTCGCTTGCGAATCTCTTTGAGCGCGACGGCGGCATCATTGTCAGGCACGGCAAGCCGCACGATTTCGCAGCCGGCCCGCACCATCTCTTCAATCTGGGCCACGGTAGCGCCGACGTCGGCGGTGTCGGTTTTTGTCATGGATTGGACGACCACGGGCGCGCCGCCGCCAATCTGAACGTTTTTAACTTGAACTGCTTTGGATCTACGCATTAGTGAATTCAAGACTCGAAACTCATTTCGCCGGCTCACTTGCCGCCGGCTTATTGCTCTCTGAATTCCGAGAAACCAATTTTATGACGTCATTGGAAATCACAAACACCATTAACAGGATGACCACCACAAAGCCGACTTGCTGGATCCGTTCACGGACGGCCATTGATAATTTCAGCCCAACCGTCGCCAGCAGACCTTCAAGCAAGAGCAGAAAGATCGCCCCGCCGTCCAACACAGGTATGGGCAAAAGGTTAAAGATGCCCAGATTCAAGCTCAGAAAGGCGAGCATCTTGAAGACACCGTCCCACCCGAGTTGTGCCACTGATGCCGAAACGGCGTTATAAATCCCAATCGGGCCAGAGAGTGTGTTCCGCGCCGATCGCTGTCCTGAGACAACTTGTCCCAGGGCCTTTCCAGTCAAGCGCAGAATCTCAAGGTTGCTGTCAACGGCAAATGTTGCTGCCGCTACCAGGCCTGCCGATTCAAACGGTATTTCCTCGTCCTGACGGATGCCCAATCGCTCCCGTCCGTCCGACAACTTTCGTGGAGTTGCCTCGACTTCGATTCGAGTTTTATTACGTTCAAGGGTTAAGGATATGGCCTCGTCTTTATGCTCGCGTATGAACTGGGTTACGTGTTCAGCGCTGCGAACGGGCGTGCCGCCAACGGCAAGGATGCGATCACCCGGCAGCAATCCGGCCTCGGACGCCGGGGTGTTCGGTTCCACTTCTCGAATGACCACCGGCACATTGCCGTAATCAGGCACAAAATCAAGGAAGCCCGCCGTCTCTCCCTCCTCGACAACCGCCGTCGGGGTGATTGTCAAAGGTATGCGCTCGCCGTTTCGCTCGACGACCAGCGGCAGAGGCTGGCCGGGAGACAATAGTGCGTCGCCACGGATGGTATTCCACTTCGGATGTTCGGTTTCGTTGAAAGAGACGATTCGGTCTCCAGGTTTCAATCCCGCCAATTCCGCGGCGCCTCCACTTGACATCGAGCTCACTACGGGGGCGGGCGTCGCCGGGACTCCGAATATCAAAGCTGCGCTGAACGGAATCGCCAGCGCCGTAAGGATGTTCATTACCGGGCCGGCAACCGCAACGAGGATCCGTTGCCAACGAGGGCGAAGATTAAACATCTCTTCCGGAGGAATGTCGCTGGCGCCCTGTCCTTCCAAAGGAGCATTGGATTCGTCACCACCAAGTTTGACGTAACCGCCCAGGGGAATCGCTGAAACACGATAATCGGTATGTCCCCACTTCCTCCCAAACAGCCGGGGGCCAAAGCCTACCGAAAAGGTCTCAACCCTGATTTTAAACAGCTTAGCGACAATAAAATGGCCAAACTCGTGGAGCACTACGGCGGCGCCCAGGATAAATATGAAAGCCAAAATATCGATTAAAGTCATATGATCTGATTCTCTTTTCTGGCAATGAACAAAACCTATTAATCGGACGTGTTAGACTACCGAGATTGCATTTCGGTTGCCGAAACTGAGTTTACGCGGGTGCAGGAGTGCGCGTCAAACAATACGTCTCGCCAATAGATCCGAAGGTTTGGTCAACTTTTCGATTTCAACAGCCGCAGCCGAGCGCGCGGTTCGGTCGGCATTGAGCACGGTTTCGAGGTCAAGCGCGGGTTGGGTGAGGTGTTGATCCATTGCCCTTTCGATGACGCGGGGAATGTCTGTGAGGCAGATTCGCTCTTCAATAAATGCTTTCACGGCTTCTTCATTGGCGGCATTCAGCACTGCCGGTAGAGTGCCGCCAGCCTTGAGCGCGCGATAAGCAAGCGCTATGCAGGGAAAACGATCGAGATCCGGAGCCTCAAAATGAAGCGCTCCCAAGGCCGTCAGATCAAGTGGCGGCAGCTCGCATGAATGCCGTTCGGGATAAGTGAGTGCATATTGGATTGCGTGACGCATGTCGGTAACGCCCATCTGCGCGATTACTGAACCATCGATTAACTCGATCATTGAATGCACCGCCGACTCCGGATGAACCAAAATGCCAATCTGATCCGGTCCAAAGCCAAAGAGCCAGTGGGCCTCAATTACTTCGAGACCTTTGTTCATCAAGGTTGCGGAATCTATCGTGATCTTGGCTCCCATGTTCCAGGTCGGGTGCCGCAAAGCGTCCGACACACTGGCTCCCATCATTTGGCTCTTGCTCTGCGTGCGAAATGGGCCGCCCGAGGCGGTAAGAATAATACGCCGCACTTCATTGCGTTTTTCTCCGCGCAAACATTGATGAAGCGCATTGTGCTCAGAGTCGACCGGCAAAAGCTCCGCGCCGGAAGTTTTGGCCGCTGTCGTCATCAGCTCACCGGCCATCACCAGCGTCTCTTTATTAGCGAGCGCCACTCGCTTGCCGGCTTCGAGCGCTCGTAGGGTTGGTACAAAGCCGATTGCCCCCACCGTGGCAGAAACGACGGTGTCGGCTTGGGCATGGGTGGCTACTTCAACCAGGCCGGATTCGCCGATCAGAATCCGCGGCAGGTCGATGTTTCTCTCAAAGAGCTGGGCGCGGAGATCGTGCGCCGCTGATTCTGTTGCCACAGAAACCAGTTCCGGAAGATGGCGCGCGACCTGATCGGCCAGCCGCTCGAGATTGCGACCCGCGCCCAAGGCCACCACGCGAAACCTCCTGCTACCAAGCGACTCAATAACCCGCAGGGTATTGCAGCCGATGGAGCCTGTCGAACCTAAGATAGCGATGCCTTTGGGTGTCATATCAAACGACCAGGAGGGAACAGGTGTGGCAATGACGGGCGGCTCAGCCACCGAAATAGATACGACCAAAATAGTAGATGACAGGAGCATTGAAGAGCAAGCTGTCGAGCCGATCGAGTAAGCCGCCATGCCCGGGAAGTATCTTTGCTGCGTCTTTCGCGCCCGCACTTCGTTTCAGCGCGCTTTCGGTTAAGTCGCCGAGAATTCCGATTGTAATCAGCACTGCTCCCAGAGGTAGCGCCAGCTTTAAGGGCAGCTCTCTAAAAAACCAGAAGTGAGCCAATGCAGCTAGCAAGAGGCCGGCCACCACCGCCCCGACGACGCCTTCCCAGGTCTTTCCGGGGCTGATCGACGGTGCGAGCTTACGTTTGCCAAACGCCTTGCCAACATAAAACGCGCCGATGTCTGACCCCATAACTACCAGAAAAAAGAAAGATAAAAGATCGGCGGACAGGTTCTGAGTGAACCCCGTGCGCAGCGCCACCAGGTGGCCACCCAACAGGACCACGTAAAGCACTCCCAGGATCGTGGCGCCCGCAGAGGAAATTACCTTGTCGAAGGGCGCGCCTCGCAATGTAACTCGGATAAGCGTGACGACGGTAAACACGATCAGGATGATCGGAATCGTCTGCATCATCAGAAAGTCCGAGGTTGGGCTGGGATCGTTAAAATAGAACACGGTGAATAAAGCCGACGCAGCCAGGAAACCGATGGCCGCATCGGGTTTCAAATCTCGCCGCTTAGCCAGCACATAAAACTCATAGAGCCCGAGCACCATCGCCGCCGCGGCGAGCAGGACGAACAGTAATTGCAGCCAGGAAATCAGGATCGAAGCAATCAGGAAAGGCAGGACGACGACGGCGGTGATGATTCGAGGCATCGGGGCGGACTCAGGGTATCAGTTGTTCTGATTAAAACTCCAGTTCCGCAAATAATTCTGAAATCGGGAATGTAAAGCCTGGGATCACATTCTCCCCGGAGATCACATCGCCTTCTCGAAGGAGCTGGTCTGGCTGTGGTGAATGATAGACCAAGACGACTTGCTCTTCCGGATTGATAACCCAAACGAGACGAAAGCCATTTGCAAAATAGTCGACGATCTTTTCGTGCAGGTTTTCAACTGTATCGTTTGGTGAGAGAACCTCCACCGCAAGATCAGGAGCGCCGTCGAAGAATTTCTTTGGCGCTCGTTTATGACCTTTGAGACGCTCTTTTGCAATGAACGAGACATTGGGTGATAGAAAGTCTCGATTCGCCATCCAAAATCCGGCGCTGGAACCAACAACCACTCCCAACTTATGGTTCTTAACGAAATCACCGAGCGCCAATATCAGACGCACACCAATATACTCGTGTTCGATGCCGCACGGCCTCATTGTGAGGACTCCTTTTAGAACTTCATACTTATTACCGTCAGCGGGCAGGGCCAGAAGCTCTTCGTCGGTCCAGATTCTGGTGTGAAGAGTTGTACTCATGAGGTAACCCTATTCTATTTCACATTTACCACGAGCTTCAATCCGCCAAAACGACGGACACGCCTTTGGTAGTCGATAATCGCCTCGAGTAAGTGGATGCGGCGGAAATCCGGCCAGAGAGTTTCAGTCACATAGATCTCGCTGTAGGCGGCCTGCCAAAGAAGAAAGTTTGAGATCCGCAGCTCGCCACTGGTGCGTACCAGCAGATCCAGATCGGGGAGCTTACGCGTATAAAGCTCGTCCGCGATCCGGTCCTCGGTAATTTCGTCCGGAGGATTCCCCTCATCAATTAGCCGCCGCACCGCCGCGCGGCAGGCATCCACGATCTCCGCGCGGCCCCCGTAATTAAGCGCCACTGTCAAAACCATCCCCTTGTTCTTCTCGGTGCGCTCAGTGGCTTTCGCGATTTCACGACGCACGCCGTCGGCGAGCGCACCGGTGCGGCCGATAGTTTGGAACTTGATGTTTTGGCGATCGATTTGGTCGAGCTCCAGCCGCAGATAGCGCCGCAGCATCCGCATCAGCGCGTCAACTTCGTAACGAGGCCGCTTCCAGTTTTCGGTCGAGAAGGCGTAGAGCGTGAGTGCTCCCAATCCCAACCGGGCTCCGGTGTCGACGGCTGCGCGCACAGCTTCGACACCCGCTCGGTGACCGGCAATACGCGGTTGTCCGCGCAGCGCGGCCCACCGGCCGTTACCATCCATGATGATCGCGACATGGTGCGGTAGACGATCCCAAGCGATGGACGCCAACAGCATTTCATCGCGTGTTCCAGGCGTGACGACTTCGGCAAAGTCGGAAAGCATAGTTTTTCAGGGCAGTGCTGTTTTTTCTATCCTGGCTGAGAATCAAAGAATCAAAGCCAGAAACATGCCCACATTGTTGCCCCAACTATGAAACGTGTCAATAAATACGACGTGCGAGTGTAGTAATTCCAGATTTCCAAACGTCCCGTGGTGATTTGGGCGGCGAAAAACGATCCACGAAATAGATCGCCCGAATCCAGCCCTCATCGTCAAACACCATTTCGACAGTGCCCGAACTTGCACGAACAAATCTTAATGTTCGTTCGGGTAACCTCGTCATCGAGGTCTTCTATGGAAACCAAACTTCAGAGGAGACGCCAACTTGCCTGTTCCCAAAGCTTGATCGTCCAAGTCGATATTGAGCAGAGATCAGTTGTAGCGAACCGATAATAAGGTCAATCCGCAGGCGGGGGCGGTAGGGCCAGCCAGGGAACGATCACCTAGCGTAAGCGCGCGCTCGATGACGGTCTGGTCCAGCTCGCCTCGCCCAACTGCGAGCAGCGTGCCTGCGATCGAGCGCACCATGTAGCGCAGAAAACCGTCTGCACTAACTTCGATTTCTATCAAACGACTGCGAGAGCATGTAACCAAACGCTCCAACATTTCGAGACGAGTAATGGTCCTGATCTTATTTTCCGCATCTGATTGGGCCGCGGAGAAGGTTGTCCAGTCATGAGATCCAAGAAAGAGCCCAGCACACGTTTTCATCTGTTCGAGATCAAGGTTTCGGCTCTCATGATCCGCGTACCGAACCCAGAACGGAGATTTCACCGGACCGTTGATGACCCGGTAGACATAGGTCTTCTCGACGGCGGAATAACGGGCGTGAAAGTCATCATCGACGATTTCAGCCTCCATGACGCGAACATCCGAACTCACATTGCCGTTGATGGCGGCGCGAAGTTTTGAGGCAGATATGCCTCGCTGCAACTGGACGCTGGCAACCTGACCTTCGGCGTGTACGCCCGCGTCGGTTCGGCCTGACCCGTGAACCACGACGGGGCGTCCTTCAATCAGCGACAGCGCCCGAGTCAACTCGCCCTGCACAGTGCGCAAGTCGCCCTGCATCTGCCAGCCGTGAAAGTCGGTACCGTCGTATTGAATGGTAAGTTTGAAGTTCATCCAGAGTCCGACAAACTTCAGTTTGTCGCCTTCTTCCGGGATAACCGTGTCCGACAAACTTCAGTTTGTCGCGTTATCTTTCAGAGAAAATACCACCGCACGGGTCGACAAACTTCAGTTTGTCGGACTTTACTGCTTCCTGCTGCCAGGCTTTACCACAGGCTCGCCTTGCCGGCACAGATCACAAATCGATGGGTCTACCGAAGGCACATTCAACGTCACCAAAGCGATGCGCGGCACTCCCACATCGGCCTTGCCGTCTGACCGATCGATGATCGACGCCGCTCCAATCACGTTAGCTCCGGCAGCCTGCAAAGTCTTTACTGTTTCGAGCGTCGAACCACCCGTGGTCACCACGTCTTCGACAACCAGCGTCGTTTCGCCCAGCGTCACCGTAAAGCCTCGTCTGAGTACCATCTGGCCGTTCTCGCGTTCTGTCCAGATGAATCGCGCTTCAAGCTGCCGCGCAACTTCTTGTCCAATTACGATCCCTCCAATTGCCGGCGAAGCAACAAGCTTAATGCCTCGCCCCTGGAAATGTTTCGCAATCGCCCGTCCAAACTTCTCGGCCTCGGCCGGATACTGCAACACCAGAGCGCACTGCAAATAAATTGCGCTATGAAGTCCGCTCGATAACACAAAATGTCCTTCGAGCAGCGCGCCGGTGGTCCTAAATCTTTCGATTACTTCTTCGGGTCGCAAAACTTACCTCGCTAACCACTGATGCATGTTACAATCAGTTCCCGATGCCGCCCTATCCCAACCTGATCTCAGATTCAACATTGGTCCAGGAAACAATCGATCTCTTGCGCGACTGTGGCGGACGCGCCGACGCGGCGGCAATTGTCGACGCAGTTTTCAAAGTCTCGCATCTGGACGATGAATTAGCAGGCTTACTCGTGGCCGATCTCGTTAGGGACGATCGGCGGTTCAGATTCATCGATGGTAAAACCGTTGAGCTGCAAAATGATGATAGTGAATCTTGCCGGCTCGAAGACCTGGATTACGTCGCCGTCGATCTGGAAGCCACGGGGGCCAAAATGCCTCCCAACAGGGTGATCGAGTTGGGAGCATATCGGATTCGTCAGGGATGTATTGTTGATAGTTTCCTGACACTGGTAAATCCCGAAATTCCGATCCCTCGCTTCGTCGTCTCGCTAACGGGGATCACGAACGACATGGTAAAAACGGCCCCGGTATTCGCCGAGGTAGCTCCCCGATGGCTCGATTTCGTTGCCGACGCGGTACTGATTGCTCACAACGCTCCTTTCGACACGACTTTCCTGAATCATGAAATCTCGCGTGTCTATCCCGGTCACCGGATGATTAATCCTCATCTCTGCACGGTTAAACTTTCGCGGCGAGTCTTTCCCGGCATTGCCAATTATCGCCTCGACACCCTGGCTACTCACTTCTCGATTCCCATCACTCAACGGCATCGCGCCGGCAGCGATGCCCTCGCGACTGCCGAGGTTTTTCTGCAACTGCTTTCTCGACTTGGCGAATATGGTGTCAGAGATCTTGCCGGCGCACGAAGGTTTCAAGTTTGCGAACCCAGGACAGATGACCCGGTTGTCGAGACCGGTGGCACAGACTTCAGTCTGTGC
>Ga0187893_10007789_pt1 | contig 17306 bp, 11 predicted proteins | sample MA1701074metaG_FD_139574 | JGI IMG/M metagenome (GOLD analysis project Ga0187893, IMG submission 139574) | White microbial mat communities from a basaltic lava cave in the Kipuka Kanohina Cave System on the Island of Hawaii, USA - MA170107-4 metaG ... | reverse complement strand
GATCGACCCGATTCCGCGTTTTCACCCATCCATGACCTGAACGCGGGTCCGACGCCTCATTTCGTTCCTATCGCTGGACTCTCCCGTCTATCGCGTCGAACCCCGCGGCGCGGACTCTGGCAGTTTCACCGATATCGTTCACGCAGTCTCCGATTCCACAATCATATTTGAACCCTTCTTGAAGACGGCGCGAACGCAGTTTCGACCCGGTTCGTACAGCCATCGTTCGGGAGTGGGTACATCGAGGACGACCAGGTCGGCCTGCGACCCGACGTGAATCGCGCCGATTTTCGATTGGCGTCCAATTGCCGCGGCGGCGTTGGCCGTGGCCGCCACGACGGCTTCGATCGGCGTCATTCGCATCTGCGTGCAGGCGATGTGCATGACCAGCGACAGTGATTCGATCATGGACGATCCCGGATTGAAGTCCGTGGCGACCGCGACCGGCAGTCCCGCGTCAATGAGCGTCCTCGCGGGGGCTTGCTCGACGCCGAGAAAAAAAGAGCACCCCGGCAAGAGAACGGGGATGCACGCGACGCCGCGGAGCGCGTCGATCCCCTCGGAGTCAATTTTTTCAAGGTGATCGGCGGAGATCGCGCCGGTCTCGGCGGCGAGCCGCGACGCGCCCATTTGTGAAATCTGGTCGGCGTGGATTTTCGGGCGAAGTCCGAACTCTTTCGCTTTCAGAAACGCCCGGCGCGATTGTTCCACTGAGAATGCGGTCTGTTCGCAAAAGGCGTCGCAAAACTCCGCGAGGCGCTCGTCGCGCAATCGGGCAAGGAAATCGTCGGCAAGAACGGTGTCTAGGTAATCATCAGGGCGTCCGTCGAATTCGCGGGGGACGGTATGCGCGGCGAGGTAGGTCGCGGCGAGTTCGATCGGTTGGAGTTCCGCAAGCCGCCGAATCGCTTCGAGCATTTTCAACTCGTCCGCGATGGTCAGCCCATAACCGCTCTTAATCTCGACGGTCGTGACCCCGTTTCGCAGCATCCGGTCCAGCCGCGGGCGGGCGAGTTCGACGAGTTCCTCACGCGACGCCCTTCGAACCGCGTCCACCGTCACGCGGATGCCGCCGCCCGCGCGGGCGATCTCCGCGTAGCTCCTTCCCTCGATTCGCTGCACAAACTCGCCCTCACGCGTTCCCGCGAAAACGGTATGCGTATGACAATCCACGAGTCCCGGCAGGACGCATCCGCCCCGGGCGTCAAACTCCGCGCAGCCCGGTGGGGCGGAGAAATCGCGTTCCGGTCCGAACCAGCGGATGGTATCCCCGTCCAGCAGCATGGCCGCGGCGCGAATCCGCCCCACCTCGCGCATCGCCCGCCCCCCGACCGGTCCCGGGGGGACGACGACCAATTCACCGATGTTGCGAATCGTCAGCACGAGCGCCTCATGCCCCTCCGCGAATTCCTGGCTGCACCTGTTTCTAACAAACCGTCGCTGGCACGTTCGGACCGGCGTAAGTATTGTGACCGCTTGGTTCGGGAGTCACAAGGTTTGGTCAGGAGAAAGAAATCGTGTCAATAAAATGGCCGTCGGGTTCGATCGCCGTTGCTTGCGCATCATTCTGGGCCTCTTGCGCATGGGGTTGGCAAGCGCCGCTGGATCCGTCGGCCGGGCGAACGCTGCCGACTCCGAGTGTCCCCGCCGCCATTCCTGGCGTAGCGTATGAGCGGTTCATCGCCATGGGCGACATGGGCACCGGACGCGAGGATCAAAAGAAAGTCGCGGCGGCCATGATTCAGCAGGCCAAGAGCGATAGTCTGAATTTCATCCTGACTGTGGGCGACAACATTTATGAGAAGGGCGTGACCTCGGCTGACGATCCGCTGTGGAAGTCCGCCATTGAGGACGTGTACAATGATCCCGCGCTCATGGTCCCCATCTACGCCTCGCTCGGCAATCACGACCACTACGGCGTCGTCGAGGCCCAGTTGGAGTACGCGAAAAAGAACAAACGCTGGAAGATGCCCGGCCGCTATTACACCTTCATCCGGACGCTCGCCGACATGACGGACGTTCAGTTTTTCGCCATCGACACCTATCCCATTACTAATGAAAAAGCGGCGGAAAAGTATCCGGTGGAACCGCAGCTTGAATGGCTGGACAAGGCGCTGGGGGAATCGAAAGCCCGATGGAAGATAGTCTTCGGGCATCATCCCTTGTATTCCCACGTCGAGAAACCGCGAGAAATCGAGCGGCAGGCGATGATCCGACAGGTCGAACCGCTGCTCATCAAGCATAAGGTTGACCTTTGTCTGTTCGGTCACGACCACACGCTGGAAATGCTCAAACCCGTGAACGGCGTGAATCACGTAATCACGGGGGCGTCGGCGGGGCCGGACAAGGCCTACGGGGTCGTGTGGAACGAAAACGAGGCGTTTTACGCCTCGACCGGTGACGGTTTCACATTTTATCGCGTCAGCAAGAACGAGCTGGTCATCGAATTCGTACGAATGTCGGGAGAAACGCAGTTTGTGCACGTCCTGAATAAATCGGGGACGTGATCGAATACCCGATGAGTAGGTGAGTCCGGGTCCGATGGGAACCGCCGCGTGGATGATGTGGCCGTCATAGCGCCGTTACCGCAAAGCGCCGTCTTATCCAGCGTGAATTCGTCGTGGCCGACCATACGGACACTATTGGCTGCCCCCTTATTCCCCGTGACAACGGCCCATCGCACGCGCGACTTTCGGTTAAGAAGTGCCTGGTTCGTACACGCCGGCTTCGCCCTGATCCTGCTCTTCCTCGTCGCTTGTGTGGCCGCTTTCGAAAGGATGACCGGGAACTCGGACCGAACTTTCCTTGGCAGCCTGGTGTTCATCATCGTCGACATCGCCCGAGGGTTCGCCGAGCATCCGATTGAGCTGACCTTGTCCATTCTCGGAATCGCCGCGGCGGTGGAGGCGGTGCACCTGGCCGTCGCCCTGCTTCTCATGCCCTGGGGAGCGAAGGATGAACCGCTTCGCGCGTCATGGGCCAATTCCGTTCGCCAGGTATGGTTTCGAACGGCGCAGGTGATTCCCTGCACGCTGATCGTCGGAACCATTGCCGCGACTCTGGATGTCGCGAATGAACGGTATAAGCGGGACCACCCGCAGCCCCAAATGGCAACGTCGTATCCGACATATCCGTCGATTTCGCCGACGGATCCTGCGTATCCGGCGGCGATGGCCGCATTCAACGCGGCGCAGCAAAAATGGACGAAGGACAATGCCGTTTGGTTCGAGCAATGGAGGGCGTGGAAGGCGGCCCAACCCTGGTATCTGCACGACAGTGAACCGCTGATTGTCTGCTCCGTTTTTTGCTGCATCGGTTGGATCGTTTGGGGACTGCTTCGGGCGATCGGCGCGCCCAGAATCGTAACGCCCGGCGAACATCCGCCGCTTTGCCTGTTCTGCGGATACAATCTGACGTCGTTGCCGATGGAAGGCCGGTGCCCGGAATGCGGGGAGGACGTCGTGGATTCGCTGGGTCCGGATGCGCAACCCGGGGCGGAATGGGAGCGTGGCTCAACCGTCGCCCGGACGCGGACTTGGTTTCGAACGGCGCGGGACATGTTGCGTGATCCCGCGGGTTTCGGCCGTCGTCTCCGCGTGCTGGAGGCCGGGACCGCTCATCGTAGTTATCTGCCGCGTCCGGCGGCGTTCATCTTCTTTCTCGCCGGAACAGCTCTGATGATGGTAATCTTCTGGACCGGAGGCGTGGATGAACTCGTCGAGAGGCCCGCGATTTCGATCGCAGCCTTCTTGATCTCCGGCACGGTTTGCTCGCTGGGGTCCGTGCTCATGTGCCATCTTGGGGCACTGGTGATCGGACTGCGCCATTCCCTCATGCAGAAACGAAACCTCCTGCCCGCTTCGATGCAGGTTTCCACTTATCTGAGCGGCTACCTGGCGCTTTGGGCGTTTTTCGGCGCCTGTTTGATTCTCATTCTGGTCGGCATGGACAAGGGCGATTGGTTTGACGGCCTGGAATACCTTACCGGCCTTCCCGAACCGTTCCTGGTGTTCCTATCGTTCCTGGCTCCCAACGTCGCCGCGCTCGGGCTTTTTCTCATCGTCCTCGACAAGTGCGTCCGCGGAGCGCGATTCGCGAACCGATGATCCTTGTCGAACTCTTGATTCCGTTACGGTGATGAAGGAACCGGTATTTCTCCCAGTCGCACAGGCATGTCGGCGAGGACGTAGGCGACGACGGCCATCACCGCGATGTTCTGGTCGAGTTTTTTCGCGTCAATCTTGTCGATGGTGTCGGCGAAGGTGTGGTGATAATCGAAATAGGTGGAGCCCTCGACGCTGTGGCCCATGAGGATAACGCCGCCGGGTTTCATGGCCCCCACGTCCGCGCCGGAGTGACCCGTGTCGATGTTCATGGGTCCGATCGAGGTCAGCAATCGGGCGATGTCGTGCATTTGCTCTAGGGCGACGGCTTCACGGTCCTTGTCGAGGCACTCCAGGGAATAGCCGGTCGGGGTGAAGACGCCGCTGTCGGACTCGATGGCCGCGACGTGCTTCGGCAGCTCCGACTCGTGGTCCGCCGCGTAGGTTTTCCCCCCGGCCAGACCGTTCTCTTCATTCGTCCAGAGCACGACGCGGATGGTCCGTTTGGGCGTCAATTTGAGCTTTCGCAGGACGTTGATCGCCTCCATGGCCATCACGCAGCCGCCGCCGTCGTCGTGCGCGCCGTGGCCCACGTCCCACGAATCGAGGTGGCCGCTGATGATCACGATCTCGTCGGGCAGCGTCGAGCCGCGAAGCTCGCCTACGACGTTGGCCGACTCGGCGTCGGGCAGCGATTTCGCCTCCATCTTAAGGTTCACGACGACCTTGACGCCCTTGGCCTGAAGACGGGCGATGGTGTCGGCGTCCTCAACGGAAATCGCGGCCGCGGGAATTTTCACCGGCGCGTCGCGGTATCCCATGCCTCCGGTGTGCGGGCTGCGAAGGCTTTTCGCGGTGACCGAGCGAACCAGACAGGCGACCGCGCCCTTTTCGGCGGCGTAGATCGCGCCGCGCCCGCGAAAGTGAACGGCCTTTCCATAGCCGGAGCCGGTCTGCGGGTCGTACGGCGGCATGACATTGTTGAATAGGACGATTTTTCCCTTGGCCTTATCTCCCGCGGCGTCGAGCTCCTCCTTACTAGCCACCACGAGGACTTCGGCTGTGATGCCCTCCGGCGGGGTACCGACGGATCCGCCCAGGCCGAGCATGTGCAATTCCTCGGCGCGGGGTTCGAGCATGGTGGCTGATTCGCGTCCGCGGACCCAGTGCGGGACCATGACTTTTTCGCGGCGGACGCTTTCGTGCCCGTCCTTTTTCATTTCGGCCATGGCCCAGTCGATCGCTTTTTCAAGCTGAGGCGAACCGCTGAGGCGGTGGCCGATGGTCAGGCACAAATCCTCCAGTTTTCGGTAACCGTCGTTGCCCGCGAGGGCGGCGGTGATGATTCTGGAGGCCGTCAATTGATATTTCGCCGCCAGGGAGTCCGCCGACGGTTTCGCACCCTGCGGTTCCGGGTAGGCCAGTACGGGGACCATCGCAAGAAACCAGGCGGCGAAAAAAGCGTTCATAGGGATAAATCCTTTGCGCACAAGGAGAAAATCGACGCAGGGACGAGCTTCCGGCGCTCGTGCCCAAAGAGCGGGATTGTAAGGGAATCCCGGTTGACATCCAGTTTTGCGTCCTTTCGCGCCGTCAGGGAGGCGGCCGTCGAGCCGCCGACCCTCTCTTCCTGAATGCCGCCCGACGATCCGCAGGAGATACGAGTCTGATAAAGACCCCGCTTCCTCTCCCGGCGACTTCGCCAGAGGCGAAGTCGTGGGGTTCACGCTCCTAATTCAGTCGCGTTCAGGGTCGCGGCTCGGTTCAGAGTCTCACGCCCGCCGCGCCCCTACGATACCGCCCTGCCGCGGAGCGCAGCCGGCAACCAAACCTATACCTAACATAGTATACGCCCCGTGATATGGCGGTCAAGGGAAGAATCGGGTTTTCCCAAACTTTTCCCTAACCTATTGCGGGGCCGGGAGTTGCGCCGCAAGCGGGCGATCGATATCGCCCTCTTACGGTCCAACTTCATCCGCTTCCTTACGGTCGCGGCTCGGTTCCTTGTGGCGGTGTCACGGGGTTCAGAGGGTATTGATGATCGTGAGAGCCGGCGGGAGCGGGGCGAAACAGTTTGAATGACTCCTACGCAGGGTCGATCCTGCCATCCCATGCGTCACCCCATAGTTTCCCGGAATGGACCGGCGGCTGGTAAGAATCAAGCGCCTCGTTGCGGCGGGATCCTGGGAATTCACGCTCAAGGCCGATCTTGAGTGCGCGGCGGACGGGTTGCGGCGCGAAGATGTCCTGGAATCAATCCTTACGGCCCAGTTTCTGCGAGGAAAGAACGGTATAAGTCCCTGGCGGAAGGGAAGGCGAGAACAACTCTACATTATTGACAGTTTCAATTTCGACGGTATTCCGATATACCCCAAGGGTGTGGTTCGCAAGGTTGGGGCCCATGATTCAGAGTTCTACATCCTCATTTCGGGCAACCGTTCGACGCGGTCGGAATAACCGGGCCTACGACCATTGTCCGCTTTGCGGTTCGTCCAAAATCAAGTTGACTACGGAGACGATCGCCGTCCACGCGCCAGGCAAAGGGAGTTTGCCACTTACCATTCGTTGCTGGTCGTGCCCGTCCTGCGGAGAGAAGTTCCTGACGGCAGATTCCCGGAAGCGATTGGACCGTGCGCTGGGCGCTGCCGATCGCTTATGATCGACGATGCTCCCGCTTCCTCACCGGCCGCCGGCGAACTCGGCGCGGATATTTACTGTCCGGTTTGCGCCTACCAGCTTTTCGGGTTGACCTCAGAGAAATGCCCGGAATGCGGGCATGATCTTGCCAATCTCTGGGCGGGAGAATGCGGGATTCCGTGGGAGCATCGCAAAACCATCGGGCGATTGCGGGCGTATGACCGGACCGTGCGACTGGTCGTCTTTCATCCGCTGCGCTTCAGCGAAGAATACTCCCACGAAGTCGACTACGTCTCCGCCCGGCGTTTTCAAGTCGTGACCGTGCTGCTGGCTTACGTTCCCCTTCTCGCACTTACGCTGCACTTCTATTTTACGTCGTCGCTCGAACGGGTCCCTCCCAGCGCCGATCAAGCGATGTTTTTTTGGGGACTCCTTTCACTCGGACAGCTCATCCAAGCGGCTGCCGAAGTCTGGCCCGTCGCCCTCGTGCACGTTTGTTTCCTGCTCTTTCTATTCGCGGCGACGGGCGCGCCCAGCTACTTTTTTCATTCGGGAAGCGTGAGCGTCGCTCGACAAAACGCCGCCGTGGCCTTGAGCTACTATGGGTCCGCGACGCTACTGTTTTATGCCATAGCCGGAATCATCTTCGTAAGTGCCATTGAATTCGACGGTCCTGATTCAGCGACAGGGTTTGTGGCGGGCATAAACGGTTGGGTGTATGCGAGTCCACCTCTTATTTGTCTTCTGTTCTGGTGGCGTGGGCTCTATTGCCTGATGCGACGAATCATGCCACAACTGCGGGGAAGGCGATTTCTATTGGGGATTTCATTTCCGTTCGTTTGGATCACTTTCGCATTACTGAGCGTCGTGGTACTTCCCCTTGTGGTGCTCTATGTGTTCGTCCTCCTGTATTGCATTCTGACGTGAAACGCGAAGCGGTGTGTGCGCCTATTCCGGTTCGATGTGAAACAATAGATCCAATTGTCCGTTCGGCCCGTCATTGGGGCCTCGCCGTACCCCTCCGTCATCCGTTCCGTTTGCAAAAATGCTATAAAGCAACGGAGGCGATGAATGCGGCCTGTACTGAAAGGTGCTCGGTTTCGAAGAGAACGGGTCGAGCGGAAGTTCGGCTAAGTAGTCCGGGACGAGCGCCTCCAATTCCGACGGGCGCATACCATGGTCAATGGCATACAACCGAATCGCGATGACCAAGGCGGCCATTCGTCGTTCAGCCAAATCACGGAAGTAGTAGCCACCCATACTTTCCGTTCGTGACTCAAGGGTGCCCCACGCGACGGAATCGTTGATGGGGCTGGCAATCATTTTCAAGAACGAGGACTCTTTCGGCCAAGTCAGTTGCTGTGTAGAAACGATCTGCCAGGATTCCTCCGCCGCGATCTCAGACAGGATAGTATTGGTTCGAATACTCCGAGAGGTTTCCACAATCAGAATCGGGTATCCAAGAAAATTGTAAACACGCAGGAAGTATTTCGATGCGATAGAGGGTTTGCGTGCACCGAACACCCATCCGCTCAGATTTCCTTTCTCCAAGGAAACGAGATCCTGTGCCCGGGAACCGAATTGGGCGTTCTTGAAGTTTCGACGTATTTTCGTCTCATCAAGGAAATCCTGCATAAGAGAAACGACATCGCTTCTCGGCGCCCAAGCCGAAATGCTTTCGCCACCAGTTTTCATAGTCGAGACAAGGAACTACGAGCCGTACTCTTTGATAATATCCTGCATCAATCCCATGCAAGCAATTGAGACCAGATACGCGATAACGGACGGTTCCCTGTCCATCGCGTCAAGATACGTCATCGCGTCGCGCATGGTGTTTACACCGGCGTGATGATTGCCCCGCTCGAAGTGATAGGCGGCAACGAACCAAAACAATCTCGCCAATTGCCGATGCGCCGAATAGCCAGAGGGTCGCCAGCTCAGATTCGCCAATCGATTGATCCACGCCACGTCAGGCCGCAAGGAGGCTTCGTGTATCAGGGCCAGAGTTTCCTGATTGGCGGCCATGAGATCGTCCGCCGCGGCCGCGTTGGTCTTGAACAATTCCGGATTATCGTTAAAGCTTGATAGGTCAAGCCCGAAGGATGAAACACTGACCATGACTCCCATCGCTTTTTCGTAGAGGAGGGCGGCGTTGCGCTCTTCGGGGACGGCGTCCATGGCGGCGTCGAACTCCGCCGCGTAGACCATTTGGCCGGCGCGGCGATACTCCGCGATTTGCTCGTCGAGCCTTCGCTGCGCGAGGTGGACGGCCAGGGCGCGGAGGGCGAAGATGGCCGTTATGATAACGATGCTTGCGATTGAAAGGCGCTTCAACCACCAGTAACGGGGCGGGATGGGGGGAACGTGGGTCGGGCCGGGCATGGGGATATATCACAGCGATTCGCGGTGTTTCACAAGGGGGAAACGTGCGAGGGCCCTTACCCTCCGGAGAGGGGCGACGCCCGTTTAGCTTTTGCGCCAGAAGCGAAAGACTTCGTGCTCCCTATTCAGTCGCTATCGGCCCCTTGGAAAGGGGGAGGGTCGTGAGGCACGGGGGATTCGGTCGCTTTCGCGGTGGAGAGGAGTCGGGCGACGAAGTTGACGGGGACGCCGAAGTTGGTGCCGTCGAAATCGCGGGTGATGGCGAAGTTCACGCCGATGACAGTCCCGTCGGGACCGAAGGCCGGTCCGCCGGATCCGCCGGAGGTGGTCTCGGCGTCGTAGACCAGTCTTCGTTCGCGAATCTCGTTCAGCGCCCCCTGCGTGATGACCGGCATGATCGCTCCGCGGCGGGCCAGTTCGCTGAGAAGCGAAGATGTGTTGGTTGCGGCGTTCATGGTTTCCTCGACGGCGTCGGATTCCAAACGGGCGAGAATTCCGTTGAGACCGGTGGGGTATCCGAGAAGAACCACGCGCCCTCCGCGCAGAGTCTGGAGATCGCCTTCAAATAGCGGAAGCACGGGGACATCGGCGATGGGGACTTTCATTACGGCCACATCGACGCCGTCCTGACTGAGGCGGATGGATTGGGGATCAATCTCGACCAGCTCCTTGCCGGGGAAGCAGGCTTCGAGGCGAACGAACGCGGGCGTGTAGCCTTGTTCGATGGCCGGGGCCACAATTTCGTTGTTCCACCAGGGTTCGGCGACGTGGCGATTCGTAACCACCCATCCGTCGGCGGAGGCGAGGAATCCCGACCCGATGTATTCGAGTTCGATGGTTTCCTCAGGCAGGGGGGCTGCGGCATTGGTTGCCGGGTCCTGGGGCGGGGCGGACGGGTCGATGACGGGGGGCGGCGGGTGGAAGGTATAGACGCCGTGAATGAGGCAGACGGCCTTGCTGTATTCGTCCATCACGCGGCGAAGGGCGTCACTTCGAGCGGCGAAGGCGTCGACGATTTCTGCGCGGCGGGCGAGATCGAGGCCGAGAGCGTTCAGCTCCTCTCGCGTGGCGTGTCCGGCCTGCTGGCGGCGGAAGTCGGCCATTTGTAGATGGAGTTGCTGGCGCAGAGCGGTCAAGCGTGCGTCGAAGGCTTCGAATTGCATGCGGCGGAATTCGCCCTCGCGCGTGGAGGTGTGGCGGGTGGCGATGGCGCCGCCGAAATAGGCCGCGGCGAAGGCGCCGCCCAGCAGCGCGAGAGCGAGCACGATGCGCAATTGGCGGCTGGAGTTTCGGACGAGGTCGCCGCGTAAACTGCGTCCCCATGCGAACACGCCGCTGACCGCCCGGACCTCGCGGGCGTCGCTGAGCATGAGGTGTACGGGTTTGCAGTACGCCCCGGGGGGGACGTGAACGCGGAACCGGGCTTTGGGACCGTTCATGCCGAATTCGATCAGATCGTTGTGTTCGAGGATGATTTCGCGGACTTCGCGTCCGTTTACGAAGACCTGGCCGTCGAGCGCGGCGAGGTGAAACGAGCATTCCGGTTCCACGAACGTGATTTCCGCATGGCGTTTGTGGACCCGTTGCCGCTGGGGATAGCGAACATCGGCGTCGGAGTCGGTTCCGATCAACACGCGCGATTTTGGGTAGGTGATCGTCTGACCGCGGAGGGGGCCGCTGAGGTGCAAGAGTTGGGTTCGCAAAATGTCCGCTCCGGGCGGACTCAGCCGGCTAAGACCATGCCGCGAGCCCGCGATTATTCGCAAGCGTACCTGAATCGCCCGCAAGGAAACAGCCGGTCGACCCCGGGGTCGCACGGCATCAACACACTCGGGGACGCGCGGAAATTGGAAGGTGGGCAGCGCCATTGGGGGAAGAAGTTGAGTACGTTTCTTACCGGACGAGGCGGTTTCCGGTTGGGGAAAACGATGCATTACTGAAACTTGTGAACGACATTTTCGCGGTCTACAATTGACTGTCTCCCTTTATTTTTCCGGTTCTCTACGCGGAGTCGGAGCCAGATGCAGGATTGTCAAATTGAAAAAGGACGAATCCCTATCCGGTTGCGGGCGGGGGCGGGTGAGTTGCGCGGAATTCTCGCCATGGCGTTGTTGCTTCCGGCTGGGGCGTGCCGGACTTCGGTTGATAGCGACGGCTCAGCGAACTCGACGACGCCTCGGGGGACGAACTGCGGGGCGATCGCCATTGAATGTTACGACGAGTTCGCCCATCAACCGGCCAATTTGATTTGTTTTCGGCCGACGAGCCGATGGAATCGGACGGAGCTGACCTGGCGACTGGCGGGGTCGATTCCCGGGCTCGATGCGACGGCGGCGCGGGAAGAGATCGAGCGCGCCTTTTCGACGTGGGCGGCGGTCACGACGCTGACGTTTGCGCGGGCGGAAGGCGGCGACGCGGACATCACGCTTTCCTTCAAGGGCAACCAGCACGGGGACGGGTTTCCGTTCAATATTCCCGAATTCGATCCACCGAGCAACGTTTTGGCGCACGCGTTTTTTCCGGGATCGCCGCACCCAGGGGAGGTGCATCTCGACGAAGAAGAACCATGGGCGATCGAAGCGGACGGCGACCGTATCGACGTCTATACCGTGGCGCTGCACGAAATCGGGCACGCGCTCGGATTGGAGCATTCACTGGCGCCCGGCGCGGTGATGAATCCGTCGTATCCGGCGGGGCGAATTGATTCCCTGACACAAGACGACATCGACGCCATCCGGCGATTGTACGGTAGTGCGGACTTGTTGACGCCGCCGGCGACGATTCCCGACGACGTGGGCACCTGCGAAATGGGCAATCTCCTCGCTCTTGACGATCCGGATTCGGACGGCGACGGAATTCCGGACTCCATCGAAGTTTATGCATTGGGGACGGATCCGTCGGACGCGGATACCGATGGCGACGGTCGGAGCGATTTTGAAGAGGTGTTCCTGGACGGTACTTCTCCGACGGATGCCCAGCCTGACGCGGCCGACGATCCCGACGGCGACGGATTGAGTGACGATCGCGAGGCGGAAATCGGAACCGATCCGAACGACCCGGACTCTGACGGCGATGGCCTGACCGACGGCGAAGAGTATTACTTTTTCGGAACGAATCCCTTGTCGGCGGACACGGACGGGGATCAGACGACGGACGGCGAGGATGCGCATCCGACGAACCCGTTTGGCTTTGGAACGACGGACACGCGGCCTCTCTGTCTGAACGACGCGGATTGTGACGATGGGGCGTTCTGCACCGGCGAAGAGACGTGCGTGAACCGGCGATGCACTCCGGGAACGCCGCCGTGCGGGGCAGAAGTTAGCATCATCTGTCGGGAAGAATTCGATGACTGCCTTGCCGTGGACGGCTGCACCGAGGACTCGGATTGTCCGGAGGACGACAACGCATGCACAATTAATACCTGTAGCGACGAGCCTTACTGCGTTGTGGATTTCTGCACGGATCAGCGAGTTTGCATTGCTACGCCGATTGTATGTGATGATGGAGTGAATTGCACGATCGACACGTGTGATCCGGACACGGGATGCGTTTTTACACCGGACGATACGGTCTGCGACGACGGGGTTTTCTGCAATGGGACGGAAACCTGCGCGGACGGAGAATGTCAGCCGGGCGAGTCGCCTTGCATCGCCGGTCAGACCTGCAACGAAGTCACGGACGAGTGCATGGTTCAACCGGGCGGGGGTGGAGGCGGCGGGAATCCCACGCCGCAGCCGCAATGCACGAATGATTTGCAATGTTCCGACGATTTGTTTTGCAACGGCAATGAAGTCTGCGCGGGCGGCAATTGCACGGCGGGAACGACTCCTTGTGACGACGGTCTGGCGTGCGATGAAGCCGCGGACCAGTGCGGTGAGATTTGCCAGGTGGACAATGATTGCACGGATGACGGAATCTTCTGCAACGGGCCGGAAGTCTGCGGCCAGAACATCGTCTGCATTTCGAGCGGGGATCCTTGCGGGCCGGGATCAGTGTGCAACGAGGAGGCTCGGCGGTGTGATCCGGGTCCGCTGCTTTTCACCATCGGTCAGGATAATCTAACCGGCGGGGCCCAGACGGACGATCTCTTTGACGCATCCTTGGCGGTGAACCCAGGTGGCGGTGGACAAATCCCGACACTTCAGACGGGGGACTTCGCCAATGGATTGGGCGGGACGGATTCGCTTACGGCGACGTTCACGGCGAATGTGCCGCAGGTTGTCGCGCCGACCCTGCAGAGCATTGAGACACTCTCGATCACGGATTTGGGGCCGGCGTCGACGACGTTGAACGCCCTCAACGTGAACGGCGTGCAGACGATCAACGCGGTCGGATCAACGGGCATGGTTCGGGTGTCCAACCTCGCAGTGCCGGTGGCGCTGGGCATTCGGAGTTCGTCGGCGGGCGTTTCCGCGGGATTCACGGCGGGGGCGACGGGCGGGGCATCAGACGCACTTTTGACGGACCTGCGAAGTGTGAACGGCGGCGTGCTGGAAATCGTGACCACCAACGCGAACGGATTCGAAGTTCTGAATCTATCGGGTTCCGGCGTGTCGGGCAACCTGCTCAACGGTGTTGTACAGACGACGGGCACGTCGCTTCAAACCTGTAATTTCCTGGGAATCGCACCTCTCGCTATCGAATCGTTCCCGCCGACGGTGACGGCGTTCAATGCGTCCGCGATGACGGGGAATTTTCGGATGGGACGGGGAACGAGCACGGCCGATTACGCGTCGTTTTCAACGGCGGCGATCAACGCCGTGACCGGCGGCACGGGCGACGACGAATTCAATTTCGGAAACACGCTCGATGGCAATGACTTCAACTCGCCGGGCGAGTTGTTGGACGGCGGCGCGGGGTATGACATCGTGCAGGCGACATTTGCCACGTCGCTGGGGACGGCGCTGCGCATGTCGAACGTGGAGGAATTCCGCTGCCATGCAACGTCGCCGGGGCTTACGGTGAACCTGACCGGGGTCATCGGCTTGACGAAGATTTCGATAGAAGCCGACGCGGCGGTCAACGCGGGGTTCTCGCTGGTCGGCGTGGCTCTTTCTCCGCAGGGAGACGTGTCGTTTCGCGGAAACGGAACGCAATCCACTCAGCGTTTCGATGGGCTGGCGTATTCATCGGTAGGGACCACGGGGACTTCGGACGCCCTGGTCATCAATGTGAACAACCGCGACATTCCCTTGAATTCTCCGGGGTCATCCGCCAACGTTCATCAGATCGGGGCGATCAACGTTCCCAGCATGGAGACGATTTTGATCAGCGTCTCCGACGGTCCGGCGGTGTTCGGAAGCGTGACGGCTAACTCTCTGGAGACGCTCATCGCGATTGCGGAAAGCCACCTCGATCTGGGCGCGGTCAACGATAATCCACAAACGGGCGTGGGCCGCCTGGGGACCGTCGACCTTCGCAACGTGGCTGGGAATTCAACGCTTTCCGTCAACAAGCTTGCATCGGAAGCCTCTGTACTGCTCGGTCCGGGCGACGACACGTTTAACGCCCAAGCCAGTCTGGGCGATGGAATCACTTTTGAGGGCGGTGCGGGTAACGATACCATCATCGGAACCCATCAGTCCGACGCGGCTATCAACGGCGGGGACGGGAATGACACGCTGGTGGGCAGCGGCAGCATCGATTTCCTCAACGGCAATAACGGCGACGACGTGCTGATCGGCGGGGCCGGATCGGATATCCTGTCGGGCGGTCTCGGTCGCGACGCGTTTGAAATGGAGCAAGTCGATGGCGCGGACACCATCCTTACCTTCTCCGCGACGGACGACGTGTTCCGCTGGAAATCCGCGTTGTTGTCTCTCAATGGCACGGTCGCCGGTTACGCCTACCAGGAAGGCGTAAGCGGAACGGTCATTGACTCGTCGACGACGATCTACGAATTAACCGCGCCGGTGATCGCCAATCCGACGGCCGCATCCGTCATCACAGCGATGGGCGAGTCCGTCAGATGGGGCGAAATGCCCAACGATACAAACGCCCGAATGCTCATCATCGCGTACACAAACACCGGGGCGGCGACGATCTGGTACTGGGTCAACGTCGATCCGAATCTGGAGGCGGTGGAACTGACCCTCATGGCGACGTTGTCCGGGGTTCCGGCCGGCGGGCTTTCGATTCTGAATTTCGAGTAGCGCGGCGACTGCGTGGCCGTCGTCTCGATGCGTCCCTGTGGCCGGCGAACCGCACTTGCCCGGTCGACGGGGCCAAACTAGACTCCCCGCGTCATATTTGCAGTACGCTTTTGAACGTGACGGAGCACGGTTCATGGCCAAGCTGATGCCGGTGGCGGATCTTCCGCCGCGGCCCGGAGACGAAAAGCTCTCGCCGGAGGAGCTGGCGAAGTTTTCGGTTTTTTCCGGGGTGAAATCGGCCAATTTGGAACGATATCCCGGGGCGGTGGTGCTGCGCCGATACCGCGCGGGAGATGTTGTGTGCCGCCAGGGGGAACCGGGCTGGACGGCGTTCTACATTTTGCCCGGCTTCGATCTGCTGGCCCTGCGCGAATCGCAGGGGCACGCCAACGGGACAGCGCTATCTGAGCTTCGGTCGCGGGTGGAGGAGTACAAAGACGCGGAGGCGATCGAGAGTCAGGTTGCCGCCGCAGATCCCACGCTCTTATCGCTCGATTCTGCGGCTAAGCGCGCTCGCGCGGATGCTCTCGCCGTGGAGAACCCGACCTTATCCGTATCCCTTCGCCGCCTGGCCGACTTGGAGGAATTGAAGGCCGCGGCGACGGTTACGCTGACGATCGCTCCGCGAGATGATCGCGCCCATCGAACCCGCGGTTTCTTCTCGCGCCTGTTGGGACGCGGGTCGGACGGACGAAGCGGACGCCCCACATCGCAACCCATGGGCCTCATTCCCCTGGATGGTCCGGTCGATCTGCGCCGGGAAAATCCCATTGCGACATTACACGAAGGCGAGCTTTTCGGTGAGATGAGCTGCCTGAATCGATATCCCCGCTCCGCAACCGTGCGGGTCACCCGGGACTGTGTGATGATTGAAATGCTCCGCAACGTTCTCGAAGTGCTTCAGAAAAACAAGGGGTTCAAGGAGCAGATGGATCGCGTGTATCGGCGCCGCGTCCTGTCGGGCCATCTGCGGGCGCTGCCCATATTTCGCGATCTCGATGACACGGTCGTGGCTCGGTTGGCCCAGCGCGTTGAATTGATTGAAAAGGAAGCGGGCGAGGTTGTTTTCTCCGAGGGCGACCCTTCGGACAGTCTCTATGTCATTCGCATGGGGATGGTCAAGGTGACGCAGAAGTCGCCGGGCGGAACGCGGGTGCTTGCGTATCGCGCTCGCGGCGAATTCGTCGGCGAAATGGGCTTGATCCGCGACGAACCGAGAAACGCGACGTGTACAGCCCTCGATCACGCCGTGGACGACGGCGCGAAAAAGCGATCGAGGCGGGTGGAACTCGTCCGTGTTACCAGGGCGGATTTCGACGAACTTCTGCGCGAAAACCCTCGCCTCCGAGCCGAAGTGGAGGGTGTCGCGGCCGCGCGAGACCGGGAGACCGCGGAGCCCGAGCGCCTCGTCACCACCGCGACCGGAAGATTCGATGAACTCGGTTTGCTGCAAGGCCAGAAACTGATGCTCATCGATCTCGAACGCTGCACGCGCTGCGACGAGTGCGTTCGGGCGTGCGCGACCACGCACGACGGTCGGACGCGGCTCCTTCGCGAGGGACCACGCTTTGGAAACTTCCTCATTCCGGCGAGCTGCCGGCAATGTCTCGACCCGGTGTGCATGATCGGATGTCCCGTCGGGTCCATCCACAAAGGGGCGACCGGCGAGATCATCATCGAGGACTGGTGCATCGGCTGCGAGATCTGTGCCAAGCAGTGTCCCTACGACGCAATCAACATGCATCCGCTCCCCGCCGGGTCCTCGGCTGAGGAGTCGCCGACCGTGGACGTCGCCCAGCGGGCGGTGGTCTGCGATCAATGCGGCTCGCTTTCGGACGGAATCCCAAGCTGCGTGTACGCCTGCCCGCATGACGCCGCGCTTCGGGTGGATGCCCGTGCCTTTTTTTCCAGTCCCCGTCCGTTGCCGGTGGGCGCGAGTCCGTCATGAAACTCGACCGGACGCACCGCTCGTGGTTTCTCGCAACATTCATTATTTCAAGCCTGGGCGTGGCGGGGCTTGCGCATCAGGCCT
>Ga0187893_10007788_pt1 | contig 17307 bp, 14 predicted proteins | sample MA1701074metaG_FD_139574 | JGI IMG/M metagenome (GOLD analysis project Ga0187893, IMG submission 139574) | White microbial mat communities from a basaltic lava cave in the Kipuka Kanohina Cave System on the Island of Hawaii, USA - MA170107-4 metaG ... | reverse complement strand
TGATCGTGCGCTCCGACCCCTCGTAACTTCACCCTCGAACAGGCGGCAGCCCGCCTACGTCGTGAGGGGCTCCTTGGCCCTCCGGACATGATCGTGCGCTCCGACCCCTCGTAACTTCACCCTATGGGGCAGCGCGAAGACGAGAGGGTGGCCACGATCATCGCCGCTATGGCCGCGGATGTCGATGCGGTCGTGTGGAGGGGGGGCATTGCGATGCGCAAGCTCGAGGCGCTCGACGCCGAGCCGAACATGATCGTGGCCGCCCGCCGAGCGCTCGACGCGATGCACGAGGTCGCTCGAGCGTTGCGGCGGGATGGGTTCTTCGCCGGGCCACAGCAGCGGCTCTTATGACCCTTTCTGGACAGGAGATCCAGCGCAACCTCGCGCGCTTCGTGCGGCGCTGGGCGAGCTACGCGGGCAGCGAGCGGGCTGAAGCCCAGACCTTCGTCAACGAGCTGTTCGCCTGCTACGGCACCGACCGGGTCGCCGCAGGTGTCGGGTTCGAGGAGAACCAGCGGCGTCCCGCTGGCGGCCACGGGTTCGTCGATGCCTGGTGGCCAGGCACATGTGTGATCGAGATGAAGCGGCCCAGTGAGGCCACCCGCCTTGCCGCCCATCGTGGGCAGGCGCTGGACTACTGGGCGCACTCGGCCGACCTGGGATCGGATCTCCCCGCGGTTGACTATGTGGTGCTCTGCGCGTTCGGGGCATTCGAGGTATGGCAGCCGGGTCGCTATCCCCTCGACCCATGCGCCGCTTTCACGCTCGAGGACCTGCCCGATCGGTACGACGCGATGCTGTTCCTCGCGGGCCGGGATCCGCTGTTCGCCCAGGGCAACCGCCGCCTCACGACGGAGGCCACCGAGGCGGTCGTGACGCTGTACCTTGCCCTCCTCGAGCGTGGGCCGGAGGCCCCCGAGGTGCTGCAGTCCTTCGTCCTGCAGCTCGTGTGGTGCCTGTTCGCCTCCAGCCTGGGCGTGCTCCAGGGCCAGGCGGTCCAGCGGATCGTGCGAAGCCTGCTCCGCGATCGAGAGGGCTGGCGCTCCAGTGCCGCAGAGCTGGGTCATCTGTTCACGCTGCTCGCCGACGAGGAGCAGCACGGGCGCGGCGGCATCTACGCCGACGCCCTGTACGTGAACGGTGGGCTGTTCGAGTCCTCCTCCCGTGTCCATCTGGTACGGGAAGAGCTGGAGCTACTGGAGCATGTCGCCAGCTACGACTGGGGTGAGGTCTCCCCGACGATCTTCGGCTCACTGCTCGAGGGGTTCCTCCCGCGCGACCGCGCGATCACGGCAGGGGATGCGCGGACGCAGTTCGGTGTCCATTACACCCACGAAGCCGACATCATGAGCATCGTCGGCCCCACGATTGTCGAGCCGTGGAAGGCGCGGATCAAGACCAGCCGCACCATCGACGAGGCCGTCTCTGCCCTGGTCGACATGTGCCGGTTCCGCGTGCTCGATCCCGCGTGCGGGTCGGGGAACTTCCTGTTCGTCGCGTACCGCGAGCTGCGCGAGTTGGAACGGCTGGCTCGCGAGCGCATCGCCCACCTCGCCGTCAGCACGGGCGGCGCTGCGCCGGCCCCTGGGTCGCTGGCTCAGTACCCGCTGACGAACCTCTACGGCATCGAGATCGACCCGTTCGCGGTCAAGGTGACGCGCCTCGTCCTGTGGATGGGGCACAAACTGGCCGCTGACCTACATGGGACACCGGAACCGCCCCTCCCTCTGCCCAGCCTCGAAGCGAACGTCGTCAAGGACGACTCGCTGTACCGCCCCTGGCCTGAGGTCGACGCGATCATCGGCAACCCGCCGTTCAACGGTTCTCAGAACCTGCGTCGCCACCTCGGCGACGACTACCTCGCCAAGCTGAAGCGCACCTTCGGCTGCGGCGTCCGCGACTACTGCACCTACTTCTTCCGTCGCACCGCCGATCACCTTGTCCCGGGCGCGCGCGCCGGGCTCGTCGGCACGAACTCAGTGGCCCAAGGCCGTGGTCGGGAGGCCGCGCTCGACTACGTCGTGGAGAAGGGTGGTGTGATCACCGAGGCGGTCTCGAGCCAGAAGTGGCCGGGCGAGAAGGCCAAGGTACACGTGTCGATCATCAACTGGGTGCAGTCGCCGCCAGAGCCGCCGGCACACTTCACGCTCAATCTCCAACCGGTCTCGGGCGGGATCGCGGCCGACCTTGTCCCTCTACGCCTGTCCACCCTGGCCGCGCAACCGCTCGCCGCCAACAAGGGGGTCTGCTTTCAAGGTCCCATCCCAATCGGTGACGGGTTCGTCCTTGACGAAGATGAGGCACGATCGCTCCTCGCGCGGGCGGATGCCGACTACGCCCAAGTCGTCCGGCCGTACTTGATTGGCGATGACATCGCCGAGCACCCGGCACAACGGCCTCGCCGCTGGATCATCGACTTCGGCCTCATGCCACTGGAGAAAGCCGCTGCCTTCCCCGCTGCCCTGAAGATCGTGCGTGAGCGCGTTAAACCAGCGCGTGAGACCAACCCACGAGCGGCACGACGCACTTGTTGGTGGCGATTTGGGGAGGTAGCCAAAGGCATGCGGACGGCGCTTACCGGCCTCGACCGTTACCTCGCCGTCGGCCGGATCGCCAAGCGAACGATCTTTACGTGGTGTGGCCCTGCCTGGTGTCCAAGCGATCTGGTGGTCGTGGTTGCCGCCGATGACGACTACGCCTTTGGAGTGCTGTCCTGCCAACCACATCAGCTGTGGGCCCGATATCGGGGATCGACCCTAAAGGGCGACCCACGCTACACGAACACCACCGTCTTCGAGACGTTCCCTTGGCCGCGGCCCGATCCCGCGACGCGGGAGCAGGTTGCCGTCGCCGCACGGCACGTCGTGGCTGAGCGGGCGCTGTCCTGCGGGTCGGTGCGTGGGCTGACGGAGGTCTACAACATGGTCCAGGACGGCGGGTTTACGGCGCTGAAGGCCGCTCACGAACGGCTCGACGACGCCGTCGCACTCGCCTATAGATGGCCGAAGGGAATCACTGACGACCCTTATGAGGTAATCCCGCGGCTGATGTCGTTGAACGCCGAGATTGCGAGAGGCCGCCCCTACGATCCGTTCCGCGATCGGGATACTGCGAGGGAGCGGGCACAATAGGGTCTCGCACCCTGACCGCCTGTAACGCTTACCAGCGGTCGCGGTGTACGACCTCCTCCAAAGGCTTGCGGCCCCGCGCCAGTGACCCCGATCGGCGGTCGGGCGCGGGGTGGCCAATCGTGACGACGCCAAGGGGGGCGACGTCGGGGGGGATGCTGAGGGCTGCGCGGAGGCGCCCGGGGTCGGCGCGCAAGAACCCGGCGGCCAGCCCCTCGTCGACGGCGGCGAGGAGCAGCAGCATCAGCGCCGCTCCCGCGTCGACCCACCAGAATGGGACCGGCCAGGACTCCACCGAAGAGCCAGCCTTGTCCGGTTCGGCGTACCGATCCTCGTAATCGGCCCTCCGCGTACATGGCACGACGTGGACCGGCGCCGTCGAGATCCATAGCGTGAACCCCCGAGCGACGTAGGCCGGCTCGCCGCATGCCCGCGCGATCTCACTACGCACCTCGGGGTCGGTGACCACGACGAACGACTCGCCTTGGCTGAACCCCGCGCTCGGCCCTCGCCGAGCGATGTCGAGCATGCGGTCGATCACCGCTGGGTCGACAGGCTCAGGCCGGTACGCGCGGACCATCCGCCGCGCGCGCACCAGGCGGGAGAACGCCGTCATCCCCCTAGTGGCCAGGGTTCGGCACGCATGCGTGCCGAACCCTGGCCATAAGACCTGTTGCGATCACTGCGGGGTCCCGGGGCGGACGAGACCGGTCTCGTAGGCGAGAATGACGGCTTGGACGCGGTCGCGAAGCCCGAGCTTCCGCAGGAGGTTGGAGATGTGGCTCTTGACCGTCGCCTCGCTGAGAAACAGACGCTCGGCGAGCTCGGCGTTCGAGAGCCCACTGGCAAGCAGCTTCAGGACCTCTCGCTCGCGCTCGGTGAGCTCAGTCAACCCGGGGAGCGGCGCTCCGTTCTTCGGCGGCAGGATGTCGGCGAAGCGATTGAGCAGGCGCTTGGTGACCGAGGGAGCGAGAAGCGCCTCACCCGCGGCGACGACCCGGATCGCATCGACGAGCTGAGCCGGACGGACGTCCTTGAGCAGGAACCCGCTGGCTCCGGCGCGGATCGCCTCGTAGACGTACTCGTCCAGGTCGTAGGTCGTGAGGATGATGATGCGAGCGGGCGAGCCCTCCGCGGCGATCCGGTGGGTTGCCTGCACCCCATCGACGTTGGGCATGCGGACATCCATCAGGATGACGTCGGGCTCCAGTTGCCGGCAGAGCTCGACGCACTCGCGGCCATCGGAAGCCTCGCCTACCACGGAGAGATCCTCACGGGCGTCCAGGATCATCCGAAATCCGGTGCGGACGAGTGCCTGGTCGTCGCAGAGCAACACCTTGATCGTCCGAGCGGCGGTTGCTGTCACGATCAGCGCTCCTGAAGGAGGGGAAGGCGAGCACGCACGGCGAAGCCTCCACCCTCGCGGGCTCGCGCGTCGAGTGACCCGTTGAACAATGCCGCCCGCTCGCGCATCCCGATCAGGCCTCGGCCGGGAGGGCTCCCGTGACCCGTCGTGTCGCCGAGGCCGTCGTCGCAGACCTCGACCACAAGGTCGTGGATACCATACCGCACCGTCACCGCGGCGTGGGACGCGTGGGCATGGCGCAGGGTGTTGGTCAGAGCCTCTTGGATGATCCTGTACGCGGACAGCTCCATGCCCGGCGGCAGCGCGGATGGCTTGCCATCGATCCGCAGCTCTACCGGCAGCCCCGCGGCACGCACCTGCTCGATCAGGCCGTCGAGGCGGTCGAGGCTGGGCTGAGGGACCTTCGCGTGGATCTCCACCTCGCCGCCGTCGGGCCGGACGGCGCCAAGTAGCCTGCGGAGCTCGGTCATGGCCTCCCGCCCGGTCGCCTCTATCGCGCCGAGTGCCTCCTGCGCCCGAGCGGGTTGTAGCTCGAATACGTCACGGGCGGCGGCGGCCTGGACCACCATGACGCTGACGTTGTGGGCGATGACGTCGTGCAGCTCACGCGCGATCCGAGCCTGCTCCTCGGCGACGGCTCGCCGGGTCTGATGCTCGCGCTCCTGCTCGAGCCTCGCGGATCGGGCGCGCAGCTCGCGGACGTACGCGCCGAACATCCAGGAGGCCGCGTCGAGCTGCAGCCTGAACAGGATCTGCGTGACCGCCGCGACAGGGTCGAAGCCCTCGACGATCATGATGGCCACCGCGAGAGCGACGCTGGCCGCGAGCCCCGCACGCACGGCGGTGCGCCGCTCGCGATGCGCCGCCACCGTGTAGAGGGCGATGGTCACCCCACCCACCGTCACCCCCGGGCCGGTCAGGAGCGCGACGATCTCGGCTCCACGGGTGACCGCCAGGACCCCAAGGGGTCGCAGGCGGCGCAAGGCCAACGGCAGCGTTTGCAGCAGGAAGAGGCCCCAGTAGCGGGGGAACGCCGAGTCGATCGGATCCAGCACGGCCTCACCGCTCACGAGCACCGCGATGACGAAGGTCGCCGCGACGAACAGCGCGAGCACCGTATCGGCGGCGAGAGGCTTCCGGCGCCACGCCAGCACGACGCGAAGTCCAGGCCGGCGGACCGGCCTGGACTCTGCTCTCGGTTGGATCGTTGTCATAGGTCTCGAGTCTTCGTACGCCACGCGCCCGCCGCGAGCGCGGCGACAAGCCACGCGAGGATCACTCCGGCGGCGACCGTGGCCGACAGCTCACTGGCCGGAGAAGGATCGAACCGGAACGCTAGTGGCTCCAGCTGTGCGAGGGCCGCCGTCAGGCCGGCGTAGCGCCAGGGACCCAACCCCGCGCTGAACACCCCGAGAACCGGTTCGACAACGAACTGCCAACCGAGCACGATCCCGATCGCCGCGGATCGCGAGCCGACCAACGACGCGACCCCCAACGCCACGACGAACCAGGTCGCCGGGCGTACCAGCACCCATGCCATCCCCAGTGACACTAGGTCCGCGGTCGGCGCGGGCTCCGGCCCCGAGAAGAGGAACGAGCCCGCGACGGCGGTCGCGTACCCCGCCGCGAGGAGCGGTACGAGGAACGCGAGCCCACCAGGCACCCGAGCGGCGAACAGCGCGTACCGCGAGCGACCCGTCGTGGCGAGATCGCCGAACACTCCCGCGTCGACGTCCGCGGTCCCCGCGATCGCTCCGGTGATCACCGCGAGCAACACGCCCGAGCCCGTGAGCAAGGCGGCACTGTTCGCCAGGCCCCTCAACCCTCCTGGCGGGATGAACCCCACCGGGTTGGCCTCGTGGAGCGCGGCGAGCAGCCCGTACCGGGCGAGGACCGTCCCGAGGGTCAGCACGAGACCCCAAGCGACCAACCCGCGCCGCGTGCGGAGCTTCAGAAGCTCGGCGGAGATCATGCGGCCGTCCGGGCACCAGTCAAGCCGCCGCGTGAGACCGGCATGCATCGTCATGCCGCGATCCCGTGCCATGTCGCCGTTGGCAGGAATCGCTCTTGTAACGAGATCCTCCGGACCTCAAGGCCCGCGACATCGATCCCCGCCTCGAGGAGCCGCCGGTTGACGTCGGCCGCGGCCCCCGCAGGGTCAGTCTCTGGGTGGAGCGCGATCTGGATGCCATCGGACGTTCCCACCGCCGACTGGATCGCCGTATGGGTCGAAAGCACGCCTAGTGCGCGAGTGTGATCGGCGCAGCGCAGCCTGATCGTGTGTGGAAGCCCCGCGGCGAGCTCGGCGACCGGTCCTTGCGCGACGATCCGACCGTGATCGACGATCGCGATCGCGTCGCATAGCTTCTCGACCTCCGCGAGCACATGGCTGGACAGGAAGACGGTCCGCCCGCCGGCCACGAGGCTGCGGATGAGGACCCTGAGCTCGTCGACGCCGTGAAGATCGAGCCCGTTGGTCGGCTCATCCAGGATCAACAACCGCGGGTCGCCGAGGAGGCAGCGGGCGATCCCCAGGCGCTGGCGTAAGCCGCGCGAGTAGGTGGCCACCCGATCGTCGGCCCGTTCGGTCAGGCCGAGCCGCCGTAGTGCGGAATCGATGCGGTTCTGCGCGGCGGCCTCACGGCAGGCCGCCGAGGTGAGAAGATTTTGGCGGCCGGTGAGATGGCCGTGAAAGCCTGGTTCCTCGACCATCCCACCGACCTGTGCAAGCACGCTCGCCGGCCGTGCCGGCATCGGCTGTCCGAGCAGCCGTATGGTTCCGGCTGAGGGCTTCGTGAGGCCCAGCAGCATACGGATCAGCGTGGTCTTGCCAGCGCCATTAGGCCCCAGGTAGCCAAAGGCGCAGCCGCTCGGCACCCGCACACTCACATCGTCGACCGCGACCAGCCCCCCGAAGCGCTTCGTTATTCTGGTCGTTTCGACGATGTGTTGCATGGTTCCCCCTCCCGTGCGGCTGTCTCAAAGATAGACAAGCGGTCTCTCCCGGACATCAGGCCTGAGACGGATTTACCGGTAGTTTAATTTCGTCCGTACGACGGATCGCCCGGCAGCAGGGCGCTTTGCTCTACAGCGACCGTCCCTTGAATTGAAGCGGGAAAGCGTCCGATCGCCGCGGATGGCTTGCCCGCGCGCCGGGTTGCCGGAGCCGCGGCTGGGCGCAGAACCGAGGCGTGCTCGCCCTCCTGGACGTGGAGATCGGCCGCCAGGCCGCACCATGCGATCGGTGCAGGTCCGGACTTGACGCCCTTGCCTCCCCGACCTTGGAGGGGGAACTCGGCAAGGGGCGCGCGCATCGCCCTGCCGTCCCGGCAGAGCGTCACGACCTCGCGGTCCGCGTCCACGCCGCCCGGCACGACCGTGACGGCGATGACCTGCCCGCCGTCCGGTACGGCGATCCCGGCGACGCCGGCCGCGTTCCGGCCCATGGGGCGGACCTGCGTGGCGGGGAACCGGGCCGCCTGCCCGCCGTCGTGGGCCAGCAGGATGTGGTCGCCGTCGCGGCATGCGACGACGCTGACCAACCGGTCCCGGTCGCGTACGGCGGCCGCGATCATGGTGCGGGCTCGTCCCTCGTACTCGGTACGGTCGGTGCGCTTGACGAGGCCTTGAGCGGACACGAACAGCAGGGTCTCGGCTTGTGGGCTCAACACGACCGCGCCCGCGAGCGGGGGCGCCGGGGCGTTCCCTCCCTCGGCGAGCAGTGCGGTAAGCGCGACACCACGCTGGCGCATGGTGGTGACGGGGAGGTCGGCCAGCGCGACCCGGTAGCCACCCCCCGACTGGTCGACCAAGAGCAGCGTGTCGTCGGTGGAGGCGCGCACCACCGCCACGACAGGGTCCCGTGGCTGGGTGTGAGGAGCCGAGCTCGGTCGCTGCGGGACCGCCTTGAGCCACCCTCCCACCGTGACGTAGACCGTGACGGGCTGAGCGTCGAGCAGCGGGCGAGGCTCGGCGCTCTCCTCACCCATCGCCGCGTGGCGATGGATGCGGCTGCGGCGTGGGTTGCCGTGCCGGGCCTTGATCGCGCGGAGCTCCTCGGCGATCAACCCGTCCAGCGCCTGAGGGCTCGCGAGGATCGCGTCCAGCTTCGCGATGAGCGCGAGCAGGTCCCGATGCTCCTGGATGAGCTTCTCGCGCTCCATCGCCGCGAGGCGTCGGAGCTGCATGTCGAGGATCGCCGTGGCCTGAACCTCGGTCAGGCCGAAGCGCGTGACCAGCGCGGCGCGCGCCGCGTCCGCGGTGCTCGCGGCCCGGATGAGGGCGATGACCTCGTCGAGATGGTCGAGGGCCGCGATCAGGCCTTCCAGGACGTGGACCCGGGCGGCGGCCTTCTCGCGCTGGAACCGGGTTCGCCGGGTGACGACCTCGCGCTGGTGGTCGAGGTAGGCGACCAGCGCGTCGCGCAATCCGAGGGTGCGTGGCTGGCCACCGCGCAGCGCGACGAAGTTCACGTTGAAGTTCGTCCGCAGGTCGGACAGCCGGTAGAGCTTGTCCAACACTCGCGAAGGGTCCTCCCCGCGCTTCAGTTCGATGACGATGCGCATGCCGTCACGGGAGGACTCGTCGCGCAGGTCGCGGATCTCGTCGATCTTCCGGTCCTTCACCAGGGTCGCGATCCGCTCGAGCAGCAGCGCCTTGTTGACCTGGTAGGGGATCTCGGTGACGACGATGCGCGGCAGCCCTCCCGAGCGCATCTCGGTGGTCGCCACGGCCTCGACCGTGATCGCTCCCCGCCCCGTCAGGTAGGCGTCGCGGATCCCATCTCCGTCCAGGATCCGCGCTCCGGTCGGGAAGTCGGGAGCGGGCACCAGCCTCATCAGATCCTCGACCGTCGCCGCGGGCCTGCGGATCAGCTCAAGGCACGCGTCGATCACCTCGCCGAGATTGTGCGGGGGGATGTTGGTCGCCATGCCGACCGCGATCCCGCTCGCGCCATTCACTAGCAGGTTCGGGAAACGGGCGGGCAGGACGACCGGCTCGGCCTCGAAGCCGTCGTAGTTCGGGATGAAGTCGACGCATGCCTCGTCGATCCCATCGAGCAGCTCCATCGCGATCTCGGCGAGCCGCGCCTCGGTGTAGCGGTGGGCGGCTGCCGCATCCCCGTCCACCGACCCAAAGTTGCCGTGGCCGTCCACCAGCGGCTCGCGCATTACGAAGTCCTGCGCCATCCGCACGAGCGCGTCGTAGATCGACGCGTCCCCGTGAGGGTGGTACTTCTTCATCACGTCCCCGATGACCGCCGCGCACTTGCGGTGCTGGCGGTCGGGGCGGAGGCCGGCCTCCTCCATCGCGTAGAGGATCCGCCGCTGCACGGGCTTCAACCCGTCCCGGACGTCGGGCAACGCCCGGCCGACGATCACGCTCATGGAGTAGTCGAGGAACGACTGCTGCATCTTCGCGGCGATGTCGACGTCGACGACCCGCTGGCTCTCGAAGAGGGACTGCTGACTCACCTTGTACCACCGCTGTAGCTCATGCTCAGCATTGTGCCCGGAGAGAACGCCGAGAGCGCTTAACGGTCCCCGATGTGCTGGTCCAGGAAGGCCGCCATATGCTCGCCGAAGAGCACGCGGTTGTCCAGCTTCGCGAAGCCGTGGCCCTCGTCGTGGAAGTAGAGCTGCTCGGGAGCCAGGCCGCGCCGCATCAGGCCTTCGGCTAGCTGCATGGCCTCGCCGATCGGGACGCGCGGGTCGTTGAGGCCGTGGGCGATGAGCATGGGGACGTGGATCTGGTCGATCATGTTCAACGGTGAGATGGACTCGAGGAAGGTGACATCGCTGAGCGGACCGTACTCAGCCTCGCGCAGCTCACGACGGTAGTCGCTCGTCTGCTCGAGGAAGGTCCTCATATTGACGATACCGACGACGTCGATCGCGGCCCCGAAGACCGGCTCCGGGCTGGCGCCATCCTCGGCGACGGCCGCGACCGACATGAACCCCCCGTACGAACCGCCGGACGCGGCGATCTTGCCCGCCTCGGCGTACCCGTTCGCGACCAGCCAGCGAGCGGCTTCCACACCGTCTTTCACGGAGTCCCAGCGCTTCTTGTAGTTGTCGAGCTCGTGATAGGCGCGCCCGTATCCAGTGGACCCGCGCACGTTGGGCAGCATGACCCCGTAGCCACGGGAGAGCAGGTACTGGGTCTCCCGGCTGAAGCTGGGGCGGCTCTGCCCCTCGGGACCACCGTGGTACTCGATGACGAACGGGATCGGGCGCCCGGGCTCATACCCGGGAGGGGTGAAGAGCAGCGCGGGTATCTCGCGGCCGTCGAACGAGGGATACTTCACGAGCTGGGGCAGCGGGAATGTCGAGAGGTCGATGCCCTGGGTGTCGGCCGTGGTCAGCTGCGCCGCGGCGGGATCGCCGATGCGCCACGAGTAGGCGAGGCCTGGTGTGCGCGCGTTGCTGAGGGTCCAGACCAGCGTGTCGTCCCGCAGGGAAAGCGTGCTCAACACACCCTCCTCGATCTCGGGAGTCTCCACGGGCGTGAAGGTCGGCAGGTTCACGATCTGCATGCTTGAGAAGCCGTCGCGGTTGATCGCGACGCCGAGCACGCTCCGGTCGTCGTTGACGGTAAGCCCGTCGATCTCGTAGGGATCGAGCGCCGGCAGCGGCTTGCGCGTGGCGCCGGTCGCGAGATCCTTGACGAACAGGCGGGAGATGCCCTCCTCGACGTCCGAGAGCATCAGGACCTCACGCTCTCCGTCCAGGTAGCTCGCCGCGAGGTCGGCGTGGGGGACCGCGCCCATCGCCAATGGCCGCAGCTCGCCCGAGGCGACGATGAGCTCGTAGGGACGGATCTCCGAGATGGAGAGGTACTGCCTGACCAGAAGGCGCGTCCCGTCGTCGGTGATGTCGGCCGCGCCCCAGTTGCCTTCCTTGGCCAGCAGCCTGGTGCTGCGCGCGGTGCCGAGGTCGTAGCGATAGATGGAGAAGTCCGAAGCGCTCTGGTCGTTGGCCGTGTAGATGAAGCCAGAGCCGTCACGCAACCAAAGATTGAGGCCGTAACGGACCTCGGGATTGTCGAGCAACGGCGTGATCTGGCCACTGGCGGGATCCAGCAGCGAGATCTGGAACTGCTCGTTTCCTCCCGGAGCGTGGACGAGGAGGATCTTCGTGCCGTCGGGCGACAGGGAGTAGCCGGCGAGCCCGTCCGGGAAGTCCGTCAGCTTGACGAGCGGCTCGTCTAGGTCGGCGCCTGACTTGCGGACGTAGAGCTGAAAGATGCCGTCGGGCCAGTCGACAACGTAGAGCGACCCGTCCGGCGCGAGCGTGGGACTGCTCGGAACACGAATGTTCAAGAACTGCTCGATGCTGGCCGCCTCTGGCGATGCCGGCGTCCCGGACTGGCCCGCGGGAGGCGGCCCACAGGCCGAGAGGGCGGCGAGAAGTACGACGAACAGCCATCGGAACATGACGCAACTCCTTGTGGCCAGCTTTGTCACGTATACGTGACAAAGCCTGGCCATAAGAGATTTCTAGGCGAGCGCGGCGTCGAGAGTGATGTCCGTGTTGCCTTTGAACAACTTTGAGATGGGGCAGCCATCCTTGGCGGCGTTCGCGGCGTCGAGAAAGCTTTGCTCGTCCATACCCTCGACCTGGCCACGGACTGTCAGGTCGATATTGGTGACGGCGAACCCGCCCTCTACTGGCCCGAACGTGACCGTCGCGGAGGTGTCGAGGCGCTGCGGTGTGCCCCCGGCTTGGCCGATCTCATGCGAGAGCGCCATCGCGTAGCAGGTGGCGTGGGCAGCGGCGACGAGCTCCTCGGGGCTCGTAAGTCCGCCTGGCTGCTCGGACCGGGCGGGCCAGGAGACGTCGAACGACCCAATCCCCGAGGACTCGAGGGTCGCTGACCCTTTGCCGTCTACCAAACCGCCTTCCCACGTCGCTGACGCTTTGCGCTGCGTTGCCATGCTGACTCCTTCGGATCCGGCCGATAGCGAGTGTCAGCATAGCGAGCGCGTGTCGATCCCTGGCCATAAGACCACCCGCTAAACATCGACGTTGTCCGCGTATTTCGCGTTGGCCTCGATCCAGTCACGACGGTCGGAGGCGGACTCGCCCATCAACAGTGAGAAGACGGTGTCCGCCGCTTCGGCGTGTGCGACCGTGATCCGGAGGAGGGTACGGCGAGCGGGATCCATGGTCGTGTCCCACAGCTGCGTAGGGTCCATCTCGCCGAGGCCTTTGAACCGGCTGATCTCGGCGTTCTTGAACTCGCGGGCGAGCAGGCGGTCACGCTCGGCGTCACTCATGGCGTACACCCGCTTCGTACCCTTGCGCAGCTGGTAGAGCGGGGGCTGCGCGAGATACACGTGACCGCCGTCGACCAGCTTTGGCATCAGGCGGTAGAAGAACGTGAGCAGCAAGGTCGTGATGTGACCCCCGTCGATGTCGGCATCCGCGGTCAAGATGACCTTGTGGTAGCGCAGCCGGCTGTAGTCGAAGTCGTCGCCGATGCCGGTACCGATCGCCTTGATGAGGCTCTGGATCTCCGCGTTCGCGAGCACCCGGCGGAGCTGCGCCTTCTCCACGTTCAGCACCTTGCCGCGCAGCGGCAGGATGGCCTGGGTGTGCCGGTCGCGCGCCATCTTGGACGACCCGCCGGCCGAGTCCCCCTCTACGACGAACAGCTCCGACTCCACAGGATTGCGCGAAGAACAGTCGGACAGCTTTCCGGGCAGCCCCGCCGACTGCGTATCGAGCAGGCCTTTTCGCCGGGTCAAGTCACGAGCATGGCGGGCGGCCTCGCGCGCCTTCGCGACGATGATCGCCTTGCGAGCCACCTTGCGACCCAGGGCGGGGTTCGCGGTGAGCCACTCCCCCAGCGCCTCGTTGACGACCCGCTCGACGAACCGGCGCATGATCGCGCTGCCGAGCTTGCCCTTCGTCTGGCCCTCGAACTGAGGGTCGGGCATCTTGACGCTGATCACCGCGACCATTCCCTCACGCAGGTCGTCGCCTGACAGCGCCTGCGGGTCGCTGCGCGCGAACGCTCTGTTCGCCTGGCCCCACCGGTTCACGGTACCGGTGATCGCCTTGCGAAATCCCTCCTCGTGCGCGCCACCGTCAGGGGTGCGGATCACGTTCACGTAAGAGCGCACCCGCTCGTCGAATCCTCCCGCCGACCAGTTCACGACGACGTCACACGCGAGCTGGCGTCCCTCGAACAGCTCGCTCCGCCCGATCGTCACCGGCTTGGCCAGCAGCGGCTCGTCGTCGCCGAGCAGCTCTCCCACAAAGTCGACGAGGCCGCCACGGAAGGCGAACGTCTGCTCGTCGCCCGTTCGCTCGTCGGTGAAGTCGATCCGCAACCCTGGGTTCAACAGCGCGGTCTCGCGCAGCCGGGTGGCGATGCGGTCGGCCTCCAGCTCGACGCTGTCGAACACTTGCGGGTCGGGCCAGAACCGGACGGTCGTGCTCGTGCGGCTCCCCTTGCCGATCACCTCGAGCTTGCGCGTCCGCTTGCCACGGGAGAACGCCATCGCATGGCGCTGGCCGTCGCGTACGACCTCGACCTCGCACTTGCGGGACAAGGCGTTGACCACTGACACACCGACCCCGTGAAGGCCACCGGACACGGCGTACGCTTGCTGATCGAACTTCCCGCCCGCGTGAAGCTTGGTCAGGACGACCTCGACCGCGGGCTTACGCTCCTTGGGATGCGGCTCGACGGGGATCCCACGCCCGTCGTCCGTCACCTCGACGCCGCCGTCGCCCAAGACCGTCACCCGGATCCGCGTCGCATGCCCGGCGAGATGCTCGTCCACCGCGTTGTCGACGACCTCCCATACGAGGTGGTGCAACCCTCGCGTATCGGTCGAACCCACATACATCCCAGGCCGCTTGCGCACCGCCTCGAGCCCCTCGAGGACGTTGATCGACCCGGCGGTGTACGCCGAGGCGGGCGGCGTGCCAGGATCGCGAGGGGTCACGGGCAGGCTCCTTCCTTTAAGCCTTTAGGACGCTGGAGTCATTGTGCGCGCCCGACCGGGTCCAGGGCGGTCCGGCGACCGTACCATGCCGCCCGGCTGAGCAGCCCGTCTGGACAGTTCACGGACAGTTGACCAGCCGGTCTGGCACGCGCATCGTCCAAGGCAATGAGTGCCCGCCCGCCACGCCGAGCGCTCTTCGTCGACGACCGGCACGGGGCGCTGCGGGTGACCTGGCACGAAGCGAAGGAGCGTGTCGTCTTCAGCCTGTGGCGGTCTGATGTCTGCGTGGGCACGTGCCAGATGACGTTGGAGGATACCGATCGGTTGCTGCGCTTCCTGCGCTCGCACATGGGCCCGCACGAGGCGCGCGACGTTTGAGGGACCCTGTCCAGGGGGCACAGGGTCTGATATGGCGACATCCCACCGCGACCTGACGTCGGCGCTGCTCGAGGCGCACGGGCGGACGTATGCGGATGAGACCGGGCTCGGGGCCGTGCGCGACAGCGTCGAGGCCCTCCTCCCCAGCTCGGAGCTGGGGGCCCGAGCGCGACAGCCCGTCGTCGCTGTTCCGTTTGCTGTGCGCCGCGCTGCCGCTCGGTGCGCGTATCAACGCCTCCCTGGCGGTGCGTGCCGCGAAGGCCCTCGCGGATCAGGGTTGGACGACCGCGGAGAAGCTCGCGAGCTCCACTTTCCAGCTGCGGACGAAGGCGCTCAACGAGGCCGGTTACGCCCGTTACGACGAGCAGACCAGCCGGTACCTCGGAGAGACCGCCGATCTGCTCCTCGAGCGCTATCGCGGCGATCTGCGCCGGTTACGCGACGAGGCGGAGCGCCACCCAGAGCGCGAGCGACGGCTCGGAGAAGGAGTGTAAAGGGGTCGGGGATGTCACGGTCGACCGCGATACCTTTCCGCGCCTCGTCGCGGCCCTCGTCCGCGTCCAGCTCGAGGATGACGCCGACCGTATCTGTGAGAAGGCTCGAAGGAGCACGTGATGAGCATCCTCGACGACGCCCCCAAGGTGGCGGCCCCCGCTCGCCTCGACCGCCTCGACTTCCTCGGTGCCGCGGCCGAGTGGGACAGCGGCACGCCGACGTTCCGTTTCTTCCTCGACGGCGACTGGCACCAGGCGGACGACACGTTCGACGTGACGACACCGATTGACGGGAGCTTGCTGGCCAGAGTACAACGAGCGAGCACGAAAGACGTCGAGCAGGCCATCGACGCGGCGGCCCAGGCACGGGCGCGGTGGGCGGGCACCCCGGCCGCCGAGCGGATCAGCCTGTGCGAGGCCGCGGCCGGCCTCATGGAGGAGCGGCTCGACGCCGTCGCGGCGGCGATCACGCTGGACCTGGGGAAAACCCGATCATCGTCGGGCTCCGAGGCGAGCGCCGCCGCCGAGCGGCTCGCGATGGTGCGCGAAGAGGTCCGCAAGATCACCGGCGAGTATCTCCAGGGCGACTGGATCCCGGACACGGTCGGCAAGCAGGCGTTCGTGCTTCGGGAGCCGGTCGGCACCATCGCCGCGATCGGCCCCTTCAACTATCCCCTGTTCCTGTCCGCCTCGAAGATCATCCCGGCGATCGCGGCGGGGAACACCGTCGTCGCGAAGGCGCCGTCGGACGCGCCCGTGCCGCTGTTGCTGTTCGCCCGCGTGCTCGAGGACGCCGGCTTGCCCCCGGGAGTGCTCAACGTCGTTACCGGTTCCGGCAGCCAGATCGGGGACCTTCTCGCGCAGCACCCTGCGGTGGGGATGGTCTCGTTCACCGGGTCGAGCCAGGTCGGCCGGCGGATCAGCGAGATCACGGGCCCGAAGCGGTTGCACCTGGAGCTGGGCGGCAACGCGGCCGCGATCGTCCTGGCCGACGCCGACCTGGAGGCGGCGGTCGCCGCGACGGTCGAAGGGGGCTACAAGAGCTCGGGCCAACGCTGTGACGCGATCAGCCGGGTGCTCGTGGAGCGCTCGGTCTACGACGACTTCGTCAGCCGCCTGGTCGTCCAGGCACGTTCGTGGACGCTGGGCGATCCCCGCGCCGAGGACACGAAGGTCGGTCCGCTCGTGTCGGCGAAGGCGGCGGAGCGGGTCAACGGCTTCGTGCGGGACGCGGTCGGCAAGGGCGCCGAACTGTTGTACGGCGGTCAGCACGAAGCCGCGTACCACCAGCCGACCGTCCTCGCGAACGTCCCGCACACCGCCGAGATCCTGTGGGAAGAACAGTTCGGTCCGGTGCTGCCGGTCCTCCCGGTGGACGACGCCAACGAGGCGCTGCAGATCGCGAACCAGTCCCGGTACGGGCTGGACTCCGCCGTGTTCACCTCCAACCTCGACCGCGCATGGAAGGTCGCCCGCGGCCTGCAATGCGGCATGGTCACGATCAACGGCGCCCCCGCCCACGGCATCGGCCACTTCCCATTCGGTGGCCGCAAGCCCGACTCGGGCGTCGGCCGCGAGGGACTCGGCTACTCAATCGACGAATGCACCGAGCTGAAGACCGTCGTCATGCCCGCGTGATGGTTGTGCTGGATCGCAGCCCGGTGGGGACGCCTCTGAGCTCGGGGGTCGGAGGATCCGCGATAATTCCTGCGGTGTGCAACTGCGGATAGCCTCGGCGGTTCGGCCCCAACTTTTCTGGTTACTTAGGCCTCGGGCAGGAATAACGTTTCTGGTGAGTTGGCAGCTCGTGCTGGCTGGCGGCGTCACCCGGGAGGATGACAAGCGGGCAACCAGGGCAACCCGAATCTCCTCCCGGGGTGTGTCGACTGAGTCGTCTATATGGTGACTCAGTCGACACACCCCGAGGTGTGCGGCGGCGCGAACCCATCGCCAACGGGGATGGCAGCCAGGCGAGCGCGGTTG
>Ga0187893_10007786_pt1 | contig 17314 bp, 8 predicted proteins | sample MA1701074metaG_FD_139574 | JGI IMG/M metagenome (GOLD analysis project Ga0187893, IMG submission 139574) | White microbial mat communities from a basaltic lava cave in the Kipuka Kanohina Cave System on the Island of Hawaii, USA - MA170107-4 metaG ... | reverse complement strand
GATTACGGGACAAGGTTTGTAAACACGCCGACCGAATTGGAACGTAATGGCGACTATTCACAGAGTCTTGACGTGAATGGACGCCTGATTCCCATTACGGACCCGCAGACCGGCCGGCCCTTCCCCGGCAACGTGATTCCGAGGAATCGGATTGATCCGGCGGGCCAGGCAATCCTTAGATTCTTCCCGGGGCCGAATTTCATCGATCCTGATCCGAACAACCGGCACCGCTGGAACTACCGCTCCACTTACAGTGGCGGGCATCCCCGGACGGACACGATCATGCGGCTTGACGGGAATTTCTGGCCGTCGTTCCGCGTGTACTACCGTTTCGTCTATGACACCGAAGAGCAGACGACTCCGTTCGGAATCTGGCAGGCGAGTCCGACCAATTACGACCTGGACCCGCTGCGGTTCTCACACCCGAGCAAGTCGCATCTGGTGAACATGACGAAGATCTTCTCGCCGACCCTGGTCGCGGATTTCAGTTTCAACACGAGTTTTACCGAGTACATCTTCGACCGTCCCGTGGAGCGTTCGCGCATGGGAAATCCGCCGCGGTTGTTCCGGCCCGATCCGGGAGTCGCCAACCTGATTCCCGACGTACAGTTCGGCGGGCAGCCGGTGAACACGATTCAAGTAGGCCTGAACAACTCTCCTTTCTATAACTTCATCAAGCCTTACGTGTTCACAGGTAACCTGACGAAGGTCCGGGGCAACCACAATCTTCAAGCGGGTATCTATGTCGAACGCGGAAACCAGTTCATGGGTGCGCTGTTTGGCGGCAGCGGCGGCGTGCAGAACCGCGGTTCTTTCAGTTTCGCCCGTGACGTCAACAATTCCTTTGATTCCAACCATGGGTTCGCCAATGCCGTCCTGGGAAATTTCACCAGCTATACGGAAAGCACGGCGCGGCCGAACGGGGACTACTGGTTTTGGAACACGGAGTGGTATTTGCAGGACACCTGGAAGGTCCTGCCGCGATTGACGCTGGACCTCGGGCTTCGTATCTACCACCATCCACCGGAAGAGGATCTGAACCGGAACATGGTGGATTTCAACCCATCGTTGTTCGATCCGCGCAAGGCGCCGGCGATGTACAGACCGGGCTTTGACCCGAGCGGACGGCGCATGGCGGTGGATCCCATCAGCGGAGCATTCGCCTCGCCGACTCTCATCGGGAGGTTTGTTCCTGGTTCCGGCGATCCCGCCAACGGGACGGCAATCGGCGGAGTGAACGGCTACCCCAACGGTCTGTTCAACTGGTCGTCAACCGTTGTTACTCCACGATTCGGTTTTGCCTACGATTTGTTTGGCAACGGCAATACCGCGGTTCGTGGCGGTTTTGGAATCTACATTGACCGGCCTTCGGGAAATCTGATCTACGGCTCCGGACCTCCGATCGTTTACGTGCCTACTTCCTTTTACGGACAACTGTCCGGGCTAGCCGGCAGCGGCGGCATTCTGAGTCCGGCAGGGATCAACAGCCGCTCGCCAGGGCCGATGAAGCATCCATCGACGATGAACTTCAGCCTGGGTGTGCAGCAACGGTTCTGGAACACGGTGGCGGAAGTATCCTACGTTGGCTCACTGGCACGCAATGCGGTTGTGCAGCGGGAGATCAATCCGATCGCACTGCACGGCCGGTTTGATCCAAGGAACTTCGATCCAACGCTGCCTGGACGGCCGTTACAGGATAATTTCATCCGGCCTTATTCCGGATGGGCTGGTGTCAATACGCTGCAGACCATGGCGTCGACCAACTACCACGCGCTCCAGGTTTCGGCGAACCGCCGCTTCACGCGGGGGCTTCAGTTTGGATTCGCCTACACATGGTCGAAGGTCCTGGGCGTGGTCCCGTTCCAAAGTGGTGGAGGAAACGCCACGGTGAGCCCTTACTTCAACACGCGAGCGTGGAATTACGGCTTGATGGACTTTGACCGCACCCACGTGGTCAACCTGAATTTCATGTACGAACTGCCGAACTTGGGTACGCGCCTGCGATCGAGGCCGGCGAAATGGGTTCTGGACAATTGGGAGATCAGCGGGATTACGTCGCTGACAAGCGGCCAGCCATTCACGCCCGGATTCAGCACGACGGACGGAGCGGATATCACCGGCTCCTCCGAGGGCCCGCGGATCACCGTGGCCGGCGACCCGAGGCTGGCGAAGAGCCAGCGCACTTTTGAGAAAAACTTCCGGACCGAGATGTTCGCGCGCACGCCGAGCCGGAGCTTCGGCAATGCCGGCATCGGGATGCTGCGCGGGCCGGGGGTCAATAACTTTGACATCTCGGTGGGCAAGCGTGTTCCCTTGTTTTCGGAAACCCGGTTTGTGCGATTCCGCGCGGAGTTTTTTAACGCCTGGAATCACACCCAGTTCTCCGGTCTGTTCTCGGGAGCGCGCTTCAATCCGGCCGGCGAGCAGGTGGACGCGAACTTTGGAGCTTATTCAAGCGCACGGCGTCCGCGGATCATTCAATTATCAGCGAAAATTATATTCTAGATGGGATACATGATCCACGGGCAGGGCTGCCGCCGGCGAAGCTGGCTCGCTCTGATGTCCGGGAGTGCAATGCCCGGCACGCCGGCAGCGGCACAATCGGCTGGCGGCAAGCCCCTAAGCGCCGCATCAAAAAGGGCGTTGCACTATACCAAGGGGCCTGAGTGGTTCTGCTCTTTCCGGAGAGAGAACGTCAGTGGCAATCTTGCCTACCAGGAGGGCATACACCGGCGCGATCCGAGCGCGGTGATCGTTGTGGATGGGCGCTACTACGTCTGGTACACCAAGTCCGAGGGGCCCTCTTTCGGGTTCAGGACCGGTGATCCGGCCAAAAGGACATTCCCGTGGGATCTGGCGGAAGTCTGGTACGCAACGTCGAAAGATGGCCGGGAATGGAAGGAGGAGGGGCTCGCCGTAGGCCGGGGACCAGCCGGGTCTTTCGACGACCGGAGCGTGTTTACGCCGGAGATTCTGGCTCACGGCGGCAAGTTTTATCTGGTCTACCAGGTAGTGAAAGCGCCGTACGTGCTGAGGGTCAAGGAGAAGATCGGCATGGCGGTCGCCGATTCGCCGCGCGGACCGTGGCGCAAGCTGCCTCAGCCGATCCTTGCGCCATCGAACGATGGCGAGTGGCTCGGCGAAGACGACAACCGGTTTCTGGTCAAAAAGAAAGGCAGTTTTGATAGTCACAAGACGCACGACCCGTGCCTCATGTTCTACAAAGGCAAGTTCTGGCTCTATTACAAGGGCGAAATCATGGGCGAGCAGATGACGTTCGGCGGCCGGGAGATCGCCTGGGGTGTCGCGATCGCGGACAAGCCGGAGGGCCCGTTCGTTAAGTCGCCGTACAACCCGGTGACGAACAGCGGCCATGAGGTGGCAGTATGGCCGTACAAAGGCGGTATCGCCGCGCTGCTGACAACGGATGGTCCGGAGAAGAACACGATTCAATATGCGGCGGACGGGATAAACTTTGAAATTCAAGCTGTGATCCGGGATCCTCCGGTTGCGGTGGGTTTGTTTCGTACTCCGGAGTTCGACAAGGGTCCGCTTGAAGGCCTGCGCTGGGGCTTGTGTCATGCCTTCGGCGGCGGCTCATGGGCATACATTCAAAGGTACGAAGTGGATGAACGGACCAAGAACCGGTATCTGAGGAAAGAAAACTATGAATAGCGTCGCAGCCGGCCTTCTATTGCTTGCGGTTCACTTCCCATGCGTTGGCGGCGAGAAGGATGCGGCACGGCAGGAAGCGGAGCGGTTGTTCAGCGTCAAGGTGCTGCCGCTGCTCAAGGAAAAATGTTTTGCGTGCCACGGGGAAACCAAGCTCGGTGGTCTGGACATTACCAGCCGTGAAGCGCTTCTCAAAGGAGGCGCATCAGGACAGGCGGGCCTGGTTGCGGGAGCGCCGGAGAAAAGCCGGATTCTGGCAGCCATTCTAGGGAGCACCCCTGGCCTGCAAATGCCTCCGAAGGAGAATGACCGTCTCACAACCGGGCAGGTAGCCTGGGTTCGCCAATGGATCGCTCGCGGGGCTCCATGGCCTTCCAGCGACGAGATCCGGCGCTATCAAGCGGAGGGATGGAACAGCCTGGAGGGTGTTGCGGTTGCTACCAGCGGTGGCCTCTCCCAGGAATGGACGGACAGACGCTACAAAGAGGAGAATCTTTGGGCGTTCCGGCCTGTCATTCGACCGGAACTGCCGCCGTCTGCCGCCAGGAATCCCATCGATGCTTTTCATCAGGCCAGATTACGGGCAGCCGGCATCACCGCCGCGCCGCGGGCTGACCGGTTGACCTTTATTCGAAGGGCGACCTATGATTTGACGGGGCTTCCTCCAACGCCCGAACAAGTCTCTGAATTCCTGAAAGACCGCTCGCCGGAAGCCTGGAACAACTTGATTGAAAGGCTACTCGCCAGTCCCCGCTACGGCGAGCAATGGGCGCGGCACTGGCTCGACGTTGTGCGCTACGCGGACACTGGCGGCAACTCAAACGATTATGAACGGTCCAATGCCTGGCGCTATCGGGACTATGTAATCCGTTCCTTCAACAAGGACCTTCCGTTCCATCAGTTCATCCTGGAGCAGATCGCCGGAGACGAGCTGCGTCCGGACGATCCGGAAATGCTTGTAGCCACCGGCTTCCTCCGCATGGGCCCATGGGGGACGGCAATGGTGCCGAAACGAATTGCCCGTCAAAACTATCTCGATGACGTGGTCGACGGCATTGGACGCAGCTTTCTATCGACGCCCCTGCGTTGTGCCAAGTGCCATGACCATAAGTTCGACCCCATTCCGACCGGCGATTATTATCGCATCTACTCCGCGTTGGCCACCACGCAGGTAGCCGAGCGTCCGGCCGCGTTTCTGAAAGGGGAGAATCTGGCGAGGTTCGAGGAGGGACGGCGGCACGTAACTACCATGCGCCAGTTTGCCACCGTGCATAAGGAGGCGCTGGAGAAAAAGATGGAGGAGTCCGCCCGGCAGTGGTATAGCGAGCGCGGACTGCCATACATCCCCGCCGCCAAGCGGCGCCAGCTCCCCGACGATCAGAAGCCTCCGCGCCACTACGGCCTCGATCACATGGAGGAAGGCCGCCTCAAAGTTCGCGAGCAGGACGAATGGATCTGGACGAGGGCATTGGAGCGATATGAACCGATGGCGCAGTCCGTTTTCAACGGCCCGGATTACATTCCCCCGAACGAGCGCAAGCTGCGCATGCCCGATTCCATCGACTCGAGTTGGAGGCCCCAAAACTCGATCTACCTGGGCGGCTCCGTGGATGCGCCTGGCGCGAAGGTGACGCCTGGATTGTTGAGCGCGGTTGCCCCGCCCGAATCCTGGTCTTTATACGATGGTCTGTCCGGCCGCCGGCTGGCGCTGGCGCGCTGGATTGCCGATCCGAAGAATCCGCTCTCGACACGATCCATCGTCAACCGGATCTGGCAGCATCATTTCGGGCGCGGCATCGCCGCCAACCCCAATAACTTCGGCGCCACCGGCGCCAAGCCCACCCATCCGGAACTGCTCGACTGGCTGGTTTCCGGCTTTACAGATCAGGGCTGGTCCATAAAGACGCTGCACCGGCTGATCATGACCTCCAATCTCTACCAGCAGGCCGGCTGGCGGCCCGACATGAAGGCTGTCCAGCAAAAGGACCCCAACAACCGCCTTCTTGCGTGGTTCGAACCGCGAAGGCTGGCCGCGGAGGAGATGCGCGACAGCCTGCTGGCCATTTCCGGGGAATTGAATACCGAAATGGGCGGGGTTCCCGCAATGCCTGAGATCAACATGGAGGTCGCGCTTCAGCCGCGCATGATCCAATTTTCGATCGCTCCCGCACACCAGCCTTCTCGAACTCCCGCCGAGCGCAATCGCCGGTCCATTTACACCTATCGCGTTCGCGGCCAGGCCGACCCGTTCCTGGAAGTCTTCAATCAGCCCACTCCCAATGAATCCTGCGAGCGCCGTGAATCTTCCTCCGTCAGTCCCCAAGCCCTTACGCTGATCAATTCGGACGTGGCGACGGACCGCTCCATCGCATTCGCTGTTCGAGTAGAGAAGGAGGCGCCTGGATTCGACCAGCGCCTGGAACGGGTGTTTCAATTGGCCTACGGCCGCTCTCCCGCCCCGGAGGAACGCAATTCATTGAGTGCCTATTACAAAGATATGGTGAGCTACCATCGCACTCACGAGCCGAAGCCCATAACTTATCCATCCCGTGTTACCCGGTCGCTTGTGGAGGAGTTTAGCGGGAAGGTATTCGAATACGAAGAGCGGCTGCCGGTTTTTGAAGATTATGTTGCGGACCGGAAGGCATCGCAGGTGGATGCCTCGACTCGCGCGCTGGCAGACATCTGCCTGCTCCTTTTTAACAGCAATGAATTTGTTTTCGTGTACTGAGATGCCAATGAATACCAGAAGGGAACTTCTCTATCGTCTCGGAGCCTCGCTAGGGTCGGTGGCTTTCACCAGTCTTCTGGCGCGCGACGCGGCGGCGTCGGCAGCCAATCCCCTTGCGCCCAAGCCACCCATGCTGCCCCCTAAAGCGAAAGCCTGTATTCTGCTCGTGCTTGAGGGCGGGCCCGGCCACATGGACACTTTCGACCCCAAGCCCAAGCTCAACGAATTGCATCTGAAGGAGTCCGTACGTGATGCGAAGAAACTGTTGGTGGAAGGCAAGGATAAGACCTATTACGTAGGCAGTCCGTTTCGTTTCCGTAAGGCGGGCAAAGCCGGAATCGACATGTGTGAGCCGTTCATCCACATGGCCGAAACCGCGGTCGCCGACGAGTTGTGCATCTATCGAGGCTGCCAGGCACAGTCTGTCAATCACCCCGACGCGCTGTACCACCTGAACACCGGAAGCCAGCTCGGCGGCGATCCGGCCATAGGCGCCTGGGTGAGCTATGGCCTCGGTTCGCTGAATCAGAACCTGCCGGGTTATGTAGTGATGACGGAACTCGCCTATCCGCAGGGCGGTCCTGGAAATTGGACCAACGGTTTTCTGCCCGCCCACTATCAGGGCACGACGCTGCGCTCAAGCGGCTCTCCCTTACTGGATCTTCAACCCCCGCACTGGAAGACGCGGCAACACCAGCGTCGCGCCCTGGACATGCTGGCCTCGCTGAACGAGAGGCACGCCGCCGTCCACCCCTCGCATGAAGAACTGGCGTCCCGCATGGAGAGCTACGAGCTGGCATTTCGCATGCAAGCCGAGGTTCCGGACCTGATCGACCTCAACCGGGAACCGGAGTGGCTGCGCGAATCGTACGGAATGAACCGGGAGGACTCGGCAACCTTTGGCCGCCAATGCCTGCTGGCGCGCAGGCTGATCGAGAAGGGCGTGCGCTTTGTCCAGATATTTTCCGGAGGCTGGGACAGTCACGATTTTCTAGAACGGAATCACTCGGCGAGAATCAGCAGCATCGACAAGCCGGTAGCGGCTCTCATCAAGGACCTGAAAGCCCGGGGCATGCTGGAGGAGACTCTGGTCGTTTGCTGCGGCGAGTTCGGCCGCACAACGGATTCCAACCGGCGCGGCGCAGTCAATCCCAACGGGCGCGACCACAACGCCGATGCCATGGTAGTCCTGATGGCCGGTGGAGGCGCTCCCCGCGGGGCAGTCGTCGGGGCGACCGACGAACTGGGCGACCGGGCCGTCGAGGTGGTTCATCCCATACGCGACCTGCATGTGACTATCCTCCATCTGCTTGGCCTTGATGACAACAAGCTTACTTACTTTCATGGCGGCCGTTTCAAACAACTGTCCCAAACCGGCGGCCAACTAATCAAAGAACTCGTAGCCTGACATAGTCACTCATGAAAATCGATGCGCTAATAACGAATCACTACGAAATACCACTTCCAAAGGTAATGACCGACTCCACGCACGGCCGTATGTGCCATTTCTCTGTCATCGCCGTGCAGGTTGTAACTGATTCGGGAGAGGAGGGACTGGGTTATACCTATTGCGTTGGAAAGAAAGGCGGTGGCGCCATCCGCTCCCTCATCGAGCGGGACCTGGCGCCATTGCTTACCGGCAAGGATCCCCGGCGCATTGAACATCTTTGGCAACAGATGTGGTGGGCGCTCCATTACGTCGGGCGCGGCGGCCTGGCGTCCTTCGCTATTTCCGCCGTGGACATTGCTCTTTGGGATTTGAAGGCGCGACTGGCGCGCGAGCCCTTATGGCGGCTGCTCGGCGGCCACAATCACCTTGTAAAAGTCTACAACGGCGGCATCGACCTCGAGATGAAGATAGATGAACTCCGGGAACAAACGCGCTGCAATCTTGCCGCGGGATTCCGGGCCGTCAAGATGAAAGTAGGGCGCAAGAGCCTCGACGAGGATCTGGCCCGCGTGGCGGCCGTTCGCGAGGTGCTGGGCGGCGAAATCCCCCTCATGGTCGACGCCAACATGCGATGGACCGTGGCCGAGGCCATCCGAGCCTCCCGTGCCCTGGCTGAATACAACGTCTACTGGCTGGAGGAGCCTACGATCCCCGATGACGTGGAGGGCCACGCGCGCATTGCGCGTGAAGGCCCCCTCCCCATCGCCTGCGGCGAGAATCTGCACACTCTCTACGAGTTTCAAAAGATGATTCAACAGGGGGGCATCGCTTTCCCTGAGCCGGACTTGTCTAACATCGGCGGTGTCACCGCCTGGATGAAAGTCGCGCACCTTGCCGAAGCTCATAACCTTCCGGTGACAACTCATGGCGTCCATGACCTTCACGTCCACCTGCTGGCGGCGGTTCCAAACGCCTCGTATCTCGAGGCGCACGGGTTTGGCCTGGAAGCCTATCTTCGCCACCCGCTCCAAATCCGCGACGGCGAAGTGATCGCGCCGGATCGGCCCGGCCATGGCGTGGAATTCGACTGGGCCAAACTCGAACAGCTTCAGGCCCCGCGGTAGTCCGATTGGCGATCACAGCCCACTCCTACGCGCTGGATTCCTCCGCGGTTCGAGAACCTCCTTCCGGCTTCAAGGAGGTGCTCGGACATTTGGGGCCATCGCTGATTCTTACCGCCAGCGTCGTTGGCTCCGGGGAACTCATAATGACCACTACCCTCGGCGCGAAAGCCGGTTTCGTGACGCTTTGGGTTGTTCTGCTGAGTTGCTTGCTCAAGGTGGTTGTCCAACTGGAGTTCGGCAAACACGCCATCTCCACGGGTGAAACGTCTCTTGAGGCATTCAACCGGCTCCCGGGACCGGCTTGGCGCGGCACCGGATGGGCCGTATGGCTATGGCTCGCCATCAAAACCATCCAACTCGTTCAATACGCGGGCATCGCCGGAGGCGTCGCTTTGGCGCTTCACCTTGGCATGCCATTCGTGCCGGTGTGGATATGGGCATGGGTTGCGGGACTGAGCACGGCCATCTTAGTATTCCGGGGCAGCTATCGCAGCATCGAGCGTTCCGCCGTTGTCCTCACGGCCGCCTTTACCCTGTTCACATTGGCCTGCGTAGTGGCCTTGCAGGGAACATCCTACCGGATCACAGGCGCGGATCTCATCGAAGGCATGGGGTTCCGTCTTCCGGCAGCGGCCGCCGGCGTGGCTGTCGCTGTTTTTGGCGCCACCGGAATCAGCGCGGATGAGATCATCTCCTACCCCTATTGGTGTCTGGAAAAGGGCTATGCCCGCTTCACCGGCGCCGTTTCGCAATCCGAGGACTGGGTCCGGCGCGCTCGTGGGTGGATCCGCGTGATGTACATCGATGCCTGCCTGTCGCTGCTCATCTATACACTGGCGACGGCGGCATTCTATGTTCTGGGCGCCGCGATTCTTCATGGCCGCGGAGAACTCCCGGCCGGCTATGAAATGATCCGGACACTGTCAGGAATCTACACCGAATCGTTCGGCGCCTGGGCGTTGGTGGTATTCATTGCCGGTTCGGTCGCGGTGCTGTTTTCGACCCTGTTCGTAGCCTGCGCCTCGGCTACCCGGATGTTCACCGACGCTTTCGCGCAATGCGGTTTGTTTGATTTCCGCGATACCGTTCGCCGCGACCAATCGATCGCCGTTCTTGCCTGGTTTCTTCCCGTGCTGTGGGTGATGCTGTTCCTGTTGATTGGCGAGCCGCTGATCATGATCCTGGCCGGAGGCGTCGCAGTGGCGCTATTGCTTGTTATCGTCGTCTTCGCAGCTTTTGTTTTCCGCTACCAGCGGCTCGATAGAAGGCTCCGGCCCAATGTTGTCTACGATGTATTGCTGTGGTTGAGTTTCCTTGCCATGGCTGGCGTGGCGCTGAAGGCCGTCGCGAATCTATAGGGCAATGGAAATCTTACCTTGCCGGGCGCGTTGCGCCAACTCGCCGCATTCGCCAGATATCCACAGAGCTGGATTGCAGGCTGAATGGACTCGACCGTAGCCAAATAGAGCCTGTGATCACCTCAATATTGCCATCGCCGTCGATATCACCAGCCTCGAGGGTTGGGTGGTAGCAGGTATCATCTGGAAATGGAAATGCCAGGAACACGCCTGGTGAAACCTGCTCGTACCAAACGATGCCCGGGAGCGCCATCTTACGTTGGTTCGCCTGATCTGCACCCGGCAGGAATGAAGTCACAATAACATCCAGATCGCCATCCCCGTCCGCGTCAGCGATCTTGGGCGCATAGGCGCCGTAGTAACGGCCGATGTTGTGATACTCAAACTGAAGGTCGCCCTTGTTCTCCAACCAGCCGACGCCCTGGTAGGGCTTGAAGTGAACTCCGTCGTCTACGGTGTCGCCGTTCGTGACCACAAAATCCATTCTCCCGTCGCCGTTCAAGTCCCCCGGCGCAATGCCTGAGAAACCCCAGACCGGGTTGGGGCCGGCCCACAATACGCGACTCTCGAACTGGCCCTTGCCGGTATTGATGTAACCCACGACCGCTTCCATCGACTGGGCGATCAACGCAACGAAATCCGGCTTTCCGTCTCCGTTGAGATCGAGCACAGGGAGAGTAATGGTTCCCGGTATTTTCGCCAAGGGAACCTGGGTGAAAGCCGTTTTTCCCGCAGACGAGCGGTTCTCGAGATACAGGATTTGACCCGCCGTGTACCTGCCGAAATCGGCTACCACCAGGTCCAATTTTCCATCGCCGTTAAAATCGGCCGCCTGCACATCGGCCACGCGCCCCAATCGAGTGGCAATCGGAATCTTCTCGAACGTCCGCTTGCCCGTGCGGCGCAACCAAACTACCGATCCCGCTTTCTGATCCGTGGCGGCGGCCGTTCCCAAATCTCCAACGATGAGGTCCATCCGTCCGTCTTTATCCAGGTCCACCATTTCGACGTGAGAAGGGTTTGATAGGCGAATAATCTTCTGGAGACCAGCCTTAAGATCCTTGGGCTCGGCCCACATGATCCAACCGGACATCATGTCGGTAACCACAAGTTGCGGGCCCGGAGAATCTTCCCACAAGTGCATCAGCTTCACGTGAGAGGTTCCAGGAGACAAACCAGCCAGCGTCCCTCCGAATGATGCTACATGCTCGATTTGGATTCGCGTGGACGGCGTCGCTGCCGGTGTCCAGGGCTTGGCGTCCAAATCGTCCGGGGCCAGGGTTGTGAAGTACGTGACCAGTTCGTCGAAGCGAACATCATTCAGCGGTCTGCTGGGCTGCCCGGCGCTCGCCAGGTCCGACATCAGGTTGAGCATCCCCAGCCAGGCCTTCTTCGGGAGCGTCTCCGGTGGAGGAAAACGATGACATTGAGAGCAGGTCTTCTTGATGATTGGCTCAAGCACCGGGATCGCCCTCGGCGGGCCTTGATAGGCGCCACGAATCGGCTTCGCAGGCGCGGGCTCACCACGAACCGGAATGGCTAATTCCTCCTGCGGCAGGGAAAAGGAGGGGGTCATCAGCAGCACGCATGCCGATGTCATCAGCACAGCCGCTCTTACCGGGACGATTAAGACTCTGAGCCTGCTCATTCGTGTTCTTTCAGATCCTGGAGCTACGTTTTGCTCAAACTCCCGGTTTCCCCGCGAGAAACTTTTCCCGCCGGATGATCCCCTGCCCCTCCTTGACGTAGACCAGTTGATCGCCCGGAACATCACGCAGCGTTTCGATCTGGCCGTTGGGCCAGCGGACCACTACGGTGTCCGCCTTCCTGGACGCCCCCAAACCAAAATGCAACCGGAAGTCGTTCACGGAGTAGTAACTGGTCTGGCTCTGTACCTCCTGAACCTGAACACGTGTCCCGACCTTCACCTCTACCCGCCCGCCGATAGCAGAGCGGTTTGATACCACGCCGATCAGCTTGACCTTTAGCCAATGATGCCCCGAGCTCACGTCCGCTCGCAGCAGGGAGGGCGGCTCGTTCTGGTTCATGATCAGGACATCCATGTCGCCATCGTTGTCGAAGTCGCCGAACGCGCAGCCGTGACTCGCGTGTGGTGTGTTCAGCCCCGGCCCGCACTCCGCCGTCACATTCAAGAACTTGCCGTTCCCTAAATTCCGGAATAGGAAGCGTGGTCCTTTGAACGGATACTCCGGGTAAACCTTCTCCAGTTCGGGAAAAACGTGGGCGGTGACATAGAACAGGTCCGGCCATGTGTCATTATCGAAGTCCACCAGTCCTGTCCCCCACTGCACGTATTTCGTCACAGTGTTCAGGCCGGCCCGCGTCGACACCTCCTGGAAGTAACCTTTTCCCTGGTTCCTGTAGAGTGCTGGATAGTTATCCGAAAACTGGGTCTTGACGATGTCCACCAACCCGTCACCGTCGTAGTCAGATGCCGCCACCCCCATGCCGGACTGCTCCGCTCCGTTCTCGTCATAGGCTACACCGGACCGCACCCCGACGTCCGTAAACGTGCCGTTCCTGTTGTTGCGGTAAAGAATACTCGGCGTGGAATCGTTGATCACCAGGATGTCCGTGGCGCCGTCGTTGTTGTAATCCACGGTGGTGACCGTCATTCCGTAATAGCCGCTTGGATTCGAGATTCCGGATTTTCTGCTCACATCGGTGAATGTACCATCACCATTGTTGTGGTAGAGAAGGTTGGCTGTACCCTTCAGGCCGCGCGGTCCGCAGTAAACCGGAATTCCTTTGTAGGTGCAGTTAGTGCCGGCTCCAGGCACGGGAAGTTCCTGCAAATCCACCTCCACGTAAGCCGAGACAAACAGGTCTAACTTTCCGTCGCGATCGTAGTCTATGAAGGTGGCGCCCGCGTTCCAGCGCTTGGGATCGCCTCCTACCCCGGCTCTCTCGCTCACATCGGTGAATGTACCGTCGCCGTTGTTGTGATAGAGGACGTTCCTGCCCCAATACGTGATGAACAGATCTTCGTTGCCGTCGTTGTCGTAATCGCCGATGCAGCACGAGCCCGCCCACCCGGAACGTAACAGTCCCGCCTCGCGCGTAACGTCGGTGAATGTACCGTCGCGATTGTTCTTGTATAAGTGGTTGGTCGGCTCTTTACCGCTTTCAAAGCCTTCCAGGCGTGAGCCGTTCAAAACGAGCAGGTCGAGCCAGCCGTCGTTGTCGTAGTCGAAGAACGCAACCCCGCATCCATTGACCTCAACGATGTATTTCTTCTTCTCTAAGCCGCCGTAGTAGACAATGTCGCGCAAGCCGGCTTCTGCAGCCACATCCACAAACTGAACGGAATACCCAGCCGCGGCCTTCCCTCTCGATGGTCGCAGCAAGGGCGCTAACGCCGGCAAAGAAAGAAGAGATTTCAGGAAGACGCGTCGCGTCGGCACCACCATTTGAATCTGCGTCACCAGTCGACGCGCAATCGTACCTGAACCACACGCGGACCGAATGGCTGATACGGCTGAATAATCCCGAACGTAGCGGAGGTGGTCGCAGCACCTTGCACCGCCGTCGCAAACTGGTGCCGGTTGAAAGCGTTGATTGCGTCGGCGCCCAGTACGAGATGAACACGCTCGCCGATTACGGGGAATCGTTTCACCAGGCTCAGGTTCTCCGAGAGTGTCCAACATTGCCTGGCCTGAGGGTCGAATTTGGGCGCGTTCCCGATCTGGAAATCGCCTTGAGGTATGTAAGCCAGAGGCAACCCGGTCGCAGCGGCCTGCGCTCTGTTCCCGGCATTCAGCATTTGATTTCGCTGCGGGTTGCCGAACTGGAGTTCGGAACACGGAATGGCGCTGCGTACCGGAACACCCAAAGCGCGATCCGCGGTGACGTTGATGGATCCCGGTATCCCGACCGACTGCCCGCCGGTAATATTCATCGGCTGCCCGGCCTGATAGTTGTGAATGGCTGCTATCTGCCAACCGCCTGCAACGTACTTGCCGACCAGCCCCTTGTTCAGAAACTTCTTTCCCGGGCCAAACGGCAGTTCATAGGAATAGGCCGCCATGAGGCGTTGCGGCGAGTCGTACCGGCCCAGGGCTTTATTGAGTCTTGCATTGTACGGATCGCGCGGCGCTGTTCCACGGTTGCCCGGGCCCCAATCGGTGTCCGTAATCTGTTTTGAGATGGTGTAATGGGCTAGCAGTGACAATCCGTTCGAATACCGCTTCGTTACCGTGAAAATCGCTGCATGGTAGGTGCTCGAAGTGTGGTTGGACGCTTGGTTCTGGAGCGACAGGAACTGGGGAAAGGGCAACAATGCCCGGAAGAGCGGCAGCCTGGAGTCAAATTCAGGGTAGGGGGACCTGAAGCCTCTGGCCTGCACCTGCGGCGAGTTTAGAGGCATGTTTAACAGGGGGCCCAAAGACCAGTACTGCGGATGCAACCCGTTCAACTGCTGGATGTCACTGTCATGCCGGCGCAGGTTGGAGATATAGCTGGCATCGAGAAGAATGCGGCCCGGCATTTCGCGCTGAAATCCGCCGCTGATCATGTAGAGAACCGCCGGCCGGCCGATGTCGGATGGCGACATCCAAGCTACACTTTGCCCGTTTCGAAACGCCGGGTCGGTGTTTGGAACCGTGCCCAGTACCTCTTGCGGGAATGGTGTGTCCCAGTTGAAGTAGACACCAAACGGATCCGGGTTGGGGAGCGGACTGCCAGAAGCTTGAAAGCCGGTGCGGTTGGCGGCGTCGATGTTCGGGTTCGTGATGCCCTGATAAATCAACCCAGCGAAGCCTCGGAACACCGTCTTCGGTGCGAACTGGTAGGCGAAACCCAGGCGCGGCGCTAGGCTGTTCCACCAGATCTTGCCGCTGCTATTCGTACCTGTCCGTCCGGGGCCGATCCCCATGTACCTCATCGCTCCCGTCCGCCCCGTTGCGCCGGGGTTGGGAGCATCCAGATCCACGTAGGCCAACTGCCCGAACCGCTCCGAGTATGGCACCGCTACGTCATAGCGGAGTCCCATGTTGATCGTCAGCCTTGGGGTAATCTTCCAATCATCCTGAATGAAAAGCCCATGGTAAGACGTCTTGTAGCCCAAGCCTATGGGCGCGGCCACGGAAGCGGAACTGACATTCCCCAGAAAGAAGGACGCGATCGCCAGGCCGCCCACGCCGTTTGTGTCCGCCGTGGTGGCTTGGGAGAATTGAAACACTCCCGAGGCCGGAGCGCCATTGCCCCCCAACCCTCCAGCCGTGTTGTTAACGATTCTCCACTGGATGTACTGATAGCCGAACTTCAGCGTGTGCTTACCCTTATTCCACATCAGGGTTTGGTCGAGCGATCCCACGGTTCTAGCAAAAAGATTGAACGGCGGCAGTTGGTTCCCCGAGCCTCCATTGCATATGTTCAGGTTGCCTTGCGCGTTGCCCGGGTCGATGATGATGTTGGGGCAGTTGCCATCCGGGTAACCGCGAAGACCCCACTTCGCCCCGATGTTTTGGCCAAGGTTGTTGTGTATCGTGCCGCCCGTATTGCGGTTTACTGCGACAAGAAACGTGTTCACCAACGTCGGCGATATCGTATAGGAGTCGTTCACCGAAAAGCGCTGGTTTGTCGTAGTGCTCGTCGACCCGAAGTCAGGCCCCAGATAACTGCTGTTGACGGCAACCGGCGTAAACCGGCTGTACCAGCCCGACAGTCTATGGTTGGGGCCAAAATATTGGTCCCCCTTGACGGTCGAATTCCAAGGAGTATATACCCGTCCGGTCACGCCCACGAAGTTCAGAATGTTGCCGGGCCTGTTCGGCAGAGGCAGGATCTGCATGACGTTAGAGCTGACCGTGCTGCGCCGGCTAAGAGGAATCTGATTGTTGGCAAACGGAATGCGGCGGACTTGCCCGTTTGCATCCTTAACCTGGCTCTCGGGATCGAAGAGTTGTTGAACGCCGGCGCCAGCAAAATTACCCCCGCGTTGCGCCTCCGTCAGAGTGGTCAGGAAGCTCGTCGGAGTACCGGCGGACGTTGCGCGGAATCCAGCAACTGTCGTGTAAAAGAAAGTCTTGTTTCGGCCATCATAGAGTTTTGGAACAAATATCGGCCCGCCCGCCGCGAGACCGAACTCATTATTGTGGCCGACAGGCCGACGAGCCGCCTGCCATTGCCGCGCGTTAAGTTCACTGTTCTGCAAATAATCCCAGACGGAGCCATGAAGCCTGTTCGTGCCGGATTTGCTCGCATAGGAGATGACCGCCCCTCCTTGACGGCCGTATTCGGCGGGTGCGGAGTTGACGATCATTTTGTACTCGCCGATAGCCTCGACCGAAGGTTCCGAACTCATGCCACTGGTCTGTTGCGAGGCATCTGAATCGGTGGGCAGGCCATCGAGCGCCACCGACATACCCCACAACCTGCCGCCGCCCGCTCCCGTCGTGTTGCCAATGACCTGTACCGTGGGGGAGAGCAACATGTATTGAGAAGCGGTTCTAGCATTGCCCGCCACTGGTATTGGAGCGTCGCGCATCAACTTATCTTCCACGTTGACCGCCACGGCGGGTTCTTGCGTTTGCAGCAGCACGGGAGCGGCCTTAATCTCGATAGTCTCCATCGTCGTCGCGACAGCCAGACTTATGTCAAGGGTCGTGGCGGTAGAGGACGCCACCTCTACTCGCTCCACGCGGTAAGGCGCGAAACCGGGCTTCGTCACCGTAACGTCATACCGGCCGTAGTGCAAATTTGGCAGCACGTAGTAGCCGTCGTCGTTGCTTTGCGCCGTGAACTTCGCCCCTGTGAGAGGGTATGTCGCCGAGATGGTCACGCCCGGAACGATCGCATTGGAAGCGTCCGTTACTCTGCCGACAATACGGCCGAATTGTGTTTGCGCGAAAACCGGGAAAACGACACAGGCCATAGATGCAGCCAGTATCGCCCTGAAGCGAAAGTCGTCCACTTTCATTGGTATGCCTCCTGACGGAGCCAGATAAACAATGACAGTCCCTCTGGTGCAAGGAATTCTACTACAACTCGTAACCCTGGTCAAACGAATTCATCGGCG
>Ga0187893_10007785_pt1 | contig 17314 bp, 15 predicted proteins | sample MA1701074metaG_FD_139574 | JGI IMG/M metagenome (GOLD analysis project Ga0187893, IMG submission 139574) | White microbial mat communities from a basaltic lava cave in the Kipuka Kanohina Cave System on the Island of Hawaii, USA - MA170107-4 metaG ... | reverse complement strand
CTTTCGTGTCCCGCATGAACGCACCATTTAGTGAGGCCCGCGAACGCCCAGACCAGTCGGCGGGACGCCGACTGGAGCGACCGGGACGGTCGCGCCACCCTCTTTCAACTGCATCGTTCCGGCTAAAAGCCACCCGAAGGGGACGGCTGAAGCCCGGGTGGAAGCGGCTTGGGGTTCAGCCGTCCCTTCGGGAGGGCTAGTCTTTCTCTCCCTACCGTGCCGGTCGCGTCAGGGCCACCGAGACGTGCGCTGCCTGCGGGACGACGAACTTTTTCACCTCCACCGAAACCGTCTTCGCCTGGAACTCGTCCTGGATCATCGCCGCGATGTCCGCCGCCAGCGTTTCGATCAACTGCCAGTGGCAATCCTCACCGAATCGCAGCAGGCGCTGGGAAATGGCGAAATAATCAAATGTCTCCGCCAGATTGTCCCGGGAGATCGCGGAAGTAAAATCGTGATCTATTTCCACCGAAACCAGCAGCCGCTGCGGCGTTGCGCGCTCCGCGTCGGTGACGCCCACCTGGTAAAATACCTCCAAGTCCGTGATTCTGATTTTGTCCATGTCTTCTCCTGCTAAGGGTTCGCTCCGACGCGCTGCTGGATCGACTTCGTCTCCTCCTCGCCCCCCATCACCGCCTCGAGCAAAGTCCGGGTCGGCCCGTTCAGCCGCATTTTCATCGCCTCTTCGGGCGTGACCCAGCGAAACTCCAGCGCCTCGTCGTTCAGCCGGACATCTGCCGGCCCGACGCAGTGGCAGGTATAATTGAGCAGCACAAAGTGCGCGTCCCGATAGAATTCGCGCGAGTGGATGCAATCCTGCGCCAGCACAAACCGGATGTCTTCGATCTCAAGATCCGTCTCCTCCTTGATCTCGCGTCGCAACGCGGCCTCGGAACTTTCGCCAAAGCGCGTCTTGCCGCCCGGAATGCCCCAAAGATTCGACCACTTGTGCGTGCGGATCATCAGCACCCGTCCGCCTTCGTCAAAAATCACCGCGCCAACGGTCACCACCGGATGCTTGGGCGTCGCGTCAGGGGCATCGCCGTTGCCCAGCCTCAATTCCATCGCGTTTCGCTCCAGCACTTCGCGCAACTCGCCCAGGTGCTCGACCACCAGGTCCGGCCCTGCCGCGCGCAATTGCTCATAGCTGTTGTAGCCCGTCAGCACCGCGCACGAGCCAATGCCGCCATGCCGGGCCGTTTCAATGTCATGCTCCATGTCGCCGATGAAAATCGTCTCGCTGGACGCCAGCCGGTTCTCCGCCAGCAATTCGTGAATCTTTTTGCGCTTGTCCCAAATCTCCACGTACGGCCGTTCGAGGAACGCGGCGAACCCCGTGCGTTCACTTTGCACCGCAAAATGGTCGCGATGCACCGTGCTCAGAACGAAAGTCCTCACCTTGCGCTCGCGGCAGAACTCCAAAAACTCCCGCGCGTGCGGGAGCGGACGGACTGACTCCTGCGCCTGCCGGAAACAGCCGTGAAACCATTCCTCCAATTGCACCAGTGGGATGTGCGGCGTGTAACGCTCGTAAAATCGCGTGAAAGGCAGGCAGAACTCCGCGCGAAACCGTTCCAGGGTCATCTCCGGAATGCCCGCTTGATTGAGAACATGATTCGTCGCCTCCCAGACCGCCGGCAGGTCGTCCACCAGCGTGCCCGACCAATCGAAGATGATGTTCCGAATCACGCCAGGACTCTAGCCAAGTCCTCATCGCTGGCAATCCTGCCCAAATCTGCGGATGCCTACCCGGCAAAGTTCACTGAAGGGACGAGTTCCACGAGTCCCGTGTTCTTTGCTTCTGCTTCGAATTGTGGAGCATTCGTAACCGAGAAGCTGTTTCAGTGCTTAAAAAATTTGGCGACACGGGTGCTATGGTTGGCTTGAGGTTCATTTCCTTTTCTGCCTCTTTCTTGACCCCTTTCAATTTGCGGGTGGGAGTGCTGCGGTGTTCGTTCTAGACAAAACCTTGAGCATCTCTTGCATAGAGATGAACTGTGCCTCTTTGAAGCGACCCATTTATGGTTGTAGTTCCCGGCGTCGCCCCGATCGGATGTCCAGTCAACAAGGCGTCCGTTTGGATCAAAGACGTATGAGGGCGGGCCTGAGGGAAGTCGAATCGTACCTCCGAGTTGCCCCCATACCTCGTAGTAGATAGCCTCACCGAAAGCAAATTTTCGAACATGCGTGGGAGTGGGCATCTGCTGAAGAAAGTCTTGGATCGTCGTAACCGATGAAGGTGGTTTCAGTTTCTTCGCTTCGTCCGCGGAAAGCATCAACCACACGCCGAGGACCAAGGCGACACCCAAGATGCCAAGCGCTATTTTAATCATGATTGTAGGGCGCGGCATGTTCTCGGGATGTGAAGTGAAGGGGTCATGAAGGGCCTATTTCAACAGGTGTTCACGGAAGAAGAGGATGGTGCTGAGGAATTGGAAGTCCGCGTTCCGCTTCTTCGCAAAGCCGTGTCCCTCGTCTTTGGCCATCAGATACCAGACCTGGCCGCCCGCCGGGTTCTCGCGGATGGCCTTGACCATCTGTTCGGCCTCGCTCAGAGGAACGCGCGGATCATTCTTTCCCTGGACGACAAAGAGTGGCGTGGTGATTTTGTTCACGCTGCTCAAGGGAGAGATTTTCTCCAGATGCGCGGCCATCTTTGGATCGCGCTCATCGCCGTACTCGGCCCGGCGCAAATCACGGCGGTAATCCTGCGTGTTCTTGAGGAAAGTCAGGAAGCTGGAAATGCCGACGACATCCACACCGCACCGCAGCCGGTCGCTGAAATGGACCATCGACGCCAGCACCATGTAACCGCCGTAGCTGCCCCCCATCACCGCGATGCGGCCGGCGTCGAGCCGCGGGTCGCGTCCAATCCAATCGATGATGGCGCCGATGTCCTTCACCGAGTCCTCGCGCTTGAAGCCGTTGTCGAGTGTGAGGAAGGTTTTTCCGTAGCCGTCGGAGCCGCGCACGTTCGGGACCACGAGCGCCACGCCCAGTTCGTTCAGGTAATAATTGTTCCGCGCCTGGAAGGTCGGGCGCGATTGCGATTCCGGCCCGCCGTGGATGGAAATAATGCACGGGCGCCGGCCGGGAAATCTTCTCGCATCGGGCCGATAGACAAATGCGGAGATGCCGAGGCCATCGAAGCTCTTCAGCTTTACCAATTCCGGCTCGACGAAGGCGCCAGCGTTGAGACCGCCGGTTTCGCTTTCGGTCCAGCGCTCGATTTTGCCGGTCTTCACGTCGAGCGAGTAAGCATCGGTCGGCGAGCGCGCGGAACTGAGCGTAAAGCCAAGGTCGCGTCCGTTCTCGTGCCACTCCAGGCCGCCAATCACCCCGAGCGGAAGTTTCGGCGCTCGATGCTCACGTCCGCTGCGAGCATCGAGCAGGTGCAGCACGCTGACGCCGTCCTCGTTGCTGACGAACGCGAGCGTCCGGCCATCGGGCGACAAGTCGAAGTTCTCCACGTCCCAGCGGAGATTCGGCGTGAGGGCGGTGAGCTGTTGAGTCGTGAGATCGTAGCGGCAAAGGCGCTGGAACTCGGAGCCGCTGTCCGTGGATACGAAGATCGTCCTGCCGTCCCTGCCAAACCTGGCGCCACTCCATGAGATCTTTTCCCCACCCTTGCGAGTGATGAGTTCTTTCGTACCCGCTCTCACGTCGGCGATCCAGAGGTGGCTTTCGTTGATGGAAATGTATTCCGTGAGCAACAGCCTGGTCTCATCGTCCGAGACATCGGTCACCCTCCAGCCGCCACCGGATAGTTCCAACAGAAGGCGGTCGCCCTTCGGTTCGACGGGGTTGATGACGTAAACGTCGGTGTCCTTGCCGTTGCGCCGGGTGGAAGTGTAGGCGAACCATTTTCCGCTCCTGGCCCAGCGCGGGCCGGAATTGCGGGACTTGCCGTCGGTAAGCAGTGTCACTTTGCCGTCGGTGAGATCGTAGCGGTAAAGCTGGTAGAATTCGCCGCCGCCGCTGTCCTGTGAGAAGACAATGAACTCGCCGGCCTTCGGCTGGAATGATCCACCGGCGACCGGATCGGCGAAGAAGGTCAATTGCCGCCGCGCGCCACCGGGCATCTTGACCACGTGCAATTGCACGGAGTCAGCGAAACGGGTCGAGACAATCATTTCACGCCGCGCCGGATGCCAACTATTAAACGCGGCGGAGCGGAACTCGAGGTAACGCCCCGCGTCCTGGCGCAATTCGGGAGTGACGGGCGGCACACCTTCTACAACGAGGTTGTCGAGCGTCTGGGCGGTAACGACAGGAGCGGCGGCCAGGAGCGCCAGGGTGAACGAGCGGAAGGTTTTCATAAAAGGGGTTGAGTGCTCAACGGAAGAGGTTTCGCATGATGGACTGGAGTCCGCGCGACTGGTTGATGTTGGCGCTGGGATCGAAGAATCGCCGCCGGGTGTTGTCAAGGTCGAGTTGGACCAGAATGGACAAGCTGTGCGCGCCGCGGGACCCATCGCGGATCGCGCGAATCCCGTAGCCGTAAGCCACCGCCACCTGCCAGGAATCGCTGGGTGAACGGTAGATAACGCCGCCGCCCACGCCCGAATTCCAGCGGCCATCCTGCCCCACGTTCTCGAGATAATCGACATAGGCAGCCGAGGCCAGCCCCGCTACGCGCCATCGCCGCCGGGAATCCAGCGGCAGACTGTAGTCGCCGCCCAGCAGCAGAAAAGAGCGCGCGGTGAGTTCCTGGAAATAGTAACCGGGAAGCGAGAGCGGGAACTCTGAATACAACGGCAAATTTCCGCCCAGCCGATAGGCGCTGAGCCGGTCCAGCTCCCAACCCGTGCCCGCCGTAAGATTCACGCCGAAATTGTGCTTCCATTCCGGCAGGGTGTAGGCCAGCAGGGCGCGGCCCCAAAACAGGTTGGCGTTCCGTTCCAGTTTGCGGTCACCGGAAAAGCCATAACGCCCGGATTGGCCGCGGAACTCGCCCTCGTACCAGAGCGACATCTCCATCGCAAGGTCCGGCCGCATCAATGGCTCGCGCCCGCCCCATCGCAGACCGGCGCGCACGCGAAAGGAAGTTTGATCTCCCGGCAGCACGAAGTTGGCGGCGGTGTCGCTGTCGTCCGCGTAGGCCGAATAATGCGCCGCCCCCCTCAACACGGCGTAAAGCGGAATATGCTGCCCGGGATTGAACAGATGATAGATGCTGGCGCTGATCTCCCCGCCGTGGCCCAAAAAGGATTCGTCCTTTTCATACTTGCCGCGGCGCACCTCCGAATAACCGTCGGCAAATCCTCCTCCGGCGAGTCCGAGTCCAAGGTCGGTGTTGGGTCCAAGCGCGCGGGCGAGACCGAGTTCCGAATCGAGATAGACCGGGGCCACCGCCAGGCGCAGCGTCAGGTTGGTGCGCTGAAAATAATTCGGCTGGTTGAGGTAATAGAACCCGTAGGCGGCGAGCGGCCCACGGCCCTGGAGCGGCTGGTTGTAGCCCAATTGAATCAACTCGCGTTTGGCGGGATCGATTTGCGCGAACGCCCCGGGGGCGATACTCAACGTCAACCAGCAGAGGAGAATCGTCCGCATCCGAAGCGTCATCGGCGGCCAGTGTCCACAAAGCGGGGCGAGGTGTGCAACTCGCAATTCCAGGAAACATCGGCCACCTCGTTCAAATGCAACTTTGAACTTTAAGCCGCGCCGCGCGCCGTTACACTGCGCGCGCATGTCGTGGAAGATTCTCATCACTGCGCGCACCCTGAACGTTGAAGCGGTGGGCAGGCGCGCGCTGGAACTGCTGCGAGGCGCGGGTTGCGAATTGATTCACCCGCCGAAACACGGCCCGCTTACCGCCGAGGAATTGCTCCCGCTGCTCAAGGGCATTGATGCGGTCTTCGCCAGCATGGACAAATTCACCGCCTCACTGCTGGCGTCAAAGGAGGCGGCGCAGCTCAAGATCATCTCGCGCTGGGGCGTGGGCTACGACGCCATCGACGTGTCCGCTGCGACGGACCACGGCATCGTGATCGCCTACACGCCCGGCCTGCTCAACGATGCCGTCGCCGATTACGCAATGGCTCTGCTGTTCGCGCTTGCGCGACGGGTGCATGAAGGGCACCTCTCGATGCGCGAGGGCAAATGGGCGGCGGGCTGGGGCCATGACATCGGCGGCAAAACGCTGGGCATCGTCGGCTGCGGCCGCATCGGCCAGGCGGTCGCGAAACGCGCCAGCGGCTTCAACATGCGGTTGCTCGGTTACGACATCGCGCCTTGCGCTGACGCAGTCAAACTCGGCGTCAAGCTGGTGCCGCTGGATCAACTGCTGGCTGAGTCGGATTTCATCTCGCTGCACTGCGCGCTGACACCGGAGACGCGCGGGCTGATCGGGGAAGCGCAGTTGCGCAAGATGAAATCGAGCACCTACATCATCAACACCGCCCGCGGCGCGGTGATGGACGAGGCCGCGCTGCTCCGCGCGCTGAAGGAGAATTGGATCGCCGGCGCAGCGCTGGACGCCTTCGTGGTCGAGCCGTTGCCCGCCAATCATCCGCTTCGGGCCGCGCCGAATCTGCTGCTCACGCCCCACCAGGCGTCGTTCGGTCTCGACACAGGGGCGCGCGTCAGCGAAGCCGCCGCGCAGGCCATCGTCGATTTGCAAGCCGGGCGCAAACCACAATGGGTCGTGAACCCGGAAGTTTACAAGTCACCGACGTTGCGAGCAGTGCTGAAAGAGCGCAGGTGACAAGTGAAGTGGGTTAAATGGTTGAATTGTTAAATGGTTAAAGAGTCACACGGATTAAGTCAGCTCACTCACCTCAACTTTAGGTCGGCCCGCACTCTCTTCAATTCTTCAACTCTTTAACCTTTTTAACGATTTAACTGACCTAAACATGAGAACCAATCCTGTCCGCGCCAAACTCAAGCGCGGTGAACCCAGCGCCGGCACCTGGCTGACGTTGCCCGATGTCGTCGCGGCGCAATTGATGGCCAGGACCGGCTTCGACTGGCTGACCGTCGAATTGGAGCACTCGCCCACCAGCTACGAGACCGCGGCGCAGATGTTCGCCATCATTGCCGCGTCCGGGTGCGTGCCGCTGGCGCGGGTGCCGATCAACAGTGTGGAGAACATCAAACGCGCGCTCGATACCGGCGCCTGGGGCATTGTGGTGCCGATGGTGAACAGCCGCGCGGAAGCCGAGGCCGTGGTGAAGGCGGCGCGCTACCGGCCCATCGGTGAACGCAGCATCGGCGGACAGCTTCACGCGGCGAACTTCGGCACCGACGCCGCGACCTACTACGCGAAAGCCAACGACGAAATCCTGGTGGTCGTGATGGCTGAACACGTCGAGGCCGTGGAGAACATCGGCTCCATTCTCAGCGTGCCGGGCATTGACGCGGTGTTCGTCGGCCCGAACGATCTTCATGCCTCGATGGGCCTGCCGCCCGCGTTCGACAGCGACGCTCCGCAGTTCAACGAGGCATTGAAGAAAATACTCGCCCACGCCAAGGCCCGCGGCATCGCCGCCGGGATTCATGTCACCGACGCCGCTCAAGCCCAGCGGCGCATCGCCGAAGGCTGGCAGTTTATCGCGGTGATCAGCGAAGCTGGCTTCATGCTCGGCAAGGCGGCGGAGATCACCAGGGCGCTCGGCCTCGGCAAAGGGCAGGCGGCGGTGAAGTACTGAAAATGAACATCGTCGTCCTCGACGGATATACTTTGAACCCCGGCGACTTGAGCTGGGACGACCTCAAGGCGCTTGGCCCCTGTGAAATCTTCGACCGCACCCCGCCGCGTGAGATCGCGGCGCGGGCGGCGAACGCCGGGATAATCGTCACGAACAAGGTGGTGTTGCATCGTCCGCAAATCGATTCGCTCCCGAAGTTGAAATACATCGGTGTGACGGCGACAGGCTACAACATTGTCGATGTCGAGGCGGCCAAAGAGCGGGGGATTGTTGTCACCAATGTTCCCACCTATGGTACGCGCTCGGTGGCGCAACACACGTTCGCGCTGCTGCTCGAACTCACGCAACACGTCGGACATCACGCGCACACGGTGCGCGACGGGCGCTGGACGCGGTCCGCAGACTGGTGTTACTGGGACAAGCCTCTGGTCGAGCTCGATGGTCTGACCATGGGCATCATAGGCTACGGCCGCATCGGGCAGGCGGTGGCGAAGCTGGCGGAGGCATTTGGGATGAAGGTAATCACCAGTGCGTCAAGTTCCGGCAAAAAGCGCGAGCCGAATGTTGCGGTGGTTGATCTGGATTATCTCTTCAGTGAAAGCGACGTGGTGAGCCTGCATTGCCCGTTGACGCCGGAGACGAAACATCTGGTGGACACCTCGCGCCTTGCGCGCATGAAATCGACGGCGTTTCTGGTGAACACCAGCCGCGGGCCGTTGGTGGATGAAGCAGCGCTGGCGGACGCGCTCAATTCCGGGCGCATCGCCGGCGCGACCATGGATGTCCTGTCGGCCGAGCCTCCGAGTGCGGACAACCCGCTGCTGACCGCGAAGAACTGCCTCATCACGCCGCACATTGCCTGGGCCACGCGCGCGGCGCGGGCGCGACTAATGAAGGCGGGAGTGGACAATGTGCGCGCCTTTTTGGAGGGCAAGCCGCAGAACGTCGTTGGAGGCAAATAAGACAGCGAATCAGTAATCAGCAGGTCAGTGACCAGAATCACTGGCTGGCACCACACCGATCGCTGGTGACTGGCTCACTGATTACTCTTTCCCCGGAACGCCTGTTCTCGAAATACTTCATCCATGAGTCTGGCAGAGAATCTCGCTTCCATCCGGCAACGCATCGTAACGGCGTGTGCGCGCGCCGGACGCGCGCCGGATTCCGTCAAGTTGCTGGCGGTGAGCAAAGGAATGCCGCCCGATATCGTTCGCGAAGCAGCGGCCTGCGGGTTGTCCCTTTTCGGCGAAAGCAAGGTGCAGGAGGCAAGGGCTAAGATTCCGCTCTGCCCCGGCCGCTTGCGCTGGCAAATGATTGGGCACCTGCAATCGAACAAATGCCGGGACGCCGTGCATTTCTTTGAAATGATTCAAAGCGTGGACAGCCTCGAACTCGCGCAGGAAATCAACAAGTGGTGCGACAAGCAGGCCAAGACCATGCCCATCCTGCTCGAAGTGAATCTGGCCGGCGAATCGACCAGGTTCGGATTCAAACCGGAGCGGCTGTTGGCGGAACTGGGAGCTCTCAACTCGCTGCCGAGGATTGAGCTCCACGGTCTGATGACCCTCGCGCCGTGGACGCCGGAGCCGGAGAAGGTGCGCCCTGTCTTTCGCCAACTGCGGGAACTGAAGATGCAATGTGAAGAAAAGCTGGGCGCTCCACTGTCGCACTTGAGCATGGGCATGAGCGGCGACTTCGAGGTGGCTATTGAGGAAGGGGCAACCATCATTCGGCTCGGCACGTTGCTCTTCGGCGCACGGCCCAAGGCAGTGAAGGCGCTGAAACGCGAAGAGGACGAATAACGACTCCAACTTTGAACTTTGAACTTGGACGCGGAAGCTTCTATCTTTTCGCTGTGACCGCAGACACCTTCAAGCACGAGATGGCCGACGCGCTCAAGGCGTACGACAAATACATCGTTTGCATCGACAAGGTGCCCGAGGACTGCGAGGCGTCGCTGAAGTCGCTTATGGAAAAGGCCATCAAAGCCTACGAGAATCGCGGACCCAATCTGCGCCACGGCATCGCGCTGGACCGGCAGGTCACCATCATTCTCAGCCAGACGGATGGCGAACGCCCGCTGTGCGGCATTTATTTCAATCTCCATTCGCCTTACCAGAAGAAGTCGGCTGCCAAGACCGCCAAGTCGGCCAGTTGAAACGCGGCGGGATTTTTGGAGTGCGGAGACCTGTCTCCGCTTTATTGCCTGGCCGACTTGTCGGCCAGGCAGAGCCGCGTCCAGCGGCTTGGACGAAAGTTCCAGGCGCTTGTCCCTTCGACGGCGACAAGTCGCCTGCCGAAAGCGGCGAGAGCTCGCCGCACTCCAAAGTCGTTGGTTGCGATTCCGCCGCGCTGCGTCCCGACGTGAGCCGTGCCATGTTTCCCCTCACATGGCCGGACCTAATTCCCGCGCACCTCGTCTCCCACCTGACATTCGCCGGTGGTGATATCGGCGACAAGATTGACGTCGATCCGTTCCTTACTGACTTTGACTTCAGCGACCTTCAAGCCCGCCCGGTAAATGTTGAGCCGGCTTTCCACGGGGGGCAAAGGCGCGCCTAATGGGTAGGTAATCACCACAAAGCCGGAATTGACGGACGCAATCCTGCCCGCATTTGCCGGGGCGGGCGTCACGATAACGGCGGGCGGTCTCGCCGTAGCGCCGGTCGCCGCAGCCGCCGGCTGGCCTGGAAATTCGGGCGGGTTGCGCGCACAACCGGCGAGCATCAACGCGCCAGCCATCCACAAACAATCCCAACGCATGGGTGGAATTAGTAGCGGAACGGCTGGCCCGGCTTCGAGCAAAAAGTCGGACGGACCGCGAGCCGTCCCGGCTCGCAGCCACGACGACTATCCTGGGACCCGTCTGGGCCCCGCTGCGACCGCGGGACCGGTCGCGGTCCGAATAGTAGAGAGCGCCGGGCTCCAACTGCGCGCTTCGCATCGTGTGGATTTCGGAATTGCTTCCGGCGTGCGATGCGTCAATGATAGCAACCATCCTCAGCCTCCAGGCTGAGTGGTCGTTGCCCGATGGCTGCGGGTGAAATATGATGAAGCCAAACCAACTTCATTGGATCGTTGCAGTGCTCTGCGGGTGCGCCTTGCTGCAAGCCCCATCGAGTGCTGCCGCTGCGGAAAAGACCATGGAGGAGCGCGACCGGGCGCACTGGGCGTTTCAGAGGGTTGTCCGGCCTGCGATCCCCAGGGTCGCGGACTCCAAACGGGTTCGCAATCCCATCGATGCCTTCATCATCGCCGAACTGGAGGCAAGACGAATCCAGCCATCGACGGTCGCGGACAAAGTCACCTTGATCCGACGAGCCAGTCTGGACTTGCTCGGCCTGCCTCCTGCCCCGCAGGAGATCGACGATTTTCTAGCCGACAGATCGCCAGAGGCATTTTCCAAAGCCGTGGATCGCCTGCTCGCCTCGCCGCACTACGGCGAACGCTGGGCGCGGCATTGGCTGGACCTGGCTCGTTACGCGGAGAGCGAGGGGTTCAAGGCGGATGAGACGCGACCCAACGCGTGGCGTTTCCGCGATTACGTAATCCAGTCGCTGAACAATGACAAACCGTACGACCGGTTCGTCCGGGAACAGATCGCAGGCGACGAGTTGTGGCCGGACGATCCGGACGCACAGATTGCGACGGCCTTTAACCGCCACTATCCAGACGAAAGCAACGCACGCAACCTGATGCAGCGCCGGCAAGAAATCTTGAACGACGTGACCGATACGGTGGGCGCCGTATTCACCGGGATGACCTACGCCTGTGCCCGCTGTCATGACCACAAGCTCGACCCGATCCTCCAAACCGATTACTACCGGCTGCAAGCGTTCTTCGCGAACACGGCGGCGCGGGATGACGTGCCACTTCTGGCAGCGGAGCGATTGAGGGAGCACCATGAGAAGCTGGCCGTGTGGGAGGAGAAGACACGCTCCATTCGTGAGGAGATGGAGTCTATCGAAGCGCCGCACCGTGCGGCCATCGTGAGGGATTACGTGGACAAGTATCCGGCTGAGATCCAGGCGATCCTCGGCAAGCCTGAAACCGAGCGGAACCCGTTCGAGCGTCAGATGGCCTGGAAGGCGAAGCAGTATCTCGATCCGAAGTCGCACGAATACATCGCGGGCACGGAGGCAGTTGCCGGCAAGTTGAAGGGAGACGCAAAGAAACGCTGGCAGGAGTTAAGGAAGCAACTCGATGAGTTTGCGAGCCTGCATCCGGGCGAACTGCCGGTCGGCAGCGCCATGACGGACCTCGGAGCGGAAGCGCCGGCGACGTATCTGTTGAGCCGCGGGATTTTTGGAAAGCCCAGGGAGGAGGTCACGCCCGGTTTGATGCAAATCCTGTATTCCGAGAAGGCAAAGATTCCTCAATCGCCGTCCGGCAAGACGACTGGCCGCCGCACGGCGCTGGCGAATCTGCTGGCCGATCCTGAGAATCCATTGACGGCGCGGGTGATGGTCAACCGCGTGTGGCATTATCATTTCGGCCGGGGCATCGTGGGCACGCCGAGCGATTTCGGCTTGAAGGGCGACCGGCCCACGCATCCGCAACTGCTCGACTGGCTGGCCGACGAGTTTGTCCGCACCGGCTGGAGCCTGAAGGCGCTGCACCGGCTCATCATCACTTCGGCCACGTATCAGCAGTCCTCTGCTTACCGCGAAACCGCTGCGAAAGTAGATCCAGAGAACAAACTGCTCTGGCGTTTTCCGCGCCAGCGCCTCGAAGGCGAAGTCATCCGCGACTCCGCGCTGGCGGTGGCTGGGATGTTGAACCCGAAGATGGGAGGGCCGAGCATCTTTCCCGAACTGCCGCCTGGGATGCCTACACCACGGGGCGGCTGGAAGGTGAACGATAGCGCCAGCGAACGAAATCGCCGCAGCGTGTATGTCTTCGTCCGTCGCAACACACGCTATCCGATGTTCGACAGCTTCGACATGCCCGATCCGCACGAGAGTTGTTCGCGTCGGAACATCACCACCAGTCCCATCCAGGCGTTGACGTTACTCAACAGCAAGCTGACGCTCGAATGGGCGCAGGGCTTTGCGGGCCGCGTGCTGGATAACGCCGGAACCGATGCGCAACGACAGGTCGAAACCGCGTTCCGCCTGGCTTACGGGCGCCTGCCGGACAAATCAGAACGCCGCATGGCGGAAGAGTTCTTTCGAAGCCACCGGGTTTTGCTGGCCGACCGCGAAGCCAAGAGCGACAAGCTGGTGTTGCCCTCCGGGGTTTCCGAAAGCGTCGAACCGCTCCAGGCCGCCGTGCTGGTGGACTTCTGCCATGCGTTGATCAACGCGAACGAATTTGTTTACCGCAATTGACCACGCATTAATGAATCCGTCGTGCCAGGTCCCCCCGATCGTCTCGCGCCGCCGTTTCCTCCGGCGCGCGGGCGGCGGGTTCGGTGCGCTGGCGCTCAACTATCTGCTCGGCCTCGAAGGCGTGGCGCGCGCGGCGGGGCCGTTGGCTTCGGGCCATCCGCTTTTGCCCAGGCCGCCGCATTTTCCGGGCAAGGCCAGGTCGGTCATCTGGTGCTTCCTGGAAGGCGGGCCGAGCCATCTCGACTTGTTCGATCCCAAGCCGGAACTGGATCGATTGTCCGGCCGGCCGATGCCCGAATCTTTTGGCCGCCCAATCACTGCGATGGGCACGGCAGGCAACACGCTCATGCGCTCAAAGCGCCAGTGGAAGCAGCATGGGCAAAGCGGCCTGTGGATTTCCGACTGGTATCCGCGCGTCGCCGAACATGCGGACGATTTGTGCGTTATTCGCTCCTGCTGGGCGGATGGCCTGAACCATGTTGGGTCCGTCTGCCAGATGAACACGGGTGACATCCTCGCGGGCCGGCCGTCGATGGGCGCGTGGTCGGTTTATGGCCTCGGCACGGAGAACGACAATCTGCCGGCGTTCGTTATCCTGACCGATTATGGCGAAGTCAACGGCGGGCCGAAGAACTGGAGTTCAGGCTTCCTGCCGGCGGTTTATCAAGGCACTCAATTTCGCAACGAAGGGGCGCCGATTTTTCATCTCCAACCGCCGGACGGCGTGAGCGAACGGCAGCAGCGCAGCAAGCTCGACTTGCTGGCGAAGCTCAATCGTCATTACACTGCGGACAAACCGGAGGACACGGAACTGACCGCGCGCCTCAACTCCTACGAACTCGCCTGGCGCATGCAATCCGCGGCGCCTGAAGCCGTCGATCTCTCCACTGAAAGTGAAGCAACGAAAAAACTCTACGGCCTCGAAAACAAGGAGACCGAGAAATACGGCAAGAACCTGCTGCTGGCGCGGCGGCTGGTGGAGCGCGGCGTGCGGTTCGTACAATGTTACTCTGGCAGCGGCAACTTGTGGGACGCGCACAGCGATCTCGAAGGCAATCACACGAAATACTGCGGCCAGACGGATCAACCCATCGCTGGCCTGCTGACCGATTTGAAAGCGCGCGGTCTGCTCGACAGCACGCTGGTCATCTGGGGCGGCGAGTTTGGGCGAACGCCGTTCAATGAGAAGGGCGATGGCCGCGATCACAATCCGTGGGGCTTTACGATTTGGATGGCCGGCGGCGGCATCAAGGGCGGCACCGTGGTCGGCTCAACCGATGAGATCGGTCTGCGCGCTGTCGAGCAGCGCGCTCATGTGCACGATATCCATGCCACCATCCTGCACTGCCTCGGCCTGGACCACGAGAAGCTCACCTATCTCCACAACAGCCGCGACGAACGTGCCACGGTCAACGGCGGCGAAGTCATCACCGACGCCCTGGCGTAGCCGCGCTCGCGAGGGCGTCGCGGTTCAGCGGAGTGCGCCCATCTCGGGCGCAGAAACGTGAGAGAACCAGAGGGCTTCAAACCATTCAGCGCGTCTGAACTCGCAAGGGTTTCTGCGCCCGAGGACGGGCGCACTCCGAACAAGCCGACGACCGTGGCTACTCCTTCTTCGGCTTCTTGGTCACTACCAAACCGTTGGCGATGGGCCGTTCCCTGCCTTCCGACGGGCTGCTGATGGTCTGGCCAAACAACCACATCGAAGCCGAGCCGCCGCCGTCAAGATTGACCGCGTGCGTGCAACCCAGCTTGATGAAGTAAGCGGCCATTTCATTGAAGCTCATGCCGACGGAAAGGCCGGGCTGCCGTCCATCGACGAGCATGAGATAAACGTGGCTGTCGTTCCAGCCGATGGCCGTGCGCGGGTGCCGCACGTTGGGCGACGACAAACCTTCGACCGGCTTGCCGTCCACGACCAGTCGCGGGCCCCCGCCGATCGCTGTATGGCATCCCGTCATGTCCGGCAGCGTGGCCGCGGAGATTTGCAGCACGTCGCCGGGCGCAACGGTGGGAATATCACCCAGCAACTTCGGCCCCAGGGAAAAGATCATCTGACCGGGTTTGGTCGGCGTGTCGCCCGCTTCGCGCACCTCCTTGACCTTCGCGCGCAACTTCGCGCCGGCGCGCAGCGGCAGCCATTGTTCCTTGTCGTCTGCCTCCAAGATGATCTCCCGTCCATCGGTCGGTGTGCCGGTCGATGGCCCCATCGTGGGCGTGTAGAGCACCGCGCCGTCGGCGACCCGTTTTTCGTTCAAACCGAACGGCTGTGTGTTGCCGTCCGGCCAGATGACATGGAAAAGCGATTTCACAATGCTGGTGCGCGGCTTGCCTGTCGCATCGATCCAGAAGGCGGCGTGCTCCGTCGGCGCGCTGACCAGTTCGCCATTGAGAATCTGGATGCCCTGCGGGTCGCCATTGTAAACCCTCGGGCTGGTGAAATAAAAATCGCCATTGATGGCGGCGACGGGCCGGCCGAGTCCGGCGGGAAGCGCTTTGACCTGTTCGGTCAAGGTCGTCATCCCGGTGATCTGCCCGTTGCCAAGCGTGGTGTGCAGTTCGTATTCCGTGCTCGAGCGATCCAATTTGATCAAGTGCACGGACCATGGACCTTCAGGCACCTTGTCATTCACGTAGGAAAACGGCCGCCCGCCGGCTGCGTCGTCCGCCGCAAGAAGAGAAGAAAAATTAGCGACCCCCAGGGCAACCGCGCAGCACAGCGACGGTGCAAGCCGCGCCAACCTCTGAAGCCAGCAACGAATTTGCGCCCCGCCCGCGTTGCGTCCAACCACTGTTATTTCCCGATTCATACCCGTGCATCTTGTTTTCCCCGGCGCTCGCACGGCGACCTTCGCCGCACGCCAGTCCGCCCAAGCACTACATAGACACCGTTGACCTCTGTTTGTTGCCAATGTTTTTTGTAAAATAATTGTCCGGTGCCAGCCTGCAAATCACTCCCCTGGCAACCGTGCTTTGCGCAACACGACCAGTCCGTTCGCAATCGTCCGCTCGCTGCCGTTACAAGGGCTGTTGACCACGCGCCCACGGTACCAGCAGGTCGCCGAGGCGCCGCCGTCGAGATTGATCGCCTCTTCGCAGCCCAGTTTGGCCATATAGTCACCGAGTTCCGCCAGCGTCATGCCCACGGACAAATCGCTCTGGCGCCCGTCCACTTCCACGAGGTAGATGTGCGTGCTGCTCCAGCCCACTGCCGCACGCGGATGCCGATCGAACATCGAACTCACGGAATAGCCGCTCAAACCACTGCCTCGCGGCCTCGCGATTTTCGCCATCTTGCCGCCGCGTGTGATAATCGATCCGCCACTGATCGCCGTGCGCGCGCCGCGCAAGTCGGGCGTCGTGGCGGTGGACAGCTTGAACGTCGCGCCGGCTTCGATGGCCGGCAGCTTCGCGACCAGTTGCGGACCGAAAGAAAGAACTGCCACATTTTTTTCCAGCCGGGAGTTGCCCGCTTCACTGATCTCACGAACCTTCGTTTCATACGTCTCGCCCACACGGAATGGGATCCAGGAGCCTTTGTCCGGCCTTTCGAGGATGAACTCCCTGCCGCCGGAAGTCCGCGTGGCGCGGCCCAGCGTTGGAGTGTAAAGAACCGCGCCGTTAGATGGCCGCTCCTCGTTCAAACCGAGCGGGAAGCTCTGGCCGTCCGGCAATGTGACCTTGAACTCGGAAACAACGTTCGCGATGCGCGGAGCGCCCCCCGCATCGATCCAGAACGCGCAAAAACTGGAATGGCCGGTGGGGTCGCTTACCAGATCGCCCTCCACAATCTGCAATCCGCGCGGATCGCCCGCGTATCGGCCGCCCGTGTCGTAGAAGTCGCCGTTCACTCCGGCCAGTGGCGTGCCGACATTGGCGGGGATAGCCAGGATTTGTTCGGACAGCCGGCTCAATCCCAGCACTGTTTCCCGGGCCAGCACGGAACGCACTTCAAGCGTAGGATCGTTCCGCGCCACCTTCACGACGTGGATCGACCACGGCACCGAAGTGATGCGGTCGTGCTTGTATTCGATGCCCTTGCCGCGTTTCGCGGCATCGGAAACCTCGCTGGCTTGCACCAGCCGCGACACAGGTGCTATAGCGACGATGGCAGCCGCCCAGACGAGTGAAAGCCTGACCGCCAGCCAGCCTCGTCGGTTTGCAATCATCATGGCAGGCATGGAGGTAATTCTATACTCCAGCAAAGGTCGCTTTGGCAATCATGGATACCACCTGAATCCTTAGCCAGCGTTTAGAGCGTGGTAAAAACGCGTTCTCGAATTGCGGAATTCTCTGCACTGGATATTGGAGGGGCTTGCGGCGGATCGCGTCGGG
>Ga0187893_10007784_pt1 | contig 17314 bp, 18 predicted proteins | sample MA1701074metaG_FD_139574 | JGI IMG/M metagenome (GOLD analysis project Ga0187893, IMG submission 139574) | White microbial mat communities from a basaltic lava cave in the Kipuka Kanohina Cave System on the Island of Hawaii, USA - MA170107-4 metaG ... | reverse complement strand
TGAAAGGCTTCCGGGACTTCTACCCGGAGGAAATGGCGCGCCGGGCGTACCTGTTCGACGTGTGGCGGCGCGTCGCGAGGCGGTTCGGCTTCGTCGAGTTCGACGGCCCCCCCTTGGAGTCCCTCGAGCTCTATACGAAGAAGTCGGGTGAGGAGATCATCGAGCAGCTCTACGCTTTCGAGGACAAGGGCGGGAGGAACGTCTCCCTCCGGCCGGAGATGACGCCGACCCTCGCCCGCATGGTGGCCGCGCGGGCTTCCGCCCTTCCCAAGCCGTTGAAGTGGTTCTCGATCCCTCAGCTCTTTCGATACGAGAGGAACCAGAGGGGGCGGCTTCGCGAGCATTTCCAGCTCAACGTGGACATCGTGGGAGCTCCCGAGGTGGAGGCGGACGCCGAGCTTCTCGCGGTCGCGATCGAGATCCAGCGGGAGCTCGGCCTCGATGCGAGCGACGTCGTCGCCCGCGTGAACGATCGACGCGTGGTGCAGGGGGCGCTGTCCGAGCTCGAGGTGGCATCGGAGTCCGTGCCCGCCGTCTATGCAGCCCTCGACAAGTTCCGGAAGGTCGCGCGGGAGACCTTCGAGCAGCTTCTCATCGATGCCGGCGTTTCCCCGAAGGCCGTCGTCGAGCTCACTCTCCTTTGTTCCGGCGAGGTCGATCTTCTCGAGTGGTGCGACCGTCGCCTGAAGCCCGGCCCGGGCCAGGAGGCGGCAACGAGCCTTGCCCGCTATCGCCAGGTTCTCGGCGAGATGGGACTCGCGGACTTCGTGCACGTCGATTTCTCGATCGTGCGCGGTCTCGCCTACTACACGGGGATCGTCTTCGAGCTCTACGACCGCAAGGGGAAAGAGCGCGCGATCTGCGGAGGCGGCCGGTACGACGAGCTCATTCATTCCCTCGGAGGGCCGAGGCTCGAAGCCCTCGGCTTCGGCATGGGCGACGTCGTCCTCTCCCTCATGCTCGAGGACCGGGGCCTCTTTCCGGCCTCCCCTCCGCGAATCGAGGTCGCGGTCATCCCCGTCGGGCGCGAGCTCGCCTCCGCCGCCCGGAAGGTCACCGCCATTCTCCGACGGGCCGGCTTCGCGGCCGAGACGCCGTTCACGCCCGCAGGAGTCGGCAAGGACCTGAAGGCGGCGAGCCGGGACGGTGCCCGCTTCGCCGTCATCATCGGCCCGGACGAGTGGAGCGCCGAGGCGGCGAACTTGAAGGATCTGAAAGACGGCACGGAACGACGGGTTCCCCTGTCCTCGCTGGCCGAGGCAATCCGCGGTCGTTAGTCGACTCGCTCCACGCGAACCCGCTCCCCGGGCTCGGGCGAGACGCGGAAGCGGACTCCTTCGGGAAACAGATCAGGATCGCGAAACGGAGGAAGCGGCCGTTCGGGATTGCGCACAAAGAAGTCCCCTGATGGAACGAGGGCTCCAATGAACAGCAACTCCCGCCATTTTCGGCGCGGAATAGAGAATGAGGTTTTCTCACCGACTACGTTGAGGTAGGGGCTGTTATCGGACATACTTAGTGCGCGCTCGCCTCCTCGGCTCGCGCGCTCCCCTCGCTGCTCGCTCGGGGAGGATGGGGCCCTCCGGGCCCCGCCGTCATCATGGCTCGCGTGCGCGTCGTCCTCAACCGTCCCGAAAGCGCCTCGAACGTCGGCGCCGTTGCCCGTGTCATCTCCAACATGGGGCTCGAAGGCCTCGACCTCGTTCAGCCCTGCGACTTCCGTACCGTCGAGGCCTGGCGCATGGCCTGGCGGTCGGAGGACATCCTCGAGCAGGTCCGGGTCTTCGACAACCTGGAATCGGCGCGTGCCAACGCCGTCTACGTCGCGGGCTTCGCCGGCCGCGAGGGAAGGAGAGTCGAGCCCATCACCCCGCGCGAGATGGCTCTCGAAATCGCCGCCCTCGACGAGGACGCCGAAGCCGCCATCGTGTTCGGGTGCGAGTCGCGGGGCCTGACCGAGGAGGAGCTCAGCCTCTGCCACAGGCGCGTGCGGATTCCCTCGCACCCGCGGCAACCTTCGTTGAACCTCTCCCAGGCGGTCTTGGTCGCAGCCTACGAGATCTTTCTCGCCTCTTCCAAAGAGCCTGCGTCGAAAGGTCCCGGGCGCGCCACCGCGGCCGAGGCAGACCTCGCGCTCCGCGCGTTCCGCGAAGCCCTTCTTGAGATCGAGTTCCTGCCCGCCGACAACCCCGAAGCCCGCTTCGTCGAGTGGCGGGAACTCTTCGGTCGGGCGGGCCTCAGCTCGCGCGAGACCCGTGTTCTTCTCGCTCTCGCGCGCCGGATTCAGAACGTGGGCCGGATCCTCAAGCGGGCTCGAGCAGCTTCACCAGAGCGTGAAGGGTCCGATTGACGGGAGTCGGAATACCGAGCTCCTCTCCGAGACGGGCGACGGTGCCGTTGAGGGAATCGATCTCCGTACGCCTCCCGCGAGCGATGTCCTGGGCCGTCGAGGAGGTCGTTTGCTCCATGACCTCGCCCAACCCCCAGACAGCCGCGACCAGGTCGCCTTGCGGAAAGCGAACGCCCCGCGCGCGCCCCACCGCGACCACCTCCTCGACCACCTGCTTCATCACGTCGCGGATCAAGGGATTCCGCACCAGCCGCCCGTAATTCGCGCGGCCGATAGCGGAAAGCGCGTTGTACGCGCAGTTCTGGATGAGCTTCATCCAGAGCTCGCCCTCGATGTTCGTCGAGATCTCGACGGGAATGCCCGCGCGGGCGAAGAGCGCGGAGAGCTCCTTGTGGTCTCCAATCACGAGATCTCCCCGGGCGGTGTGCTTCACGCGGCCGGGCTCTGTCACTTCCACCCCGACGTAGACAACGGCGGGGATCGCGGCGATTCCAGCGGCGGAGCGGATCCGGGAGACGTTGTCGACGCCGTTCTGAAGGCTCACCAGGAGCGCGCCCTGCGCGAGGTGCGGGGCAAGCGAGCGCGCTGCCTCCTCCGTGTCGGTCGCCTTCACGGAGAAAAGTACGACGCGAGCGGAAGCTGCGGCGCCCATTTCGGTCGAGGCCTCGACGGGAAGGGTCCGCGTGAAATCGACGCTTTCGAGGGTGAGTCCTTTGGCGCGGAGCGCTTCGACCTGTCGCTCCCGCCCGACGAAGACCACCGGCGCCCCCGCCATCGCAAGCTTGAAGCCGAAGTAGCAGCCGACCGCCCCCGCCCCCACGACGGCGATCCGGGGCCAAACTTCCTCGGGCACGCTACTTCAGATGCTTGCCAAAGAAGGTCTGCACGCGGGCCCAGGCATCAGCGGCAGCGGCGACGTCGTGGACCTCTTTCCGGGTGTCGTTGAAAAATCCGTGGTCGACACCCGGGTAGATGGTGAAGTCGGTTGCGACTCCCGCTTTCTTCAAATCCGCCTCGAGCTTCCTCACGGCGGGAGGCGTGACGTAGGCGTCTTTCTCCGCGAAAAGCCCCAGAACGGCAGCCCGGGTGCGGGCGTAGTCAGGCGTCACGTTGGGATGGATTCCGTAGAAATCCACGCAGGCGCGGATCGACTCATTGCGGCTCGCCGCGTAAAGGGCGAGCTGCCCGCCCATGCGGAACCCGACGACGCCGAGCTTTTCGCCCGCCGACTGCGAAAGGAGATAGTTGGCCGCTCCGCGCAGATCTTTTTCCGCCTCGTCGATGCGAAGGGCCATCATGAGCTTTCCGGCCTCGTCGGGGGACTTCGTCGCTTCTCCGTGGTAGAGGTCGGGGGCGAGGGCAACGTAGCCGGTGGCGGCGAATCGATCGGCGATGTTCTTGATGTTCTCGACGAGACCCCACCACTCCTGGATTACAAGGACACCGGGACCGGACCCTTTCTCGGGCTTCGAAATATAGCCGCGCGCCTTCCGGCCATTCACGGGAAACTCGACAACCGCCCCCTTCAGGTCGCCCATCGCCAGCCCCTTTCGAGAGGCCGGGATGGTACTTGACGCGGAGGGCCAGGTTCAAGAGAATCAGGGTACAGGAGCGCCGGATGGGCGGCGGGTGCCGCCCTCCGGACGCGAACCGCCGCCCGCGGCTCCTGATTCCAGCGTAGGGCGGCGGAAGTCACCGGCCCAGCCCCGCGGAGGGTGGGCAAGAGAAAGGTGACCAGCCGAGGTTAGGCGCGAGAGCGCGGCCCTGTTTGCGCGGGGTCCCCGTGCGGGTCCGGGCTCACGCAACGAGAGAAACAGTTCTGGAATGCTGCTCAGCCGCGAAGAGATGACGTTCGACTTCGGGGGAGCCCGTTTCGACGTCGACCGCGATCGGGATCTCCTGGTCTGGATCTTCAGCCAGTTCCTCTACGGGGAGGTGACGGGAATCCAGGTCGGGCACTGGCTCTACCGTGCGCCCACCCTCGACGCCGCGAACTTTCTCGCCCGGCAGGCCGTCGAGGAGCTCTCGCACGTCGACCGTATCCGGGACATCCTGCGCCATCTCGGAAAAGCCCCCGTCCCGCCCCACCCGGCGGTGCGTTTTCTTTCGTCGGGGATGATGGGCGACGACTGGGCCGAGCATGTCTTTGTCGAAATGGCGCTCGGCGAGGGCTACGTTCTCGCGGTTCTCTACGCTCTCATCGACACCGTCGAGGACGAGGAGATTCGCTCCATCCTGCGGCGCGCGACGAAGCAGGAGGAGCGCCACGTCGCGTTCGGCGAGTCGGAAACGATGACGGCTCTCGCAAAGTACCCGCGGCTTCGTGGCCGGCTCCTCGGCCTCGGTCTCTGGTCCCTGCTCGGGGTCTCGGCGCTCGCCCGCGCCGTCGAAAGGAAGAGCGCGCGCGAGCATTCTGTGCTCGAGCGCTTTCCGGAGTTCCTTCGCCACGTGCGCGCCACGTCCGAGCGGAGGCTCCAGAGGCTCGGGCTCCTGGAAGGAGGAGTTTCCTCGATCCCTTTGGCCGCCCGATGGAGTAAGATGCTCCTGTCCGCGGCGGAGCATGGGGTGCGGCGGTTGTGGCCTTTTAAGCGATCGCTCTTGACCCGGACCTATCTCTCGGACGAGCGGCTTTTGAGCGAGCCCGCCGGAGACCCCGGGCTCAGGTACAGATCAAGGTCGTCGTTCGCGTGACGCCCCGCAAGCCCCCGATCGAGCCGGCAACGAGATGAGAGAACTCTCGAATCTCCGCCACCTCGACGACGGCCACGATGTCGTAGGGGCCGGCGACGGAGTCCACGGAGTGGACGGTGGGCATCCGGCGGAGAGCGCGGGCGACGCCTTCGAGGCGTCCGGGAACGGTCTGGATGAGCACGTAGGCGCGGAGGCCCCCGGCGGAAGCAGGCCTCGGATCGATTTTGGGTTCAGCTTCTCGTTTCATTCCGTGTGCCTTTGTTCTTGTTGGTCTTGATGATCGTGGATAGGTCCTTTCGCCACAGTCGGAAATTTGCTAAGATTCGCGTTGAGAGCGGGCTCTCGGGCTCTCGTCTCGACCTCTCCGGCAGGAATCTGATTGCGGCGCAATCAACTGCCTCCTGATGCTCTGTTTCGATTCGCCGCAACGTCCTGCTGGAACCTGCGGTGAGTACGCCGCGGAAGCGGCGGTTGTCCCTTGGAATTGTGAGTGCCATGAATACCATGACTGAAACGTTGACGACGACGACTTCTACCCAAACCGCGGAAGGTGTGCTCGAGCTGGATCCCCAGGGAAACGGCCATCTGCGCCAGGTCAGCAACAACTTTCTTCCTGCGCCACAGGACGTGCGCGTCCCCAACCGGCTGGTGCAAAAGTACTATCTGAAGGAAGGCCTTCTTCTCGAAGGCCCGACCGGCCTCGCCCGCAGGCGGAACAACCGCCGGGGCGGCGGCGGTCCACCCCACAAAGAGCTCCTCGAAATCGACACCATCAACGGATACCGGGTGGAGGCCCTCCCCGAACCGCGCCACTACCAGGAGCTCGTGAGCGAGCACCCCACGAAGCGGCTTCGCCTCTCGCAGGATCCCGAGGGCCCCATCTCTCTTCGCGTCATCGATCTGATGACTCCCATCGGCCGGGGCCAGCGAGGCCTCATCGTGGCCGCACCCAAGACGGGAAAAACCATCCTCCTCGAGGAGATCGGTTTTTCCGTCTGCCAGTTCTATCCGGAGATTCACCTCTTCGTTCTCCTCATCGACGAGCGTCCCGAGGAGGTCACGCACTTCCGCCGCGCGGTGAAAGGCCAGGTCATCGCCTCGACCTCCGATGGAACGAGCGCGAACCACCTCAGAATCGCGAGGCTGGTTCTCGAGCGGTCCCGGAGGCTCGTGGAGATGGGCGAGGACGTGGTCATTCTCCTCGACTCCATCACCCGGCTGGGCCGCGCGGCGAACCGCGAGCAGAAGGGCCGGGGCAAGACCATGACGGGGGGCATCGACTCGCGCGCCCTCGAGTTCCCGCGGCAGTTCTTCGGCGCCGCCCGCAACATCGAGGACGGCGGAAGCCTCACCATCCTCGGCACCGCGCTCGTCGACACCGGAAGCCAGATGGACGAGGTGATCTTCCAGGAGTTCAAGGGCACGGGAAACATGGAGCTGGTTCTGGACCGCAAGCTCGCCGAGTCCCGAATCTTCCCCGCCATCGATATCTCGCGCTCGGGAACGAGAAAAGAGGAGCTGCTCCTCGACGAGGAGGAGCTGCCGAAGGTCCATCTCCTGAGGCGCGCCCTCGCGGGCCTCAAGCCCACGGAAGCGATGGCGCTTCTCCTCGACAAGATGAAGAAGACGAAGAGCAACAAAGAGCTCCTCGACGCCATCAAGCTCAAGTAGCGGCAGCGGTCTCGATCTTCTTGACGTCGGAGGGAGCCACACCCTCGTCGTCGTGCTTGGCGTAGAAGTAGACGTCCTCGACTTCGCCCGTCCATCGCTTCAAGAGCTCCCCCGCTCTCGTGATCTCCTCATCGGTATACGGGGGGGTCTTTCTGAGCCGCACGTAGGCAAATGGCGCGGTCGCCAGGACGTCGGAAGCTTCCCCGATCTCCACGTCAGCCGCGGCGAGCGCGACTCCGGAGGCGCGAAGGCGTTCCGCGACCTCGGGAGCGTCCCACGATTCGTGCCGGAACTCCATCGCGTAGCGGTGGCCCGGGGGAAGCTCCTGAAGAAAGGCGTCCAGTCTCGGGAGGTCCAGGCGAAAGAAGGGCGGGAGCTGGAACAGCGTAACCCCGAGGCGCGGGCCGAGGGGCATCAGGTTGTCCATGAAGTCGCGGACGGAGGCGCTCACGTTTTTGAGCCGGGACATGTGCGTCACGCTCTGGTGCATCTTGAACGAGAACCGGAAGCTCTCGGGCGTCGCGTCGGCCCACTTCTCGATCATGTCCATCCGCGGGAACCGGCGGAACGTGTGGTTGATCTCGACGCTCGTGAGCTCTGAGGCGTAGTACCGGAGAAACTCACCCGCGGGAGTCTTCTCAGGGTAGAACGAGCCGACCCACTCCTTGAAGCTGTAGCCCGACGTGCCAGAGTAGATCACTCGGCGACAACCCAGCGGAAGCCGAAGTCGGCATAGTGAAAGGATGGAGGAAGCGAGCTCCGTTGGGCGCAGGCGGTGACGACGATCGCGTGGCGCCAGGAGCCCCCGCGCGCGGATTGGCGCTCGCTTCCCGAAGCGCAGGGATCGGCGTCGGGAGAGTGCGCGTAGTAGCTCGGGATGTAGGCGTCGAGGCACCACTCGTGAACGGTGTCCCCCATGTGGAAGAGCCCGTATCCGTTCGGTTTCGTCGATCGCACGCGGTCGGGTCCGGGGAGGGGACCGTGAATCGTGCGATGGCCTCCCGCGGCCGCATCGTTGCCCCAGGGATAGACCGCGCCCTCGATTCCACCCCGAGCGGCCTTCTCCCGCTCCGCTTCCGTGGGAAGGCGAACGGGGAGCCCCGATTCGCACGAGAGCCATTCGCAGTAACGGAGCGCTTGAAAGTAGCTTACTCCCACGACGGGTTGATCAAGGGCACGGAAGCCGGGACGATCGAGAAAGGGCGGAGGGTCGTCTCCGCTCGCGCGGAGAAACCGCCGGTACTGCGCGTTCACAACCGGAACTGACGCCATCTCGAACGCGGAGACCCAGACGCGGTGCCGCGGCTCTTCGTTCTCGCGCACGCCGGCGCGCCCCATGAGGAACTCACCCTCCGGAACGAGAACGCGCTCTAATTCAGGACTTGAAGAGGTTGTGGAAGGCGTTGCGCGCGTCTTCGGCGCTGTTCGCCCTGCGGCCGGTTGCGTCGAGCGCCTGGACCGGCTTGAAGAGCGCGCAATCATTGGCCGCCCACTTGTCGGCGATGCGGGCGGGGAGCGCCTCGCGGCATTCGAATCGGGCCTGGGGATCGAAGTGCTTGCAGTGGCGGCAGGAGTGGAGGGGCGTCCCGCACTTCGAGCAGGTGGTCCGGTGGTCCACCTCGAGCTGGCTTGCCGGCACCTGGTGCCCGCATTTCCCGCATCGGGTGACGACGATCGTCTCCCGATCGATGGCGTGCCGGAGTGAGCGGATCTGCTCCCGGTTTCCCAGATCGGGCGGCTTTTCGTCGCGTTTCGCTTCGCGGCGACGGTCCTCTGCGTACTCGTCGTCCCGATAGCCTTTTTGGCGATACTTCATGAAACACTTTCCTCCTCGACCGGTGTACGACCTGTCAACTCCGTCCTACCCGTGGAAACCGAAGAAGAGATAAGGACAATCTTCAGGGGGAGAGAGCCTGGCGCGCGACCCCAAGCGAAAACACTAACGGTACCGAAGCTGAGCGTACCATAGCACGGGTTGTCAAGACTCGCCAATGGGTCAGATCTCCTCGAGGGCGCCACTTATGTCCGAAACGAGATCCTCGGGCGACTCGACTCCGATGGCGAGTCGCACGAGGCCGTCCCCGATTCCCGCCCGCCGTCGCTCCTCGGGAGAGAGCATCGCGTGCGAAGTGAGGCACGGAATCGATAGGAGCGACTCCACGGACCCGAGGCTCGGCGCGACGCGCACGAGCTCGAGCGCGTTCGCGAACTTCTTCGCCTCCCCGAGCCCCCCCGCGACTTCGAAGCTCAGGACTCCGCCCCCGCCTTTCATCTGCCGGCGGGCGAGCTCGTGCTGCGGGTGCGATTCGAGCATCGGGTAGTGGACGGCGCGAACCTTGGGGTGGCCCTCCAGGAAGCGTGCAGCCTCGAGAGCGTTCTCGTTGTGCCTCGTGACGCGAAGCTCGAGCGTCTTCATGCCCCGGATCAGCAGATAGGCGGCGTGGGGGTCCAGAATCCCGCCGAGGACACGGAGGTACGACTTTACGCGCGAGACGAGCGGCCGGCTTCCCGCGAGAGCGCCCGCGAGAAGGTCGGAATGTCCTCCGAGGTACTTGGTCGCGGAGTGGAGGACGCCGTCGATTCCGAGCTCATGCGGCCGGGTGTTGAAAGGAGATGCGAAGGTGGAGTCGATGAGCGTCGGGATTCCGCGGGCGCGCGCGATGCGCGCGACGCGCTCGATGTCGACGAGCTTCAAAGTCGGGTTCGTGGGGGACTCGAGATAAAGAACCCGGGTGTTCTCCTGAAGGGCACTCTCGACACCGGCCGCGTCCACGGCATCGAACCAGCCGACGGATACCCCGTAGCTCGGGAGGATCTCGCGCGCGAAACGATGGACGCCCCCGTAGATCTCGCGCTGGAAGACGGCGTGGTCGCCCGCCTTCAAGTGCGCGAGGAGGGTCGTCGTGATGGCGGTCATCCCCGAGCCGAAAACGGCGGCGGCCTCTGCCCCCTCGAGATCGGCGACGACAGTTTCGGCAAGCGAGAGCGTCGGGTTCCCGTACCGCGTGTAGAAGGTGTCCGCCTTCGCCTCTTCGAGTGCGACCTGCTCGTCGATGTCCCTCGCCTCGAAGGTCGAGGATAGATGGAGCGGAGGCACCACGGGCTGGTTGACGCGGTGCGTCGGGCCGCCCCCGTGGATGGCCCGAGTCGCGGGAGTCGGTTTTCGTTTCATTCTCGGCCTCTTCGCGGCTGACAGCGGGGACAATAGTAGCTGGATCGACCCTCCTGGACGAACCGGGCGATGGGGCCGCGACAACGGCGACAGGACTCACCGCCACGACCGTAGACCCGAAATCGGTTCTCCGACCCCTCGTGGAGGTAGAGAGGGCTCTCGGAGCGGTACCGCTCGATCTCGTTCTCGAGGGTGCGGCGGATCGATCGGACGAGGCGCACCGCCTCCCTCTCATCGAGAGAGCGCGCCTCGCGCGCGGGGTGGAGGCGGGCGAGGAAAAGCGCCTCCGCCGCATGGATGTTGCCGACGCCGGCGATCCTTCGCTGATCCATGAGCAAGGTCTTGATGGGTTTCGCGGACGGCCGCGCGAGCCCGAGGAGCGTCTTCGGAGTGAAATCGGGGCCCAGGGGCTCGACGCCGAGAGCGGAGATCCGTTTCTCCTCCGTGGCATCGAGGAGCCGGAACTGCCCGAATCTCCGCGCATCGCAGAAGACGACGCGGTCTCTGGGTCCGAGATCGATCGAGGCGCGCGCGAAACGAGGAAGGGGCTCGGTTTTCGACTGACGCTGGAACTTTCCGGTCATCCCGAGATGCGCGACGAGAGGCTCTCTCCTCGAGCCGAGATCGAAGAGGAGGAACTTGCCCCGCCGGAAGACCGCGCGAACACAAGCCCCTTCAAGCGCGCTTTCGACACGTCGTCGAGACTGGCCGCCGCGCATCCGGGTATCCGGCACGCGGGCTCTCGTGATGCGGCGCCCGGCGAGCCAGCGCTCCAGGTTCTCGCGCGCGATCTCGACCTCGGGGAGCTCAGGCATCGAGCCTCCTCAGGAAGCGAACGAGCCCGCGCCAGTGCGAGAGCATCTCGCGGTAGGTGAAGTGCGCGTTTCGTCCGCTCGGGTTGGGGAGGACGAAGAGCGCCGTCTTTCCGATCGTCTCGGGGCGCCGCCCGCAGGCAATCTCTTTTGGCGCGGAGCCGGAGGCGATCGCGGGCCAGAGCTCGCGGAATACGGTAACGCCCACGAACGCCGCCGCCCGCGGCCGATACCGTTCTATCTTGCGAACGAGCGCAGCTCGTCCCTTCTCAAAGTCCCTGCCGTTGAGATCCGCGCTCGACCGCGAAGGCCGGGCCACGATGTTCGTGAGCCCGATGCCGTGCTCCGGGAGCGTGGAGTCGTGCGCGTAGCTCATCCGGCGCGGAACCAGCCCCGACTCGAAGAGGAGCTTCCAGAATTTGTTGCCGGGCCCGGCGAAGTGATGTCCCACCTCCGCGGAGCGAACGCCAGGGTTGATTCCGACGAGAACGACGTCGAGCGACGGCTCGAGATAGTCAGGGAGCCCCTTCACGTCGCTTCCATCACCGCCATTCCCCCCGCGACCTGGATCGCGCCAGCGAGGTCGTCGACGGCGAGTACGAGGTAGCCTTTGGTAGTGGCGTATACAGACTCGATGTTGATCCCCGCTTCCGACATGACGAGGGCCACGTCTCCGAGCATGCCGGGCTGGTCCAGCACTCTCACGATGAGGACCTCCCTCTGCGTGAAGGGGACGTGCGCTTCTTCGAGGACGTGCGCCGCGTGCTTGGGTTTGTCGGTGAGGAAACGGACGACGCTCTCCGACTCGTCGCTGCGGCCCTGAATGGCTTCGATGTTGACGCTGGCATCGCCGAGCACGGTTGCGAGCCGCGCGAGCGATCCGGGCTGGTTCTCGAGAAGGACTTCGAACTCGATGGCCATGGTCCCACCCTCCTGAGCCTGGCCGGGAATCCGGCGACCCCATTCTACTTCCGGGCGAGCTCGCGCGGAGTCCTCTGCTTGTGCCCGAGGACGGGATGAGGGCGGTAGGGCTCTTCGAGACGGCGGATCTCGTCGTCGTCGAGCTTCAGGTCGACGGCCTCGACGAGCTCCTCGAGCTGTTCGAGTTTCGTCGTTCCGATGATCGGAGCGTCGACGCCGGGGGAGGAGAGGACCCAGGCGAGAGCGACCTGCGCTGGCTTTCTCCCGAGCTCCTTCGCAACGGCGTTGAGGGCGTCGAGAACCGCCCAGTCCTCCTCCCGGAAGTACATGTCGTCGGCGAAGGGATCGTTCGCGGCGCGCGGGGTCGGCCCTTTGCCCTCGCGCTTGCGGTTCCCCGCGAGAAATCCCCGCGCGAGCGGGCTCCAGGGAATGAGCCCGATGCCCTGCGTGAGGCAGAGGGGGATCATCTCGCGCTCCTCCTCGCGGTAGACGAGGTTGTAGTGGTTCTGCATGGTGACGAAACGGTGGAAGCCATTCTGGTCGGCGAGAGAGAGCAAAGTCGCGAGCTCCCATGCGGCCATGCTGCTCGCCCCGAGATAGCGGACTTTTCCCGCGCGCACGAGAGAGTCGAGAGCTTCCACGATCTCTTCCATCGGCGTCGCATGGTCGAGACGGTGGATCTGATAGAGGTCGATGTAGTCGTGCCCGAGGCGCTTCAGGGACGCATCGCACGAGGCGAGGATGTGCTTGCGGGAAAGTCCCCTGCGGTTCGGCCGGTCGACGAGGGGGTAGAAGCACTTCGTCGCGAGAACGTAGTCCTCGCGGTGGGAGAGCTCCTTCAGGATCCGCCCGGTCACCTCTTCACTCACGCCCTTCGAGTACATGTCGGCGGTGTCGAAGAAGTTGAACCCGAGCTCGAGCGCGCGCGCGAGATGGACCCGCGCGTCTTTCTCGGGAAGAATCCACGGCCGCCAGCCCGGATCGCCGTAGGTCATGCAGCCGAGGCAGAGCCGGGAGACTTCGAGTCCGGTGGAACCGAGCTTGGTGGTTTTCATGGAATCTCCAACTGGATGCCAAAGTGTCGGGCGAGAGCTTCGCGGAACGCGTTCTCGTCGGCGAGAGAAGTTTCGCTCCGGCTCCCTCCATGACGCATGATGACGCTGTCGCGGGTGACCGTGACCCTTCCGTCCTCGAGAGCGAGGGTCGCGACGACTTTCTGGGTGAACGTCGAAAGCGGGGATGTCTGGTGATACTCAGAGGCGCCGCGAAAATCCTCGAGGACATGGGGGGTGGTCGTGAATCGATACTGCGTCTCGTAGTCTCCGCCGCCTCGGGGTGCCCGCTCGAGGTGCCAGTAGGGACTGTGGCGCGTGACTCGGTAGGAGTACTCCGGCTCCTCGTGCACCTCGCCTTCGACGAAACGCAGAGGGTGGAGGAAAGAGTCGCCGAAGCCCACGTCCGAAAGCCACGGTTCTCCTTCGGCCTCGACCAGGAGCGCCATATGGTCGAAGGGAATTCCGAACCCTCCCTCGGGACGCGCGACCTCGGCGCTCAGAAGTGTTACGTCGTATCCGAGCTCGTTCAGGAGCCAGGCGAACCCGGTGTTGAGCTCATAGCAGAAGCCGCCACGGCGGTCGGCGACGAGTTTCTTCAGGATTCGGGCGCGCTCGAGAACGATCGGGATCCCAAGATGGATGTCGAGGTTCTCGAAGGGCACCGACCGGAGGTGCGCTGCATGGAGCTCCCGGAGGGCGTCCGCGGTTGGGTGGTCCGAGGCCACAGCACCGATGCGGGAGAGATAGTCTCGCGACTCCAAGCACCCATCATAGCGACGGGGAATTTTGGGTACAATGGCCGGCTCACTCATGAAGGGCTGGCACCGTCGCTCCGACGAGGAGCTCCTGTCTCTCCGCTTCCGCGACCTCGAGCTTCACGCGACCGATCGCCTTATCTCGCGTGCTGTCAAAGCTTTGCACCGCGAGCTCCATCGCCAGGGACTACGCTTTCGCCCTCACGTGTGGCTCTCCGATGAGTGGTTCTCGCCGGACGGCGTCCCGGGGTTCGCGATTCCGTTCTATCTGGCGCATCCGAGGCTGCGGAGGCTGGAGCGAAGCCAGATGCTCGAGGTCGAGGGTGGGACGCTCCGAAGCTGTCTGCGGCTCATGCGGCACGAGACCGGGCACGCGATCGACAACGCCTACCGCCTGCGGCGGCGCCGCGAAAGGCAGCGCCTGTTCGGAAGCTCGAGCGACCCCTATCCGCGCTCCTATGCGCCGAGGCCCTTCAGTCGGCGCTTCGTGCGCCATCTGGAGTTCGGTTACGCCCAAGCCCACCCAGACGAGGACTTCGCCGAGACTTTCGCGGTGTGGCTCGATCCGCACTCCCGTTGGCGGGAGCGCTACGCGGACTGGCCGGCGCTCGAGAAGCTTCTCTACATCGACAAGCTCATGGGCGAGATCGGTCCGCGCGTTCCCCCGGTCAGGAACCGGAGACGCCCGTACTCGTTGTCCTCGGTGAGGCGCAGCTTCAAGACGCACTACCGCATCAAGCGGGAGCGGTACCGTGTCGGGTTCTCTCAGAACTACGACGAGGACCTCTCGGATCTCTTCGGGCTCAAGGGAGAGATCGCCGCATCGCGGTTCCTCGAGCGTCGCCGCAACTACCTTCGAAGGCAGATCGCGCGGTGGACCGGAATCCCCGGCTACGCGGTCGATCAGGTGCTGAAGGACTGGATCGAGCGAAGCCGGGAACGGGAGCTACGACTGCGAACGGCGCCTGAAAAGACCCTCCGCGACGTCGTGGCGGCGCTCACGGTGCGGGTGATGCAGTACCGGGAGAGCGGAAACTACCGGGTCGCGCTATGAGGAGAAGAAAGCTCCGCGTTCTGGTTCTGGTGCACGAGGAGCTGGTGCCGCCCAAGGACGTCCGGGGGTTCGACCTCACCCAGGTCGAGTGGAAGATGGAGTTCGACGTCATCGAGACCCTCCATCTCATGGGACACGTGGTCGAGGTCGTGGGCCTTCGGAACGACCTCACGGTCCTCGATCGCGCGCTCAAGCGGTTCCATCCCGACGTGCTCTTCAACCTCCTCGAGGACTTCTACGACATCGCGGTGAACGATCAGAACTGGGTGTCCTACCTGGAGCTCCTCTTGATTCCGTACACCGGGTGCAATCCGCGCGGGCTTCTTCTCTCGCGCGACAAGGCGCTCTCGAAGAAAGTGCTCGCGTACGAAGGTGTCCCCGTGCCGGGGTTCGCGGTGTTCCAGCGGGGTGAGCCGGTCGAGGTCTCCGACGGGCTTTCGTTCCCGGCCATCGTGAAGTCCCTCGTCCTCGACGGGTCGGTCGGGATCTCACAGGCGTCGGTGGTCTCGACGGAGGCAAAGCTCGAGGAGCGCGTGCGCTTCGTCCACGAGACGATCGGAAGCGACGCCATCTGCGAGGAGTTCATCGAAGGCCGCGAGCTCTACGTGGGCGTCCTTGGAAACGAGAGGCTGAAGACGTTTCCCGTCTGGGAGCTCCACTTTCGGAAGAGGCCGAGGACGACGAGGCTCATCGCGACCGACAAGGTCAAGTGGAGCGACCGCTACCAGAGCCAGGTGGGCGTGCGTACGGACGAGGCCTTTCTCGAAGAGGGGGAGGCGAAGAAAGTGCAGGGGCTGGCGCGGAAGGTCTACCGCCTTCTCGGTCTCAGCGGATACGCGCGCATCGACTTTCGAATGGGTCCGGACGGAAAGGCGTACTTCATCGAGGCGAATCCCAATCCCCAGCTCGCATACGGCGAGGACTTCGCGGAATCGGCGGAGAAGGCCGGGATCTCCTACGAGTCGCTCGTGCAGAGTATCCTGAACCTCGCGCTCGCGCGGCGGTGGGAGTAAAAGCGAAAGCCCGACCGGATTCACTCCGATCGGGCTTTGAAAGATACTCCCGGCAACGTCCTACTCTCCCACAAGGTCTCCCTTGCAGTACCATCGGGGCTGGAGGGCTTAACTTCCGTGTTCGGAATGGGAACGGGTGTGGCCCCTCCGCTAATGTCACCGGGAATCTCGTTTTGAATATCTGGCACGTTTCTAAATTGGAATGCGCGCGTGTGCGACGGTCGAGAGCTTTGCTCTCGGTAAATTTTATGGTCAAGCCGCACGGCCGATTAGTACTCGTAAGCTGAGGCGATTGCTCGCCGTACACATCGAGCCTATCAACCTGGTAGTCTACCAGGGGCCTTTAGGGACCTTACGGTCCGGGAGATCTCATCTTGAGGTGGGCTTCGCACTTATATGCTTTCAGCGCTTATCCCTTCCGAACGTGACCACCGAGCGCTGCTCCTGGCGGAACAACTCGTAAATCAGAGGTTCGTCCAGCCCGGTCCTCTCGTACTAAGGCCAGCTCCTCTCAAATCTCCTACGCCCACGACAGATAGGGACCGAACTGTCTCACGACGTTCTAAACCCAGCTCACGTACCGCTTTAATGGGCGAACAGCCCAACCCTTGGAACCTGCTACAGCTCCAGGATGCGATGAGCCGACATCGAGGTGCCAAACCTGGCCGTCGATATGAACTCTTGGGCCAGATAAGCCTGTTATCCCCGGCGTACCTTTTATCCGTTGAGCGACGGCCCTTCCATACGGGACCGCCGGATCACTAAGTCCTGGTTTCCCACCTGCTCGACTTGTTAGTCTCGCAGTCAAGCGCGCTTGTGCCTTTACACTCTACGGCTGGTTTCCAATCAGCCTGAGCGCACCATCGAGCGCCTCCGTTACACTTTAGGAGGCGACCGCCCCAGTCAAACTACCCGCCTAACAGTGTCCCCGACCCGGGTAACGGGTCTAGGTTAGAACTTCAGTACGATGAGGGTGGTATCTCACCATTGGCTCCCCCAAGGCCAAAGCCCTAGGTTCAAAGCCTCCCACCTATCCTGCGCACAACGCACCAAAATTCACTGCTAGGGTATAGTAAAGGTGCACGGGGTCTTTCCGTCTAGTCGCGGGTAACCGGCATCTTCACCGGTACTACAAATTCGCAGTGCCCCTCGTCGAGACAGCGCCCAGATCGTTACGCCATTCGTGCAGGTCGGAACTTCACGCGATTCCCCGGTTTCCCGGGGCGTAGACTATACGTTCACCTGGCCGTCAACGAGCTGAGAATCTCGTTGCCGGTGTATTTCCGCTTTCCCGATGAGTTCATCTTCATCGCAGCTTTCACGATCACTTCGAAGCCTTGCGCCGTCCTGTGCTCGCCGTTGCGTATCAGGGTGCAAATCTTGGCGAACAGTTCGACATCGAGCTGCTTCGAGGACAAGAGCGGGAACGCTTCGAAGTGGGGGAGCGCTTTCTCCACCAAGTCGCGCACGTTCCGGACCTCGAACTTGAGCGTCTTGTCCGATCGATCTGGCCGAATGAATCCACATCCCCAGTGTTTCTGAATTTCGTAAAGGAGTTGGGCCCGGTCGCCATTTTGGCTTACCGAGAAGCTCGGGCGGATCTCCCAACCCAGCCGATGTCTTCGGCTCGGTTGGAACGAAACGCAAAAGCAACCTTCTCCGTCTACGAAGCCGGAGATGTAGGAGTCGACGTTCATCGAAAAGGACCAGGGCCGGCGTGTTATGAAGGCTCTCGCCTCCATCCAGAGGTCTCACCCTCTGAGTCGTTACGGGGATATCGACGACCCGAAGACCGCCGATATCTTACCCTCGGTATTACC
>Ga0187893_10007783_pt1 | contig 17315 bp, 15 predicted proteins | sample MA1701074metaG_FD_139574 | JGI IMG/M metagenome (GOLD analysis project Ga0187893, IMG submission 139574) | White microbial mat communities from a basaltic lava cave in the Kipuka Kanohina Cave System on the Island of Hawaii, USA - MA170107-4 metaG ... | reverse complement strand
TTCAGGCGCTCTTCAGCGCGCTGTGCTCGCGCAGCCACTCGATGCCGCCGAGCGTGCGCGCGCGCTCCTCCTCGAGGAAGCGCCCGACGGCGGCGCGCAGGCGCGGCTCCGCCAGCCAGTGCAAACTCCAGGTCGGCTCGCCGTCGAAGCCGCGCATCTGCTTGTAGTCGCCGCCCGCGCCGGGCTCGAAGCGCGAGAGACCGTTCGCGATGCAGTGTTCGACCGCGGCGTAGTAGCAGACTTCGAAGTGCAGGTTGCGCACCTCGCGCGTCGCGCCCCAGTAGCGGCCCCAGAGCGCGTCGCCCTTCTGCACGTTGAACGTGCCGGCGATCGGCTCGTCGCCCGCGCGCGCGACCACGAAGCACAGGCGGTGCTTCCAGCGCTCGCGCAGGAGCTCGAAGAAGCGCTTGTTCAGGTACTGCCGTCCCCACACCCGCCCGCGCACGGTCGACAGGTAGAAGCGGAACATCGGCTCGAACAGGCGGTCCGCGATCTCGGCGCCGGCGAAGCGCTCCACCACCACGCCCGACTGCGCGACCTCGCGGCGCTCGCGCTTGATCTGGTTGCGGCGTTTGCTGCGGAAGCGCGCCAGCCAGTCGCCGAACTCGCGGTAGCCGTGGTTGCGCCAGTGGTACTGCACGCCCACGCGAAGCTCAAAGCCCTGCGCGCGCAGCGGCGCGATCTCGTCCTCGCGGCAGAAGTTCACGTGCGCGCCGGAGAAGTCGCCCTGCCGGCACAGCTCGACCAGCGCCGCGGCGAGCCGCTCGCTCCAGACGCCGCGATCCGCGCCGGCCGCGACCAGGAAGCGCGCGCCGGTCGCGGGCGTGAACGGCACGCCGACCAAGAGCTTCGGGTAGTAGGCGATGCCGGCGCGCTCGGCCGCGTCGGCCCAGCCCCAGTCGAAGACGAACTCGCCCTCGCTGTGCTCCTTCACGTACAGCGGCGCGGCTGCGACCAGCCGCCCGTCTTCGCGCGCAACCAGCGGCCGCGCGTTCCAGCCGCTGCGCCCGCCCACGCAGCCCGCCTCCTCGAGCGACGCCAGCCACTCCCACTCGAGAAACGGCGACGCATCGCCGACGAGCGCGTTCCACTCCGACGGCGGGAGCTCGCGCACGCCCGAGAGGCACTCGATCTCGACCATCCGCGGCGAGTGTACCTTGGGCCGGCCGCCTCGGTTATCCTGCGGGAAATGCCGGACGAGCCGAAGCAGCCTCCCGCGAAGCCGCCGCGCGAGAAGCCGGAGGTGCAGCGCGACCGCGAGCGCGGCGTCGCCACACGCGAGCGCCCCAAGGTCGAGCGGCCGCCGCGCTTCAAGGTGCTGCTCTACAACGACAACTACACGCCGATGGAGTTCGTCGTGAACCTGCTCGAGAACGTGTTCGGCAAGAGCCCGTCGGAGGCGACCGCGCTGATGCTGCAGATCCACCGCTCCGGCATGGGCGTCGGCGGCGTGTACGTGCTCGAGATCGCCGAGACCAAGGTCGCGCAGGTGCATCGCCTGGCCGAGGACCGCGGCTATCCTCTGCGCGCGGGAGCCGAGCCGGAATGAGCCGATTCAACCGAGAGCTGCAGCTGACCCTGCAGGCCGCGATGCGCGAGGCGATCACGCGCCGCCACGCCTACCTGACGGTCGAGCACCTGCTGCTGGCGCTGTGCCACGACGAGCGCGGCGCCGAGGTGCTGCGCCACTCGGGCGTGAACCTGAAGCGCCTGAAGACCGACCTGCAGCGCTACCTCGACGACGAGATCGAGGGCGAGCCCGGCGAGGAGCCGATCGAGACCGGCCAGACGATCGCCTTCCACCGCGTCGTGCAGCAGGCGCTCGCGCACGCCGACAACGCGGAGCGCGAAGAGGTCGAGGCGGGCGACCTGGTCGCGGCGATCTTCCAGGAGCCGGACTCGGCCGCGGTCTCGCTGCTGCGCGCGCAGGGCGTGTCGCGGCTCGACGTGCTGAAGTACATCTCGCACGGCGTCTCGAAGCTGCCGGACTCGCGCGCGGATGCGCCGGCCGGCGGCGCCGCGCCGGTGCGCGGCACGACCGGCGACGACGACGAGGACATCCCCGATCCGCTGGCCGCGTTCTCGTCGAACCTGACCGAGCGCGCGAGCGAGGGCAAGCTCGATCCGCTGGTCGGTCGCGAGGCCGAGATCGACCGCGTGATCCACGTGCTCGCGCGCCGGCGCAAGAACAACCCGATCCTGGTCGGCGAGTCGGGCGTGGGCAAGACGGCGATCGCGGAAGGCCTCGCGCAGCGCATCGTCGACGGCAAGGTGCCCGACGACCTGAAGGGCGCCGAGGTGTACGCGCTCGATCTCGGCGCCATGCTCGCGGGCACGCGCTACCGCGGCGACTTCGAGCAGCGCTTCAAAGCGTTCGTCGCGGCGGTGAAGGAGCGGCCGAACCCGATCGTGTTCATCGACGAGATCCACACCGTGCTCGGCGCGGGCTCGGCGCAGGGCGCGACCGTCGACGCGTCGAACATGCTGAAGCCGCTCTTGCAGAACGGCGAGCTGCGCTGCATGGGCTCGACCACGTTCCAGGAGTACCGCCACTTCGAGCGCGACCGCGCGCTCGCGCGCCGCTTCCAGCGCATCGAGATCCACGAGCCGTCGGTCGACGACGCGGTCAAGATCCTGGAGGGCCTCGCGCCGCACTACGAGAAGCACCACGGCGTGCACTACACGCAGCCGGCGCTGCGCGCCTGCGTGGAGCTCTCCGCCAAGCACCTGCTCGACCGCTTCCTGCCCGACAAGGCGATCGACGTGATGGACGAGGTCGGCGCGGCGGTGCGTCTGCGCAAGGGCGAGAAGCGCAAGTCGGTCGGCGTGCGCGACGTCGAGCTGCTGATCTCGCAGATGGCGAAGATCCCGCTTCCGACGGCATCCACGTCCGACCTCGAAGGGCTCGGCAATCTCGAGACCGACCTGCGCGGCGTGGTGTACGGCCAGGACGACGCGATCTCGACCGTGGTGCGCGCGATCAAGCGCGGGCGCGCGGGGCTGGGCGGCGCGGACCGGCCGGTGGGCTCGTTCCTGTTCATGGGCCCGACGGGCGTGGGCAAGACCGAGCTCGCCAAGCAGCTCGCGCGCACGCTCGGCGTGCAGTTCATCCGCTTCGACATGAGCGAGTACATGGAGAAGCACGCCGTCGCGCGGCTGATCGGCGCGCCGCCCGGCTACGTCGGCTACGACCAGGGTGGGATCCTGGTCGACGCGATCCGGCGCACGCCGTACGCGGTGCTGCTGCTCGACGAGATCGAGAAGGCGCACCAGGACCTGTTCGACATCCTCCTGCAGGTCATGGATCACGCCACGCTGACCGACAACCACGGGCGCGAGGCGAGCTTCCGCCACGTGATCCTGATCATGACCAGCAACGTCGGCGCGCGCGACATGACGGCGCGCGCGATCGGCTTCGCCGGCGACTCGCGCAGCGACGGCCAGAAGGACGTCGAGCGGCTGTTCAGCCCCGAGTTCCGCAACCGGCTCGACGAGATCGTGAAGTTCCGCCAGCTCACGCCCGAGGTGATGGGCCGCGTGGTCGACAAGTTCGTGAAAGAGGTCGAGACGCAGCTCGCAGAGAAGAAGGTCGCGATCGAGCTCACGCCCGCGGCACGCGCGTGGCTGGCCGACAAGGGCTACGACAAGCTGTTCGGCGCGCGTCCGCTCGCGCGGCTCTTGCAGACCGAGCTCAAGGACAAGCTCGCCGACGAGCTCCTGTTCGGGAAGCTCGCCAAGGGCGGCAAGGTGCGCGTCGACGCGCAGGAAGGCGCGCTCGCCTTTACGTACGAGCCCCGCGCGACCTAGGAGGCTCCCGCCTTCCCAGGCCACGCGGGGCTACTTCAGGCCCGTCGCTCCTCTCGGAGCTCGGATCCCGTTCCCTCTCGTTAGAACCCGATCACCCAGTCCACGCCGATCCGGACGACCGGTTTCGAATCGTACGCATCGTAGTCCTGCGGATACGCCGGCGGATAGACCGGAACCGCGGGCACCGCGACCGGCACGGGCACCGGGTAGTAGTGGTTGTAGACCTTCACGCGCTTCGGACCTCGCCAGTGGGGCCGATGGTAGTGGCCGCCATCGCCATGGGAGTGGCTCCGGTAGTGGTGTCGGTGACGCTTGCCGCGACAATCGTCGTCGTCGGCGTGCGCCAGCGACGGCAGACCCAGCGAGAGCGCGGCCACGGCTGCGACCAGCGCGGCGAGACGCGAACGGCGTGACGAAACATTGGTGTTCGACATGTGACGCGAGGCCTCCTTCGACCCCGTGCATGGAACAGCTTCCCGGCCGAAGGGTTTGCGGCGGGGTGAGCAGCGTCACCCGTGACGTGAATTCCGACGCGGTGTTAGGCTCCGCACGTGCGCACCGCCCGGTACCTGCTCGTGCTGCTGCTGTCGCTGCTGGCGCTTTCGCTCGCGGGCGTGCGCGCGCGCTACGGCGGCGGTGAGGATTTTCCGGATCGCAGCGGCGAGCCCGCGCTCGATGCCTCCGCGCTCGAGCTCGTGGCGGATCTCGAGCATCCGCCCGGAAACGTCACGGTGTCCGCGAGCGGCCGCGTGTTCGCGACGTTCCACCCGGAGGGAAGTCCACCCATCTCCGTGTTCGAGATCGTCGACGGCAAGGCCGTCGCGTATCCGCCGGGCGGATTGCCGGGTGATCTCTCGTACCAATCCGTGCTCGCGCTGCGCGCCGATCGACGCAATCGCCTCTGGGTGCTCGACTACGGGCGCTACGGGCTCGGCACCGCGCGGCTGCTCGCGTTCGATCTCGCGACCGGCGCGCTCGTCCACCGGCACGAGTTCCCGGGGAAGATCGCCCTGCCCGGCTCGATGCTGAACGACTTCGCGGTCTCCCCCGACGGCAAGCACGTGTACATCGCGGACGCGAGCCTGTTCGCGCTGATCCCGGCGCTGGTCGTGTACGACGTCTCGAACCAGAGGTCGTGGCGCGTGCTCGAGCGACACGAGTCGGTGTTGGCCGAGAGCTACGCCCCGGTCGTGCAGGGCCGGCGCATGGAGCTGCTCGGGCTGTTCACCGTGCGCCCCGGCGTGGACTCGATCGCGCTCGACGAGGCGGGCGAGTGGCTGTACTTCGCGCCGGTCACGAACAACCACCTGTACCGGGTGCGCACCGCGGACTTGCGCGATGGGCGGCTCTCCTGGAGCGAGCTCGAGCAGCGCGTCGAGCGCTTCGCGGAGAAGACCATGAGCGACGGGATCGCGATCGACGCGCGCGGAACGGTCTACCTGTCGGACATCGAGCACTCCGCGGTGGTCGCCCTCGGCCAGGACCGCAAGCTCCGCACGCTGGTGAAGGACGAGCGCCTGCGCTGGCCCGACGGCTTCGCGCTCGCGCCGGACGGCTCGCTCTACCTGACCTGCAGCGCGCTGCACCAGGTGATCCTGAAGTCGCCGTCCGAGATCGCCGCCAAGGCGCCGTTCCAGATCTGGCGCCTGCGGCTGGACGGGGCAGCACCCTAGCTACGCGAGCACGCCCTTCGCCTCGAGCGCGGCGATCGCGTCGTCGCTCATGCCGAGCAGCTCGCCGAGCACGCGGCGGTTGTCGCAGCCGAAGGTGAGCGCCCGCTCGGGCGCGCGCGCCGGGGTGTGCGACAGCCGCGAGCGCGAGGCCTCGATCGTCACGGTGCCGTGTTGCGGGTGCGGGATGTCGACGAAGTGGCCGCGCGCCCGGAGCTGCGCGTCCGCGTACACGCCGGGCATGTCGAGCACCGCGTGCGCGGGTACGCCGCGGGCCTGCAGCTCGGCCTCGATCGCGCCCGCCTCGCGCATCGCCGCCCAGGCGGAGAGCGCGGCATCGATCTCGCCGCCGCACGCTCGCCGCGCGTCGGCGCTCGCGAGCGCCGGATCGTCGCACCAGTCGCTCCGCCCGAGCGCCTCGCACAGCGCGCGCCAGTCGCGCGCGTCGCGGACCGCGATCGCGACCCAGCGCTCGCGGCCTCGCGCCGCGAACACGCCGTGGGGGAACAGCTCGAGGTCGTCGTTGCCCGCGCGCGTGCGCGAGCGCGCGTTCAGCGCGAAGTCGAGCAGCTCCGGCGCCAGGAAGTGGAACGCGGCCTCGGCCTGCGACTGGTCGATGTACTGGCCCTCGCCGGTGCGGCGGCGGTGCTCGAGCGCGGCCAGGATCGCGACCGCGTTGTAGCGCGCGGCGATGTAATCGGTGTACGCGCCGGCGGGCCCGCTCGGCGCGCGGCCGGGCCAGCCGGCGAAGAGCTGGAAGCCGGTCACCGACGCGGCGAGGTTGCCGAAGCCGGCGAAGTTCCGGAGCGACCCGGTCTGTCCCATCAGACAGCTCGAGATCATGATCAGGTCGGGCTTCCACTGGCGCAGCTGCTCGTAGCCGAGCCCCATGCGCTCGACCACGCCCGGCGCGAACGACTCCGTGACGACGTCCGCCCAGCGCACGAGCCGTTCGATCACCGGCCGCGCGTCGGCGTGCGCGAGATCGAGCGTCACGCACAGCTTGCCCGCGTTCGCGCCCTGCACGCAGGCGTTGTTCTCCGGCCCGGGCGCGTTGCCCTTGTACGGCGGGATGGTGCGGATGGTGTCGAGCCGGCGCGTCGACTCGACGTGCACCACGCTGGCGCCGTACTCCGCGAGCACGCGCGTGGCCGCCGGACCCGCGAGCACCCAGAACAGGTCGAGCACCTTCACGCCCGCGAGCGGAAGCGTTCGCGGCTCCGCGCGCACCGGCAGCGTGCGCGGCGCGCGCGCCTCCGCGAGCAGTTCGGCCGTGTGCTCGCCGAGCCGCGGCGCGACCCTGCCGTAGCGGATCGGGCTCTTCGAGAAGCGCGCGAACGGACCGGGATAGCGCGCGCGCACGCCGAGCTCTCCGTGCTCGAGCTCGCGCGCGAACTCGCGCTCGCGGAAGTGGTCGAGCCCCTCGATCTGCTCGATCGTCAGGTAGGGCGCGACGAGCAGCTTGCGCGCGACGGCCTCGCGCAGGACCTCGAGGTTCGTGCGCGCGGCGAACAGCCGTTCGAGCGCGGCGTCGACCGGCGCGAAGTGCTCGGGCTCGACCTGCCCGAACAGGAGCCGGATGCCGTAGCTCGACCAGTCCTCGGACAGGTAGCGCGCGTCGCCGATCAGACCCTGCTCGTCGAGCCAGGAGACCAGCCGGGTCAGGAACGGTCCGGTCGAGGGCAGGAAGCCGGGACCCAGGATCACCCAGCCGTCGCGCGTCTCGTAGCGCAGGCGCATGAACAGCTTGCCAATCTGCACGCCCCCCGAGACGCGCTCGGCCGGCGTCTGTCCCCAGGGCGCGTCGAGGCTGCGGAACAGCGTGGCGAGCCCGACCGCCTGCTGCGCCGACACATCGACGTGTTGGCCGAGCCCGGAGCGCTCGCGCTCCGCGTGTGCGACCAGCGCCGCGACCGCCGCCTCGGCCGACGCGAAGTGGAAGGCTTGCGGCGCCGAGACGCGCAGCGGCGCGCGGTCGGCGTCCCCGGTCAGGTACATCGGACCCGACGCAGCCATCACCGTGAGATCGGTCGCCGCGTAGTGCGCCTTGGGCCCGTCCTGTCCGAAGGGCGAGATCGAGACGTAGACCAGCGCGGGGTTCGCGCGCGCCAGCGTCTCGTAATCCAGGCCGAGCGCGCGCATGCGCCCGGGCGGCTCGGACTCGATCAGGAAGTCCGCGCTGCGTGCGAGCTCCAGCAGCCGCGCGCGATCGGCCTCGCGCTCGAGATCGAGCACGGCGCCGCGCTTGCCGCGCGCGTAGGCCCAGAAGAACAGCGAGCGCTCGGGATCGCGCTCGTCCTTGTGGAACGGCCCGAGCGCGCGCGCCGGCGAGCCGCCGGGCGGCTCGATCAGGATCACGTCCGCGCCGAGATCCGCGAGGATCTGCCCGCACAGCAGCCCGCGCTCGTTCGCGAGATCCAGGACGCGCAAGCCCTCGAGCATCCGGGCCATCGTACGCTACGCGCGTGCGAAGCGAGCGCGAAATCGCTCGCACGACGCGCGCAGCGAGGCCTCGGGATCGAGCCCTGCGCGCATGCCGCACTGCGCCAATGCGAACAGGGCATCGCCGAGCTGGGTCGCGTCGCGAACCTCATCCTCCGGCTCAGCGGCGAGCAGACCCGCCCGCTCGGCGCGGCGCGCGAGCTTCGCCGCCTGCAAGAGCGCGGGCAGCGCGCGCGGCACCGATTCCAGATCGCCGACGCCGCGCGCTTCGCGCTCCGCGGCCTTGTGATTGTCCCAGGCGTGCGACTGCTCGGCCGCCGTCGCGACGCGCGCGTTCCCGAACACGTTCGGATGTCGGCGCACGAGCTTGTCGGCGAGCGCGGCGGCCACGTCGTCGAAACCGAACAGCCCGGCCTCGCGCGCGATCTGGGCGTGGAACACGACCTGCAGCAGCAGGTCGCCGAGCTCGTCGCACAGCTCCGGCCAGGCCTCGCGCCGGATCGCGTCGTCGACCTCGTAGGCCTCCTCGATCGTGTAGGGCGCGATCGTCGCGAAAGTCTGCGCCAGGTCCCACGGGCAGCCGTCCACCGGGTCGCGCAGGCGCGTCATCAGCTCGAGCACTCGGTCGATCGCAAGCATGCAGCGATCTTACGGTAAGATCGGCCTGCGATGACCACACCCATCCAATTTCCGCAGGCCGAGCTCACGCTGCGCGAGCAGATCCGCGTGCGCGCCGAGCACCCCGAGTCCGCCGACAAAGTCTTCCTGATGCACGACGCGCGGCGCTGGACCTACCGCCAGTTCCGCGACGAGGCCACGCGCATGGCGCACTTCGTCGCGGGCCGGCTGGGCAAGAGCGACGAGAAGCGGCCGCCGCACGTCGCCATGCTGCTCGAGAACCACCTGGAGCTCGCGTCGCTGTTCGGCGGCTGCGGGATCGCGGGCGCGACACTGTTCGGGATCAACACCGGCCTGCGCGGCGAGGTGCTGGCCGGGGTCGTGAACCACGCGCGCGCGCGGCTCCTGGTGGTGGACGACAAGCTGATGCCCGAGGTCGAGCGCGTGCGCGCCGAGCTGCGCACGGTCGCGGCGGAGAACGTCGTCTCGCTCTCCGAGCTGCGCGCCTGCCTCGACTCCGAGGTCGGCCCCGCCGGGAAGCCGCTCGCCTACCCCGACGCCGCCGTCACGCCGCAGACCAACCTGATGGTGATCTACACCTCGGGCACCACGGGGCTGCCGAAGGGCATCAACAACAACCACTTCAAGCTGTGCGCGACCGGCATCGGCGTGTCGATGAACACGGGCCTGCACCGCGACGACACCGGCTACGCGTGCATGCCGCTGTTCCACTCGAACTCGCTGTTCGTGGGCTTGATGCCGTGCTTCTGGGTCGGCGGCAGCATGGGCCTGCGCGAGCGCTTCAGCGGCAGCCGCTTCGTGCCCGACTGCTTCAGCTACGGCGTCAGCATGTGGAACTACGTGGGCGAGCCGGTGCACTACGTGCTCGCGGCGATCGCGAAGGAGCACGGCGGCGACCCGGAGCGGATCCGCCGCGAGGTGACCGAGAACCCCAAGAACCGGCTGCGCTTCGCGATCGGGAACGGCGCCTCGCCGGTCGACATCGACAAGTTCATCGCCTGGCTGGGGCTCGACGACATGTTCGAGCTGTACGGCTCGACCGAGGCCGCGATCAGCACATTCCGGCGCATGGGCGATCCGCGCGGCAGCGTCGGCGAGGTCACGGACCCGGCGGTGAAGATCCTGTCCGAGCGCGGCGCGGAGTGCCCGCCCGCGGAGCTCGACGCCGAGGGCCACATCAAGAACTACGACGCCGCGGTCGGCGAGATCTGCCGCTGCGCGCCCGAGACGGGGCTCTTCCAGGGCTACTTCGACAACCCCGACGCCAACAGCTCGAAGTACCGCGACGGCGTGTACCACTCCGGCGACCTCGGCCACATCCTGGTGCGCAACGGCAAGCGCTACCTGTTCTTCGACGGCCGCACCGACGACTGGATCCGCAAGGACGGGGAGAACTTCTCCGCGCTCCAGGTCGCGCGCATGCTCGGCGAGCACGACGACGTGCCGCTGGCCGCGGCCTACGGCGTGCCGTGCGCGGTCTCCGACGAGCTGGTGATGGCCGCGCTCAAGCTGCGCGACGGCGCGAGCTTCGATCCGAAGGGCTTCTTCGACTTCTGCGAGAGGCAGATCCGCGAGGGCGGCATGGACCGCAAGTGGTTCCCGGACTTCGTGCGCATCGTTTCGGACTTCGAGTACACCGGCACGCAGAAGGTGCTGGTGCGCAACCTGAAGAAGGTGCACTTCGACCCGCGCCGCGTGCAGGACCCGCTCTGGTTCCGCGAGCGCGGCGACACCAGCTACCGGCCGTTCGGGCTGGCCGAGTTCGAGCGCCTGCGCGTGTCGTTCCGCGCCGCCGAGCGCGAACAGGTGCTCGACCGGTGACCGCCCATCGCAGCGCCGAGGAGGTGGTCGCGGGGCTGGACCTGCGCGGCAAGACGATCGCGGTGACCGGGGTGTCGAGCGGGCTCGGGGTCGAGAGCGCGCGGGTTCTCGCGAAGGCCGGCGCGCGCGTGATCGGCGCCGCGCGCGATCTCGACAAGGCGCGCGCGGCGCTCGAGGGCTCGGACGTGGAGCTCGTGCCGCTCGACCTGACGTCGCTCGCGAGCGTGCGCGCCTGCGCCGCGGCGATCGACGAGCGCGCGCCGCGGCTCGACGTGCTGCTCAACAACGCCGGCATCATGGCCTGCCCGCGCGGCGCGACCAAGGACGGCTTCGAGCTGCAGTTCGGCACGAACCACCTCGGCCACTTCCTGCTCACCTGTCTGCTCGTGCCCAAGCTCGTCGCGAGCGCGCCGGCGCGGATCGTCAACCTGAGTTCGCGCGGCCACCTGCTCTCGGCCGTCGACCTCGACGATCCGAACTTCGCGCGCGGCGACTACGACGCCTGGCGCGCGTACGGGCGTTCGAAGTCGGCCAACGTGCTGTTCGCGGTCGAGCTCGACCGACGCCTGCGCGCGCGCGGTGTGCGCGCCAACGCGGTGCACCCGGGCGGGATCATGACCGAGCTCGGCCGGCACCTGACGCCGGAGGCGATCGCGGAGATGCGCGCGCGCTTCGCGGCTCGCGGACCGGTGACCTTCAAGGACGTGCCGCACGGCGCCGCCACGCAGGTCTGGGCCGCGGTCTCGCCCGAGCTCGAGGGCGTCGGCGGGCGCTACCTCGAAGACGTGCGCATCTCCGAGCCCGCGCGCGACGAGAGCTCGAGCTCGGGCTACGCCGCCCACGCGGTCGATCCCGAGATCGCGAAGTCGCTCTGGACGCTGTCGGAGAAGCTGGTCGGCCAGACCTTCGCGTTCTGAGCGCGCTAGTCCCGATCGCGCAGCTTGAAGACGCGCCGCAGCGCCTTGCCGACCAGTCCCTCGGCGTAGGCGAGCACGCGCTTCACCACCTCGAGCACGTCGCCCTGGCCGGGCCAGTGCGAGCGCACGAGATCGGGGTGCACGTGGTTCACGATGTACGAGATCGCCGCCGCGGCGATCACCAGGTCGTCGAGGAAGCCGAGCGGCCCGAACAGGAACTCCGGCAAGAGGTCGATCGGCGAGAGCGAGTAGCCGATGCCGAGCGTGGCCACGGCCTTCACGCCGGGCGGCACGCGCGAGTCGCGCGCCAGCCGCACCAGCAGCACGACCATGTCCGGCAGGAACAGCAGAAGGTCGCGCACGCCCGCATCGCCACCCGGGTCGCGGTCCACGACGCGCGCGCGCAGGCGGTCGTACAGGTTCCGCTCGCGCGCGCGCAGGTCGATCTCGATCCGCTCGACGGGCGCGCGCGTGCTCACTCGGGCTTCCGCTCCGGCGGCAGCTCCTCGCCGTCGGGCACGAAGCGCAGCGCCACGCCGTTGTTGCAGTAGCGCAGGCCGGTCGGCTGCGGCCCGTCGTTGAACACGTGGCCCTGGTGCCCGCCGCAGCGCGCGCAGTGGTACTCGGTGCGCGGCAGCACGAGCTTCCAGTCGCGCTTGGTGGCGAGGTTGCCCTCGATCGGCTGGAAGAAGCTCGGCCAGCCGGTGCCGCTCTCGTACTTCGCGTTCGACGTGAACAGCGGCAGCGCGCAAGCGGCGCACACGAACGTGCCCTTGCGCTTCTCGTGATTGAGATCGCTCGAGCCGGGGCGCTCCGTCGCCTCTTCGAACAGCACGGCGTACGCATCGGCCGGCAGGAGCTTCTTCCAGCGGGGGTCTGACATGAAGTGCCTCCCTGTCTGTTTGACTACGCTCGCCTTCGGCTCGCTGCGCGCGCGCTTCGCGCGCTTGCCGCCGCGGCCGCGGGCGGCCGCGGACCGCGCCGCTCCCCTAGTGTGCCGCTCCCGAGCCGGGTCTGGAAAGGCCCGCGCCGAGATTCTGCGCCCACTTCTCGCGCCGGAACGCCCAGGTGAGCCAGATCGCGCGCGTGACGTGATCGAAGACCACCGTGCCCCAGACCCAGACCACGTCCATGTGGAAGACCTTCGCGACCAGCAGCGCCAGCGGCACGCGGAAGACCCAGTTGCCGAGCGTCGCGGACCAGAGCGGCGTGACCGTGTCGCCCGCGCCCCGCAGCGCGCCCGCCAGCGTGAAGTGCACGCCCAGGAACGGCTGCGCGATGCCGAGCAGCAGCATGAACGGGATCAGCGCGGCGATCACCTCGGCGTCGTCGGTGAAACCCTCGGCGAGCGTGCGGCGCAGCAGCGCGAACACCACGAACAGCACGAGCGACACGAGCAGCGCGAGCCGCGCGCTGCGCCAGCCGGCGCGCGCCGCGAGCCGCGCGTCGCCCGCGCCGAGCGCCTGCCCGACCAGGGTCGAGGCCGCGATCGAGATGCCGACGCCCGGGATCCACGAGAACGAGAGCAGCCGCACGCCGATCGTGTAGGCGGCGATCGCGACCGGGCCGTAGTCGGACAGCACCCAGAAGTAGATCAGGAGCGCGCTGTTCAAGAGCACGCGCTCGCCGAGCGCGGGCCAGGAGACGCGCGCGGTCTCGGGCAGGAACTCGCGCACGCGCCGGAAGTCCGCGGGCCGCAGCCGCACGGCGCTGGTCTCGGGCCGGCCCGGGCGCCGGGCGCACGCCACGAACAGCGCGACGCCCACGACCTGGGCGGCGAGCGTCGCGATGCCCGCGCCGATCAGGTCGAGCTCGGGGAAGCCGAACGCGCCGAAGATCAAGAGCCCGTTCAGGGCGAGCTTCACCACCGTGACCACGCTCGCGATCACGAGCGGCGTGGTGGTGTTGCGCGCCGAGCGGTAGGCGCTCTCGACGGTGAGCGACGCGGCCAGCAGGAGGGTCGAGCCGAGCGTCAGCTGGAAGTACGGCACCGCGACGTCGATCACGCCCGGGTCGGCGTTCAGCGCGCCGAGCAGGAAGCGCGGGAAGCCGACCGCGATCACGCAGATCGCCACCGCGGAGCCGAGCGAGAGCACGAGCGAGGCGGCGAACGCGCCGCGCGCGCGGTCGGGCTCGCCGGCGCCGAGCGCGCGCGCCATCAGCGCGACGCAGGCGACCGAGAGCGCGAGCAGCGCGGCCTGCGCGAGCTGGAAGTACTGCGACGTGTAGCCGACCGCGGCCAGCGCGTCGGTGCCCAGCCGGCCGAGCATGGCGATGTCGATCAGCGAGACCGCGCTCGCCAGCACCTGCGAGATGATCGCGGGCCAGGCCAGCCGCACGATGTCGCGGTCGGTCTTGCGGCGCAGCTCGGCGCGCGTCGGCGCTCCCGCCGCGGCGGCGACCGCCGCGGACGGGAGCGCTGCGGAGATGTCCGGATCTTCGGCCCGATCGGTCTCCGGTCGCAGCTCAGTCGGCGTTTCGGGCACGCCTCACGCTATAGCGAGGCCTTGCGGTACATCGCCACGACCGCCGCGCCGCCCAGCCCCAGGTTGTGCTGCAGGGCGATCTTCGCGCCCGCCACCTGGCGCTTCTCGGCGTCGCCGCGCAGCTGCCAGTTGAGCTCCGCGCACTGCGCGAGCCCGGTCGCGCCGAGCGGGTGGCCCTTCGAGATCAGGCCGCCCGATGGGTTCACCACGACCTTGCCGCCGTAGGTGTTCGCGCCGGAGTCGACGAACTCGCCGCCCTTGCCGACCGGGCACAGGCCGAGCCCCTCGTAGGTGATCAGCTCGTTGCACGAGAAGCAGTCGTGCAGCTCGACCACGTCGACGTTCTCTGGCCCGAAGCCCGACTGCTCGTACACCTTGCGCGCGGCCTTCGCGGTCAGGTCGAAGCCGACCAGCTTGATCATGCTCTTCTCGTCGAACGTGCTCGGCATGTCGGTGGCCATGGCCATGCCCAGGATCTCGACCGCCTTCTGCTCGAGCTTGTGCTTGCGCACGAAGTCCTCGCTGGCCAGGATCGCCGCGCCGCCGCCGTCTGAGGTCGGGCAGCACTGCAGCTTGGTGAGCGGGCCGAACACCTGCGGCGCCGCCAGGATCTCCTCCAGCGTGTACTCGTCCTGGAACTGCGAGTACGGGTTGTTGACCGAGTGCTTGTGGTTCTTCCAGCCGATCTTCGCGAAGTGCTCGGGCTTGGTGCCGTAGCGCTCCATGTGCTCGATGCCGGCGTTGCCGAACATCTGCGGCGCGCCCGGCGCCTTGGCGAAGCCGCGCTGCTCGACCATCAGCTTGAAGTGCTTGTCCATCGGCGTGGTGCGATCGGTGTATTTGATGCCGAGGGAGCCCTTCTCCATCTTCTCGAAGCCGAGCGCCATGGTGCACTCGGCGAGCCCGCCCTCGACCAGCTGCTTGGCCATGAACAGCGCCGTCGAGCCGGTCGAGCAGTTGTTGTTCACGTTGTAGACGGGGATGCCCGACAGGCCGAGCTCGTAGAACGCGCGCTCGCCGCAGGTCGAGTCCCCGTAGCAGTAGCCGACGGCCGCCTGCTCGACGGCGTCGAACGGGATGCCGGCGTCGGCCAGCGCCCGCTGGCCGGCCTCGCGGCCCATGTCCGGGTAGTCCCACTGCTTGGAGCCCGGCTTCTCGAACTTGGTCATGCCGACGCCGACCACGTAGACCTTGCGACCCATTTCTGTGTTTCCTTCTAGTCCCGCAGCGTGATGGCTGCGTTGGAGATGACGGGCGCCCCGCGCTCCTTGCACTTGGCGTTGATCAGGATCTGCTTGCCCTCGCGCCAGAGCGACGTCTCGATCGTCTCGCCGGGGAACAGGACGCCCGCGAAGCGCGCCTGGTAGCGCGCGACCTTGGTGACGTCGCCGTCGAGCATGGCGTCGACCGCGGCCTTGCACACGATCCCGAACGAGCACAGCCCGTGCAGGATCGGCGTGTCGAAGCCGCCCATCTTCGCGAAGCCGGGGTCGGCGTGCAGCGGGTTCTTGTCGCCCGACAGGCGGTAGAGCAGCGCCTGGTGCGACTGCGTCGGCGACGCGACCACCTTGTCGGGCGCGCGCGTCGGCGCGTCGTTGCCCGCCTTCGGGCCCGAGTCGCCGCCGAAGCCGCCCTCGCCGCGCGCGAAGATCGAGAAGCGGTTGGTGAAGAGCGGCGCGCCGCCCTTCTCCTTCGTCTCGACCTCGACCACGATCAGCGCGGCCTTGCCCTTGTCGTAGATGCCCGCGATCCGGCCCTGGCTCTCGATCTTGGCGCTCACAGGGATCGGGCGGTGGATCTCGATGTCCTGCTCGCCGTGCAGCACCAGCGCGAAGTTGATCTTGATGCCCGGCACGCCGGCCATGCCGCCGACGGCGCCGAACACCGGGATCACGCCGAAGCTCGGCAGCACCTTCAGGCCGTTCTCGTAGGTGTAGGTGAGCTCCTTCGGGTCGACGGGCTTGCCCACGCCGGCGCCGATGCCGAGGTGGTACAGGATCACGTTGTCGGGGCCCCACTCGCCGGTGCTCGGCGCGAGCGCGGCGCCCCGCGCCTTCTCCAGATCGATCGGCATGTCGTCTCTCCTATCCCATCAGGCCTTTGGCGATGAGACGCATCTCGTCGCCGATGTTCTTGGGCACGCTGTAGCTCTTCTCTTCCATGATCTGGCCCAGGTTGTCGCGCACGTCCTCGAGCGTGACGACCTTGCCCTTGCCGGCGAACCAGCCGGGCGTGAGCCCGACGAAGATGCGCGCGAAGCGGCCGCCGCCGACGGAGAACACCTCGTGCGTCAGCTCGCAGGCTTCCGACACCAGGTAGCAGGCGAGCGGCATCACGGTCGCGGGATCGAGCGCGCTCGCGATCGGGCCGAGCAGGTTCTCGGTCAGGCGCGTGCGCGCGATCGGCGCGATCACGTTCGACTTGATGTTGTTCTTCTGACCCTCGACGGCGAGCACGTTCGAGAGACCGACCAGGCCCATCTTCGCGGCGCCGTAGTTGGTCTGGCCGAAGTTGCCGAAGATGCCCGCGGCCGAGGCGGTGAACAGGAAGCGGCCGTAGCCCTGTTCCTTCATCACGCGGAAGGCGGGCTGCGACACGTGGAAGCCGCCCTTCAGGTGCACGTCGAGCACGATCTCGAGATCCTGCGGCTCGAGCTTCACGAAGCTCTTGTCGCGCAGGATGCCGGCGTTGTTGATCACCACGTCGACGCGGCCGAAGGCGTCGAGCGCCGTCTTGATGATCGCCTCGCCGCCCTGCGGAGTCGCGACCGAGTCGTAGTTCGCGACCGCCTGGCCGCCCGCGGCCTTGATCTCGTTCACGGTCACGTCGGCCATCGAGCTCGACTTGCCGCTGCCGTCGGGCGCGCCGCCGAGATCGTTCACGACCACCTGCGCGCCGCGCCGCGCGAGCTCGAGCGCGTAGGTGCGGCCCAGGCCGCCGCCGGCTCCGGTGATGACGGCCACGCGGCCGTCGAAGCGGATTTCACTCATCGCGTTCTCTCCTTGCTTGGGGGGGATGCGAGGCACTCGGACACGAGCCGCTTCCACAGCTCGAAGAGCCGGCGCCGCTGGCTGTCGTCGTCGCGCAGGATGCGCTGCAGGGCCATCCCGCGCATGACGTGGAAGGTGAGCTCCAGCAGGTCCTCGAAGTGCGCGGCGCGCGACGCCTCGGGGCCGGCGAGCTCGCGCCACAGCTCGGCCATCGCGCGCCCGACGCCGCGCTCGAAGCGCACCAGGTTCGCGCGCAGGCTCGCGTCGCTGCGCGCCGCGACCCAGAGCTCGAGCGCCGCGTAGAAGAGCGGGCCGGAGAAGCTCGCCCAGACCGCGTCGAGCGCGAGCGCCAGGCGGTCGGACGCGCCTTCGGCTCGCTGCAGATCACGGCGCACCTCGTCGGCGCGGCGCTTGGCGAGGTGGGCGACGGCGTGCACGACCAGGTCCGCGCGGGTCGGGAAGTGGTGCAGCTGCGCGCCGCGCGAGAGCCCGGCGCGCGCACACACCTCGGTGGTGGTGGTGGCCGCGTAGCCGACCTCGACC
>Ga0187893_10007781_pt1 | contig 17316 bp, 19 predicted proteins | sample MA1701074metaG_FD_139574 | JGI IMG/M metagenome (GOLD analysis project Ga0187893, IMG submission 139574) | White microbial mat communities from a basaltic lava cave in the Kipuka Kanohina Cave System on the Island of Hawaii, USA - MA170107-4 metaG ... | reverse complement strand
GCGGGCGGCGGCGAGTCGCTCGAGGACAAGGTCAAGAAGCTGATCGAGCAGAAGAAGAAGGAGCAGGAGGAGGCGGCCCGGCGCGCCCGCGACGCGAGCCGCCAGCCGCAGAAGGCGAAGGCGGCCGAGATCGCCGACATCGCACCCACCGAGGAGGAGTGGTGGGCCGCGCTGGGCGCGGACGACCGCACCGAGTACCTGCTCGCGTGGTGGGCCGACCACGACCCGCACGTCAAGTCGCGGCCCGAGGGCCGCTCCTGCACCGTCTGCACCGGCACCGGCACGATCCGCTACTTCGATCGAGGCGGGGACGACAAGTGGGTGCCCTGCCCGCGCTGCAAGGGGGCCTGCATCGACCGCATCGTCCGCTACCAGTGACGACCCTCGCCTCGAGGAGCGCCGCCGCGCCGGAGCCGCGGACCGCGATTCCACGGGGAATCCACCGGGATGGTAGACTCCGCGCCCTGGCGGCGGGCAGGCGGGCCCTCCGCGCAACGTCCTCAGGCGTCCGACGGGAGGGAGCCGTGGCCGGGGCGGGCCGACGGCGCGGATTCGACATGGGCATCCTCGCGGTGGTCGTGCTGGGAGCCTGCGCGGGCGGCGCCGTCCCGGGTTCGCCGACGGCTCCCGAGGCGCGCCGCGAAGCCGCGGCCGCGCTGCCTCCCGGGCTCGCTTCCGACCGCCTCCCCTCCCCTCCTCCCGCCCGCTCCGTCGTGGCGCGCGTCGACGGGGAACCGGTGCTGGCCGCCGACGCGTTCCGACTGGTCTATCTCTCGGCCCCCGACGAGGCGGCCAACGCGGTGCGGCAGCTGGTGGTCGACCGGCTCTCCGCCCGCGAGGCGGCCGCGATCGGGGCGACCGTCCCGGAAGAGGTCGTGGCGCGGGAGCTCGCCCGCCTGCTGGCGGAGCAGGAGCGCCGGGTGCGCGAGGCCTCGAAGGGGCGCAGCGACCTCGAGAGCCACGTCCGGGCGACCTGGGGGCTCCCGGCGGCCGAGTACGCGGCGATCGTGCGCGAGTCGGTCGAGCGGTCGCTCCTGCTCGAGCGGGTCGTGCGGTTCGAGCTCTCCCGCCACGCCCGCACGCAGCTCAGGGTGATCCGCGTCAAGGAACGGTCGCTCGCCGAGGAGATCCGGCGCAAGCTCGTGCAGGGCGCCGACTTCGCCGTGCTGGCGCGCCAGCACTCCGAGGACGGCAGCGCGCGCGAGGGGGGGATCTACCCGCCGCTCCCGAGCGACCTCCCCTCGCCGCTGTTCGAGCGGACCGGGGCGATCGCTCCGGGAGGGATCTCCGAGGTGGAGGAGGTCTCGACGGCGGACGGCCCGCGCTATCGAATCGTGCAGGTGCTCGCGCGCCTGCCGTCCGAGTCGGGGAGCTTCGCGGAGCTCGCTCCGCAGATCGAGCGCACGCTCGACGAGCGGCCGCTGGCTCCGCTCGAACTCGAGGGCTGGATGAGGATCATGGAGGATCGCCACCGGATCCGACTCCTGGGCATGGGAACCGACGATGACGGATCCTGAAGACGATCTGCTGCCGATCCTCGAGGCGATGCTCTTCGCCGCGCACGAGTCGCTCTCGGCGAAGCGCATGGCGCGCGCGCTCGGGCACGTCGGGGAGGCGCGCGTGGTCGAGTCGATCGCACGACTGCAGCGCCGGCTCGACGAGCAGCGCGCGCCGCTCATGCTGGCCGAGATCGCCGGAGGCTGGCGGCTGGTCACGCGACCCGAGTTCGCGCCGTTCCTGGCCCGCCTGTTCAGCCGGGCCGAGAAGGAGCGCCTCTCGTCGGCCGCGCTCGAGACGCTGGCGATCGTGGCCTACCGGCAGCCGGCCACGCGCGCCGAGGTCGAGGCGGTGCGCGGCGTGCAGGTCGCGCCGCTCCTCAAGGTGCTCCTCGATCGCCATCTGGTGAAGGTGGTCGGGCGCGCCGAGGTGGTCGGCCGTCCGCTGCAGTACGGGACCACGCGGCGCTTCCTCGACCACTTCGGCCTCGCGTCGCTCGACGACCTCCCCTCCGTCTTCCCGAGCGGCCGGACCGCGCACGCCGGCGTGAACGGCCACGCCGCCGCGGCGCGCAACGGCGCCCACGCGGCCCACGGCGCCGGCGTCGACCCGGAACCCGCGGCGCACGAGCCGGCCGTCCCCTGAGCCGACCCCCGGCTCGCGCGTTTCGCCGCTCCCCGGAGGCGCGCTAGACTCCCGGCCCCTTTTTGCGCCGCCGCCCGCGCTCCGCGGATCGGATCCATGCCCTTCAGACACTTCCACAAGCACAGCGGGAAGTACCTGCTGTTCGCCTTCCTGGCGATGGTCTTCTCGCTCTTCACCTTCAACATCACCGACGCGCTCACCACCTTCGCGTCGAGAAGCTTCGGGGGCACCGGCGGCGCCTACTTCGTGTTCCGCCTGAGCTCCGGCCGGGAGGTCGGGATCGAGGAGGCGGAGTGGATGGCGGCGCAGGCGGAGGTCCCCGGCGCCCACTCGATCTTCGCCAGCATGTCGCAGTTCGATCCCTACTCCGGGATCGAGAGCCCGAGGGATCGCGCGCTCGCCCACTCGATCCTGCTGGCCGAAGCCGGCGAGATGAACATCGAGATGCCGCCCGAGCGCGCCGACGCCGTCGTCGAGCGCTACCAGCGCTTCCTGCAGCAGATCGTGCAGATGCAGCAGCCGGGACGGCAGCTCACCGTGGCCGACTGGAAGTTCCGGCTGCGGCAGCTCCGCCTCACCGAGGAGCGCCTCAAGCTTCGGCTGGTCGAGATGTTCAAGGTCGAGGCGTACGTGCGCGCGATGAACGGCGTGCGCGTCCACGACCCGGTGCGGATGGAGCAGCTCTTCGCCGAGCGCGCCGTCGAGGTCGGGCTGGAGTACGTCGAGTTCCCGTTCGACCGCTACGCCGAGCAGATGCGCGCCGATCCCCCGGCCGACGAGGTCCTCGCCGCGTGGTTCGAGGCGCTCCCCCCCGAGGTGATCGCCGAGAAGTACACGCGCGGCCGCCGCTTCGCCGTCGACCTCGCCGTGGTGGACGGGGACGCGTGGGATCCCGCCTCCCTCCCGGCGGATCTGCTCCCGCCGGCGGTCGAGCCGACGGACGAGGAGGTGCTGCGCGACGTGAAGGGCGACGTCCGGCGCTACGTCGGCGACGGCGCGGCGCCGGCGACGATCGAGGAGGTGAGCGCCGAGTCGCGCGCGAAGGTCGCGCGCGATCGCCGGCTGAGGACGGTGTTCGAGAAGCTGCGCGCCGAGTTCGACCTCGCGGTGGCGGCGCTCCCCGCCGTGTCGGGGCCGCCGCCGAAGCTGCCCGACGGCTCGCCCGACGTCGAGGCGGAGGCGAAGCGCAAGGCGGAGCACGACGAGCGCGTCGCGCGCGAGCGCCAGCTCTTCGCCGAGATCGCCGCGAAGTACGGTCTCGAGATCCGGACCTTCGTCGACCAGGAGGCGAAGCAGCTCGCGGAGCTCGACCCGCCCCGCGACCCGGCGCTCCAGTTCATGGCCCCCGGCCTGCGTACCCCCGGAGGCAGCGGTCCCGAGCAGCGCACCCAGTCGTCGCTCCCGGCGCGCGAGCGCAGGTGGGGCTACGTCGTGCGGCTCGCCGACGATCCCAGGCCGTCCGAGCCGTTGCCGTTCGACGAGGCGAGACCGGCGGCGCTCGAGCAATGGATCGAGGAGAACGCCAAGAAGCGGGCGCTCGAGAGCGCGCGCCGGCTCGCCGACGCGATGGTGGCCGAGGCGGAGAAGACGCTGCCGGAGGCGGTGGCGGCGCTGCTGCGCGAGGAGCTCGAGGCGTACGTCCGGCGCAGCGAGGCGATCGCGCGCGAGCGTTCCAACGCCGAGCTCACCGACGAGCAGAAGAAGTCGATCCGGGAGTCGGCGGAGCGCGAGCACCTCTTCAACGTGCAGGCCGCCGCCCACGCGCGGACGGGCGCCCGGTTCGCGGAGGTCGCGCGATCGCTCGGTCTCGAGGTGAAGACGGCGGGGCCGCACCGCAAGTCGGTCTCGTCGGAGTGGTACTACAACGACCGCTTCACGGGCGCCGAGCGCTTCCTCTTCCGCCAGGCCGAGAACGGGTCGTCGCCGGCGCTGCTGGGCTGCGCCGAGGGCACGGTCTCCGAAGTGCTCGTGAGCGACGCCGACCGCACCGCGTGGGTCGCCAGGGTCGCCTCGCGGCGGACGCCCTCGCCGAGCGAGATGACGCCCAAGGATCGCAAGGAGGTCGAGGACGAGGAGCGGGCGCAGTGGGCGCAGGAGGAGCGCGGCTCGCCGCGGCCGGCCTACGCCGACCCCTTCTCGATCGCGCGACTGCTCAAGCGCCACGAGCCGAGGTTCCGGGAGACGACCACGCCGGCGGGGGGCGCGTTCGGGTACTACTGACCGCTGGAGCGGACGGAGCTTCGCTCCGCCTCTCAGCTTCTGCGCTGGACGGGCGGAGCCGTCCAACGCCGGGTGGACCTGACGGACCAGACGGCGGTCCGCAGGTCATCGGGGGACGCGGGTCAGGGGACCGGGTCGTAGCCGGGGCGGGCGAGGGGGTGGCAGCGGGCGAGTCGCTTGAGGGCGAGCCAGCCGCCCGCGAGGGAGCCGTGGCGCTCGATCGCTTCGGCGACGTAGGCGCTGCAGGAGGGGTGGAAGCGGCACTGGACGGGAAGGACCCAGGCGAGGGTGCGCTGGTAGAGGCGGATGGCGGCGAGCAGGAACCGCTTCATGGCGCGGCGCCGGGGCCGGCGGTCGGAAGGGGCGGTCGGGCCGGGGCGCGAGCGGCGCGGGAAACGGCCTCGCGCAGCGCGGTCTGCACCGCCGCGGGGTGGTCGGGGAAGCTTCCGGCCTGTGGGAGGGCGACGATGTCGAGGGGCGCGAGGTCGGGGGACGCGATCCGGAACGCCTCGCGCAGCAGGCGCCGCGCGCGGTTGCGCGCCACCGCGTTCCCGAATCGCCGGCCGGTGACCAGGCCCAGGCGCGGCCAGCCCGACGGCGAGCGATCGACGTAGACCACGAGGCCGCGCGCGAAGGCGCGACGCCCGGCGGTGAAGACGCGGTCGAAGTCGCGCTTCGCCAGCAGCCGGCGATCGCGGCCGAAGGGAGCGCGCCCGACCCGGCTCATCGTCCCGACGAGAGCTGCGTGGCGGTGCGCCGCTCGGCGAGCTCGGCGCGCAGTCGATTGAGCGACTCGATCGACTGCACGACCAGGGTGTCGACCCGGTCCCCGCTCAGCACGACGAACCGCTCGAGATCCTTCACCGCGCCCTCCGTGTCGCCGGTCCGTTCGCGGATGCGCGCCCGATCGTAGTAGTCGGATCGGTCGAGGGCCCCGAACGTCTCGAGCTGGTCCATGGCGGCGCTCGCGCCCTTCCAGTCGTCGGCGCGCCACGCGGCGCGCGCCGACTCGCGCGCGATGCGCCGGCCGCGCTCGCTGTTGACCCGGCGGTCCTGGGTGGTGCGCTCGAACTCCTTCTGGCCCATCGGCTGGCGCAGCTGCACGGAGAGGAAGCGATCGCGCTCCTGCAGCTTCGCGAGCGCCCGCTCCGCGTGGGGGCGGAACAGGTCGGGGCGCTCCTCCTCGAGGTCGAGGATCGCGAGGTGGTAGGGCACCTCGGCCGGCACCTCGCGCGCCTGCGCCGCCGCCTCGAGCTCGACGCGCGCCCGGCGGCGCAGCTCCGGCGCCTCGGCGCTCCTGGCGGGATCGGGGTCGGCGCCGCGCAGGCGCGCGAGCTGCTGCAGCGTCATGCCGTAGCCCATGCGCAGGCGCCAGTCGCGCGAGCCGAAGGCGCCGATCTCCTCGCGGAAGAGCGCGGCCGCCTCCTCGAGCTTGGCCGGCTCCGCCTGCATCAGCAGCGAGAGTCCGAGCGTGAGGCGCAGGGTGGCGTCCTCGTCGATCTCGAGCCCGCGGCGGCACTGGTCCTCGGCGCGCCGGTAGTCGCCGACGTCGTAGTACGCCTTGGAGTTGCGCTTGTGGGTGTCGAGGCGCGCCTGCTCGTCGCTGCTCAGGACCCACGGCATCCAGGCGCAGCCGGTCGCGGCGAGCGGCGCGGCGAGCGCGGCGAGCAGCCCGGCGGCGGCGGCAAGCTGCGCGAGGCGGTCAGCTCGCCGCCCTGCGATCCTCGTCGCTGCAAGTCCAGGTCGAATGGTTGACCTCATACGTCACCAGTTCCTCGGGCGTGAAGAAGAGCTCGATCTCGCGCCGCGCCGACTCGGGGCTGTCGGAGCCGTGCACGAGGTTCATGCCCTTCGAGGCGGTGAAATCACCGCGGATCGTGCCGGGCTCCGCCTTGCTCCCGAACGTCGCGCCCATCAGCTTGCGGGCGGCCTCGATGCAGTACGGGCCCTCGAGGGCGAGCAGCAGCACCGGCCCCCGCGTCATGTACTCGACCAGGCCGGGGTAGAACGGCTTGCCCCGGTGCGGCTCGTAGTGGCGCTCGACCAGCGCCCGGGGCAGCAGCTGGAAACGGGCCGCGACCACCTTGAGCCCCTTCTCCTCGAAGCGGGCCAGGATCCGGCCGGCGAGGCCGCGCTGGATCGCGTCGGGCTTGAGGATGATGAAGGTGCGCTCGACCATCGATGGCTCCCGCTGCGCCGCCGTCGCGCCGCGCTGCGGGCGGCGCCGCGAAGGGGCGGGAAGCATAGCGGGGCAGCGCGGTTAGCATCGAGGCCCGCCCGCAGCAACGGCGCCCCGGGAACCGGAGCGGTCCGCCCCGCGTCGCGCGCCCAACACGGGAGATCGCACCATGCGTCGCCCGCTCGTCGTGCTCGCGCTGCTCTCGATCACGGCCTGCCGCCAGCTCGAACAGGAACCGGCCCCGCGGATCGAGGGGCAGGTGGAGCCCGACATCTTCGACGTCCTGCGCGCCGGCAACTCCAAGGCCGCCGTGGCGGCGCTGCGCGACCGCTACCAGCAGGAGGTGCAGCACGCGCGGCTCCTCGAGGCGCGGATCGGCGAGCTGATCGCCGCCGAGGAGGGGCTCGCGATCGAGCACCACGAGCGGCTGCAGGCCCTGCAGGCGATCAAGGACCAGGTGCGCAAGCTCGCCGACGAGCAGGCGGCGCTGATGCAGGCCATCGACGAGGCCTCCCGCACCCAGTCGGACGCCAGCGAGAGGCTCACCGGCCTGCAGCAGGAGAACGCCGCGCTCGAGCAGGCGATCCAGGCCGAGCTCGCGCGGCGCGACGAGCTGCGCAAGAGCCTCGACGTCGCCGAGGACGAGCGCCGGAAGGCGGAGTAGGCGCGGACGCGGCCGGGCCGCTCCGCCGACCCTCATTTGCCGGGCGGGGGCGCCCCGGGCGAGCCGCGCACCCTCAGCGCCTCGAGCACGCGCCGCAGCGAGCCGGCCTGCACCTCCACGTTGCCGGAGCCCGGGAGCACCTGCACCTGCACGTGGCTCTCCTCGCGATCGACCGCGACGATCTGGTAGTTGCGTCGCGAGCCGTCCTTGCAGACGATCTCGACGCCGCGCCAGTCGCCGTGGCGCCCGAGCACGTCCATCGTCCCGTCGGAGCGGCGGCTGTCGCCTCCCTCGCCCTCCGCGCACGCGAACGCGTTCATGCGCTGCACCGTGCGCTCGAGCATCCGATCGGCCGGGTAGCGGTTCTCGCCGCCGGGGAAGACGCGCACGATGATCCAGGACTTCGGGTCGTCGAGGATGCGCAGCCGCAGCCGCAGCACGTGGTCGCCCAGCAGGCCGGTCGCCACCATCCCGGGAGGGATCACCATCTCGATCGACGTGGAGCCGGGACGGAAGATGCCGTCCGTCACCGTGCTCCAGCGCGGGTTGCGGTCGAGCAGCGCCGCGGCGTAGGAGTGGCCCGGCCGGACGTCGGAGAATCGGAGGCTGCGCACCAGCTGGTCGACCTTCGCCTTGACGCGCGCGAAGCTCCTCGGCGGGGAGCGCAGCCAGGCGGCGAAGACGACGCGGCCGTCGGGGGAGAGGTAGATCGCGCGCTCGTGCGCAGGACGGCGCTTGGCGCCGCTCGCCTCGGCGCCGCCGGCGCAGGCGACCTCCGCCTCGAAGGCGCCGACGATGCCGGGGGGGCCGCGCTCGTAGCGGCGCGGCTCGAGAAGCCAGGTCGAGACCGGGTCGACGCAGTCGCGCCACATGAGGTCGAGGAGCGGCTCGTCCACGGTGGGCTCGAAGACCATGAGGCCCAGCGTGGCGTCGTCGGCCGGGTCGAGCAGCAGCAGCTCGTCGAGCACCGCTCCCGGCCCGCGCCTCGGCACCGCCACGAACGGCTCGGGCAGCGCGACCTGGTAGCAGAGCTCGCTGCGCGCGTCGTAGACCCTCCGCGCGCGGTCGATCCAGGCGCTGCGGCTCGCCTCGTGCTCGTAGGTCGCCGCGATCCGCAGGCGGCCGCCCGCGTCGCGCAGCACGTGCGTCTCCACCGATTCCTCCTGCGCCGGCTGGGCGTCGGCGGAGCGCACGCCGGTGAAGAGGCGGCGGACGTCGGCCACGATCCAGTCGCCCACGCGCTCGGCGTGCAGGATCCGGCTGGAGAGCGCCGCTTCCGAGTGGTCGCGCAGGAAGGAGTCCCAGCGTCCGAGCATCTGGCCGCCGGAGTCGCACTGGAAGTCGGCGGAGGAGAAGCTCTCGTCGAAGTCCTCGCAGGCGAGATCGCCGCGGTGGGACAGGATCGCGTCGTCCTGGCGCGCGAAGAGCTCGGCGACGCGCTCGACGTCCTCGGGGCCGGCCGGATGGCGCTCGCTGCCGCCGCCCGTCTGCGGCGCTTCGACGCCCCAGCCGAGCCGGAGGTCGGGCGCGCTCCATCCCGCGAGCAGGAGCGAGGCGAGCAGGGCGGCGGTCACGCCGTCATTCCCCGCGCAGCGCCTGGCGCAGCGATCCCCGCCGGAGATCCGGGACGTCGGGCGAGAGGCTGCCGGTCGGGTCGCCGCGCCCGGCCGGAGCGAACTGCACCGGGACGAGCGGGACGCTCACCGGATGCACGAGGCCTTCCGGGTGCGCGGCGGGGCGGACGCCGACGTCCCGCGCGATCCGCGCGGCGCGCGATCGCTCCATCTGCAGCACGCCGAGCGAGAGCAGCGTGACCGACGTCAGCACGAAGGCCGCGACCAGGCGCGGGACTCGCACCGGTCCGAACACGAATTCGATCACGCGGCGCCGCCGGCGCGCCGCCCGCGTCTCGGGCTCGAGCCGCCGGATCAGCGCGTCGGCGAAGCCGGCGCTCGGATCGGGAGCCCGCCACCCCAGCCAGAGTCGCCGGGAGTGGCGCACCTCGTCGAGGTGGTCGGAGCACTCCCCGCAGGTCGAGAGGTGGCGCTCGACGCGGGCGCCGAGCCACGGCTCGAGGTCGTCGGCCACGAAGTGGTGGAGGGAGGCGACCGTCTCGGCGCAGCTCGCCGCCGGCCCCTCGCCGCGCACCGACTTCATGACGCGCTCCTCGAACGACGCCTCGCCCCCGGCCGACGGGCCGGGCGGCTTCCACTGCAGCAGCAGGTCGTCGAGGCGCTCGGCCTCGAGCAGGAGCTGCGCGCAGGCCCGGCAGACCGCGGCGTGCCGGTCGAACGCGGCCCGCTCGTCGCGATCGAGCTCCTCGCGGAAGTTCAGCCGCGAACGGAAGCCGTCGCAGCGCAGCGGCGCGCGGGGGGAGGACCCGGGCGTCACGGCAGCTCTCCCTCGGTGTCGAAGATCAGCCGCCGCAGCCGGAAGCGCAGCGCCTCCTTCGCGCGATGGATGCGCGACTTGATCGTCCCCTCGCTGCAGCCCGACACCTCGGCGATCTGCGCGTAGGGCAGCCCCTCGTACTCGCGCAGCACGAAGGCGAGCTTCTGCTCGCGCGGGAGCAGGTCGACCGCGCGCCCGATCGCCTCCTGGATCTCGCGCGCGGCGATCTCCTCGCGCGGGCCGCGGGCGCGCATCGGCAGCGGGATGGTGCCGCCGTCGATCCCGCCGTCGAACGAGACCATCGGGAGGCGGCGGCGCTTGAGGACGTCGAAGCAGTAGTTCTTCACGAAGGTGAAGACCCACGACGAGAGCTTCGTGCCCCGCGTCGGGTCGAACTGCGGGAGGGCGCGGAACAGCTTGAGGAAGATGTCCTGCGCGATGTCCTCGACGTCGGCGGCGAAGCGCGCCCCGACCAGCCGGAACACGGTGTGATGGATCGGCCGCTCGTAGGCGCGCACGAAGTCGCGGTAGGCGTCGAGGTCGCCGGCGCGCGCGAGCTCCAGGGTGTCGAGGTCGAGGTCTTCCATGCGCTGCAACGTGGGGGCGGGACGATGGCGGGGAGCTCCCGCCGGTCCTCGTGCGCCTTCCATTAAGAACCGCGGCGCCGGCGGTTCCGGGGTTTTCCGCCGGAGGCCCGCCACGGGAAGCCTCGGCGCGTCGGCCCGGAGTCTGCGCCCGTGCGGCGCGATTGATGGCGTTCCGGGCGCACGTTATCGTCCCCCCCCTTCTTCCGGGACGGGTGCAGGCGTGGCGGGGCGGTCCGACCGCCCGGCGGGCCCGTCCCGCGGGGGGACGGATGCCGGAGCGCAGCCCGTTCGGGAAGCTCGCGCGCGGGTTCGCGGTGGCGGGCACGCTCGGGTTCGGGTTCGCCGCGGTCGTGGGGGCGGCGATCTGGCTCGGGTACCGGCTCGACCGCGCGCTGGGGTGGCGGCCCCTGGGGCTCACGCTCCTGTTCGGCGTCCTCGGAGGCGCCGCCGGCATCGCCTTCATCGTGCAGACTCTCCGGGCGTTCGAGTCGCGCGGCGGACCCGAACGGGAATCGGCGTCGAGGGAGGACCGCGAGGATCCATGACGTTGGCGCTCCAGATCGCGGGGGTGGCGGCGGGGACGGTCGCGCTGTTCGCGGGCGCCGGTCTGCTCGTGGCGCGCGGATTGCGGATGTCGGGCGTGAAGGCGCAGCTCGCCGCGATGGTGCTTCGCCTCTCGCTCGTGCTCCTGGTCGCGCTGGGGATCGCGGTCGGGGGGACGGAGCACCGGGTCGCGCTCCTTTTCACGGTGGGCGCGGCCTACTTCGCGGCGGTGCTGCTCGACGGGATCCATCGCTTCCGCAGGCGGGAGACCAACGGTTGCTCCACGGGCTGACCTGGGCGCTCGCGAGCGCGCTGCTCCCGATCGGGGAGCCGGGCGAGGCGCACGGCGTCCCCGCGCAGGACGCCGGCCGCGGCGATTCGCGCCCCGACAGCGCCGGCATCATGACCGGCCTCTACGAGCACCTCTCGCCGCACCCCTACTCCGACGAGCCGTGGCTCGTGCTCGGTCCCGCCGTCGAGCCGGTGCCGAAGTTCGGCGAGGTCGACTTCTCCAACCTGCGCTTCTACTTCACCAACCACCACGTCGCGGTCCTGGCGGCGGCGGCGCTCGTGATGGTGGCGTTCGGATGGCTGGCGCGGCGGCGGAGCGACGACCCCCGCCCCGCCGGCGCGCTGCAGAACTGCCTCGAGGCGCTCGTGCTCTTCGTGCGCGACGACATGGTCTACAAGAGCATCGGCGAGCACCACGGCCGGCGCTTCCTGCCGCTGTTCCTGTCGCAGTTCTTCTGCATCCTCGTCATGAACCTGTTCGGGATCCTCCCGAACTTCGACTTCTTCCGGTCGATGCACTTCCCCACCACGGCGACCGCCAACATCTGGGTGACGGGAGGCCTCGCGCTGGTGACGTTCACCACGATCCTCTTCGCCGGCATGAAGGAGCAGGGGAGCGGCCACTTCTGGATCGGGCTGGCGCCGAAGGTCGAGCTCGGGGACGGCGCCAGCATGAAGGCGATGCGGGTGGCCATCCTCGGCATCCTCTACCCGATCGAGTTCCTCGGCCTGCTGATCAAGCCCATCGCCCTCACCATCCGTCTCTTCGCGAACATGACCGGCGGCCACATGGCCATGCTGACGGTGTACGGCCTGATCTACGTGTTCCAGAGCTACCTGCTCGCGCCCATCGGCGTCGGCTTCAACGTCTTCCTCACCTTCCTCGAGATCCTCGTGGCCTTCATCCAGGCCTACGTGTTCACCTACCTCTCGATCCTCTTCGTCGGCGCCGCGGTGCATCCGGAGCACTGATGCTCGCGGCGGCGGCATGACCGGAACGAGGACCCCTGACCTTCTGGAGAAACGTGCATGAACCTGCCGGTGGAACTCCTCGCGCTGTTCCAGGACCCCGTGACGACCAACTTCAACTTCGGCCTGAAGCAGGGCCTCGCGGCGCTCGGCGCCGGCCTGTGCATCGTCGGCGGCGGCCTGGGCATCGGGCGCCTCGCGGCGTCGGCGATGGAGAGCATCTCGCGCCAGCCGGAGGCGGCGGGCGACGTGCGCGGCGGCATGATCCTCGCGGCGGCGCTCATCGAAGGCGTCACGCTGCTCGCGCTGATCACCTGCATCCTCGCCATCACTCTGTGAGCCCCGGCCGTCGCGTGGAGTGATCGCATGGCGCAAGTCCCGCTGCCGCCGCTGCTCAGCTGGAGCCCGTTCCACTTCGACCCGGGCTCGCTGTTCTGGACCTGGGTCGTCTTCGCCGCCGTCGTGTTCATCCTGGCGAAGACGGCCTGGAGGCCGCTGCTCCAGGCGCTCGAGGCGCGCGAGAAGCGGGTCGAGGACGGGCTGAAGCGCGCCGAGCGAGCCGAGGCCGAGGCGAAGCGCGCCGCCGCCGAGACCGAGGCGAAGCTCAAGGAGGCGTACGCGAAGGCCGACCGCATCGTCGAGGAGACGCGCGCGCGCGGCGAGCAGCTCGGCAAGGAGCTCGAGGCGCAGGCGCGCACGCAGGCCGACAAGCTCCTGCAGCAGGCGCGCGCCGAGATCTCGCTGGCGAAGTCGCAGGCGGCCGAGGAGCTGCGCGTGCAGGCGGTCGAGCTGGCGCTCGACGTGGCCGGGACGGTGCTGCAGCGCAACCTCGGCCAGGACGACAACCGCCGCCTCGCCCGCGAGGCGGTCGACCTCATGAAGAAGGGCTCCGGCTCGCCGTGACGGAACGCACCATCGCCCGCCGCTACGTCCGCGCCCTGTTCGAGCTCGCGCTCGAGCAGGAGGCGGCCGACGCGGTGCTCGACGACCTCACCCGGCTGGAAGCGGCGATCGCCTCCGACCCGGGACGGGCGGCGGCGCTGTTCGATCCGCGCGCCGACCTGCGCGCCCGGCGCGAGGCGGCGGCCGCCCTCGTCCCCGACGGCGCGCGGCCGCTCACCCAGGACTTCGCGGCGTTCCTGGTCGAACGCCGCCGCGAGGAGATCCTGCCGGTCGCGGCCGAGGAGTTCGCGACGCTGCTGCGCGAGCAGCGCGGCGAGGTCGTGGCCGAGGTCGTCGCCGCGGCGCCGCTCGACCCCGACGCGCGCGAGGCGCTGGTCGCGAGGCTCGAAGAGATCACCCGGAAGAAGGTCGCGCTGCAGGAGAAGGTGGACGCGTCGCTGCTCGGAGGGGTGCGCGTGAAGGTGGGCTCGACGCTGCTCGACGGGTCGGTGCGACGCCGACTGGCCGGGGTGCGAGAGGACCTGCTGCGCGTCGCGCTCCCGAACTGACCCCCAGGAAACCGCCCATGGATCTGAAACCGGCCGAAGTCACCGACGTCCTCAAGCGCGAGCTCAAGAACTACCGCGCCTCGCTCAAGGTCGAGAACGTCGGCACCGTGCTCTCGGTGGGGGACGGCGTCGCGCGCATCCACGGTCTCGACCGCTGCATGATGAGCGAGATCCTCGAGTTCCCGAACGGCGTGTTCGGGATGGCGCTCAACCTCGAGCAGGACAACGTCGGCGCCGTGCTGTTCGGCTCCGAGACCCGCATCAAGGAGGGCGACGAGGTGCGGACGACCGGCCGGCTCATCTCGGTGCCGACCGGCGAGAAGATGCTCGGCCGCACGGTCAACGCGCTCGGCCAGCCGGTCGACGGCAAGGGGCCGATCGACGTCGCCAAGGACGACTGGTACCCCTGCGAGGGGCGCGCCCCCAACGTCGTCGAGCGCCAGCCGGTCAAGGAGCCGATGATGACCGGGATCAAGGCGATCGACGCCATGATCCCGATCGGCCGCGGGCAGCGCGAGCTGATCATCGGCGACCGACAGACCGGCAAGACCGCGATCTGCGTCGACGCCATGCTGAACCAGAAGTCGACCGACGTGATCTGCATCTACGTCGCGATCGGCCAGAAGATGTCGACCGTGAAGTCGGTGGTGCGCACGCTCGAGCAGGGCGGCGTGATGGAGAAGTGCATCGTCGTCAACGCGCCGGCCTCCGACCAGGCGTCGATGCAGTTCCTCGCCCCGTTCTCGGGCTGCGCGATGGGCGAGCGCTACCGCGACGAGGGGAAGCACGTCCTCGTGATCTACGACGACCTCTACAAGCATGCGACCGCGTGGCGCCAGGTGTCGCTGCTGCTGCGCCGCCCGCCGGGGCGCGAGGCGTTCCCGGGCGACATCTTCAACCTGCACAGCCGCCTGCTCGAGCGCGCGGCCAAGCTCGCCGGCGACGCGCCGCAGAAGAACCCCGGCCAGTTCCGCGCGGGCGGCGGCTCGCTCACGGCGCTGCCGATCGTCGAGACGCAGGACGGCGACGTCTCGGCCTACATCCCCACCAACGTGATCTCGATCACCGACGGGCAGATCTTCCTCGAGACCGACCTGTTCAACTCGGGCATCCGTCCGGCGGTGAACGTCGGCATCTCGGTCTCGCGCGTCGGCGGCTCGGCGCAGACGGCGGCGATGAAGAAGGTGGCCGGCGGGCTCCGCCTCGGCCTGGCGCAGTACCGCGCGCTGGCGGCGTTCGCGCAGTTCGGCTCCGACCTCGACGCCGCGACGCAGGCGCAGCTCACCCGAGGCGAGCGCCTGACCGAGCTCCTGAAGCAGGGCCAGTACCAGCCGATGCCCATGGAGAAGCAGGTCGTCTCGGTCTACGCCGGCTCGAGCGGCGCGCTCGACGCCTATCCCACCCGGGACGTCGGCGCGTTCGAGAAGGGGCTGCACCGCTTCCTCGAGGATCGTCGCCCGCGGATCCTGGAGCGGCTGCGCGACGAGAAGAAGCTGGCCGACGACCTCAAGGCCGAGCTCGACCAGGCGATCACCGAGTTCCGCGCGACCTTCCGTCCGGCCTAGCCGGCCGGAGACCGGCGCCCGCGGCCACGCAGGGAGACCATGGCTCAAGGGATGAAAGAGCTGCGGCGGCGCATCCGCAGCGTGACTTCGATCCAGAAGATCACGCGCGCGATGGAGATGGTCGCCACCACGCGCCTGCGCAGGATGCAGTCGCGCGCGGAGGGGGCGCGCCCCTACGCCGACGCGATCCGGGGATTCAGCGCGCTGCTGGCGGGCGGCGGGACGCCGCTCACCTCCCCGCTCACGCGGCCGCGCGAGAAGGTGGCGCGCATCGCGCTGCTCGTGATCAGCTCCGATCGCGGGCTGTGCGGCGCCTACAACGCCAATCTCTACCGCAAGGTGTCGGCGTTCCTCGGCGGCCGGGCGGGCGCGGCGCCCGATCTCCACGTGATCGGCCGCAAGGCGCGCCAGCACTACGCGCGCCGGCTCCCGATCACGGTGGCCTATCCCGACGAGGTGGAGAAGCTCAGCCATCGCCGCGCTCGCGAGATCGCGCGCGAGCTGACCGAGAAGTTCCTGCGGGGCGGCGCCGCAGGCGGCGGCGCGGAGGGCGCCGGGGAGGGCGTCGACGAGGTGTGGATCGCCTTCACCCGCTTCGTCTCGGTCGGAAGGCAGGTGACCACGGTCGAGCGGCTGCTGCCGGTCGTGCCGGAGGAGGCGGCGGCTCCGGCCGGCGCGGGCGGACCGCCGGGCCTGGCGCCGGCGGGCGCGGAGCGCGGCGGCGCGCCGATCCTCCTCGAGCCGTCGCCGCAGGAGCTCTTCGAGCTGCTCATGCCCAAGAGCCTGGCGATGCGGGTCTACGCCGCGATGCTCGACTCGATGGCGAGCGAGCAGGCGGCGCGCCGCGCGGCGATGAAGGCGGCCACCGATGCGGCCGGCGAGATGATCCAGACGCTCTCCCGCAAGTACAACCGGGCGCGCCAGGAGACGATCACGAAGGAGCTCCTCGACATCGTGGGAGGGGCGGAGGCGCTGGCGTAGCGCCGCCCGGGAGCGGGCGCAGCCGGCGGAGTCGCGGGCAGGACGCAGGTCGGAGACGACGATGAACCAGGGTTCGGTGCTGGAAGTGGTCGGGCCGGTCGTGGACGTGAAGTTCACGAGCGGGAAGCTCCCGGCGATCTACAACGCGCTCAAGATCGACGACGACGCGCGCAACCTCCACCTCACCGTCGAGGTCGCGCAGCACCTGGGCGACGAGGTCGTGCGCTGCGTCTCGCTCGCCTCCACCGACGGGCTGATCCGCGGCATGGAGGTGGTCGACACCGGCTCCCCGATCCAGGTGCCGGTGGGGGAGGCGTGCCTGGGGCGCCTGTTCAACCTGCTCGGCGAGGCGATCGACGGCAAGGGGCCGGTGGACGCCACCGAGAAGCTGCCGATCCACCGCCCGGCTCCCACCTTCGAGGACCAGATGCCGGTCTCCGAGATCTTCGAGACCGGGATCAAGGTGATCGACCTGCTCTGCCCCTTCGCGAAGGGGGGCAAGATCGGCCTGTTCGGCGGCGCGGGCGTGGGCAAGACGGTGCTCATCCAGGAGCTGATCCACGCCATCGCCACCGAGCACGGCGGCTACTCCGCGTTCGCCGGGGTGGGCGAGCGCACGCGCGAGGGCAACGACCTCTACCTCGAGATGTCGGAGTCGGGGGTGCTCGCCAAGACCTGCCTCATCTTCGGGCAGATGAACGAGCCGCCCGGCGCGCGCCTGCGGGTCGCGCTCACCGCGCTCACCATGTGCGAGTACTTCCGCGACGTGAAGGGCCAGGACGTGCTGCTCTTCATCGACAACATCTTCCGCTTCGTGCAGGCGGGCTCCGAGGTCTCGGCGCTGCTCGGGCGCATGCCGAGCGCGGTCGGCTACCAGCCGACCATGGCGTCGGAGATGGGAGCGCTGCAGGAGCGGATCACCTCGACGCGCAAGGGGTCGATCACCTCGCTGCAGGCCATCTACGTCCCCGCCGACGACTACACCGATCCCGCGCCGGTCGCGACCTTCACCCACCTCGACTCGACGATCCGGCTCGAGCGTTCGATCGCGGAGCTCGGCATCTATCCGGCGGTGGATCCGCTGCGCTCGACCTCGCGCATGCTCGATCCGCAGTACGTCGGCCAGGAGCACTACGACCTGGCGCGCCGCGTGCAGGAGACGCTGCAGCGCTACAAGGCGCTCCAGGACATCATCGCCATCCTTGGCATGGACGAGCTCTCGGAAGACGACAAGCTGATCGTGGCGCGCGCGCGCAAGATCGAGCGCTTCCTGTCGCAGCCCTTCCACGTGGCGGAGGCCTTCACCGGCCAGCAGGGGATGCTCTGCGACGTG
>Ga0187893_10007780_pt1 | contig 17318 bp, 21 predicted proteins | sample MA1701074metaG_FD_139574 | JGI IMG/M metagenome (GOLD analysis project Ga0187893, IMG submission 139574) | White microbial mat communities from a basaltic lava cave in the Kipuka Kanohina Cave System on the Island of Hawaii, USA - MA170107-4 metaG ... | reverse complement strand
TCTGATTTTAAATAGTATCGGCACTTGGCGTAAGTGCCACTTCATCTCCCGCCGATTACCACGCTGCCAAATCTCCCGTCAAGCTATCAGAACTCAAACCCTAGTTCTGCTCCGATCTCGGGAGTTCCAACCGCGCGCTTCAAGTCGGGAGCCACGTGCTTCAGCTTGGGAGTTGCAACGCTAGCACGCAGTGCTTAAGGTTTTTTTTCTGTGATCTTAATTGCCAAATTACTCTGCACACTAAATATTGGATCTCCGAACTGATTGAACTTTCTTGTTTTTGATACTTTGACTATTACTGGTTTAGTCTTAAGTATCAGGTTGTCTGGCAATAGAAGGTACTCGGACCAATCTTCAGAGATAACTTTGAAATCGACATCATCCTCTACAATATCTTCTGGCTTTACGCTAGTATCTTCAGAGGGTGTCCCCTTGACATCTAATGGGCACAATACGTCGAATACGCTCGAGCCTGCCGTCAAGTATGTGCCTTGATCTAGCTTATTTCCGCCTTTAGCTTTGAAGATTTTTATCAATGGCGACCGCGTCCGCATCACGATGCCTTGAGGGAGTTGGTATTTGTTCCAATTTTCTTTTACAACATCAAAATCAACTTCGATTGCGTCAAGCTCTTTTGAATCACTAGTCATAGGACTATTGGATACACCTCATTTTTAGTTTCTTCAAAATCGTGATCGAATGTTACTATCTTTCCGCAACCCATCCTCACCGCTATAACAACATGAAGCGCATCCATCGGGTGCAAACCATCGTGAATAACCGCTTTCTCATAATCATCCCACTTTGAGCTGCCGCCATATTTCAGCATAACATCAAGAGCATCATGTGAAATATTGCCGAACATCATATCCTCAGTAGACGTAACATTTTTTCTTTCGTCTGGTCTGCCTTCAATAACCTTGATACCGCTGAGTTTATTGATTTTCCTTATCAGGTTACCTTCTTCACGCATCCAGACTGTCTTGTCAGTTACCCCTCGGGACACAAACAATTCGCGTAGGATCTTGATTAATTCTTTAATCGCCAGAAGAGATACTATTCCTTCGTATGCCCCCCTGCTGAAATCTCTCATATATCGGTCAATTTTCAGATACGTTGGAGTCCCTTCCTTTACAGAATACCACTTCACCAAGAAGCTTGAATCAATGTAAATTCGGTTGGGATTGGAGAGACTCAATCAAACAAGACCACTGGATCTTGTATAAATTACTTCCTTCTGACCTTCCTAATTGCCCGATCAACTTCGTCCTCTGTCAAGTCTGGCAGAGTCTCCGAAAGCGAGCCAGCATACTTTTTGTATGCATCCGCCTCTGGCGATGGCATCATTTCATCTGCGAAAAAAGACTTCCACAGTTTCAGGCGTGAACCGGTATCATCGATCGTGTCTTCAAAATTGTTTGAAAATAACGTTCCAATTGTACTTGACCTCTGATCAGCTAGTAGATAGTCTCGCTTTATAGTGGTCGCCTGAGACAAATTTGAAGAAACTAGCCAATTGACGTGTTGCACAGTAATTCGATATTAATTGTCGATTTAACCCTATTAAAGGATATGTCAGTATAGTATCATATCACGCTACTGTCAGTTCCAGTACCATGAGACTATTCCTGAAAATCGGGTTTCATCATCGCATCATATTCTTGCTGGGTTAACGCCAGAATATTAATCGAACTTGTTACATTGTAGACTGGCATACCCTGTTGATCTTTCAATTGGGTTTTCAAGATTTTGCCGATGTTTACAGTCACTCTGATGACATTACCATCATGAACTGACACGTAGCCTGTGATCTCCTGCAAAGTCTTAAAGCCAATCGGCTTTCCACTCGATGGGTCATGAGAAGTTGTCATGTGTAAGCTTTCAAGAAAAGTTCTATTTAACATGATCTATTTAACATGATCTCAATTCAATTCAACGATTCATTCGTATCCAACAACTATCCTTACCGCTGGCAAGCCAGCTAAATGATTGTACTCTTAGAATATCGTTGATTTCTCGCCACTCCTTCCTATCGAGCCATACCCGAGGCTTGATCTTGATACAGTCTCCTTCATGCATCATGTTGAGCTTATTTCCGCGAATTCCGAGACCCTTTACGATCGGGACTTGCGAGATTTCCTTAGAGTAAGCTGCCGCCTGACGCATCAGGCTTTCTACTTTGTTTTCTCCGAGATTTAGATTGATTCCCGCTGCCTCTGCAGGTGTCTGACCACCAATGGCCTGATTGCGGCGAATGAAATTGTAGTGAGTGCGCATCGCATCCATCAACTCCTGCGCTGCTTCGGGCGTGTCAAGCCCACGCATGACTGTCTCACGATCCCTGACCGTTCCGTTCAAACGCTCAATTTTCGGATTCAGCCCTTTCTCATTTGATCCTATGCTTCTTATGTTTTGGATTCTTGGTTGGATATGGCTGAAAAGCTCCTTTTGATACGCTTCTTCGTAGCTTGGCAAACCGTCATGTACTATTGCTTTTGGCAAAGGAGCGCGCTGCTTCATTTCTGCGAACACAGTCCTTGCGTCATTAGTGGTTCGCTTCTGCGTAATCTTGGAACATATCCAAAACCTTGTGGTTGAATCCATTAGGTTCCATAGCCACGAATAGTGGTTGTCAAATTTGCGGTTCGTATGGTTCTCCTTGTTCTCAAGCGTCATGTTCATTTCATTGTCCTCTTTTCTGACGTGGATTAGCATCTCATCAACGTGGTACACACCTCCCACTTGAGCAGGCACAAATGATTCAACGTATGGCTGAACCACCCTGTTAAATTTGCGAATCCATCGACAAACACTCGTATCGCCTACCTCGATGCCATTTGCTTGCTTGATGTGATCTTCAATTTTCCTCAATGATATTCCCTTGAAGTATAAGTCGATCGCAGACGTGATTGTCTTGGCAGACGCTTTTGCATTCTCGAATGCTGGATTGACGATGAATCTGTATTTACAATCTAGGCATCTGTATCGCTGCAACTCCTCATTTTTCTTGTTGTGTCTAATCCCATCCTTCTTGAAATTTTCACCGCCGCATCGCTGACAGACTATCTTACCAAGCTTTGTCGCGTGAATGATGCTCTGATTAATCGGTGTTGGGTAGGTATCCTGATAGATTTTCTTTCGAAGTAGCTTGCTGAATAGAACAGCATGAATGTGCTTGCAGATAACATTCCGAAACGTATGATCTGGGCAATCGCATGTCCAGCCGCCCTTTTGATACCAGCGCGGAAATCTTTCGCTACCATATACTCGGATAACCGTGTACCACTTTCCATGGTCAGATTGCGACCTCACTTTGTAGGTCATCTTGTTCAATCTTTGAATCGAAATATTTGGCTCGCTTTCGCTACCAAATCTGTCAGCTATCTCCAAACCCTTAAGCTCGCGCCTGTTCTTGGGTTCCATTAGCTACCCATAGGTATATTCCATAGGGTTTATAAGGTTATCTAATGGTATCTAATGGTGCATGGTGATGCAGAAGATAATGGTTAGTATGGCATCAGATATGGTCAAAGCTCTGGAAGCGGAACGGAAAGCCCGAAGACTTGAAACTATTCCAGAGGCTGTAAGATCGATACTCGGTGAATATTTCAAGCTAAGGGACGAGAATGGTTAAGTAAATGGTTTCCCACTCCCTCCCAGATGGGTATTCCTTTGCTTGCTAGCATGCGCAAGAAACACCCGTCACTCCAATTTTGGTGTGCACATCATGGCTAGGGCGACAAGCTGGGTAAAGGTCAATTTGTTCCTAAGTTCGTACTTTCCGCTCTGGATAATATTGCTAGTGATGGAACTAGTCAGACATCGTGGTGTACTCTTCGTTTCGCAGGCATACACAGATCCTATTGTATATCTCACATCCAATTGGATCCATCTCCTCATTATCGGGATCTTTGTGGCGCTTAGCTCTTATCCGCTCCGACGAGTCCAGAATTATGTGGGCGAAATGGTTGCTGATAGCAACACCGAAAAGATAACTGTACAGAGCAGAGAAGATCTTACGAGCGAGTACCTCTTGTACGTAATCACATATATCTTCCCATTCATGACAGCTTCTTCATTCGATGAATTAAGTGCGATAGCATTAGGTGGTGCAATGATAACGATTGTGGTATTGTATATTCGCATCAATCTATTCCATGTAAACCCCACTCTCTTGCTATTGTACAGTTACAGGCTATACAAGATAGTCGATGACAAGAGCAATACTTACCATCTATTATCGAAGCAAGAGACAATACTCAGTAACATGAAAATCCGAGCAAATTCGCTCAATGGCATTCTTTACGTTGAAAAACCCTTCGCGCCGGACACCGCTGTAGCTAGTTAGTAGCCTAGATTGGGCTTCATAAGATCTGCGTTGGACAGCCAAATGTCGCGTGCCTGTCAAATTCGTTGGATAATGCTTTTCGGTATTCAATACTACTGGATGATCCTAGAATCGTAAGTCGCAATATGACGCATCAGGTTCTGAGTCTCTTTCAGCTTACGAATTGTCTTCTCAATACGAGACCTGACAGACTTATCTCCAGTTTCCTCATACTTTTCTTGCTGCTCTTCGAGTCTATAGGCCAAACTTTTCGTAACCTGTTCCAGAACACCGATATCTTGCAAGCATATTGAAAGATTAAAAGCATAGGTATGCAATGGTTCCGCTTCAACCTTTTGGGCAATCTGGCGAGGTATATCATACTCGATATATTGTGAAGAGAGAATGTCCTTGTACTTGGATTGCTGGAGCTTTTCAACTGTTTAGGGTGTTGCTATTATGCCGCCTAACAACGGAGACTCATAATAAGATCCTGCATCATAAACTGCCTCCCCTAACAGCAATGAAGCATCTGGTGCTTTGTAGTATCTTCCAATGCTAAAGCTTCCGCGAAGATCAAGAGCTTTCTTGACCCTCATCGTAACCCAGGAGATATCCTAGTTGTGAAGGCCGAGATTGTAAAGGACTTTCAAACGATGATTGCTATTCTTAATCAAAAACCAGCGCTACCCCCTCCATCAAATGTAAGGCAACTCTCCAAAGTTTGGGGCTGGGCAGTAGAATTTGACATAACTGCGGCAAGATTGATTTATTTCAGGAAACATTGGGAAAACAAGCTTGTCGGAAAGGCTGACAAAAAAGGTAGGTGGTCAGGCGAACTTTCCGAGGGGAAACTTACAGATCTAGAGGGTAACATACTAACATTCGACGATCATGTTGATGGTGTATATTTTCAGAATCTAGATTCCCTACTGATAACTCCTCCACATTCGAGATTCGAAGAGATGTTTGAGTTTAGAGATTTTTATAGAAAAGAAGCCACAAAAGCATTGAAGGCGCTGCAAGGCAAGTTCTTGATAATTGAAGATGAACTCATCCCAGAGGCTGCAGAAAGCGTAAGAATATCCCAGAGGATAACCAAGCTGTCCAAAAGTGGTGTATTCAATGACATTGAGTCAAAGAAGATTACCACATATTTCTTCGAGCAGACGAGAAAAATGATAGGGGAAGAGATAACATACGATATTTTTAACGGAAAGGTTGCTGTTCAAGACATGAAAGCCCTACAATCATTCGTTGATGCTTGCATGTGCAGGTATCTCTATGCACCCGCTGGATACACAAAAGATGATGAACCGCAACTATTTGTTGCAGACTATAAGCATCTATTTGAGAAAGCAAAAGCCGCTTAGCTGCAACGATAGCAACCTTTGAGAAAATAAAGTTAAGAACTAGACTAACGCTCATAACGTAAAAATGGGTGCTCCAGTTCTACCAGCTGGAAATCAACGATTCTGGACGATAGGCCGAGTGATCATTGTTGGTTTTGGTGTCCTGATCGCAGGAATATCCTATTTCATTTTGAGCCTGGATTATCGAGCTGACGACCTTGCAAGTCCAGAAAATATCGAATATCCCTATCATCTGGCTCTTGTGAAAAAAGATCTTGCGGATCCTGCTAGAGCTTTTGATGTCAAGGTTACTATGATGTCCAGCACTTTCAGCGCACAATCGCTGATAGGCTTTAGTACGCAGATATCACAGATTAATGGCACACGACCACCTCAATTGTATTTTCTCTTTCCACGTGCAAACGAGTACTATGGCGACAATACCTCAGAGTTCAATGAAGATTTCAGAGGCGTTGTACTAAATCTCACATATCAAGTCAGGCCAGAGTACGTCAATACAGAATTTGATGTCCCTTTCTACGAGGGCACCTACCAAGGTTTGCGTTATGAAATAGGCGGTTGTTATAACTTCATAGTAACGTCCAGTTACGAGACCGCGAAGCAATCACAATCTCTCTACGATTCTAGCGAATGTTCGGAGATTCAGGTGGCATCACTTGAGGTGACCTCTGCCGCAGAAACAAACAAGGTCAACATTCAGATTGCAAAATCGAGTCTTGAACAGACGGAAATAGGTCTGCGGATAACGTGGATACTTTTGCTTCTTACGATTTATGGAACTATGTTTACAGCCTATGAAGTGGCTTTCAGGAAGACTACTGATACCTAGTTGCAGTTACCGAAGAGACCACGTAGAATGCTACAATTGATGCGACTCCAATTGAGGTACACAAAGCTCCACCTTCTATCGATGTTGCTATCAGGTAGATCCCAATGGCGAGAAGTGAAAGCCCAACCGATGCGAACAATAATGCTAGACCATGAAGCTCGACTTTGTTCAGGCAAGATCACTGACCTCCCGACCTGAAGCAAAAACACCTGCGCGGAAGCAGGTCGAGCAGACTCCCGCGTTCGAAGCAGAACTCAAACCCTAATAACTTATATTTAGTAAAATAAAACACCGTTATATGACATTTCTAGAAGTTAAAGATCTTCGTGTTAGCATCGACGGCAAGGAAATCCTGTCTGGTCTCAACCTCAATGTAGACAAGGGTGAGGTTCATGCCATTATGGGTCCAAACGGCTCCGGCAAGAGTACTCTCGCAAACGCTATTCTCGGCCATCCAAAGTATACGCTCAATTCCGGCGACATTGCTGTCAAAGGCGAGAGCATTGTCAAGTTGTCGACAGACCTCAGGGCACGAAAGGGCCTCTTTCTAGGATTCCAGTACCCTACCGAGATTTCCGGAGTCGGCTATAGCCACTTTTTGAGAAACGCCTACAACACGCTCTCAAAATCCCTAGGAGAGGAACAGAATAGGGAGGTGTTTCTCACCGTCAGAGAGTTCCATGAATACCTGAACAAGAACCTCGATGCTGTCGGCCTTGACAAGTCATTTCTCAGCCGCTACCTTAACGAGGGTTTTTCCGGAGGAGAGAAAAAGAGATCCGAAGTCATGCAGATGCTCGTGCTAAAGCCCAACATTGCAATACTGGACGAACCGGACTCGGGACTTGACATCGACGCAGTAAAATCAGTGGCGGAGGCAATCAACAAGTTGATCGATACCGGAGCCGGAGTCATTGTGATTACCCACTATGCAAGAATCCTGCGCTACCTGAAAAAGCTGGACTATGTCCACGTCGTTGCAAAAGGCAAGATAATAAAGTCAGGCGGGAAGGAATTGTCAGAAGAGCTGGAAACAAAAGGTTACGGCTGGCTCGGGCTGGAAGACAAGTAGAAATAGGGTAGGACAACCTTTTTCAACCAGATGTCAGAACCGACCGAGAAGACAGCTCACGCTAACACATTTCTCAACTTTTCATTCTTCAAGGTGGATCCCAAGTGGCGCTGGCTCAACGAGATAGGCAAGGAAGAGGCTGCCAAAGAGTTTGCCAGCCTTGTCGAAGTGGCCGGCACCAAGATGAAGGTCCGAACATATTCCACCGTTGGCCTGCGCGAGGATTCGGATTTGATGATATGGATGATCTCTGACACCATCGAAAAAACGCAGGTCATGACAACGAAGATCTACACTACTGTGCTGGGCAAGTATTTGTCTCCGTCATATGTCTTTTTATCTGCTGCCCGGCCTTCGATCTATTCTTCAAAGATCACCCCGGGCTTTATGACTGACGAGCAGCCGATGAAGTACGTCATAGTATATCCGTTCGTAAAGTCAAGGGAATGGTACCTGCTGCCCTTTGAAGAGCGCAAGAAAATGATGGAAGAGCACATTGCCATAGGAAGAAAATTCCCGCAGATCAGGCTGAACACCACATACTCGTTTGGAATCGATGATCAGGATTTCATGCTCGCTTTTGAAACACCGGATCTGATTGCATTTCAGGAGCTAATAATGCAGCTTCGAGAGACTCAGGTAAGCAGGTTCATCGAACGGGATACGCCCATGATTGTTTGCGTTTATAAGGGCGTCGAGGACATCGTGAAGAGTCTGGGATAATGCAGGCGCTCAAAGAATGGGCCGTCGTTTGCAAAGCCCTTGAGCAGGGCCGCCAGGTGGTGCTCCTCCGCAAGGGCGGGATACTAGAGTACAGGCAGGGTTTTGATGTAAGACACGAGAAATTCCTGATGTTTCCTACCTACGAGCACCAGTCAAGAGATCACCTGCAGCCTGACTATGCCAACGAAATCCAAAGCGTTCTAGCGGACAGCCCTCCAAACGGTACCAACAGGCTCACGAGCTATGCGCAAGTTATTGACGTAAAGGAAACGAGCGACAGGTTCCTGCTGAAAAAGCTTCAAGGATTTCACATCTGGAACGAAAGCTATGTTAATGCCAGAATGGACTATAATCCAAAGAAACCAATGAGCGTGATACTCTTGCGCGTTTTCAAACTTGACACGCCGATTGATGTCGACGTGCGAGAAGAATGGGCCGGCTGCAAATCATGGATCCCCCTTGACATTGACGTTGCGGGCGCGCAGCCTGCTATTGATGATGTCCAGTTTGACAAAGTGTCAGCCAAAGTGAGAGAGGTGCTTTCGATAGCGGCATGAAGTACCGCAAGCTCGGCAAGAGCGGAATAAAGGTAAGCGAGATCGGCTTTGGCGCTTGGACCATAGGACTCGACTGGTGGGGCAAAAAGATCGATGACTCTGAAGCTATAAGGATGCTAAAGCGGGCGTACGATCTCGGCATCAATTTCTACGAGACGGCCGACATGTACGGCAAGGGCAAGAGCGAAAAGCTGATCTCCCAGGCTTTCAAAGACATGCGCAATGAAGTTGTCTATTCTACAAAATGGGGATACGACATGTACAGCGAAGAGCAGATCGGTCACAGCGAACTCCCGCAAAAACATAACGTGGAGTTTCTAAGGTTCGCTCTGGACCAGAGCCTTGCAAGGCTCCAGACCGACTATATCGACGTCTACAGCCTGCACAACCCAAAGATGGATGCCATCAGGAACAATGATCTGTTTGCAGCTCTTGAGGACTTTGTGCATAGAGGCACGTTCAGGAGTCACGGGGCTTCTCTAGGGCCGGCCATCGGGTGGGATGACGAGGGGCTGGAGGCGATACGGAACAGGAACATCACGTGCCTGCAAACTGTGTATAACGTCCTAGAGCAGGATCCTGGTCGAGATTTTATCAGAGAGGCCGAGCGGCATGACGTTGGCATCATGGCAAGGGTTCCTGATGCCTCGGGGCTGTTGACCGGCAAGGTCAACGCCAGCACTGAACTTGACAAGAATGATCATAGGAGCTTTAGGAAAAAAGAGTTCATACTTGAAGCAATGAAAAAGATTGACAACATGAAACCGATTGCAAGCAGCAAGGGATGGAACATTACCGAGCTTGCCATCAAGTTCATTCTTTCGCAGAAACAAGTGTCCGTGGTCCTGCCTACCATGATAAGCGTTGAAGAGATAGAGATGTTTGCTTCTCTGTCAGATGGCACTTATCTTGATGATTCAGAGGCATCCAGAGTAGAAGAAATGTACGAGAAGAACTTTTACGTGCAACCTGTCGCTTCGAAATAGGGAGCTGTACTCGTGTCCTTTCATCTGCACTAGAATGTTTCACAAGGCTGTCAATCGCCGCGTTCAAGCTTAACGGTAGAGCTCGGTCTCTGGATGGAAAGCCACCCACTCAAACCAGTATCCTTCGTCAAATGGAAGGCGTACCAGCTTCTTTCCCGCCATCTCCCCTTCCGTCGCCTCTCCCTCGAAATTCCACACGCTTCCTGTCTGATCTACTATCTTGTCGCCATCGTACGCGAACTCTAGAGTCAGACCGTCGACCGTTCTGTCAAAAGCTCGAACCATGAACGGATAGAGCGACATCAGCGCTATTTCTTCCCCACTGATTGCGTCGTTGATGACGCTGCTTTCTTCTATCAGATGGATCGGGTATGCGCGGTACGTCCCACCACTTTCTAGTCCTACCACTATTTCTTTTGGCCCCAGCCTGTCGTCACGGTTCGCAATAGGAAAGAGGATGTCCGGGCTCGAGTAATAGCTGCCGTACGGGTCCGCGCCATACGGCCTTCCAAAGCCTGTGTCGCTGGACAGGACTATGGACTCTGGATACAAGTTCTTCCAATCCCGCCAGTACGCGACATCGAACGGCAGTCTCTCAAGAGTCTTTCCCGCGTACTCGCCCGCTATGGCCTGACCAAGTGCCTGGCTCCAGAGCGACTCGCTTGTCCTGTCGTACATGACAAGGTTGCTGTTGTACAGCTTGCCCGATGTTCCAAATTCTACTGTCTGACCGTCTATTGTGCGCTTGAATACCTGATTCGTAAAACAAAGAGGGCAGTATGTAACAGCGACCGGCTCTCCTCCGACCTCGTCGTTGACTATTTCATGCCATACCAGAATGCTGAGCGGGTATGCCCTCACGTCTCCGGATATGTCAAGCCCAAGCACCAGCTCAAAGTCCTCTAGTGTAGCTTTATCTGCAGAAAGGAATTTCGGATTGTCTATAGATGGGATTCCATCGCGCGGTGGCCCACCACTAACTATCTGGTCGAGCGGAACTATCGCTGTGGTGCCTCCCGACTGGTCTACGGGCGACGAGCCTGACTGGGAGAAACTTGCTACTATTGTAAAGAGCGCGATTGCACCAACCGCTGCGCCACCCATTATTGCTATTGTGAGCATCCTCATTTGCTCGTCATTCTCCGATGCAATCTGACCCCGGAAAGCGCTGCAAGCCCGAGCACTGCTGCTACGGCTATATAGGAAAGCGGCCTGGAATATTCAATAAGAAACACCGATAGCGTACCGCCAAGGATCGACGGAAGAAACGACAGCAGCAGAAGCCAGCTGCCGCAGCAGCCAAGCGGGACGAGAGAAAAGAACGAAAAGAACGAACCAACCGCGGTGGTGCTCGAACCCGCGCCAACCTCGCTCCTTTTGAGACCGCATCCGAAGGATTTTCCATAGCTTGAAAAGAATGTCTGAGCTCCGATCGCGCCTGCCGTGCCTCCAATAACGATCGAGTTCGTGAAAAATGCGGCGTTAATTGCGGCGCCTGGCGGGAGGTTCGGGGTCGTCACGACGACTATCAGGAGATACAGGGCAATAGTCGCGCCGGCTGCAAGCAACCCTTTCGATAGCGATCTCTTTGAAATGTGGCCGAGTCGCTGCGAACCCATCATGGAGAATTATGGGGCTAGGAATTATTTAATTCGACACTTGAAGGGTTAAAGAAAAAGTTAGAGGGTCGTGCCGCCGTTTCTGATCTCTGCTATCTCGTGCAGAATCCTGTCAAGCTTTCTCTTTCGGCGGATCGCCTTTACTGCCTTCATCATGAGCGGGCTGGCCGCCATCCCGAGTATCATTCCAACAGTCATGTCAAACGAAATTATTCCAATCATTATTGGCTCCATTACCTACGGTAAGGGGCTTTGAGATAAAAGACTTTATCCTGTCCCTGATCTTTGCAGTCGGGCTACCCGCTGACCTGCGCTGTGCCTACAGCGCTGCTGGTGACGAGCAGCTTGCCCAGGGTCGTCACCTTGGCAGAAATCTTGCCCCTCTCACCCTTTTCCACTTCGAGCAAGCCCAGGTCTGCAAGCCCTTTGGATTCTCGCGAACCCATTACGTGGTAGCTGAGCAAAGGTTTGCCGTACCCGGATGCCTGCTCGAGCTGCTCAAGGCTTTCTATCGACCCGCCAACATCGTGAATCGCCTTTAGTATCCGTATCTTGGCTTCAGATATTATTTCGCTGTAACTGAGTTTGAGTACGGGCATGAGCAGCGGAGCGCCTGATGGATCCATACCAAAGGCTTTGATGCCGTTGATAAACGCCGCCGATAGCGCCGCGCAACCGATCAGCTTGTCGCCACAGCTGACGTTCATCAGCACCTGTTCGAACTCGCTCTTGTGCATGTTGATGATCTCGCCGACTCTTTCCATAGTGTCCCTGACAACGTTTTCTCGAGTCACAAGACTTATCATGACCGGCATCCCAAGGACGTTTCGCAGCTTTCTCGAGAATTCGTCGGCCTTTTGCTTATCAGAATCGTAGCACAGCAGGACCAGCTTGTGAACCGGAAAGTTTCTTATGCCAGTGGCAATTCCTTCCTGACCTTCGCTCCCAAAAGTCGCTATCTGGAGAGTGGTCATCTGCGTCATACCAGAGGTGTGGCGCTTCAGATAATAAAATTAGCGTTCAACGGTTCAAGTTTTCCTTGAAAAAAGTGCGGACGTGTTTGAATCATGTACTTGCGTGTTCAAACACCGTCTGCTGATCAAAGAACGGGCAGTTGACCACATGCCTGCCTCCCATCGCAGCCTCTATGGTCACCAGACCGTCGCCCAGTGCCTTGCTGACGTCAGCTACCGTCTCGAGCACGCGTGCCTGCGACGGGTCTTTCCATCTGATGAAGCTTATCTTCCACATCGGGCTATAGTTTGTATCGTCAGGGTTTGCGGCGCCAATTCCTGCCTGGAATCCCATAGGACCAGTACCGTTAATTCCGTTCATGAACTGGAAAAGATCCACAGCCACGGGCGTTGTCGCCAGCTTTTCATCATTAGCCACAAACGGAACGCCCATCATTATCCCTGGCATTTCCGGCGTAGCGTCGGTCACGATGTAGTAGATGGTCTTACCGTCAGGTCCCCATCCTCTGTGTGCAACGAACGTTACTTTCATGTTTTCGGTGTCGATCTCGGTTACCTGGCCGCCCATGTACGGCGAGTCGTCGTTGATGTCGTCCCTGTCAGCTCTTATCTGAAGCGAGCCTCCCTCCCACTGGATGGCAGGGTGGTTTGCGACAATGTCTGTCTGGTTAATCGCAAGGTGACCCATACCTTCGTGGTCCATAATGTCCTCAACCGACTTTAGCTCAACGGCTGCAGACTGATCAGTCCAGCTAACAAAATTCACCTGCTGGAGCGGGCTGTACCCAACACTTCCTGGCTGGGCGTTTGTGACGGGGGCCTGGAATCCAAGCGGCCCTTCACCTTCAACTCCGTTTTCAAACAAGTACACATGCCCGCGCGCGTCCTGGGGGGTCTGGGCCAGCAGCGGCGCAAAATTCACTTTGAATCCGCTAATGTCAGTCGCCAAATCCGCGAGATTCCTGTCAGAGATGTCGGTTCCTACAAAGTAAATCTCGTTTCCATTCTCGTACCCCCTGATCAAGGGGATGTCCATCAGGATGCTTGCGCTTGAAAGCTTTAGTACAGAGCCGGGCGCTGCGACGCTTGCCGGCGTACCCCCGTTGTCACTGGGTGGCGCAGGAGGTTGCTGAGTGAGGGAAGGAATTGCTACCGCAGTGCCGGCGATGATAATAGCTGCAGCAGCTGCCACGAGAATCAATACTGTCTTGTTTGCCATGAAAACCTTGTCGAGTCTATTAGGATAAAAGAAGTGTCTTCAATTGTTCAAGAAATGCTGGAACCCTTCAACCCAGTTACTCAAAATATCTTAAAGACTAGATCTTGCAAGCACACCGAGAAATCTACCGGACGCCGCCTGTGGAAATTCTAAACGATAGATCTGGATCAGATCTGGAAAAACTACTAAATAATTTACAATTACGGTATCGTCTGATGAATCAAAAATCAGTTTTGGGAATCGCGGTTGCCGCGGTTATGGCAGCGGCATTGGTAGCAGCAGCGTTTGGACAGACGGCAGTTGCAAAGGAAGCCGACGACAAGACCAGAATAAGAGGAGAACTTACCGCTCCTTCGGGTGGCAATCCCTTTGGCGGAGATGCAATAGGAACCTTCAAAATAAAGACCGACGGGCATGCGACTAGAATATCTGCCCAAGTTGAAATCGAGCCTGCCGATGGCATGGTGCTTGAGGGCTGGCTGGTAGATGCAGCGACGGACTACAAGCTGAGTCTTGGACAACTACGAGGAGATTCGCTCAACTTCCGTCAGAACATGGTCAACCCGTTCACCTACAACGTGATTGTAATAACGGAAGAGCCAGTTGGCGACACTGACCCAAACCCCGCAACGCCGGTCGGAGGGGCACTTCTTCCAAGCCCGTTCGGGATGTGACCGTCCCCCATTTTCTTTTTTTATTGGCATCTTACAGCGTTCCGATGACGCCGGAAGAACTTTTCGCGCATTTCACACAACGATACAGAAATCATGCGACTAATAGAGTTCTGACCTGCACCGGCAGTGGACTTAGACGAAATACTTTACTCGCTCTTTCTTGAACTCGCGCGAGCTGAACAAAATCTGGTAGTCCCTTATTCCTATGGTCTGTGACATTTCCTCGGCCATCTTTTCTGCCGCCTGAAGCGAGCGCGCATGCACCATGCTGAACAGGTTGAAACGCCAGTCTGGATATATCGGGCGCCTGTAGCAGTGGCTTACCTGTGGAAAGCCGGCAAGCTTCAAGCCCACTTCATCGATCTTTTCTTCTGGCACGTGCCAGACGACCATGCCGTTGGCAACAAATCCCGCGTCGCGGTGCCGCAGGATGGCGGCGAAGCGCCTCATGATCCCAATCGCTTCATATTCTCTTGCCCTGGCAAATAGCTCGGCAGTGGTAACCTGCAAATTAGTAGCGAGTTCCCTGAAAGGCTCGGCAATTACCTTCAGGTCTTTCTGCAACTCTCTAATGAATTCTTTGTCCCTGTCGCTCAACTCTACCTTTTCCGCGTTCAGCTGCTTTACGTCGTCAGTAGGCTTTGGGCTTTCGGCATCTTCGTTTACCATGTCAAGCCTTACTCCTATCTTGTAGAGCTTTAGCGTCGGAAGGACGCGGTATTTTATCACGCCGTCGAGCGCAGCCATCCTGTCCAGATCCTCCTTCATGTCCGAGCCAGGAGGAACGGCAAGTGTGAACCACATGTTGTATTCGTGGTTGCGCTCATAGTTGTGGCTGACCCCTGTGTGCTCATTAATCCGTTCGGCAACACTATCCAGCCTGTCGGGCATGACAGAAAAAGCGACAAGTGCGCTCTTGTATCCGAGGCGCCTTGTGTCAAAAATGGCATTTATCTGCCTGATTATTCCGATCGCCTTCATTGCCGATATCCGCCTCATTGCCTCGTCTTCAGAGATCTCGTGCCTGTTCGCTATCTCGAGGTACGGCCTTTCTGCAAGCGGAAAAACCCACTGGATCTCATTCAGCAGTTTTTTGTCCACCGAATCGAGCTGCTGGTTCGCCTGCATCGATACCGAGCAAAAGTTGTTGGCGATCCGTTAAAAACCTACCTAGGGCGCCACAAGTTCAGGTTATATATTCAGAAGCGGGAGCATCATCTGATGCCTGACTACTTTGAGATCGACAGGCTTGTGGAAGACCTTGCCAAGGTCTATTCGACTGCCTGCGCAACATCGTGGTTCAGGGCGTCTGGCAACAGGCGCCCTTCAAGGGAAGAGTTTCGGGCCAAGGTGGTGGAATTCATGAAGCATTTCGAATACAGCCTTGGATCTTTTCCCAATACCCCGGAGGCTGACAGTTTCAGGGAGCGTGCCATGAGGGGTCTGCAGGCCGAGATCGCCCGCGTACTTGCCGGCGAGAACAAGGAAGTCGAAAAGCGCTACAGGTACTATGTCGACTACTCGTAGCTGATTTCGTGCCGAAGCTGCTTTATGAATTTCTCCATGAATGCGGTGCGCTCCTGAGCCATCGCCTTTGCGGTGTGCGTGTGCATAGAGTCCTTTAGCTTTAGCAGCTTTGCCTGGAAATGGTCCAGAGTCCACTGCCTGTCTTCGGGAGACCTCCCGGAAAGCCAGAACGGATCTTCGGGATTGTAAAAGAGCCTTTTTTCAGAGCCTCCTACGCTAAACGTGCGCGCGACGCCTATTGCCCCCAGCGCGTCGAGCCTGTCTGCATCCTGCAAAATCTTTCCCTCAAGCGTAGCAGGAATGAGTCTCTTTGAGTAACTATGAGTCCTTATGCAGTAGCACGTCCTGTCTATCCTTTCCTTTGGCCAGCCGTACTCTTGCAGAATCTTTTCGGCCAGGTCCGCGCTGTCGTCTGCCGACTTTGCTGTCTTTGAGCTGCCCTTGGGATACACCACAATGTCGTGAAGCAGCGCGGCGGCAAGCAGGACTTCCATCTCGGCCCCTTCGCGTTTGCCAATGAACTCGGCGTTTCGGTAGACCCGCATGATGTGTTCAAAGTCGTGAGCGGGGTCTCTTCCTTCAAGCATCTTTGCAACTTTCTTTTTTACCTTTTCCAGCATGTCGCTGCTGATCTGCATTGACTCTGCTTCTATAAAACCAAGTTTCCTAGGAATGGAATGGGGACCAGGATTTTGCGGTCTCTGGTCCGCGGTATCTGGCATGAAAACATAGCTAGCTTGCGCCAGAGTCTTATATTGTGCTGCAAGTAATCGCAACTACCACATCTGGCTAGAATCGCCGATCCATCGGAAATACTAATAACCTTCCATCAAAGTCGATATATCCATGCTCATAGATCAGTGCGGATATTCGTTAAAGGAAAGGGCGTCTGCTGACATCGTCACCGGAGAAGCAGCTGTAAAGCTGGAGGAGCAGACCCTCTCGTTCGCACCCAGATCGGGGGAGGCGATCTTTTTCTCCCTGGTCGATATAATCAACGTAGTCCCTGCTGATTACAGAGTCAGCCTCGACCTGTCGTCAGGTGAGAAAATTGCGATCTATGATCTGGGATACAAGTTCGAAGATTTCGTTCGCACGCTTTTCGCGATGAGGAATGAAATGGTCCTGAAATACTTGCTCATGAATGAAGCAGTCAAAAAGTCGGGGGCGCGGGCAGAAGTTGCGTATGTGAACGCTCAAGGCGAACAAAAATTCTTCGAACACTGTGAGCCGCGAATCTATGAAACTTCATTGATCCTGATTCCATCCGTAGATGATCCTGTCAGGATTCCCTACAGCGACGTTCTGCGAGTGGACGATAAGGACTATTCTTTAGAGATTGCTACGGAATCGGGCGAAAACATCAGGCTTTCAAAAATGGGCAGCGAGTTTGATAACATTAGAAAAGGACTCGCGGACGCAATGAACGAGCTCGCAT